>SXGS01627633.1_pt1 | contig 14459 bp, 6 predicted proteins | sample 3174681 | NCBI WGS metagenome assembly SXGS01 (sample SAMN11356861, study PRJNA531348) | freshwater metagenome | isolation source: freshwater sample F1-80 | place: China: Fuxian Lake, Yuxi | collected 2017-12-25
CGACACGAGTCGGAAGTTGGCGTCGGGTTCTTCGACCTCGCAGTCACACTCGGCGGCGAGCAGCGACGACCCGACGAACACCGGGGCGTAGACACCGCCGCCGGTGCCCGCAAGGAGGTGGAGGTCGGTCCACGAAGGGATGTCGAGGTCGCACACGGTGTCGCCACTGATGCAGGTCAACGGAGGCTCCGCGAGACGTACGTCGCAGCCTTCCCAACACTGTTCGAACGCGAGGCGTGTTCCGTCGTGGTTGAGCGCGACGTTGCGAGCACTGTCTGGACGCTCGGCGGGCGCCACGGTGAACTCGAGGGACTGACTTGAGCGAAGGTCTCGGACAACGACTCCTCGAGCGCCGGCCTCACCACACACCGGCCCCTCGGATTCGAGGGTCGCCGTGAACGCCATGATGTTGCCGTCACCACTGATCGCCACGCCGTTGGCGTGACCCAGCGTTGTGCGCTTGCCCGTGATGAGGTCGACCTCGAACACGACACCGCACGAGGACTCTTCGGCGACTCGCACATAGACGACGTTGCCGTTGGGGTGGGGGTCGATCTCCATCACCCCGCCGTCTTCCGGGAAGGCCGCGAGTTCGCGGAGCTCGTTTCCCGCTGCGTCGAGCTCGACGAGCACGTTGTCGTTCGCTCGTGCCGCAACGATCGCACCACGCTCGAGCACGCGCGGCTCGGGTTCGGTCACAGTGGTGTTGGATGGAGCCGCGGGCTGCAGCTGTACCTCGTTGTCGTCGTTTCCGTTGAGCGCGAGGACACCGACGACGAGCGCGAGCGCAACCGCGCTCCCTCCGCCGAGGGCCGCGAGCTTGGCCGTGCGACGTCCTCGCGCGCGGTGCACGATGGCTGGATCGGATGCGACTGCGTCGGGCATCGTCTCGGACCTGCCATGCAACATCGCCGACAGCTCGAGCTCCAGATCGAATTCGGTCATCGTTCTGCTCCTTCGAGCGCAACCCGCAGTGCATCGAGTCCGCGTGCGAGCGCTGACTTGACGGTGCCCGGCGGACAACGCAACGTGTCGGCGGTTTCACGCTCGGACAGATCGAGGTAGTACCGGCACACGATGACCTCCCGCTGACGGGTCGGCAGTTGCTGCAGCGCAGCCCACAACATCGCGGCGGTCTCGGTGTCGGGAGTGGACTCGAACCGTGGTCGCAGCGGATCACCGGCGGCTCGGTCGAGATACCGATCGGCAACCGACTTGCGGCGCCCGGCCGAGCGAACGTGGTTGACGACCGCGCGATGGAAGTACGCCCGAAACGCGTCCGGTTCACGGAGTTCGCGAATGCGGCCCGCAACCTTGATGAACGCGTCGTGGACGACGTCCTCGGCGAGCGCACGATTTCCTGTGAGGAGGTACGCGAGCCGCAGCGCCGAGGGCGTGTGTTCGCGGTAGAGCGCGTCGAGACGGTCGTTCGCCGTCTGCGTCGGGCTCATGAGCAGCACCGTACCGATCATGACAGCAAGACGCCGACCTCCCACGATCGGTTCCACCCTCCCGCACTTCGTTGAGCAGTTTCCGTGACGAATGACCGAAACCGCTCGACGCACGCATCCGACCGCTTGCGGATACCGTCGCGGCATGGCGATCGACCGACTGGCGGCGTTCATTCTCGACTGCGACGACCCGGCAGCGCTCGCGCGTTTCTACGCTCGGATCACCGGATGGGAGATCGTCTACGAGGACGACGACTGGGCGCATTTACTCGCGCCGAGCGGACCGACGATCGCGTTCCAACGGGTCTCGGATTTCACGCCGCCGGCGTGGCCGGGCAGCGAACATCCGCAGCAGGCGCATCTCGACTTCGAGGTCGACGACGTCGACGCGTCGGCCGCCGAACTCGAGGCACTCGGCATTGCTCGGCACGCGGTGCAACCCGGCGATTCGTTCGTCGTGTTCGCCGACCCCGCTGGCCATCCGTTCTGTCTCGTCGAGATGCACAGTTACCGCGCCGTCACCACCAGTTTCGTTGCAGGTGACGGCTAGGGAACGGGGCACTCCCAGAAGTCGTCGAATCCGTGGACCGGCGAGGTTCCCGGGGTCACGTCGCTCGCCGTGACGTAGCCGGAGTTGAACACTCCCGAGGGATACAGCGACGGCGTGTCGTTGGTGAACCCGACGGCCTCGGTCCCGGGAGGCAGTTCGATCGAGAAGTCGACCGCGCCCGTCAGCGGATTCGGCACGACGAGATATGTGCCGAGGAACGTGCCACCCGGCCACGTTCCTGTCGCGAAGTCGTAGTCCGCGTGCGTGTCGCTGTCGAGCGACCACAACCGCAACGAACGCACGAGCGTGATCGGCAAGCAAGGCTGCACCGTCAACTGTGTTCCCTGGAGGTGGAACTGATCGTTGGCGATGTCGCCGTCGAGCACGTAGTCCTCGGGATCCGGTGCGACGTCGGCCCGCACGAACGAACGCGTCCACAACGCCGTCCCATCGGGATCGACACGGGCACTGATGATCGTCGTGGCGGCCGGGACCAGCATGCCGATCGACCACACCCCATCGATGACAGTGGCCTGGTAGTCACGGACTTCGAGTGTTTCGAACGGCGGCGATACCGCGTACTCGAAACCGTTGAACCGAGTCAGTGTCACCTGGACGTTGACCTCGGTACCCATCCAGGGCACGCCACCGTCGTTGATCGTGCCCCGCAGCGTGACGAAGTCCGTCGGTGGGATCACGCCGATGTCGAAGTCGTAGTGCACGGTGTGGATCCCCGGTCCGGCACTCGCGAGCGGGCTGCACTTTTCAAGGAATGGTTCGTAGGTACACACGCGCGCAGAGTCAGTCGCGCCGACTGCGAAGCGGTGCGAGTACGAGCCCGTGATCTCGTCGTACACGTCGACCGACTCGGTCTCTGCCGCAAACCCACCAAGATCGTGCGGCCAGACGATGCTGAGATCGAGGACCTCGTTCGGTCCAAGATCCTCGATCGGAATCGGGTTCCCGTCCTTCGTCGCGAACCCGCTGACATCCACGATCATCGTGTCGACGTCGAACGTGAAGTCATTGACCTCTCCGAGCACGACCGGGAACGACTTGCCGACGTGGACATCTTGACCGTCACTGTTCACCGTTCCTTGTGCGAACACCGAGGTCGTGTTCAGCGGCCAGGTGTCGGTCAGCGAGTATGAACCGTTCACGCCGGTCAGCAGACTGTGACCATGTATCGCAGTGACGTTGTTGTTCACGTCGAAGCCGACGAGCGTCATCGACGACAGGCCATTGCCCTCCACAGGTACGCCCAGGGATCGAATCGTGCCGTGAAGTGTGACCGCAAACTCGATCACGTCGAGATCGGCGATTGCTGTGCCGAGGCCGTCCGGAATGAGACCATCGACGGTCACGGTGACCTTGTTTGAACTTCTCGAGAGGAAGTAGACGTCGATCTCGGCGCGCACCGCGGTGTGCGAGAAGGAGACCTGCTTCGAGTAGGTGCCCGCGACCGGGTTCACGCCAACATTGAACTGGGTCATGGTGTCGGCCGCGTCGTACTGACGCACGGTAAGGATCACGACCTCGTCGTGCGGCGCACCGTTCAACAACGCGGTACCCGAGACGGTCACCCGCGGCGGACGGTGGTCGACATTGAACACCAGCGGGTTCGGGCCGGGAACTGGGTTGTCGAGCGACGCTCGTCGGTCGTCCATCGATGTGACGCCGGGATTGGCCTTTACTTCGACGCGGACCGTGCCGATCGGCAGCACCTCATTGAACTGGTAGGCGCCAGTCGGGAACTGCGCCGCGGTGAAGTGGCGCGTGTAATGGTTCAGCGTCGTGTTCCCCGCTCCCACGGAACGAATCTCGACCGACAGGAACGCAGGCGGCACCCCACCAAAGCCAGTGATCGAACCGGACAGGTTGAGCGTTGCCGGTTGGTAGTCGACGTCGAAGTCGACAGCCTGGACACCCTTCACGAGCGGATCGACCACAAGGATCGGATGATCGCTCAGCACGACGCCGATCTGAGCTCGGAGCTGCGCCCGCACGGCGAGTCGCGGCAGGTTGAGCGTGAGGTTGTAGGACCCGTCGCCGGGGTCGGGCGTCACGAGGCGATTCGTGTTGAGCACGCGAGCCCCACCGGCGTCGAACGCCTCGATGAACACCGGCACCTGATATGGCAGCGGCACACCACCGAGGCCGGTCATCGTGCCCGACACCGCGATCGTCGGCACCCGAAGGTCGACATCGAACATGAACGGGTTCGGGCCCACGTCGAGCCCTTCAGCGGGTTGGACGATCCAATCCGCCGGCGGACCGACCTGGATCACCACGCCCGCCCGAGTGGCACCGAACGGCAGCACGCGCGCGAACGCGTAGTGCCCGTCGATGTCGGGTTGGACATCCGAGTAGAGCGTCGCAATGAGCGTGTCGACCTCGTAGACGTCGAGCCGGATCGGCACTCGGGCGGTCACGGGACCGTTGTTGTCGATCATCGTGCCGTCGACGACAAGTGACGGGAGTGATGCCGGATCGACCGTGAGGTCGACGGTCATCGACTGCACAAAGCTGAGACTGGTGAGAGAATCGAAAGCACCCGAACCCGAAGCGACAACCGTGGGCGAACCTGATCGTCGCGCCGTGACCGTCACGTCCAGCGGCGCGAGCGATGTCGGCCCGGTCACCTCGGTGAGGTCGGGTCGGAGGAGACAGCGATAGTCGCCTCGCGCTCCGGTCGTCGTGACGCACTGCTCGAGGCCCGTCGCGTCAACGGTGATCTCGACGCCGGCGACACCTTGGTCAGCCCCGCCCGCACTCACGGTGCCGCCCACCTCGTACTGGCACGTGTACCGAGAAAGGTCACTGAGCGGCTGGCCGATCGCGAGTTCGAGCGCGAGTGCGTTGATGACATAGTCGGACAACCCAGCACCGGTGTCGCACACCGCAGCGATGTTGCCGAGGTGCGCGATCACTTGTTGGCGATACGGCTCGAGACCGGCGAGGTTGTAGACCGGGTTCGGATCGTCGAAACCGCCGTACGGCTGCGTGAACAGCGAGTCGGCCAGGTTGGTGACCCGCCACGAGTTGCTGAACGCGTAGAAGTCGGTCGCGTGCAGGTGGAGCGCATTGATGTCGTAGGTCGTGCCGTCGCGGCCGACGAGATCGTTCGCGATGCTGCCGTCGGGAGTTCCGAGCAGCCCTCGGACCCCGGCGCCGACGGCGAGACGCGGATAGAGGTCGAGGTACGTGCCGTGGCGATAGATCAGCAACTGCACCTCGAGGCCGTCGATCGACACGGCAGTTCCCGCGGGAGTGATCGAGAGATCCTCGGTCACCGACAACGTCACACCGTCTTCGAGTGTCACGTCGATCCCGTCGACTCGCACCAACGGAGCGGGACGTTGGTACACCTCGATGAGGTGGCCTTCGGTGAGCAGCGCGGCCGCGGTCACGCTCGTCGGCGCGAAGGCAACGGCCGCCGGGTTGGTGAACTCGTGGCGAACTCGCAGCGTCGGTCCGTCCGTTCCCGGGAGAGGCTCGAACATCACGTATTCGCCCACGGTCTGCGCGTCGAAGCGTTGGCCATCGAACGATGCCAGGTGCGGGTCACCGCTCACGGATGCCGTTGCTCCGTTGCACTTCGACGCGTCTGCGGGGACAGCAGGCTGGATCACCTTGATCGTCGCGTTCGGCGGCGTCCGGTCTTCTTCCGGGCCGGAGCGATACTCGCCAACGACCTCGAGCGTGTACGACCGCGCCCGTTGCTCGGTGCACTTGGGCGACCGTGCCTTCACGGTGAAACCAACTTGTTCGGTGTGGTTGCCGTTGCCGTACACCCCTTCGAGCGGGCTGACCGCGATGGTTCCACCCGCGGCACCGCCTACGCGCAGCCACGAAGGCGCACCCGACAGCGAGGCGCTCGTGAACTTCCAGATACCCGTGCTCTTGCCGTAGGTCTTCAGTGTCGAGTGGCCGGTCCCCTCGATCTGTTTGGGTGCGAACTCGATGTATGCAGGTCGACAGTCGGCTTCGATTGGGAGATCCGCGGTGAGTTCGGGATCGATGTCGGGGTCGACCGTGCGCGCCTGCACCGTGTAGTTCACGACCCGGCGCGGTGTCACCTTCGAGCAGTTGGCCGTGAACGTGATCGGGAACGGCGCGTCGTCGACCGAGAACTCACCTTCGGTGTGGTTCGCATCGAGCCACTCGGGCCAAGTCGGAGCGTCGACGAGTTCCCACGACGCCCCGAACGTGTGCTTCGGGAAGAGGTGCACGACTTCCGACAACGAACCGCTGTCGACACCGAGCTTCAGGTCGGTGGGCACCCATTCGATCGATGGGTCCTCGCACTTCAGTTTGAATCCGCCCGCGTACCCAGAGGTACTGAACACGTTGAACATCGGCGCGTTGGCAAGGAGGTGGATGTCCATGCCGTCGTCACCGATCGCCTGACACAGTCCGTCGTCGATGGACGTGACCGCGAACAACTGCGTCGCGCTCGCGGTCGGCGCGAGATACGGAAACTCCGAGACCGTCGTGCCATTCGACTTCCACGCGGACCCGCCCGTGACCGTCGGGGTCGGCGCGTTCGGTACGTTCTTCGGTTTGATCGGTGCAGTCACCTGCAACGAGTCGCCGAGCGCAACGGTGACGGTGTCTCCCGCCCCGCTCGCCTTCTCGATCCCGTTGACGCGTACGACGAGTGGATCGGGCCCGGGCTCGACGGCGCGGTAGAGCGCCGCCAACGGCACGGCCGGGATCTCGACCGCGATCGATGGGAAGCCGAGTAACCCACCGGTGATCGCGCGCGCGATCTTCTCGAGCACCGGGGCTTCGAGTTCGGCTTCGGCCGCCATTTCGAGTCCTGCGAACGCGCCGGTGTCCTTCGCGAGCAACACCTGGCGATCAGAGTCCCAAGCAATCCGAGCGCGGGGGCCAACTTTGAAGTTGCCGATCTCGAAGTCACCGGCATTCGGATAGCCGAACGCGGCACCGACGGCACCGAGCACCCGGCCACCGAATTTGAGACCGACCGGCACCTTGCCGTGAACCCACAACTTCGCTTCGATCGACGCAGCGTTTTCGGTCAGCCCGGTCGAGCGCGCAATCCCTTCGCAGCCGGCAGTCGGACCAACGTTGTTCACTGGCAACGTGTCGAAACCCGCGCCCGTCGTGTACTGGAACCCGAAGCTGAACTCATGCTGTGCGGTGCACTTCACGCCGATCTCGGCGCGCGGTCCGCCCTTCACCGTGATGTTGTATTCCAGCATCAGGTCGAGCTTGGTGAACACGTCGACCAGCGGTGCCGCGGGGCCGAGGAACGTCGCGGGAAGGTTCAGCCGCAACAACTCCGCGAGCTTGCATTCGCCCTTGAGGGTGCCGGCGAACTGGATCGAACCGCTGATGCCACCCTCCATGGTCATCGCGTAGCCCATTCGCACCGAGATCGTCTCGTTGCCGAACCGGTCGACCTTGATCTTCGGGTCGAGGATCAAGCGAACGTTCGGAACCGGCGCCGTGATCTTCAGTTCGGCGAACGAGGCTTCGAGTTGCGGCGCACACAGATCGCCGCCTGGCGGGGTCTGGGCCGGGCGCGAGACCCCGACCGCGAGGCCGCGACCAAACCCGCGCGCCAAGGGCGCACCTTCGGGCTCCGGATCGTCAGGCAACAATCCGGCATCGATGAAGTCTTGATTCTCGAACTCCCAATCGACCTCGGCGTAGATCTCCGGGATCGGGACGAGTTCGACCGTGATCAGGCTGTAGCCACCACGTTCGATCGACGGCAGACCGTCGGGTTCGACGACGCGTCCGAACAAGTTCGTACCTCCGGCGCCCAGGAGCAATGCACCCGTTGGCGGTGCGCCGCGCTGGAGCACCCAAGGGATGCGAGCGTCAAAGTCCAGATCGGTTCCCGGCGTCGCAAGGGACGCACGCGAGCTCACCTCGGCAACGCTGAATGGCCCAATGCCCGCGGGCGAGATGCCCGGCACACCAGCGGTGAGCGGATCGGTGCCGTCGGGGAGCCCGATCGGCGGGAAGAAGATCTCGGACGCCAGTACGTCGATGACGCCAGCCCGCAGACGTGCGTTCATGACCGCAAGCGACGCCGGTGCCTCTTGACCGGGCACCGAGTAGGCAGCCAGCACGCTGCCCACCGTGTCCGTCGCGCTGACTTGCACTCGACCTCCGCCGAGCTCGACGAGATCCACGGAGGTGATGTCACCGATGATCGAGTTCGTGACCCCGACGGGCGGCGAGGTGCTCACGACCGTTCCGTCGTCGGCGAACTTGGTCAGTTGGGCAATCGCGGTCGCGCCCTCGGCGGGGAGTGTGATGGCGTCAGGAACGAGGCGCCAGGTGCCGGGGAGTTCATCGGGGAACCAGCCCACGATATCGAGACGCGTGTGCGTCCGACCGGCAAGGTTGTGAACCGAAATCTTCCCGTCGGTCCCAAGCGGAACGACGACGAGGTTCTGTTCGATCTGATTCGCGGCTGTCTTCAGGTTTGCCAGCACAGGTCGCGGCGAACCGGTCGGCCAGACGGTCACGTCGGTCGCTTCCGTCGCGTTGCGTGCGGTGAGGTTCACCACGACCGCACGAACTCCCGTGGTCGGAACGCCGCCCGTTCCACCGACTTGCACCGCAATCGAAGCACCCGCGGCCATTTTCGAACGCGGGGCACCGACACCCGCACCGGTGTCGAGCGGAGTACTCGCGGCAACGGATTCGAAACCGGTGTCGTCGCTCAACCAGCCGAGTACATCGAAGGTCGCCGTTGTCGAGCCGGCACGGTTATGCACCGACAGGGTGTCACCAGCTTCGAGCCGGACGAACGCGAGGTTTCGCTCGGACGCGCCCGTTCGGGCATCGATGGTCGCGACCGCCGGACGAGGCGTACTCGACGACCAGAGCGTGACACCGGTATCGGCCGACGGGCTCGAAAGCGCGACATTCAGGATTGCGGTACCACCACCCGAGACCGGAAGGCCCGCGTTCCCGAACGCATCGATCTCGACAGTCGACGCTGCCGCGAGCAAACGGGACGCCAGCCGCGTCGGCGCGATGCTCGTCAGGCCATCGCTCGTCGGGAACCAGCCGACGACGTCGAGCGCAACGTGTACCCGAGCCGATGCCGACCGAACGGCGATGCGGCCGCCGTCGCTGACCGGGACCACGGCGAGTGTCCGTTCTTTGACGTTCGTCCGTGCGGCGATCGTCGAGGTCGCGGGTACCGGCGCACCCGACTCCCACACCATCACGTTGGTCGTCGCGAACGCCTGTTGGGTGTCGACGTTGACCACAACCGCGCCGACCCCCGTCGCCGGAATGTCACCGACCCCGACGACGCTCACGTTCCTCGTCCGGCCGGCTCGCAACGACCCGATCGAGGTTCCGATCCCGGTGGAAGTGTCGAAGACTCGGGTGGGGACGATCGGCCGATAGTCGGTCGGCCCCGCCCCCGCGGTCCCCCCGGCGACGGCAGTCGCAGCCCGCCCGACGTCGAGCGGGACCCCCACCAGCCCCCCAACCGTCGCCCCGAGGAGCACCATCGCCAACGCCCGCCGCAAAGTCATGGTCGCATCTTGCAGACGATGCGTCCGACGATCGTCCGACCGAGCGTCCGACCGCAACGCGCGACCGTCCGACCCGAATCTGAGCCAAACGGCTCACGACACCGCCTGGGTAGATCATCTACCGTGACGGAATGGTGTCGAGCGGTGCACCGGCGCTGATCCGCCGCTCGACCGTGCTCGCCAAATCGGTCGAGTCCCGAATGGTGCTGTTCGACGCGCCCGGAGGCTCCGGCAAGACCACCGCGGCTGGGCAGCTGATCGACGCCTGGGAAGTCGGCTCCATCCGCGTGCGCTTTCGCCCGGGTTCGTCGATGGCGCGCGCGGTCGACGAGCTTCGCCGCGCCACGAGACGAGCCGGGCTCGGCGACATCGCCGAGATGATGAGCAACGCCGACGGTGACCCCAACGGCGCGCTCGACGCGTTCGTCGGCGCGGCAAACGAGCTCGCGATCGAGCACGTGCTCCTCCTCGACGACGTCCATCACCTCGATCACGACGTCGCGAGTGAGCTCGTGAACGCAGTCATCGATCTCCCAGCCACCGCGCGGCTCGTCGTGACCGCTCGCGACCTCGGCCCGTTCGTCGAGCTGCGTTCGCAGACCCATGCGACCGTGATCGACGCCGAGGATCTCCGTTTCGACGACCACGAGATCGCAGCCGTGATCGGCAGCGAATCGTCGACGCTCGTGGCCGAGGTTGCGGCGGCGACCACTGGCTGGTGTGCCGCGGTGAACCTCGTCGCGCAACGCCTACGCGTCGATCCGGCGTGGAGCCCCAGCACACCGGGTTCTGGGCGAGCGTTGCTCGATGATCTGATCGCCGACGTCTTGCACGCCGACCCGGCACTGACTCGGCTGGGCGCGGTACCGCTGATCGACGAAACCATTGCGACGTTGCTCGACGACACAACGATGTTTGCGCGCGCGACCCGAGCGGGTGTGCTCGCTCGACACCGAGGACAATGGTGGGTTGTCCCGGATCCAATCCGCGAGTCGCCGAAGTTCGCCGAGACACTTCCGCTGGCGGCTAGCCGGGTGGTCGCTGATCATTACCGGGCGAGTGGCGAACTCCACGCCGCGCTGTCGTTCCTCATCGACCACGACGACGATGCATTCGTCGAGTTCGTTGCGACACTCCACTGGACCGAACTCGAAGCAGTAGGTGTCAGCGATCTGCTGAGTTGGATCGACCGAATCGACCCGCGGCAGTTCGCATCGCGGCCGACGCTGCTGGTTGCGATTGCACACGCCATCGAACTGGCCGCGCCCAATCGTCGCGGCGAGTTCCTCGAACTCGCCGTGCAGTTCGTCACGGTCGACTCCCCCGAATGGCGGTCGGTGCAGGCCGAGATCGCGCGCGATCTTGTCAACGCCGCCCGGCTCGACGAAGCGCGCTCGCGCGCCCATGCCGTCGCGGCAGCGTGCAATGAGGACGAAACCATCACCGAAGCTCGGGCGCTCGCAACGGTCGCGCGAGTCGATGTCTTCGAGTGCTCGCCCGACTCATTGCGCCGTGGTGCCGACGCGTACGCCCGCGCGGCTGAGTTGTTCCGCGCAGCCGGCGAGACGCGCTGGCTCGCCGAGACGCTCGCCCGCCGCGGCTACACCGCGCTCTACATGGGTGGCGCCCCCCATGAAGGCGAACTCGAGATGCGCGCCGCCCTCGCGTTGTTGCCAACCGGCGACTTCACGCGTGGCTTTTGGCTCACGAACTACTCCGACGTGCTCGACTATCTCGGTCGGGTGCCCGAAGCCGAAGCCGCCGCGCGCGAGGCCCTCGACATCGGAGTGCGTCGACGTGACCGCGCAGTCGAAGGCATGGCCTGGTGGAGCCTGACGTGGATCGCAGCGCATCGCGGCGATCACGAGGCGTTCACTGCCGCGTTCGCCGGGTTGCAGCGCACCATGGGCGAGTGGGTCCGGCCCGGCCAAGCGGTCGAGATCTGGGGTTCGACCGGCGAGTTGATGGCAATGCTCGGCGATCACGCGGGGTTCGACGAGTGCGTGCGTCGAGGAGCGGCGTGTCCTGCCGCGGCCGAGTATCCGACACCGCTCGACTTGGCGCGCGCCCGCTATCTCGCCTTGTACGGCGACGCCGACGAGGCCGCGGAACTCCTTGCTCGCCTCGACACTGGCGTCGCCCTCGTGCCGTCGAACCGCCCGACGCGCATCATCCTCCACGCCCTGGCCGAGGCCCGCCGGGGCAACGTCGACCTCGCGCGACGGATCCACGCCGACGCGCAAGCCGCAGCCACGGCCATGGGCGTCGCCGACCTGCTCGCGCGCTACGCCGGACCAGTCGTCACCGCGATCGAAACGCTCACCGATTCGTTGTCGCCCGATGTCTCGGACACCACCGACGATCCGGCCCCGATCGTGCGGATGCTCGGTGCGTTCTCGGTCGAGCGCGGTGGCCAGACCTGCACGCCGCAACCGGGGCACCCGGCTGCGCTCGTGAAGCTGCTCGCCCTCACCTCAGTCATGACGGTTGATGCGGCCATCGACACGCTCTGGCCCGAGGCCGATCTCGGCGTGGGCCGGTCGCGCTTGCGCAACCTCTTGAACCGTCTCAAACAACGCGCCGGCGACCTCGTCGTACGCGATGGCGAGACCCTGCGACTCCAGGCCAACGCGGTGTGCGACGTCCGACTGTTCGAGGAGCGAGCAGCGACCGCGTTGGGTGCCGATGCCAACGAGCGGGTCGGGCTCGCGCGCGGCGCGATCGGTCTCTACACGGGCGAGTTATTGCCCGGCGATGTCTACGAGGACTGGACACTCGGCCCCCGCGAACGGACGAAACGCCGATACCTGGCGTTGATCGATATCGTCGCCGACGACGCGATCGCTCGCGGCGACACCGAGGAGGCAATTCGTCTGCTCGATCTCGGGATGGAAGCCGAGCCACTCGACGAGGCGCGCTATCTGCGGATGTGTGACGTGCTCGTCGCCCAGGGCCGGATCGGAACGGCCCGAGAGGTGGCGGCGCGTGCTGTCGCCACGCTCGACGAGATCGGCGAGTCGGTCGACCCGCGACTCCGCGCCCTGTTGTAGCCGCTTCGGATTGCTGCTCGAGGCGGCGGTTGTCCCCGACGGGATCACCCACGGTGGCAGCAATCGTCTCCAGGTCAGACTCGCTCGCGCCCGGCGTGGGCACCGGCACTCGCGGCTTCGTCGAGGTGGGGGTCGGGGTGGACGTTCGATGGACGGGTCACTGCGAGTCTGGAACAGTGACGGGAACTCCGCCCGCTCGAGCCGCGCGCCAGACGCGACCGATCACCGTGATCCTGCGCGCCGTACCAGCGGCGGCGCGCGACGGACGGGTCGCCGGCGTCGTCGAGATCGCAGACACCGGCGAGCGTGTGCCGATCCGCGACCTCGCCGAGTTCATCGCCGTACTGGCCCGACTCGCCGACGAGGCCGACTGAGTCTTCAACTGTCGTCGGGCGCCTCAGCACAAGGCCGACCGACGGCGTAGGTGTCGATCAGCCGAAGCCGCGACTGTCTTGCTTCAGTGCCGTGTCGACGCACAGGGCCGCGGCGATCACCAAACTGTGCAACGGTTCGGACAACGGTTGGTGGATCTGCACCACGAAGTTGTCGGCCGTCGTGAAGGCTGTCTTCGCGAAACCTTCCCACGTCTTCGAGATGCGAGCGACCTCGACGCCCGACGCGTCAGCGACGCTGAAGTTCCACGCCCGCCAGTTCTCGGCGTTGATCGAACCGAGGTTCTGACCGCCCGCTTCGAGCGAGAAGTGAATCTTGCCGAAGACGTTGTCTTGCTTGACTTCGCCGACCTCCGAGCCGTCGCCGCGCGCAATCCGAAACTTGCTCTTCATGATCTTCGCGGGACGGGTGAGCACGAGTTGGGCAGTGCCGGCGGCATCGCGGATCTCGTAGGTGTGGGTCATGAACTGGTCGAGACTGCTGACGAACCGAGCGACCTTCTTCAGCATGCTCTGCCCGACCTGCGCGACCGAACCGATCTGATTGCCGTGCTGATCGAACACCTTGAACTCGGCGGTGATCTCGATCAGCTTGGCCTTCTGGTTGACGACCAGCACCGGCTCCGACCACAGCGTGCCACCGCCCTGTGGACCGCCGCTCAGCCCGGCTTGCCGCGCGACTTGGTCTTGCACCTTGGCCGCTTCGGTGTCGCCCTGCGGCTTCGTGAATCGCGACGGATCCTGCGGCGCGGGCGGAACCGGTGGTGTCGGCGGTGTCGGTGGGACGGGCGGTGTCGGCAGGTCGCTCATGCCATCGAGCGTACGACGGCTTCCATGACGTCCGGTGCCACGCACAACTGGACCGACCCGCCACGTTCGCGCGCGGAAGCCGCGCGCGAACGTGACCAAGACGAGTGGGTCCGGCTCAGACGGCGAGCAGGTCGCGGGCTCCCGTGTCGGCGCTCGGGTGCCGCAGTTTCGACATCGCCCGCGCTTCGATCTGGCGGATGCGCTCCCGGGTGAGGTTGAAGTACTCCCCCACTTCTTCGAGCGTGCGGGGCTCGCCACGGTCGAGGCCGAAGCGCAACTTCAAGATCTCGCGCTCGCGCTCATCGAGGGGCGAGAGCAGCTGGTCGATCTCGCTCGGCAACAATGCGGTTGCGGCGTGCTCGAACGGCGACTCGGCGCTGCGGTCCTCGACGACATCGCCGAGTTCGGCGTCGCCGTCTTCGCGCAACGGCTCGCTCAACGACAGCGGTTCCGACGCGAAGCGCAGCGCCTCGACGACCTTGTCCTCGGGCATTTCGCACTCGACCGCCAACTCGGCGAGCGTCGCCGGACGGCCCATCTTGAGCTCGAGGCGCGAACGAGCCTTCTGAAGTCGAGCGAGCGTGTCGCCCGCGTGCACTGGGAGCCGGATCGTGCGGCCGGTGTTCGCGATGCCGCGCGTGATGGCCTGGCGAATCCACCATGTCGCGTAC
>SXGS01590073.1_pt1 | contig 14455 bp, 15 predicted proteins | sample 3174681 | NCBI WGS metagenome assembly SXGS01 (sample SAMN11356861, study PRJNA531348) | freshwater metagenome | isolation source: freshwater sample F1-80 | place: China: Fuxian Lake, Yuxi | collected 2017-12-25
AACGCCGGCATCACCCGCGACCAGCTGCTCCTGCGCATGAGCGAGGAGGACTTCGACGCGGTGATCCAGACCAACCTCAAGGGCACTTGGAACTTCATCAAGGCGGCGACGCGCACGCTGATGAAGTGCTCGGGTCGGATCGTGAACATCGGCTCGGTGGTCGGCGTGACAGGCAACGCCGGTCAGGCCAACTACGCCGCCAGCAAGGCCGGCGTGTTCGGCCTCACGCGCTCGGTCGCCAAGGAACTCGCTTCGCGCAAGGTTTGCTGCAACGCAATCGCGCCGGGCTACATCGACACCGACATGACCGCCGCCATCGACGCCAAGGCCAAGGAGGCCCTCATCGCGTCGATCCCGCTCGGTCGCACCGGCTCGCCCGAGGACATCGCGCTGCTCGTCGACTACCTGTGCGGTCCTGGCGGCGCGTACATCACCGGCCAGACCTTCGTCGTCGACGGGGGCCTTTCGCTCTAGCTTTCCAAAGGCGCAGGGAGGACCGCCGGCGCGTCCGCGTCGGCGACCGAAGTCCGCCCCGTGCCTCGTCTAACGTCCAGGCAACGAAACGGAGATCACGAACGTGACCAGCAACACCACCGACATCCCGGAACGCGTCATCAAGGTCGTCTGCGAAAAGATGAGCAAGACGCCCGAGCAGGTCACGCGCGACTCCTCGTTCATCAACGACCTCGGGGCGGACTCGCTCGACATCGTCGAGCTGGTGATGGAGCTCGAAGACGAGTTCGGCATCTCGATCCCGGATACGGACTCGGAGAAGATCCAGACCGTCGGCAACGCGATCGATTACATCCAGTCCAAGTCCTGAGTCCCCGGGGGCGAGCCTGTCGGCGGCGCGTTCGCCGATCGGACCGCGCCTCGCGGAGGATCGTTCGGGCCGGCCGTCGAGCGGGCAGGGTGCGTCCCCGGCCGAGCTTCGCCGCGCCCCTCAGGCAGCTCGTCATCTCGGAGTTCCCATGCGCAGAGTGGTCATCACGGGTCTGGGCACCATCAACGCCCTTGGCAACGACCTGGCCACGTCATGGCCTCGGATCGTGGCCGGCGAGAACGGCATCGGTCCGATCACGCGCTTCGACACCAAGGACCAGACCGTCAAGATCTCGGCCGAGGTCAAGCTCGACCCGCTGCTGCACTTTCAGGCTCCCGACCAGCGCAAGCTCGATCCCTTCACCATGTGGGCGCTCGTGGCGACGGACGAAGCCCTGCGCGACGCGGGTCTCGAGCCCGCGAAGGTGAGCGACGAGCTACGCGAGCGCTGGGGCTGCATCATCGGCACGGGCATCGGCGGCATCACGGGCATCGAGGAGCAGTACCGGGGCCTGTTGGAGAAGGGGCCGCGCCGCGTGAGCCCGCACTTTGTCCCGAAGATCATGGCGAATGCCGTATCGGGGCAGGTAGCTATCAGGAATGGCCTGTTGGGGACGTGCTTCACGACCTCGAGTGCCTGCGCCTCGGCCGGTCACGCGATCGGCATGGCATGGCGCTCGATCCAGTGGGGCGAATCCGACATCGTCGTCACCGGCGGCGCCGAGAGCGCGACCACGCCGCTGTCGCTCGCGGGCTTCGCCAACATGAAGGCCCTCTCGCAGCGCGCCGATCCGGCTCTCGCCTGCCGCCCGTTTGACAAGGACCGCGCCCGCTTCGTGATGGGTGAAGGCTGCGGCATCCTCGTGTTCGAGGAACTCGAGCACGCCCGCCGGCGTGGCGCGCGCATCTACGCCGAGGTCAAGGGCTACGGCTCGACCGATGACGCGTACCACATCACGGCGCCCGAGGAATCGGGGCGCGGTCCGGCGCGTGCCCTGCGGCAGGCGCTCGCGCACGCCAAGATCGATCCGACCGCGGTCGACTACATCAACGCGCACGGAACGAGCACGCCGTACAACGACGCGATCGAGACGCGCGCCATCAAGCTCGTGTTTGGCGATCACGCCCGCAAGCTGGCGGTGTCGTCGACGAAGTCGATGGTCGGTCACCTGCTCGGTGCGTCGGCCGCGGTCGAGCTCGTCGTCAGCACGCTCACGATTCACCATGGCGTCGTGCACCCGACGCGCAACTACACGACTCCGGATCCCGAGTGCGACCTCGACTACGTGCCCGGGGCCGCGCGCTCGATGAGAGTGCGCAACGTGCTCTCCAACTCGCTCGGCTTCGGCGGGCACAACGTCTCGATCTGCGTCGGCCAGCTCGAAGGCTAGCCGCCTCGCTTCGACGCTCACCAACGCCGCGCCGTGGCCATGGGCTCTCGGCGCGGCGCTTCTACGCGGTGGGACGGGCGTCCGTGCGCCGGCCGCGCTCCGAGGACCGCGGTGTCGGGCGCCGGGACGCACAAGGTTGGCCGCTCCCATGAACCAGAAGTTCCAAGACCTGCTGCAGCGCTACGAGCTCCGGGCGTTTCATCGGGAACACGATCGGCAGAACGAGGACGAATTGTCGCGCCGGTGTCTGCACATCACCGAGGACGTCCCAGAGCGGAAGTACCACCATCACTTCCAGAGGCTGCCGGATGCGGACCGCGCGGAGATCCTCAACATGGTCCAGAACTACGTCTGCGAGGCGATCCTGCCCCCGGTGGTGGAGAAGCTCATGGCGCGTCAGGTGCGCCTCGAGACGATGCAGCTGTTCCAGCGCGAGCTGCTCGATGTTCCGGGCCAGCCGGCCGCGCGCTGCGCGGGTAGTGTGGTCGTTTCGGCGGGCAGCTTTTTCCATCCCGTTCCTCGCCTTGATCGCGCACCGCGCATGCCCGCCGGGCTCGCCGACTCCACGTGGGGGGGCGTGATAGGATCCCGGCATGAACGCCCGTGAGGACCGTGTTCGAGCGCGTGCTGTCGCAGCTGGGCAGGAGCACCTGTTCCGGCACTGGACGGCCCTGTCCGAGTCCTCTCGCGCATGCCTGCTCGGCGAGATCGAGAGCGTCGACTTCGACCTCGTGCAGCGCCACCGCGCGCTGGTGCGCGGCGACCTTCCCGCGGGCAAGCAGCCGGCCTTCGCTCCGGCCGAGGTGTTCCCGCTCGCGCGCAGCGCGTCCCACGAGGCGCGCGCGAGGGAGGCCCAGCAGCGCGGCATCGAGGCGCTCTCCCGCGGCCAAGTCGGCTACCTGCTGGTCGCCGGCGGCCAAGCCTCGCGTCTGGGCTACGAAGGCCCCAAGGGCGCTTACCGCATCGGACCGGTGAGCGACTGGTCGCTGTTCGAGATTCACGCGCGCCGGCTGCGCGCCGCCGCTGCGCGCTACGGCCGTCCGGCGCCTTGGTACGTGATGACGTCGCGCGGCAACGACGCGCAGACGCGCGAGTTCTTCGCCGAGCACGGCTATTTCGGTCTCGACGCGCGCGACGTGATGTTCTTCAGCCAGGCGATGGTCCCGGCGCTCGACTTCGAGGGCCACATTCTGATGTCGGCCGAGGATCACCTCTTCCTCGCGCCCAATGGCCACGGGGGCTCGCTCGAGGCCTTTGCGCGTTCCGGGGCGCTCGATGACGCGAGACGTCGCGGCCTGCGCCACCTCTCGTACTTTCAGGTCGACAACCCGCTCGCGCCGCCGGCGGATCCGTTGTTCCTCGGGCTGCACGCGCTCGAAGGCGCCTCGATGTCGAGCAAAGTGGTCGAGAAGCGCGATGCCGCGGAGAAGGTCGGCGTGATCGGTCGCGTCGACGGCAAGCTCTCGTGCATCGAGTACACCGACCTGCCCGCCGACCTGCGCGAGGCACGCGACGAGCAGGGCAAGCTGCGCTTTGGCGCCGGCAACATCGCCCTGCACGTGATCGACGTGGAGTTCATCGCGGAACTCAACCGCGGCGGCCTCCAGCTCCCCTGGCACCTCGCGAAGAAGTCCATGGAGGTCTGGGAGGCGGGGCAAGTCGTCAAGAAGCAGGGCGTCAAGTTCGAGACGTTCGTGTTCGACGCGCTCGAGCGCTGCGAGCGCAGCGTGACCCTCGAAGTCGCCCGCCAGCGGGAGTTCAGCCCGGTTAAGAACAACGCCGGGGAAGACAGCCCGGCGACGACGCGGGCGGACCTGTGCCGCCTGCACGCCGAGTGGGTGCGCTCGGCCGACCTGCCGCTGCCGGAACCTGACGAGAGCGGGCTGCATCCTGTGGAAGTCGACCCGCTGCTCGCGGAAGATCTGGAGACGTTCGTCGCCCGCGGTCGCCATCGGCCGGAAGTTCGCGGGCGCGGACATCTCTACCGATGAGCGCACTCGCAGCCGCGAAGCAACAACGAGTCGAATCCCTGTGTGTCGCCGTGCTGTTCGGCGGACGCTCGAGCGAGCGCGAGGTTTCCTTGAGCAGCGGCAAGGGCATTGCGCGCGCGTTGCGCGGTGAGCTCGTGAGCGGGCGCGCGCTTCCGCGCGAGGTGCTCGAGGTCGAGATCGACTCCAGTGGCCGCTGGCGTGTGGACGGCGAGGCGCTGACGGCGGAGGTCGCGCTCGCGCGGCTCTCGCGCGTGGACGTGTTCTTTCTCGGGCTCCACGGAGGCGAGGGCGAGGATGGCACGGTGCAGGGCCTGCTTGCGTCCTGCGGCCGTGTGCACACGGGTTCCGGCGTGCGCGCCTCGGCGCTGTGCATGGACAAGCTCGCGACGCGCGGCGTTGCCGAGTCGGTCGGGGTGCGCGTCGCCGCGGGCCTGTGCTTCGGTGTCGCCGACTGGCGTTCGGATCGGGCTGGCACGCTGGCGCGCATGGAAGCGCTCGGGAAGGACGGTTGGGTGATCAAGCCGCGCTTCGGCGGCTCGTCGATCGCTACGACCGTCACGCGCGAGCGCTCGGCGCTCGAGCCCGGGGTCGAGGCCGTGCTCGCCACGGGCGATGATGTGCTGGTCGAGGCACGCGTGCCCGGCGTCGAGACTTCGTGTGGCGTGCTCGGTGACCGTGGGGTGTTGCCGCACGCACTCATGCCCATCGAGATTCGCCCCGCGAAGGGCGAGTGGTTCGACTACGACGAGAAGTACTCGAGGGATGGTGCTCACGAGCTCTGCCCGCCGCAGTCGGTGGGGGAGCGCAGCATCGCGCGCATTCGCTTGTCTGCAGCGCGCGTGTTCGCGCGCGCAGGCTGCGAAGGCTACGCGCGCATCGACTTCATCGTGCCGCGCGAGGGCAACATTGAACAGGAACCCGTGATGCTCGAGGTGAACACTCTGCCGGGCTTCACCGAGCGCTCGCTGTTGCCGCAGGAGGCGGCCTACGAGGGGATCGACTACACCGCGCTGTGCGTGCGCATCCTCGAATCGGCGTTGCGAAGCGCGGCGGTGGGGGCGTGACAGCGCTGCGCGTCGCGGTCCTCGGGGCCCGCGGGCGGCTCGGTTCTTTCGCGTGCGATCTGCTGCGGCGGACGGAAGGCTTCGAGCTCGTGGCGGCGTGGGATCGCGACAGCGACTGGCGTTCGCTCGCCCGCGACTCCGGCGCCGTCGTGGCTCTCGAAGCCACGCGGGCAGGTCAGGGCGCCCAGCATGCGCGAGTGCTGCTCGAGAGCGGGCTGCGAGTCGTGGTCGCGACCTCGGGCGTGGGAGTCGCCGACACCGAGGCCCTCGATCGGCGCGCGCGCGAGCTGGGCTTGGGTGGACTCGTCGTGCCGAACTTCAGTCTCGGTTCGTGGCTGCTGCAGCGCTTCGCCGCAGAGGCTGCGCTGTGGTTCGAAGGCGCGGAGATCGTCGAGTCGCACCACGAGCGCAAGGCCGACTCTCCCTCGGGCACGGCTGGCGAGACGGCACGTCGCATGGCGGAAGAGCGCGCGCAGGGCGGGCTCGAGTCGTTCGCACCGGCCACGCCGCAGTTTCCTGCGCGCGGCGAGGTCCGGCACGGCATCCCCGTGCACTCGATCCGCTTGCCTGGGCTCTACGCCCACCAAGACGTGCTCTTCGGCGCGCGTGGCGAGGTGCTGCGAGTTTCCCACGACATGCACGGGCCCGAGGCCTTCGGTCCGGGGATGCTGGCGGCCCTGCGCTACGCCGCGGCGGCGCACGGCGTCGCGCGCGGACTCGACCCGGCGCTCGCTCACACGCCGCGCACTCGCGGGAGCTGACTGTGGACGAACCGCGACTTGAGCGTCATCCTTGGGCCTTCGAAGGAGCTCGGGCCGGGATGGCGGAACTGGCAGACGCGACGGATTCAAAATCCGTTTCCCTCACGGGAGTAAGGGTTCGATTCCCTTTCTCGGCACCCCTCTCCCTCTCGGGCGCGAGGCGCTCATGAGCGCGTCCCGCTCGCGCAACCCGCGGCTCGCCGAAGCTTTGATCCCGGCGCTGGTGCATCGCATCAACAACACGACCCAGTTGCTCGTGTTGCTGCGCTTGGTGCTCGCCGAGCCCGATGACGGCGTGCTGACTTCGGCTGGGCCGAGCCTCGCGCACGCCTCGCGTGAGGCGGAGGAGCAGGGCTGGCTCCTCGGCTTGCTCGCGCGCTCGCTGGGCACGGACCTGCTGCTCGCCCGCGAGGAGCGCGACGGACTCGCTGCGACCCTGAAGCTGCTCGCGGAGGCCCTGCAGCGCCAGCGCAAGCAACTCGCCCTGCCCGAGCGCGTTCCGATGATGACGATGGCCGACGGCGGCCCGCGCTCCGCGGCGCTGTGCCTCGATCTGGCTGCGCTCGTCTGGGAGTCCTGCGAGGCGCTCGACGGGGCCTTCTCGCTCTCGCTAGCGCGCGAGGGCGAGCGCTGGGCCGTGCGGCTCTCGCGCGCCGACCTCACGCGCGCGCAAGCGGAGTTCTTGGCGTGCGAGTGCGCGACGCGCGGCGCGGAGCTCTTCGGCGACGGAGCCGGGTGGCGACTCGAGCTGCCGCTCGAGTGGCTGGCGGAGCGACGTTGATGGGAGTGCGCGAGTGGTTGGCACGCGCGCTCGGGACGGAGCACTCCGTTGAAGGCGATCCCACGCGCGTCGCTGCCGTGCAGGCGGTGCTCGCCGAGCTCGCGCCGCTGGTCGAGCTCGATGGCGGTCGGATCGAGCTCCTGCGCGTCGACGACGATGGCACCGTGCACGTTCGCATGCGGGGCGCGTGCGCGAGCTGCTCGCAGCAGGCGAGCACGCTGTCGCAGGCGCTCGAGCCGCGCTTGCGTGCGGCGCTGCCGGGGATGCGCGCCTTGAGCTCGGTCGAGTGAACGAGCGCGGGCCGCGCGACATATCGGTCGCACGGCCCGCGGGGTGGACGCCCGGCGTCCTAGAACTGCTCGGCGTCGCTCGCCCCGATGAGCGTGCCATTGGACCGCCCGACGAGGAACTGCCAGCCAAACTCGCCTTGCAGACTGCCGGGATTCCACAGGGTGAGCGTGGCCGCGCCTGTGGCGTCGGTCGGCAACAGGAACGGCATGCGCTCGATGGCCGGGAGCGCGAACGGCGTGTGCAGCAGAAACACGGGCAGCGCGTAGATCGTCTCCTGAGGCAGCATCGAAGATTGCGGGCAGTAGGTCAGCAACGCGCTGCCGTTCGGCACGCCGCCGCTGAGCGAGAACACGACCGGACCCGGGCCGACGAGCCCCGTGCCCGACAGCGCGAGATCCGGCCGCGCCGGTGAGAAGCGCACGAGGTCGTCGAGGGAGAAGAAGTCGGTGGTCGTATAGGCGATGCGCAGGCCGTCGTCGGGTTGGTACGCGTCGAAGGTGCCATCGCCAGGACGTTCGAAGCGCAGCGTGCTGATCCAGTTGTCCGCCACGAGCAGCTGCTGGCTCGAACCGCCGCCCGCGCGGATGCGCAGGATGCGGTAGCTGCTCGTGGTGAAGTTGTTCTCCGACAGGAGCAGGCGCTCGCGTCCAGGTTCGAACTCGAGCGCGCTCGTGCCCGCGAATCCAGTCGCGTAGACGACCGCATTGCTCGCGGAGAGCTGTGTGCCCGAGGCGACGAGGCCGGCGCTCCAGCGCAGGAGGCTCTGGGGCGCGCTGGGCAGCGAGGAGTCCTGCTGGGTGCCGTAGAAGATGTCGCCGTTACGCGCGACCGCGACCGGGCCGGAGGGACCGTCGAGGTGGCCGAGGAACTGCAGCGCTCCCGAGGAGATGTTCACGCGGAACAGGTCCGTGCCGACCCCAAAGCCGTTGGGTGCGGCGGAGACGAGCAGCGAGCCATCGGGCAGGAACTCGCCGTCGTAGTTGTAGGCCAGCGCGGCGACGAGGCCCGAGCCGGAGCCATCGAGCCACACGATGCGCAGGTCGCCGGCGGGGTTGGGCGAGAAGCCGCCGCTGTCGCCGATCACCACGGCGTCCTCGTCGGGCGTGAGGCGGATGAAGCTCGGGAACACGAAGCCCGCGAACGAGGCGAGCGTCGTCTCGAGCGATCCATCGCCGTTCCAGCGCTGGACGAGCTGGCCGTCGAACGTGACGTAGTCGCCGTCGGGCAGCGAGCACGAGACGCTCGAGGGAGCTGGGTTCACGCTGCTCGCCAGCGTGAATCCGGGCAGGGTGGAGTCGGCGCGTGCCGAGAGCAGGGGCAGCGTCGAAAGGAGCAAGGCAGAAACTAGGAGGCGTAAGGACATGGGCGCGACTCGTCGATCGACCGTCGACAACACCGCCGTCGCACGTCGAATGGGGTGGTGCGGCAGCGGTCGGAACGCAAGACCGGGGCCGACGAGAGCGCGCACGACGGCGCTCCTCAACAGGCACCGGACCCAGCCTCGAGATCCGAGAGGTGCGGCGATGCGTGATGGGTCTCCTGACTCGCCGTTGGCGCCCTCGAGCGGACCTTCCCGGGACTTGGCGTGAGCTCCCCGAAGAGAGTCACGCGGGTCCCAGTGGCCTGTCGGCCGCGAGCGACTCCCGGTGGGGGCAGTGCTCGCGCACCGGCACACGGGCTCGATGGCATGCGGCTCACAGTGGCGGGACCGTGCTGGACTCACACCAGCTTCCCCCTTCCACGCTCGCGAGAACGAATTATCAGCTCGCGAGACTAAGCGCCCGGTGGGAAGCCGTCAAGCCCGCGCGTCCGCGAGCGCGCGCGCCTACAATCCGCTAACCATGCGCCTCGAACCTGACGAAATCGAACAGGCGCTCGCTCTGCTCGAGCGAGCCGTGCTTGCGCAGCCCGGTCTCGCCGCCGAGTTCGAGGCGAGCCGACGCGAGTACTTCCTGCAGGGGGAGCCGCCGCCGAAGGATGAGGAGACGCCGCGCGCGTTGCGTCGCCTCCGCGAGTGGTTCCTTCTCGAGCGGCCGAGCAACGTGCTCGGCGGTGCGCCTGTCGAGTGGGTGCTGCACCGCCTCGACGGCATCGATGCGAAGGAACTCTCCGAGGATGCGCTGCGGGCGCTGCTCGCGTCGCGTTGCTCGGTCTATCAGGTCACGGGCGTGGCCGAGGGGGAAGGTGTTTGGGTACGCGACCTCGCGGCGATGGGCGAGTATCCGCTCAGCGAGCCCGAGGGCTCGCGTGCCCTGAGCGCGGACGATGTGCTCGTCGGCCGCCTCTTCGCGGTCGGCGAGTCGCTGTATCGCGTCTCGCCCGCGGCTGGCGTGTTCCGATCGAGCAAGCTCCTGCGCGCGCTGCTCGCGGACTTCGAGAGCCTGCGTCAGGCGCGGCGCGGCGTGCTGCGGCTCACGCAGGCGGACCTCGAGGGGATGTTCTGGCGTCGCATCGATCCCGTGCGCAGCGACGCCGTCGGCGCTGCGCGAGCGGCGTTGCTCGCCGGCGGCGTCGAATCGGCGCGCGTCGAGCAGATCTTCGTCGACTTGCGGCGCTCGCCGTTCGACGGGTCGCTCGTCGTGCCCGGTGTCGACGACGTACTCGCGAGCGTGCTCGAGTCGCTCGCGTTCGACACGCGCATGGACCTCGACATCGCGCGGCGGGTGCTGCTCGACGCGTGGGTCGAGCTCGCGGCCCCGACGGAGAGCGACGCCGCCGAGAGCGAGGAACGCAACGAACGCGCTCGGGACGCGCGCGCCGCGATCGAGGCCTTCGATGCGGGGCGACGCGCCGGCAAGGACCTTGAGACCTTGTTCCGCGAACTCGAGCGCGACCTCGAACTCGAGAGCGAGAGCTACGATCCCGACGCCAACGACGGCGCGCCGGCACCCGACTTCCCCGGCGTGGTGGGCGCGATGATCGAGGAGTTCCTGTGGGAGCTCGGTCGCACTCGCGGCGAGACCGAATCGGTGGAAGCCTCCGTGGTGCGGGCCTTCGGCGAGTTCGGCGCGGACTACGGCGTATTCGAGAACCTAACCGATCGCGAGCTCCTGCTGTTCGCCTCGGTCTGGCTGCCGGAGCGGCGCATTGTGAAGAGCGCGGAAGACTTGCGGCGCATGCTGCGCGCGCTGCGCGAGTTCTGCGCCTGGTCCCAGGAGAATCAGGACGTCGCGCTGCTCGACGCCTACGAGAAGACGATCCCGCCGATGGAGCGAGCGCTGGCGCGACTCGTCGAGGCGCAGCGCTGGTGTCGCAATGACGGTGGTCAGCCTTCGACGCTGTACGAGATCGCGTCGCTCGACGGTCCGCGCCCGACCGTCAGCGATGCGCGCGGCGATCGCTTCGAGGTCGACATCGAGCCACGGCTGGCCGCGGCCCTTGAGATCGGAGATCGACTGCGCGCGCGGCGCGTCGACGGTGGCCGGCTCGAAGTGTTCTGCTGCTATCCGTCCCAGAGCGCCTCGATCGCGCGCTAAAGGACGGCGAGGCCTCAGCGAGCGGCCGTGGCCGGCACCTGCACCTCGGTGACGAGCTCCGAGAAGTCCTTCACCTCGCCGGGGTTGACGAGGTAGATCTCGCGGATCGGGCCGTTCTCGACCCAGTCCATGCGCGCGAGGTAGGCGAACAGCGCGGGGTAGGAGCGCGGAACTTCGGGATACGGGCCCGCGACGAAGGCATAGGCGACCGTGGTGCTCTCAAGTACCCCGTAGCCGAGGTCGTCCTTGGTCTCGAGGGCCCCCGCGACCGGCAGACACGCGCGCAGGCGCAGCGAGTCGATCGCGACCTTGCCCGGATCGTCGTAGTAGAGCGCGAAGGGCGCTCCGGTCGGCTCGATGCCGGCGGCCGCGGCGAGCGCGAAGACTCGCTCGAGCGAGCGACCGACGTTGGTGTAGCTGCCGCGAGCCTCGACGAACACGTAGGGTTGATCGAGACGCTGCTTCCAGTCGACCTGCACGTCGCGGAACGGCGCGCGCGCGATGGGGAGGTCGGCGACGAACGTGCTCGGGGCCTGATTTGGCGCGCCGGGGGCGCCCGTGGTGTTCGAAGATGCGCTGCAGGCCGCGAGCATGAGGAGCGGAAGGGAGCGGTGGAGCATGGGATAGATTTCGTCGGGGAACGAGCTGTCCTTGAGGCGCTCGCAGGCCGGGCCTCTGGGCGTCACAGAAGTCGGGAATGGCGGCGTTGTGGGCCTCCGGCGCGGCGCACCCATCCCGCTGGCGTGGCCCCCCCGCCCGGCAGTCATAGGAAGCTGCAAATCGGACTTGGCACACTTGGGCCGCGAGGTGTGGGCCATCGCAGCGCGCCGCAGCGTGACACCGGGGGGGAACGCGACCGAAGGACGGCTCCGACGGCGGCGCCGTTCGCCCTCTCAGGTCTCGTCCAGCGCCGGCCGCGGGCCCGGTTGGGAACGGGGCCTACGGACGGTGCCCCTCGACGGGGTGCGCGACTGTCCGGGAAACGGCGGCGTCGGGGGCTGGCTCCAGCGCGGTGATCCGCCCGCAGGCTCTCTCGGTTCCTTCCGGTGGGTTCCTTGTGAGGTCGGCGAGCACGCGGCCCGCGAAGGGGCCTACTTCCGCGGCGGGTCGGCCTCGGCGCCGATCCGGGGTCGTGGGACACGGAGGGGAGTGCCAACGATCCGGAGGCCTCGCGTTGGGGTTTCGACATGTCGACAGGGGCGATGTTGGCGCGGGCGCCAACGGATGGCGGCGAGTGAGGCTGGAAGGTGGCAAGCGGCCGAGCTGCGGGAGCGCGCGCGGGAGGTACTTCGTGGCGGGATCGGCGAACGCCTGCGAGGCAGCGATGGCGCACAAAAGCCCGTCTCGGAGGCCCCCGTCGCGAAGGTCCTTGGCTTCTGATAATACTCGTTATGTTGCATTGAGGGCCACGGAAAGGGGCGGGGGACGGGCCGGACCGGACCGTCCTCTCGCCGCATTGACGGATGCACTCGGCTGAGGCACAACTCCGTGATGAGTGTTTCCAAGGCCTCGGCGCTCGCCTTCGAGGATTGTCGCCTCGGTGCGAGCTACTCCTCGCCCGCGAGGTCCGTGACCCAGGATGAGATCGCCCAGTTCGCGGCGCTCACTGGCGACCACAACCCGGTGCATATCGATCCCGAGTTTGCCCGCCGGACCCCCTTCCGAGGCTGCATCGCCCACGGGATGTTCGTGCAGTCCCTCGCCGCCGGGTTGATGTGGCAGAGCGGGATCTTCGAGGGCACGGTGATCGCCGTCGAGGGCGTCAGCTGCCGGTTCGTCAGTCCGGTCCGTCCGGGGGACACGATCGAGGCCCGCATCGTGGTGCATGCGCTCGATCCGGAGCCCGCGCTGCGTCGGGGGTGGGTCGAGTGGTCCGTGGTGGTCCGCAATCAACGTGGCGAGGACTGCTTCGAGAGCAACTGGCGGCTGCTCACGCACCGCCGCCGGGCGAGCGAGCAGAACGGCGTCTAGGTGCGCGTGCCGAACTCGGGGCGCGCGCGCCGGGCCCCAACGCCAACGCGGCGCGCAGCGGCCCTAAATGCGATGTCCTAGGCCGTTGCAAAAAAGGGGGGGGCCGGCCGTCCCGCCGGGCCAAGCCCGCGAGACGCTAGCGGTTCGCCGGCGCAGATCCTGGCCCGCCGGGAAACTTGGCCCGCGTTCGGGGCGGAGGTGGCGGCAGCCAGTCGAGGTCGATGCCGATCAGGGCTGGCCGACCCTCTCGATCGGCGCTCTGCGGCCAGTCGAGCGCACACAGCTCGAAGCGCACGCATTCGAGCTGGCTGCGTTCCGAGAGCTCGAGCGCTCGACGGAGAAGGTCGAGCGCGTGCTGGCGCTGGACGAGGATCGCGACCGACTCGGCCGGATGTCGGTCCGCGAGGCTGCGCAGGCTCGGATCCTCGAGCGCACATTCGCCCCACTCGTCCGACACCGTTCCGAGCATGCGCGCCGCCTGCGCCGCGACAGCGCGGTCCAAGGCGGGCTCGCGAAGCCAGGCCCGCGGGCGCAGGCGCGCGAGCAACTCGACCGCCTCGTCCGAGAGCGGTAAGTCGTCCGCGCAAATGAGCCAGATGCGAGCGAGGGCGTACACGCGCCGGCACTCTACGCAAGTGCGAGGTCCGTGCCATGTCTTCGGGGCGCAGGCGAGCGTTTTTGCACTCTGGCCGTTGAGCGCGGGAGCGCCGTTGGCTACGGTCCTTTGCCCGTCGGCTCGGATCTGCAGCTCGTGGCTGCGGGGCGTGCCCGACCGCCAACCGTCTGGAGACCGCACGGATGTTCAGCCGCTTCGGAGCCTTCCTGCGCTCCTCGATCGGCAAGAAGTCGTTGATGGCCGTCACTGGCCTTCTCCTGATCCTCTTCCTGATCGCCCACGTTCTGGGCAACCTGACCCTGTACGCCGACTCGGACGGCGCCAAGTTCAACGCCTACGCGGCCCAGCTTGAGGCTCTCGGCCCGTTGAAGCTGCTCGCGGAGCTCGGTCTCGTGCTGCTGTTCGGGGTCCACATCGCCCTCGGGATGCGCGCCATCCTCGAGAACCGCGAGGCGCGTCCCTCCCGCTACAAGGAGCTCGCGCCCAAGGGCAAGCGCACCTTCGCCTCGATGACCATGTCGATCACGGGCCTCGTGGTGCTCGTGTTCCTCGTGATCCACATCATCGACTTCCGCATGGCGGACTTCAGCGAGCAGGGACTCGCCGCCCTCGTCGTCGAGCGGCTCTCCAGCCCGGTCGGCGGCGCGATCTACTTCGTGAGCGTGGCCTTCCTCGGAGTGCACCTCTGGCATGCCTTCCAGAGCGCGATGCAGACGCTGGGCTTCCGGCATCCGGGCTACGCGCCGGCGATCCTCGTGATCGGCCGCGTGCTCGCCGTCGCGATCGCGGTCCTGTTCGCGTCCTTCCCCGTCCTGCTGCTCGCCACCGGCGGGCAGTGGCCTTGGAACTGAGCGGAGCGACTCACCATGACCACCCCCACCACGTCGATCCTAGACTCCAAGTGCCCCACCGGGCCCATGTCGGAGCGCTGGTCAAAGCACCGCTTCGAGCTCAAGCTCGTCAACCCCGCGAACAAGCGCAAGTTCCACGTGCTCGTCGTCGGCACGGGCCTCGCCGGAGCGTCCGCCGCGGCCTCGCTGGCTGAGCTGGGCTACAAGGTGACGGTCCTGTGCATCCACGACACGCCGCGTCGTGCGCACTCGATCGCCGCGCAGGGCGGCATCAACGCCGCGAAGAACTACACCAATGACGGCGACTCGGTGCGCCGCTTATAACCAGTCACCCCAATGAAGCGCACCTTGCCGTCCTTTTTAAGCTGATGCAGGGCCGGGATGCCTTCGTTGTTTACCACCGCCTGGTCGCCAAACTCAAGATCATGCAGTTGGTAAAT
>SXGS01691563.1_pt1 | contig 14455 bp, 14 predicted proteins | sample 3174681 | NCBI WGS metagenome assembly SXGS01 (sample SAMN11356861, study PRJNA531348) | freshwater metagenome | isolation source: freshwater sample F1-80 | place: China: Fuxian Lake, Yuxi | collected 2017-12-25
AAAACGAATGTCGAGAATTGGAAAGAAGTCATTGCACATCGTCCCGATGTTTATTTGTCGAGTGGAGCTTGACTTGATCGGCAATGGATCTCAGCACCGTCTCACGGCGCTTGTCCAACTCGGCAAGCTGCAAGAGACGATCACGAATGGTGGTGACAGCGACTTCATCCAAGCTGCCGGTCATTTCCTTGCGATAACGAGCAATGAACGGCACGGTGGCATCTTCTTCGAGCAGTGCAGCCGTGGCTTGGACTTGGCGAGGGGCGAGAGCGAGTTCTGTGGCGATGAGGTCGATGTGGGTATGGTTCATAGCGTCTGCATCTTCTTGGAAGAATGGCGTGGAGAAGTAGGGAATGGTATGGTGAGGCATGTCTCGGGTTCTCGATATCCTTGACCACATGAAACGAAATCCTCAGGATATTCGCTTCACCGACCTTGTTCAGGTCTGTGATCACTACTTTGGTCGCCCTCGACAGAGCACCGGTAGTCATCGCGTGTATAAGACTCCTTGGCAAGGGGACCCCCGAGTCAACATCCAGAATCATAGAGGACAAGCAAAAGCCTACCAAGTGCGACAAGTGCTTCGGGCTGTCGAAAAGCTAGGGGCGAACGATGACGTTAAAAGATGATCGCTATACGTATCGAGTGACCTGGTCGGAAGAAGACCAAGAACATGTCGGACTCTGCTTGGAATTCCCGAGTCTCAGTTGGCTTGCCGAAACTCCAGAGGCGGCACTCAAAGGGATACGCAAATTGGTCGCCGAAGTCGTGGCCGATATGCATGCAGGAGGAGAATGTGTTCCAGAATCTTTGGCAGCAAAAGCCTACAGTGGGAAGTTCATGGTACGGGTCCCACCTGGAGTCCATCGCCGACTTGCTCTTGAAGCGGCAGAAGCCAAGGTGAGCCTCGCCCAACTCGTCAGCACTAAACTGACAGAGTAACCGCACCTTTACTCTCCCATGGCATCACACAACGAGAGCCACGGCATAGCCGGCGAACTTCCGGACGTTCAGCACACCAGTATCGAGCAACAGATACTGCCCTTTGATGCCCAGCAGCGTACCTTCGATCCTGGGAGTTTTGTCGAAGCTCAGCGACGACACTTTCTTGGGATACTGCAAGATCGGATAGGCAAACGTGCGCGACGCTTCCTCTGGCAAGTGAGCCACCGGCGGTTCCTCGGCGGAGGCATTGAGTTGCGCCACCACATCGAGACAACGATCAAGTAAGTCGTCCCGGCTGGCAATGAGGTCATGCGGTGCTGGATCGCCCGAGAGCATTTTCCGCCAATCCGTGCGGTCGGCTACGAAGCGCTTCAATGCAACTTCGAGCAACCCCGCGTGGCGGCGACTCGGCACCCGCAAACACAACAAGGCTTGCGATGCGCCTTGGTCTAGCCAACGAGTCGGCACCTGACTTTCCCGGGTGATGCCGACTTTCAGACCAGAGGAATTCGCGAGGTACACGTAGTGCGGCTGCATGCAGTGAGCGAGGCCCCACTCCGGCTCGCGACAGGTGCCTTGGGCGAAGTGGCACAACTCCGGCTTCACGATACACATGTCGCACTGCGCCAATGTGGTGAAACAGCGATAACAATAGCCTTGGTTAAAGCTCTTCTTGGTGCGTTGGCCGCAGGCGATACAGGCGATCTCGCCGCCATATTCGAGACGCAGCGTTTTCCCCAGCCATTCGTTCAATGGCAGTTCAGCCTCGCCGACCGGCAAACGATACGAGACCGGCGTGTCGGCAGAAGCAAGCATTTTGCGGAGATTGCCACGGAGGTGTGTCATAGAAAAATTCTATCCGTTCAGATTCCCCGGCGATCAAATCGCCGGGCTACATGCATAGCGCCCGGTCAACCGGGCTTCTCAACAGGAATTTCCTCTTGCCCAAGCTGGCTTGAGCCAGCGCCGCTCCGTAGCCCGGACATTTCCATGTCCGGGCGCAGCCTGAAGATTTCAGCTCCGGGCGTACAGCAACACCGCTTCTCGCTCGCTGAGCCACGCGGCTTCATCTGGCGCGGTCAGGGCATCGAGATCGTCGGGCGTGGCAGCAGGGTCATCCACCCACTGGCGCAACAGCGGACTGCCGTTAATCAGGTCGATGGCCAGCCGGTCACGTTCGTATTCGTAGGGAAAGTCGCGCCACAGCTCGAAGTCTGGATGTAACGCTCGCACAGCTTTGAACGCCAACGCCATCAGACGCCAGGGCCGAAAAGCCTCATGGTCATAGCTGCCATCTTCAACATGAATCTGTAGCCCGGCACACAGCTTTCCAACATGTTTGTGAAAGGTCGGCTCGAACCAACAGGTTCTGAGGCGGCAACCATGCAGCCACTGCGGTACCTGCGCTTCCATCCAGGCCAGCAGAGTACGAGGATCAAGACCCGGTGCGCCAAACAGTTCCAGCGGCCGTGTCGTGCCGCGACCTTCGGACAGTGTCGTGCCCTCCAACATGACCGTCCCCGCATAGCAGCGTGCCATCCACAGGTTCGCGGCGTTGGGGCTGGGATTCACCCACGTGCGCTCGCCGAGCGGCCAGCCGTGGCCAGGAGCCTGTTCTGGCTTCCAGCCCTCCAGGGTGATGACCTTATACTCGACATCTAAATGCAACGTGTTCACGAACCAGTGTCCAAGTTCACCGAGGGTCAGCCCGTGGCGCATCGGCAGTGCCCCGGCGCCAACAAAACTTTCCCACCCCGGGCGTAGCCGCAATCCTTCCACTGGCCGTCCAGCGGGATTCGGTCGGTCCAGCACCCACACAGCTTTCCCATGCTCTGCTGCGGCTTCGAGCATATACCGCAGGGTGGTAATGAAGGTGTAGATGCGACAGCCCACATCTTGCAGATCGATGAGCAGGGTATCGAAGCTGTCCATCATTGCCGCTGTAGGGCGACGCACCTCGCCATAAAGACTGAAGATGGGAATGCCATGCACGGGGTCGTGGAAGTCCGACGACTCAACCATATTATCTTGCTTGTCACCGCGCAGTCCGTGCTGCGGACCAAAGGCAGCAACGAGTCGGATATCGTCGAGCCGAGCAAGCGCATCGAGGGAGTGGGTCAAGTCGTGGGTCACCGAAGCCGGATGGGCAAGCAAAGCGATACGACGGCCAGCAAGAGGTTTTCGTAAAGTGGTATCTTCCAGCAGGCGATCAATCCCGAACTTCATCGTAGGTCCTTTTTCGCGATTTCTTTTGGCAGCGGTGCGATCTCCAGGGCAAAGCCATCAGCGTGATGAAAATCTGGCTTCCCCGGCGGATGGCGGAGTGCCCAATAGGACAGCTTGCCGAGATGATCTTCAATGACGGCAGACAGAGCGAGCCGTAATGGCCGGTCCACGAACCTTGGCGGTAGACAGAAGCGAGCATCGAGTTCGAGACGCTGGGCAGTCGCCCGCCACACGAGTTGTGGAGGCGGAGCGTCTTGCGCCGACAACTCGCGGTCGCGGTAGCCACGAAATTGATAGGTTGCCCAATTGCCGGATGGCGCGAAATTCCACTCGCCATAGCCCGCCTTATCGGCAACCGCAATAAATACTTCGAAGCAGGTGTGTTGCCACAGGCCATCGGCCAGCGCTGGTGGTCCAGACACGGGAATCCGCAGTCGTGAGCAATCACCAACTAACGTATAGGTGAGAGCAAGCCCACTAGTTGCCTCGGACGACGCCCATCGCACCCGGGACACCCGCACGTCGATACTCTGCACTGCCTCGCAAGTGGTCACGGGATGACGCATGAGCGTCGTAGTAAGCATGAAAGCTGGTTCGCTCATGAGAACAGAGTCTCACTCACACCACCGACACTTCCTCGGTCACAAACGAAATGCTCTTGCCGAGGTCGGCGAATTTGAGTTCATCGACGCGGATGATTTCCAGATACCTAGGTTCGTTAAAGGCAGTTGTCAGGCTCTCCAGACTGTCGAACCACAGTTCGGCCACCCCGTCGTAGTCGCCGGCTGCACCGAGTGGTAACGCACCTTGCACCAAATGACACTGGACGTACTTACGCACGTGACGAATGAATTCCGGCACGCTGCGCACCAGTGGACCATGATGGTTTCGCCAGTAGGCGCTAAACTCTTCATGCGTCATGCCTTCTTTGCGCTTCGCGCAGATGATGAATTTGACCATGCGCGTGATTCCTTAGCGATTGTAGTGCAGCTTCAAGCCGGGGCGCGGCCAGTCCATCGCTACCAGCCGGCCAGAGGCGCTGAGGGTGATATAGGCTGTGCGCAGATCCGGCCCACCAAAGCAAATGTTGGTCGTCAGCGGATCACCGGTAGGTACAAACTCGACCGACGCACCATCCGGCGAGATGACCGTGATGCCACCGTTAATCAGCGTCGCTACGCAGACGTTCCCGGCGCTATCCACAGCCAGCGAATCGAGCAACTGATAGCCTGGCAATCCAGCGAGCAACTTCCCGCCGCCAGGGCCGGCAAGCAGCGGCCCACCTTCGCCTATTTCTGCTGGCGCGAGTTCTCCAGGGGCAGCAATTTTCCATGACCACACCCGCCCCTCAAACGTCTGGGCCGCATACAGATGGGTGTCGCCGGGAGCCAAGCCAATGCCGTTCGGTCCGTCAATGGGAAACACGACTTCTTTAACCAGCGAACCATCGGTCTTGGCATAGTACAGTGCCGTGCGATCCCGCTGACGCTCTTGCACCTTGCCGAAGTCAGAGAACCAAAACCCGCCACTCGCATCGAAAACGATGTCGTTCGGGCCGCGTAACCTATGCCCATTACATTCGGTGTAGAGCACCTCTACCTTGCCACTATCGAGGTCGACGCGTTGGATATACCCGCCGGTGTAATCGTCGGGCACGCCATCCGTAGGGTGGCCATCTGCGGTGAAGCGCAGCCCACCGTTATTGCAGACGTAGACCTTGCCATCCGGTCCGACCGCAGCACCGTTGGGGCCACCGCCAGTTTCGGCCACCACTTCTTTGGCACCATTCGGGCGTACGCGGGTCAGCGTGCCACGGGTGATTTCCACCACCAACACACTCCCGTCGTTCAGAGCCACCGGACCTTCGGGGAATTTGAGACCGGAAGTGACTTCTCGTAATTGCGCCATATTCGTTCCTCCTTATTTTTCTGCGCGACGTATCACGTGCGCGACAAGGTTTTCGCACGAAATCTTCGCTACGTCCAGACTTCCCCTCACTCAGACATGCTCGCCAACAGTTGCGCGACCACACGAAACATGGCACAGCTCAGAAGTCGCCAGGGTGCTTCATCGCAGAGGCGACCACCGGAACGTAAGCAACAGGAGGAGCGTATGCCCATCCAAAAGTTCGCACCGATGACGAAAGATTTTCCCACGTTCGATTGTGACGCCCATGTCACCGAACCCGCATGGATCTGGGAGCGAGCAAAAGACTGGCTCAGCAAAGATGAACTCGACGCCCTGAAGACAACGATGTGGTTCGACCAGGAGACGAAACAGCTCATCGTCAATGGTCATGCTGGCGCGGGAATCGGTTCGCAGCGCATCGGCGGCACAGCAGGGTTCGTAAACATCCTGACCTCGGCGGGGCCAGGACTGAAACACAACATCCAGCGTGCGCTGAACGTGCGCAACCTGAATCTCAAGACCGCGCTCACCAAAGAGCAGGCCAACTACATCGACCATAAAGGTTCCTACGAACCCACGGCTCGCCTGCGCGACATGGATGTCCAGGGGATCGACCAAGTCATGATTATTCCCACCGATATCGACACCTACCCGTGGCTCCAGAACGCGGTCGGGGCGAAGGCCGTCTGCAAAGCCTACAACGAATGGGCGTATGACTACTGCCAGGCCAATCCCGAGCGCATCTTTTTTGCCGCCATGCTGCCGATGCAAGATCCGGTGTTTGCCGCCCAGGAGGTCTATCGCGTGGCGGCTAAGGGGTGTCGCGTCGCGCTCGTGCGCCCCGTCGATGCCATGGGCAACTATCCGATTCAACCCAAATTTGACCCCGTGTGGCGAGCCATGGAAGAAACCGGCGTGGTCTACGGCATGCACCCCTTCCCTGCCACTGGCACCTTGAAGCCGCCGGGTTATAGCGCTCAGTATTCGGGTGCGGAGTTGATTTCCAAGACCGTGTTCAGCTCCGGGCTACCGCATTTCTTCCTCACCAACGTGCAGAACTTCCAGGCCGAAGCCGCGCTCTGGGTCACGGCGGTGTTGATGTCGGGCTTTTTCGAGCGCTTCCCCAAGATTCGTGCGGCGGTGTTCGAGGCGTCATCAACGTGGCTCAGCTTCTTGTTAGACGAGTGCGACAAGTTCTATCGCCTCTATCGCAACGAGCGCCAAATGGTACCGCTCAAACGGTTGCCCAGCGAAACTTTTGCCGAGTATTGCGTCACCGGCTTTGAAGGCGATGAGGCCCCGCCGTCACGCTTGCCTGAGTTCTATCGAGATATTCTCGCGTGGTCGTCGGATGTCTACCATCATGATGGCGACGATGCCTGGCGAGCCATTGAGACCATGCGCAAGTGCGAGCTGCCCGACGCTTATCAAGCACGGTTTCTTGGAGAAAACGCCCGCAAGATGTACCGCATCTCTGCGCCAAAGACGTTCATTCGCGAACGCGTCACAGAAATCGAGCGGCCCGACTGGTGGCCGACTGAAGACGAAGTGCAGCGCGCACTCGAGCCCGAAGCCGGTATCGTTCGCCGTCGCGGCGAAGGTCCACGTGTGAATGGTCACGCTCAGGAAGGAGCACGGTCATGAGCACCAAGAAGCTCTGCCCGGTGTTCGATGCCGACTCGCACATCGTCGAGCCGCCTGAAGTCTGGACAAAATACCTGGAGCCTGAATATCGCACGTTGGGTAAGCACGCCTTATGGCGCGAAGAAGGCGAATACAACTGTTATCTCAAGGTCAACGGTCACATGTGCCGTGACACGATGAACCCCAACATTCCTCGGCATGCGATTTGGCGACCGGGCATGACCTGGGATCATGTCGGCAACCTCGATCCCAACACCCGGCACGCAGCGACGGAAGGTGCTTCGGACCCGCACGCGCGGTTGCGCGACATGGACGCGATGGGCGTGGACCAAGCCTTCTTGTATCCCACTTGGTTCGCCGAAGGGTTTCATTTGGTCGAAGACCCGGACGTGGCCTACGCCTTGGCGCGTGCCTACAACAACTGGATGGCAGACTTCTGCCAAACGGCACCGACACGCTTGTTCGCTGCCGCGATGATCCCACTGCAAAACATGGACTATGCCGTGGCCGAGCTGCGTCGCGTCGCCTCCATCCTATGTTTTCGCGGGGCCTTTATTCGCCCGATGTTCATCGAAGGGCGCTATTTTACTCACCCGTACTACGACCCGTTGTGGGCCGAACTCGAACGCTCGGGTATCACTGCGGCGGTGCATCCTACGCCGGGGTTGTGGAATCCCGAGTGGACCTCACACGGCCCCTTTTTCGAGAAGATCAAGAACCGGCTGCATCAACGTACCTTCATGAGCGAAGCCGGTGGCGGGCCGTCTGCCGGCGGCGGCAACGGTGCCAACATTTCCTTTTTCGCCACTCCTCCGCTTGGGCATCCAATCGCGCCGATTCTCTCGCCTTGGCTCGACAATCACATGTTTGTGTCGTCGAGCTTGATCGGCTTCACCGTGATGCAGCGTTATCCGCAGATGAAAGTCGTGGTTGCGCATGGCAAGGCGTCATGGATGGAGGAAGTGATTGAGAAGATGGAAGCCTCAACGCGCGTCGTGCCGTTGCTACACTACTACCCAGTGCGCACGGACCCAGAGAAGATGTGGGAAGAAGGGCATGTGCTGCTAGGGTTCGATGCCGAAGAGCGGCTGATTCAAAAACTCCCACACATCTTCGCAGAGAAAGTCGTGTGGGGCTCGCGCTATCCCCATCACGACACCACCAGCGCATGGGACGCCATGACAACGCTCACACTTGCGCAAGTCGAGGCATCGTCCATTGCACGCATGCTGGGGAAAAATGCAGCAGAACAGTTCGGCGTCAAGCTCGTGCAGACAGTCGGCGGCTAGTACCCCAACTGCTTATCTACCACGCCGAGCAACGGCTCCCCGCTTTGGGCGCGACGCAGGTTGTCGCAGAAGCGGGCGAGGTTGCGCGGAGCGCGGAGCTGGCTCGCACCGGCAGTGTGCGGCGTCATGACCACATTATCGAGTGTCCACAACGGATGCTCGGCAGGCAGTGGTTCGAGCGGTGCCACATCGAGTCCGGCCCCACCGCAGCGTCCGTCTTGGAGCGCATGCACCAAGGCATCACCGTCGATAATCTCTCCTCTGGTCACGTTGACAATCAACGCACTACGTTTCATCTGACTCAGCGTGGTCTCGTTGATCAGGTTCCTGGTCTGCGTCGTTAACGGGCAACACACAGCCACAACGTCGGAAGCTGCCAGCAGTTCGGGCAAGCGCTCCGGCTTCCACACTTCGCGCACGCCGTCCGACGGTGGCACCGGCCATTCATCAAGTGCAAGCACGTGCATGCCAAATGCCACCGCTCGTTTGGCCATGGCGCGACCTGTGCCGCCCAGACCAATGATGCCCATGGTCAGACCTTCTAGCTCCAGCTCCCTGCGGCGCATGGATTCACGCGCTTGCCAACTTGCAGAACCAAGACGGATGGAAGTCGCAATCTGTCGGGTCAACGCCAGTAACAAGCCGAACCCAGTGTCCGCCAAGTGGCCACCGACTAAGCCTTTCTCGCCCGTCAAAATAACCGCAGAATCGCGCATGGCTGGGTAGAGGAACATATCCACACCAGAAGCGATGGCATGTACCCAGCGCAGGCGTGGTGCCGCGCGGAACAACGCCTCAGGAATGAAACCGAGAATCACCTCGACGTCAGCCGCCACCTCAATCGCCTCGCGCGTCTGCGACACCACACGAATCGTCGAACCCGGCACCGCCGAGGCGCGAATGTTGCCCAGATCCTCCTCCGAGACTTCAGGTAAGGTGAGTCCCAGCAACACCAAGATATTCGTGGGTGTATCAAGCCGTAGATCAGTCATAGACAAAACGCCTCCTTTACGCGGCTCGGATCGTACACGGTCTGCCTCGGTTCATCCAGGCTTCACAACCACGCAAGGTTTCAGCTTGCCTCACACAAACGATACCGCCACCTCACCAATCCCAGAGAATGTCGCACGATAGGAACCGGGTTGTTTGACGGCATGATGGCAGAACGAGCCAGTAATCACCGGCTGCCCTGGCTCTAATCCTAGTCCGTATTTGTCGAGCAGCATGCACACCCGTGCGAGCGACAGGTACGGATCGTCCATCGTCGTCCCCGGCGTCTTCGTCTCGACCAGCACGCCATCACGATAGAACTCCACCGTGGTGTCGATCAGCCCGTCGCGCACCGGTGCCTCGGGGCCGACGACAATCCCCCACTGCGCGAGGCCATCAGCCAACAGCAGCTCGGAGCCTTGCTCGGGCGGAATACGCCGCTCGTTAATCTCGAAGGCGGGCGCAACGCCGCGTACCGCAGCTTTCGCCTCAGCCGCGCTGATATTGGCACCGCGTAAAGGCGTACCTACCACGAGGCAGATCTCCGGTTCGACCGAGCAACTCACAATACTCGCAACCGGCGCTGTTGTTCCCGAAGAAAAAATCCGCTGCTGCAACACGTAACCGAACGGGCGAAAATCTTTGCCCATACGGTCTCGCGCGGCACCTGAAGTCAGCCCCACCTTCCATCCCCCTTGCTTTACACCAGCAGCCTCGAAGCGGCGCAACACGCCAAGCTGCACGGTCAGTGCTTCGTCTAAATTCAATTGCGTTCCGTCTAATCCTGCGGGATGCGCACCAGCTCGGCGCGCCTCGTAAAGCGTATCGACAAGAACAGCCTGGTCAATGTTCATGATGGTCTCCTTTTTCTGTGACAATATCTTCGTCAACTCTTTATCAAGCCTTGTGCTGCCTGTGCAGCCCGTCTCAACCTCATCCGCTTTGGGTCCACGGACCAGGGCGACGCCACAGATACGGGAGATCGACGATTTCGCCTGGCGTCTTGAGGGTCTCGAGCGCGTGCAGTGCCTCGCGCAGTATCCAGCGCTGTTGAGCAACCTGAAACGGCTCTCCCAACGGATGACCAAACGGCCAGCGTAAGAACAATGCGCGCGGCGGGCGCACCTTTTCTGTTAGCTCACGTTGAATGCTCAACGCTACAGTGGGAATGCCGTGCTGTTCGATTGTGCGGGCGACCAGTCCCACGGACCGGTTACACAACCCTCAGGCAGGGGTCAGTACAACAGCATCCGCCCGCTCATGGAGCAGTCGTCGAGCAACGTCGGGGGCAGTCTCGGCTAGCAAACGCTCGATATGCCGTCCGTCGATGTGCCCCATAAAGCTGTAGTGGGACGGTGCCACTGCCCCAATCTCGCCGGCATGAGCAAACTCACGCAGGCGGTCAAGTGGCAACACGATGTTCACGTCTTTGTCGGCATCGCGATGGTCGTAATAGTCGTGGGTAATGCACAACGCCGGTTGCGACGCTGCCTGCGGAATAACGCGAAAACTAGGGTCGCCATCCTTGTCGCTCATGTCGAATGGCGCGTCAGTGTGCAAATGGACGCCTGCTGTCGTCACGAGGGCAATGCGGCATTGCGCCAGAGATTTATGGAAGGGGACCCAAGGAGGAGGCCCAGCGCTGGCGAGCTTTTGCCTTTTGACCCATCGAGCGGTTAATGCCGGAAAACGACTAAAGACCAAAGCGAACAGACGATTCTGTAGACGATGCAGATGCATGCGTGCTCCTTGCCTTCCACCAGTCATACACGAGCACGCCATAGAACGGCAGATACTCCACCCAGAGCACCCAATGAAATACCTGCGTTTCTCGGCGATACATGAAATAGAAGGAAAGATAGTACAGAGATAAGAGACCAGAGAGGAGCAGCCACGCACGTCGAGGAAAGAAGCAGAGCAACGGTGCTAGCCAGATGAAGTACCAAGGGTCAGCCACTGGACTCAGGAGCAACACCGCACCCAGCATGGCAAAATTGCTCCAGAGAAAAGAGCGGTCATCAGTGAAATCATGGAGATCATGCCGCCGCATGAGAACCAAGAGGAGGCCGCACAAGAAAACAACGACTGACACATTGGCTGCCCAACGATTAGGGGCAAAAAGCTGAAGTAGCGGGAAAAGAAAGCTATTGGTTTGCCACTCTTCAGCAAAAGTCGCCGTCCCACGCCACAGCCCCGAGCCTGCACCTAGAAAAGGCCAATAACCAGCACCAAGGACAAGCAACATAACACTAAGACCACACAGGGCAGATGCCCAGCCGTGTCGCGTCCACGTTCGCCATACAAAGAACGGCACGAGGACAACTGGATACAGCTTCCCCAAGATCGCTAACGCGAGACTGCCCTGCCCTAGCAGCCAGTGGCCGCGCAGCATCAACGTCATGGCTAGGAGTGAACACAGCGTAGGAACGACATCGTAGTGGGCGGAGTTGATGATCTCTTTTACGACCAGAGGAGACCAGGCATAGACCACTATCCATGCCGCGTTCAGGCCAAAGTGACGTAAAAGCCCAAGAAGAACAGCACCGACCCCGAGATCGCAGGCAAAGAAGAGGAGTCGCAAGCCGAAGAGTGATCCAGGCGCAAGCAAAGAGGCTAACGCAAAAACGCCTTGCGCCACCGGCGGATAAATGGTGGGCACCGTGGGGTGATTCACTCGGGCAAGAATCGTCGTGAAGTGAGGATTGGCTTCAAGCAAACGGACATATGCTTCGGTGCCGGCCTCGCGATTGAAGATTGCCGCTGGTGCCACGCCGTAAGGATTCATCCCGTGCGCCACTACGTACCCATCCCACAAGTAGCGATAAAAATCGCTCTCCTGAATCGGGTTGGAAAAAAAGAAGATGCCGCGAAAGAGCACGGCGAAGAGACAGGCAAGCAGGAGCTGGCTACGCGATTCGGAGATACGCGTGAGCGCCCGTATCCCCCAAAAATAGAGGAGGAAAACTGCCGCATAGAGCAAGAGGAATTCGAGGATCGGCCGCTCGCGGTGTCCAGCGCCATAGATAAATGCGCGACTCAACCAAGCTATGACACCATAGACGGCGCATGAGCCAACCCCACACAGGGAGAACTGTATTCGTGGAGAAAGCATCTTGAGGCGTAGTTTCTTCACTCGGTGAGAAAACCAGAGGAGAAAACAACCTCATCGCTTTAGCAGAACGTGGTCAGTGATAGCAGAAGGGAGAGGTGGGAAGGTTGATCCTGCCACTCAGCGCTGAGAGCACTAGCGAGCGACCCGGATGGACCGCTCGCTAGTGCTGAGTCCTGAGCAATGAATCCTGAGTCTCAAAGGGAAGTGTACTCGTCTTCCCTCAGCACGCAGGACTCAGCACTCCTTCCTTAATAGAGCAGATACTGCAACTCCAACCAGATGCTGTCTTTGGTCTTGAAGACCCCAATGCCGCCATAGTTGCCGTCAATCCAGTTGTATTTCACGCTAGCGCGGAACGGATCGTAGAAGGTCCAATCCACCCCCGGCTGCACCAACCACGAGCCTGACCAGTCGTAGAAAAATATCAAGCTCGGACGCAGGTTGCCGCCCCAATACTGGGTCGAAACCGCCAACGTGTTCACGAAGCTGAAATCAGGAACCTCAGCCAGCCGCTTGGTCAGACACGGGGCCGTTTGTGGCTTATTCGGTGCCCCGGTTTGCCCGGCTTGAATGCACGAAAACCCCCGGTCCCCGATGCCTCCGGGCCGGCTGAGCAGCTTGGGATCCGTCCGCCCTGGCCCGATCGTGGCAATGCTCCGTCGCGTGATCCCACCGCTGAACTCTTCGTTATCCAAACTGATCGGACTATCCCGATCATAATGGCGGTTATTCAACACATGCTGCACGAACATCTGCCCCGAGAGCGTGAAGCTGTTGTTGGGGTTGAGGAAGCGGAACCATTGGTTGTGGTCCAACCCCACGCTGAATGCCCATATGTCCCGACTCTTGAACCGCCCGAGCCGACACCCTCGCGTCCCGGCAGAATCCGTGCAATTCCCTTCACTCGAAAACGACCCACCCGGCAAAAACCGTCGGTTGTAGACCGCGTTCTTCCGAATCGTTGCCGCCGTCGTACTGTCCCCCGCTGCTTCGTAGCGCTTCGCCGCTTCCTCCAACGGTAAGGTCAAAAACCGTTCGCGATGCGCCAACGATGTCCCGTTCTCCGACCCATACGCCACCGATCCATCATGAATGGGCGCACGCAGCCCAACATTGCGCATGTAGGCAAACTCACCACGGAAGGTCGTGTAGATGTAGTACAACGGATTGTCTGACCCCACGAACATGCCGGTCAACGCATTGACCGGGAATGATAACGTCGCGCCCGTGATCTGAATGCGCTTCTCCCGAATCGGCACCACGGTGTTGCGCTCCTGCACGGCTGGCACCCCAGTCCCTGCGCCGGGACCACCGACACCATTCGTGGCACTCTTCACCTGGTCATTGCTGCCCCAGGGGTTATTCACATACTTCCCGTTGGAGTCCTTCTCCAACGCATTTTTTCCCGTGATCCACTTGAACATATTGCCTGACGAATCCAGGTCCCACGCTAAGTGTGCGGCCGTGGGTGAGAGGATCGCGCCGGCGGACACCGGTCCGTCTTGCCAGGTGTAATAATGCGCGAGTGAGAAGGTGAAGTCATGAATCGTGCCGATGATCCGGCCACCACCCCGGCTGTCTTTGAGGCTGCTATGCGGCCCTTGGGCCCGGAAGCTACACGGGGCACCGTTGCCAGGGGCATCATTCGGCCCAGGACTCTTGCGTCCGTACAACGGACCGCCACACGGCATCCGATGCACCTCGGTTGGGGACGTCACCGTATACGGGGTCCAGTAACTGCCCAACGCCAGCCCGTAGTTAGCCGCCGTGCGCCGATCCGGGGAGACAAACCCTTCAAGGGTCAAGTCGCTGACCGGCCCTACCGTCCCAAAGCTCCACTGCGCCCGTAGCATATTGAGCGGCACCCGCCGTTCGTCCAACGGTATCAGGAAGCCGCCAAAGCCGTTATCCAAGGGGTTGATCTGATCCAACAGCCGAAAGCCGTCGGTCTCACCCCACGACAGGTTCTGGCGCCCGATGCGCAAGAACAACGGCCCCTTGGTGATGTTGAAGTACCACTCGAACAGGGCAAGACGATTGCCCTGCTTCTCGGTCTCTTGGATAGTGGTCAAATATTGGAAATTCTTTTCCCGGACGAACTCGCTCGCATATTTTGCCGTCTGCCGGCCAAAATATTTGTCCCAGTAATTGGTGCCGCCACCACCATCGACCTGCTTCTGAAGGCTCTGCGGGCCGTAATCCCACACCCCGTCATATTCCTCACGCAGGTTGAGGTAGTAATCGAAGGCATCAAGATTGAGAAACTGAAAGGCCGCCCCGATGGTCGGCATCTCGCGCGAGATCCGGTTGATGTTATGCCGCCACTCTAACGTGACGAAGT
>SXGS01194768.1_pt1 | contig 14454 bp, 10 predicted proteins | sample 3174681 | NCBI WGS metagenome assembly SXGS01 (sample SAMN11356861, study PRJNA531348) | freshwater metagenome | isolation source: freshwater sample F1-80 | place: China: Fuxian Lake, Yuxi | collected 2017-12-25
CGAGAACTTGTAGCCGCGTCGGTACTCGTACTTCTCGACACCGCGCATCAAGCCGGCGTTGCCCTCTTGGATCAGGTCCAAGAAGCTGAGGCCGCGGTTGCGGTACTTCTTGGCGATGCTGACCACGAGACGCAGGTTACCGCCCGACAACTTTTGCTTGGCTTCGGTCCATTGAGCGAACCGGCGCTTGATCGTCTTCGATCGCTGAATGAACTCCTGTGGAGTTTCGCGCGTCATCACGACCAGATCGTCGAGTTCCTTTTGCAGAACCGAGGCATCCTTGGTGACGACCGTGCGGCCATCCATCAGATTCTTGCCGTAGTTGTGGCGGTGATGAGCGCGAGGATTCTTGGCCTCTTCGATCATCTTGAGAAGTTGCTCCATGCGTTCGGCAATCTGGTGCATGCGCTTCATGACCGGCTGCAGACGCTGGGTGCGGATGCTGAGCTCTTCAATCAGCGTACACATCTTGCGGCGGCGGACGATTCGGCGATGCTTCGCGGCCTTCTTGTCGGCGGCGGAGGCTTCCGGATCGATCGTGATGGCATGATCGGCCTTGTGTTGGTCGAATAACACTTTGAGCAACGGCAGATTCTTGGGCATGCGGCCTTCAATCTGCTCCTTGCGAGTGTTCTCCGTCTCAGAGGTTCGCAGCGTGCGTTCAAACGGCAACTCTTTGGAGTTCACCTTCTCCAACGTTTCGATGCCGATCTCCAGCGCGAAGTCGGCTTCCATGATGCCGCGACGAAAGCGCTTACGAGTGATTTCGATTTGCTTGGCCAGATAAATCTCCATGCGCCGCGTCAGCAGCGGGATGTTGCCCATCTGGCTGAGATACATGCGGATGGGATCGCGCGACAGCAGCGCTCGCTCTTCCTGCGCCGTCAGCTTGGGCTGCGGCACGGTTTCAACCGGTCGTTCCTTTTCCGGCACGTAGTCGGGATCGTCGATCGGCGTGTCCACATCGTGGATCAAGTCCACGGTGTTTTCATCGAGCCAAATCAACAGGTCGTCGACCATCTTCGGATCGCCTCCCTCGTCGGGCAGATAGCGATCCACCATTTGGAACGTCATCAAGCCATGATTCTTTTTGGCTTCTTCGAGCAACGTGTTGAACCGGTTACACAATCGATGCACAGCAAAACTCCTTTGGGTTGAAATCGAAACGCACGCATGTCCTTTTGCGGTCCACGATCAACTCAAGATTCAAGATCAAGGTGTCCAATGTGGGAGTACGGCTCCCGTTCGCAAACGTCTGATTCCACAACCAGCACAATCAAATTTGCTACAACAATCAACCGAAGACGAAGGTTCGACGCTGAGGTTTCGGAAAATCGCCAATCCGCGTCGGGAAGGTTTCCGCGATTGCTCGCGGCGGCAAGGTCGAACAAACAACCGTTGCCAAGCGATCTGTGACGTACCCGATCACGCGATTCGGCGTGCTGGCCAAGAGTCTGACTTGGGGCTGGCCATGTTCTTCGCGAGCGGGGATCGCTCACGGTTTCGACCTTTGTAGAGAGAATCGCATCGGGCAGACACGATTCGTTGGCACCAAGACGCGCTCATTCTTCGGGGAGTCCCAGCGTATGCAGGCAGCGGGTTCTCTATGACAGATTCCTTTCTCTCAATTTGAGAACCAATCCAACCAACTCTGTTCGCCGACAAAATCGCCAGCGCGAGTTTTCGACTTCGGTTCTTTCGGCCGATGCGGGCAAAACGAAGTTCGTTGAACCCGCACAGATCGAGTACGACGGCGACATGCTATCAAGACACCCTCCCATATCCACAAAAAAAGTCTCGCTGCAAAAAATTTCCCGGAACTGGCAACACAACCAAAATTCTCAGAGCGGCTGCCATTGTTCGACGAAGAGTGCGCGTCGTCAACCGGGGAGAAGTCTGATCGACGCTTCTCGTGCGCGGCTGAAACTCGCGCGCGAGCATCGTCACGATGGGTGCGACCAATTCGACCATGCGGACAGCATCGCTCAACGCATTCCGAGGACTCGTCACATCGGACGCGAGTTCTCAATTGAGGGAATGTCGCTTCTCACCGTAGCCTGACACTCTAATCCTGCGAAACAACTGACGCGCAGGCGAGCGGGGCGGCGTCAGCCCCCCGGTTCTTAGCGGAGATCGTCGCCATCGGGGGGCTCACGCCGCCCCGCTCGCCAATTCCTTCACAAGCTCTCTGAGTCGGGCGACGCTTATGCAGTGAGATTCCGCCTCTGAGAGTCAGATGACAGACTTCTCGATTAGTTCCATTTCGCAGTTCTTGGACTGAGATTGCGGGACAGATCGAACTCGCGACGGATGCGGTTGAGTCCCTCAGAGCACAACTCAAATTCCTCGCTGAGGTGCCGCAACACGGGAGCCTGCTCGCGAGACTCGTCGTCTTCGGCATAGCTGGCGGCGATCAAGTACGACCGCTTTCCCTGCTGGCAGTAGTCCACCAGATGGTCCTTGCGATCAGGAGCTTGCAGCTTTGGCAGATGCTCCGGGTACACGCCGCTGAAGAAGAGGGTGAAATCGCCGACGTGGCGATAGATTTCGCGTCGCGACCGAGCGACTCGATGCTCGGCCTCGGCGACCATGTCGACCACCTGAGTTAGCCGATGTCCTGCGTCGTCACGAATGCGATAGATCGTCTCCTGCCGCAAGAATCGCAGCAGCAACTCGACGAGATACTCGACAAGCGGCGGATCGGCGACCCCTAGTTCCGCTTCAAACGTCTGTTCGGCAGCACCGGCAAACAGGCGGCGCAAGACATCTTCCCCAGCGAGCAACGGAGCCATTTGAGTCTCCTTACCCAGCGATTTGAGGGCACGCAGTCCAGTCGGGCTTCGCGCTCCGGTCGCTGGATTCAACCATCAACCTAGAGGACGTAATTCACCGTGACTCGGCGACGAATCGCTTCGGTCGGACCTTTGCGAAATCGTCTCCCGCCTTGTTGAAATCGGCCAGGCGTGCCGACAAACGCGATTCCGATTCTACGAGTTCGACAAAATCGCGGTCAAAAGTCATTTCGGCAAAAGTTCACCGAGCACGGTCAGTTGGCCTCCACGACTGAGCACCAGCGATCGTCCAAACGCCGCAAGATGTCCGCCCGTCAGTCCCAGTGAGGCCTTCAATTCCAAGCGTCGTTTGATCCGCCCGGAGCTCGCGGAAACAACGATCAGCTCCTCGCGATTCGGCCACCAGACATCGTGGTCGATCAAAACTCCGCATCCAATCGAAGAGCCTTCCGGGTCTTCATGACCGACGCGGCGATGAGGCCAAGCAGGATCACCGGTCTCCAAAACGACTCCCCATAACGAGCGGCCTTGCACGACCAACGTCCCGTCAGAAATCCCCAAAACAAAGTGAATCGGATCGGGCCACTCGCGCTGCCAGAGCAACAAGCCGCTCTCCGCATGAATCGCCATCAGCAAATCTGTGTCGAGCGGTGCGACATACAACACGCCGTCGTGGTAAACCGGCGGCGTGTGCCCGTGGCGGCGACGGTCGCGCGACGACAAGGTGTCCTCCGACGCGTACGTTCGCAGCCAGCGGATCGCGCCATCCTGTGCATCGACGGCGGCAATCGCTCCGGCGTCGGTCGAGAGGAACACACTGTCTTCGGCCAACGTCAGACGCAAGTGGCTGGCCGAGTTCACGGCTTCGTCGGTGGCGACCACCGTGATGCCAACTTTTCGATTCCACAACAGCCGCGCCGTGTCTGCGTCGAAGCACGCCACGTTGATTTGTTCCTGAGGCAGACTCCGTCGCAACGCCACGAACACGCGCTGCGAATCCGCCACGGGAGATCCTTCAAAACACCACGGGGAGTTAGCGCCAAGCGGGTCTTGCCGACCAATCTCCTCGGCGGCGACTCGCCAAACCAACTTGCCCTCGCCGCCGCCGATATCTAGTCCGACCAGTTCGCTATGTGAATTCGCCTCCTGCTTCGCCTTGCCGGTGATCGGCGTCCCCAGCCGCGCATACAGCCGCTCGTTCTGTATGGTCAGCGAATGCCAAGCGTGGCCATTGATCTGCAGCTTGGGTGGGACAGGGTCGGCCAGTGAGTGAATGACCGCCGCGCGTGCATCACCCGAGTCTTCCGACCACTTAGGCCGACCGGTCTCCGCATCGAACGCGAAGACCGCTTCGCCATTTGTCGCAAACAGCGTGTTGCCGGCGGCTGCGGGCAAGATGTCACCAGAATTCGGTGCCACGAGTGACACTGGCAGAGCAACCTCCCACAGCCGCCGATCAAACTGCGACATCGTGGAGTCCGACCGAGCTTCAGCCGGCCGGTTGTCTCGTAACTCCGACAACAGTTCGATCAGGACGCCATCACGCCCGGCCAAACGGCCGGTCGCGTCACCATGTAAGCGACGGAAGGTGATCAGTTCTTGATGGGCGCGATCCGCGTCCCTCTCGAAGAGACTGCACAACACCAGGTGAGCCCGGACCTGCGCGGCAACTTGCGATGAGTCAGGATGGCGTAGGAGTCCCAGTCCGGCCGCCGTTCGCAGTGAGCCGGACGCTGGAAGCAGCATCTCCCAATAGGTTCGTGAAGCCGCGAAGTCTCCCTGCTCGAAAGACTGCTCGGCCAATCGTGCGAGCGCCTGATCGGCGCATGAACTCGCAAAGGATTGTCGGGCGATCCGCAGCCAGGCCGCTCGCTGTCGAGTTAGATTGGTCAGCGGCAGCCGATCGGCATCATTCAACCATTTGTTCGCGGTGGCATCCGCTTGTCGGCGATAAGCCGCCAACCCCGCCGGCGGAAGCAGCGCCGCCTGGCACTGACAATATCGAGCCACGCTCACATACCAGCCAGGCGCGACCGGGACGAGCTTTTCCGGCTTCTCCGCTTGAGTCTGTCGCAGCAATGAAGCGACCAGATCCCATTGCTTGTCAGCGATGAAGTCTTCGACGCTGGCGAGTCGCTTCACGACCGCGCTGTCGAGGTCCAAAGAGAGTGCCTCTTGGCTGGGCCGCGTCGCCAGCGGTTGAGCCATCGACTGAGCGGTCATTGTCAGAATGACCAACAATCCCACCAATTGTAGGTGCGGCCATCTCATGATTCGCGCAACCTTGTTCCAATCCAGAAGACGGCCAAACCGATCACCGTGCAGATCGGCATAACGAGCAACTGAAACCCAAAGTTGAGCTGATAGACAATCAACAGCGGCAGCCACGTCAGTGCGAGAATCTGCAACAGGATGCCCAGGTGATGCCGCATAGCGCGTCGAACTTCGTTGGGAGGCAAAGGGGGCGGCTTTATACTCCGCCGCCGTTCGGCGCGTCAGGCTCTGGGCCGAACTGATGGTACTGAGCAGAGGAATGGGGCCAGACGAATGGAACTCAGAAGAAAGCGCGTTGAATGACAACAGAAACTGATTCGCTGGCTCGATACAGCCGCCAGATGCGATTTGCTCCGCTGGGCGAGGCAGGGCAGCGGCGGTTGCTGGCGAGCCGTGTGTTGCTCGTCGGCTGTGGAGCGTTGGGGTCCGTGCTTGCTGAAACGCTGACGCGAGCAGGCGTCGGGCATCTGCGGATCGTGGATCGTGATTTCGTCGAGACGACCAATTTGCAGCGACAAGTCTTGTTCGATGAGAACGACGTTGCCGCTCAGATGCCGAAGTCCATTGCGGCGGTCGAAAAACTGCGGCGGATCAATAGCGAGATCGAACTCGAAGCGGTCGTCGCCGACGTCGATTGTCACAACGTGCGCGAGTTAGCTCGCGATGTGAATTTGATTCTCGACGGGACCGACAATTTTGAGACGCGATTCTTGGTCAATGATCTGTCGCTGGAGACCGGTATTCCCTGGGTGTATGGCGGGTGCATCGGCAGTCACGGTCAAGTTCTCGCGGTGCTGCCCGGACAGACGGCCTGCCTGCGATGTGTGATCGAATCGCCGCCGGAGCCGGGGACGACCGAGACATGCGAGACGGCAGGCATTCTCGGCCCGACGGTCAACGTGATTGCCTCCTGGCAGGCGATTCTCGCGATGAAAATCCTGGCTGGCCGGCTGGACGACGTACCGCGTGTGTTGACCGTGATCGACTTGTGGGACCACACGTTTCGGACACTCGACGTCAGCGGCCTGCGCGCGAGCGGCAACTGCCCCGCGTGCCACGGGGGCGAGCGATTGTGGCTGTCAGGGCAGAGCGGTTCACGTTCGACCGTGCTGTGTGGCAGGAACTCGGTCCAGGTCGTTCCCAGTTCTGCGACTTCATTGTCGCTCGATGATCTCGCCGTGAAATGGCAGGGACACGGGGCGATCACTCGCAACCCGTATCTCGCGCGACTGACACTGATCGGAGGCGAGTTCGAGTTGACCGTCTTCCGCGATGGCCGGGCGATCGTGCGCGGCACGCAAGAGATCGCCTCCGCGCGAGCGTTATACGCTCGCTACGTTGGCGGCTGACGCTCGTAGTGACCCGATTCATTGGGTCTGTTCGGTGGGCATCAAACGCGGGTTCCACTTTGACCGCATGAATGCGGTCACTACGAGCGCACTGGATTCTGGCAGCCGCAGCCTTTGTTCTTTCACAAGATGCTCTGCTCGCTCGCGGATAATGTCGTGGAAGTGGGCATGAATTTTGAGCAGCACATCGAGAGGCACACAGTGCTTGTAACTCGGAGCCAGTACGCCAAACAGGAGCTCATGATGCTGTCGCTCGGCCACATCTAGCGGTCGTTCACCGCGGGAATTCTGAAGCGTTCGCCAAGCACCAATTCCTGATTAGTCGCTGCACCACCTCAATCGTGGCGCCGCCATATGCCGCGTGGTGGAGCGGAGCAAACAGCGAAGATCCACCAGGTCGAGTGCAGTTGATCAGATCGCCATGGACGGAAAGAAGTTCGAGCACGCGCGGCCAATTGAAGACCCTGGCGGCGGCGGCAAGATCGTGGCGAATACGTGCCGCTTCCTCTCGCAGTGTCTCGGCTCGCGTGATTTCGTCCCAAACAACGTTCACATTGCCTCCCGAAGCATTGCACCGTTCCATGATCAACTTGCGTCCCAACACAGTTAGGAGCATGACGCTATTTGGCAGAATTGGATTGTCAAGCACCTTGATTAAATGCCCCACCGGTCAACATGCGACGGGTTTCGGGACCATCAACGAATGTGGGCTGATTGGAATCAGGGAGCCGTTCTTCAAAGTGAAAAATCACTGGTTATCCAAATCAATGCCATAGACTTGGCGAAGTCGGTTGACCGTGGCTGAGACCTCTGAGTCGACCTCGTTAGGATGCATCGCGCCTTCGTCAACAAAGTGCGTCGCCAAGTCTTGCAAGCGCTGTTGATCAAGGGATGCAACGAAGATCAGCAGCAAGCGGCGTTCAACCAGGTCGCTCAGCGTGCGGACCCACTCATGGCGGATGATGTCACGAACGTGGGACAGGTTGGAAACCTGCCCCACGTTGCGGTCACGCGAACTTGCGAGACGCGGCATTCGCAGTCGCGAAAGCACTCGATCCGCGACCTCTTCGCCGAGCGCTCGGCAAGTGGTCAGCTTGCCGCCGATGAGCGTCAGGATCGGGGTCGGACCGCGTGTGTTCTCTTCAGTCCAGTGGCCTCGCGGGATTGAACTTGGCGAGTCGGCTCGGTTGAAGGGGAGTGGGCGGACGCCGGAGTAGCTCATTACGACGTCCTTACGAGTCAGCCGCGCGGCGGGGACGACTTCGTTGACCAAGTCGATCAAGTAGTCGATCTCGCGCGGTTCGGCGACGGCGGTTTCTGGACGCGCGTCGAACGGTTCGTCGGTTGTGCCGACGAGCGTTTGTTCTTCGCCAAATGGCAACACGAAGACCATACGGCCGTCGCTCGCTTCGGCGTAGATGCCGCCGTCGCCAAGGGCAGTTCGCAGTTCTTGATTCGCCGTGACGAAGTGACTCCCCTTCGTGCCGCCGAAGAGTCTTGGAGAACCGATTCGCCAGTCGGCCAGCGTCGCATCTCCCCAAGCTCCGGTCGCGTTGATGATGATGTCCGGATGCAATGTAATCGGTGCATTACGCCCCAGACGGTCGATCAGGCGGACATCGAGGCCGTGGAATTCCGCAAGCGTGTGCGTGTGGACGTCGAACGTCAGCGATTGTTCTCGCGCGAGTTGCTGAGCATCGTCGAGCAGCGCGATCGTGAACCGTTCGGGCGAGAGAATCTGAGCGTCGAAGTATTCGCAGGCGAATGGGTATGTAGGGTGGGTCGAGGTACGAGATCCACCAAGATCGGTCGCAATGTTGGTGGGTCTCGATGACTCGACCCACCCTACGGGAGTGCCGGCCAGCCAGTCGTACATCCAGAGTCCGAGTCGGATCACATACAAGCCGCGTTCGCGGGCGTTGGGACAACATCGCAGCCAGAAGCGGCCGAGCCACGAGCGATCCCAGCCGAGAAACGTCAGCATGCTCCAAACCAGTCCGCCGAAGCGGCGGCGGACGGGGATTCGGAGCCGCAATTGCCGGACAAACTGCGGGGCGGTCTTCAGGAGGATCGCGCGCTCGCGCAACGATTCGCGGACGAGCGCGACGTCGCCCCGCTCAAGGTATCTCAGGCCACCGTGGATCAGTCGCGAGGAGCGTGACGTGGCACCAAACGCGATGTCATTCGCATCCACGACGACGACCGAGACGCCGTTGAGCGTCAATTCGCGTGCGACCGCCGCGCCGTTAATGCCGGCCCCCACGACGAGCACCAGTGGCGACGAGCCGACTTGGTTGGGATCAGTTTGCATGAGAGGTAGGGTACTGACGCCACCAGCGGTGCCGCGACTGTCGAGACGGCTTCGGTGTTGGCGTGCTTGATTCACTGGATGGGGACCGTCAGAATGCGCGCCTCACTTCGACCGCCCAAGCGGTTTTTCCGCTTTCTTGGTCACTATTCGTCGCACGAACGCTTACTCTGAGACAACCTCAAGGGTCCAAAACATGTCACTGAAACTGATGCCGGGAGCGACTGTCGGAATCGACTTGGGAACCACCTATTCGACGCTGGCGCAAATCGACAAGGAAGGCAACCCCGTCGCTCAGATGAACGCCGACGGTAAGCCAATCACCCCCTCGGTGGTGTTGCTGGGCGACGATGGCAAGGTCATCGTCGGTCCCTCCTTTGAACGCATCGCCGTGGAGGACTCCACGCACGTCATCGAGGCAATTAAACGCGAGATGGGTAACAAGGCTTACTTCGTTGTCTATCAGGGCAAGAAGCTGACTCCGGAATTCATTTCCGCGTTGATCCTGAAGAAGCTGAAGCAAGACGCCGAGGTGTCGGTCGGTCCGATCGCTAACGCGGTCATCACCGTGCCGTACTACTTCAACGACGTGCGCCGCAAGGCGACGCAGGATGCCGGCCGTATCGCGGGCCTGAACGTCATCGACATCATCAACGAGCCGACCGCCGCGACCTTGGCCTACGCCTGGACGAAGGGGGAATTGGGACGCACGGATCTCGCCCAGAAAGAACGCACGGTCATTGTTTACGATCTGGGTGGCGGTACGTTTGACGTGACCGTCGTGCGTTACACGCCGACGCACTTCAAAGTACTCGCCACCGACGGCGACGTGATGCTGGGTGGTCTCGACTGGACGCGCCGCATCGTCGATCACGTCTCGACGCAGTTCAAAACCAAGTTCGGTGTTGATCCGCGCGAAGACCCGGAAACATTGCAGTCGCTCAGCCAGGACTGTGAATTGGTCAAGCGCGAACTGTCGCAGAAGAATCAAACGCAGATCGCTGTGTACTGTAAAGGAAACTCGTTGACCATTTCGATGACGCGCGGCGACTTCGAGCGGATCACAGCGGACTTGCTGCAACGCACGCGGGACACCACCGAACTGGTGCTGCAACAATCGGGCGTCGGCATGAACGGTTTGGATGACCTGATTCTGGTCGGCGGTTCGACCTACATGCCGATCGTCGAAAAGATGCTGACCGAAGTTGCCGGTCGTCCGCCGTCACGCGACGTCCAGCCGGAAGAGGCGGTCGCGCAGGGAGCCGCCATTCACGCCGCGATCCTTGAAGCCAAAGCCACGGGCGGTGAAAGCCGCATGGGCAAGATGGTCATCAACCGACTGCGGGCCGTGCAGACCAGCGATGTCAATTCGCACTCGCTGGGGGTCAAGATCACCGATCCGCACAATCGAAGTCGCAAGATCAACCACATCATGATCCCCAAGAACACGTCGATCCCCTTTAACGTCAAACAGAAATTTGTGACCACGTCAGCCAACCAGCAGCGGATTCACGTCAGTGTGCTGGAAGGGGACGCGATGGACCCGGACGCCTGCGAGCAGATCGGCGATTTCTACATCACCGGTTTGCCCCCCAACCTGCCGGCGGGTTCGCCGGTTGAGGTGACTTACTCGTATGACTCGAGCGGCCGCATCAGTTGCACGGGCATGGAATTGACTAGCAAGAAAGCCGCTTCGACGGAGATCGTCCGAGGCGGATTGCAGTCGAACGACGTGGATTTGTTCCAAGTTCTCGCACGGGATTATCACGTTGAGTAAATGCCCCAAGGTCCAAATCCCAATGTCCAATGAATGACGAAGATTCAAATTCCAATGCCCATTGAAACGCTCGCCTGACTGCTCCGCGCTAAGCTCAAAGGCTCCATTTGGGTTTTGGACATTCGGATTTCATTGGTCATTGAAGCTTGGGCCTTGGACATTCCAAACACACGAATGTTTGGGACATAGAATCTAACCGGAGGTTCGCCGTGCCATTGGACGTCTACAAGGATTGGCTGGGGATCCCCGACGGCCCGCGTCCGCCCGACCATTACACGCTGCTGCGGTTAGTTCAATTTGAGGACGACACCGAGAAGATTCGCGCGAACTATCGCAAGCTCAACGGGCACGTCCGCAAGTACGCGACCGGGCAGTACTCGGTGAAGTCCCAGGAACTGCTTAACGAGTTGGCCAAGGCGATGCTCTGCCTGACCGATCCCGAACGGAAGCGGGAGTACGACGAAAGCCAGGGTCGCGAATTCCCAGAAGAGTTATCGCGTATCGGAAATCGCCTGACGGAAAACGTTCTGGCCGAGCAAGGGACGATCACCAAGCAGCAGATCAAAGAGGTCAAAGAATTCGCCGACAAGCGCGGCCTGACTGTGCGTGATGCCGTCGTGCAGATGAAGTTGACCGACGTGGAAACCGCCACGCGAGCCTTCGCGGTGGAACTTGGTCTGTCCTTCGTCGATCTCGCGGAAACGCTTCCCGACGACAGCGTGCTGGACCGTGTCGCGCGAGCCAGCGTGCGCCGCAACTCGATCATCCCGCTGTTCGTGGACGAGGACTACATCCTCGTCGCCTGCACCGACGAGATCACGCACGATCTGGAGCAGGAACTCCGTCTCTCGTTCGACCTGCCGGTGCGACCGGTGCTCGCCACTCCGCAGGCGATCAAGCAAGCGATCTCCAAGTATTACCCGCCGGGGACACGCGAAACACCGGTGGTGGTGAAGAAGGAAGCCACGGCGGCTGCGTCTGAACCGAAGAAAGGTAAGAAGGCTGATAAGGCTGCCGAGCAAACTGCGGCCGCGCCCGCCCAGAAAGCCGCCGCCGGACCACACCGTTATTGGTCACAGCTCACGCCGGACGAGCAAGCGGAACGCAAGCAATGGGGCCTGCTGCTCATGTGCTGGTTCACGATTGGCTCAGTCGTGCTCGATCAGGTTGTGATCTTCAAGTTTTGGACGTCGTATCCGATCTTCGTCTTCCTGCCGATCTTCGTGGTCCCCTCGATCGTGTTGTGGGTCAAAAAGGTCTATTGGAAGTGACCCGTGGCGACAGGCGGCTCGCCTGTCGTTCGCAGGCAGGCGAACCGCCGGCTCTACGTGGGCAGCGGCAGTTCTTTTGGCCATTCGCTTTCGAATTGCAGCGTCTCGCCAGTCAGCGGATGCTCGAACTCCAGCTCCATCGCGTGCAACGCCAGTCGCGATACCGGTTGCTCCGTCACAATCGGCCCGTACTTCACGTCGCCCAGGATCGGGTGCCCCAACTCCGCCAAGTGGATGCGGATTTGATTGGTCCGTCCTGTCTCCAGCCGGCATTCAAGCAGCGTCTGACCGCGCCAGCTTTTCAGCGGCTTCACATGCGTGATCGCCAATTGCACGTCGGCTGAATCCGTGATCGACTTATCGTGCGGACGTTCCACGCTGCCACGTTTTCCGTCACCTCGATCGCGCACGAAGTGAGTCCGAATGGTCTGCGCGGCGACTCGGCCCTTGACGATCGCCCAATAAACGCGACTCGGCGTTCGAGCCGCGAACTGTCGTGTCAACGCCTCGCGAGCTTCCAGCGACCGAGCCACCACCAGCAACCCACTGGCGTCGCGATCCAACCGATGGACGATGAACACCGCTTGTTCTTCTGGCTGCAGTCGTCGCCCTTCGTAGTCGGCAAGGACGCGCGGCAGCAGCTCGTCGAGCGACGGGATCGTTGACGCTCCAGGCTTGTGAACTTTCGCCTCTGCCGCCGGCCGTTCGGTCAACATCCCTGCCGGTTTCTCGGCGACAATGAGATCCTCATCGTAATACCGGATGCAGATCTGCTCGTGACGCGGCGCTTTCGGCCGCGGCTTGTCCGAAAGCTCAACACGATCTCCAACTGTCAGCCGCCGCGCTTCGTCCTGACAGAGAACTCCGTTGATCGCGACGCGCCGCGCGGCCAACGTCTCGCGGGCCAGCTTCCAACTGAGCTCCGGCCACCAGGCTCGTAACGCAGCCAGAATCGTTTTCCCCGCGAGCGAATCATCGACGGCGTTGGTTTGTGCGTGTGCCATGAATCAGTTCGTAGTCAACGTAGGTCAGCCTTTCCAGGCTGACCCGATCAAGATTCGACGTCGATTGCCAATTCGGGTCAGGCTGGAAAGCCTGACCTACGTGATCAACTCCCGGATCACTTCGCCACCGAATTGGCTGAGTTGTTTGAAACGCCCCGCGTGCAGGTAAGTCAGCCGGTTGTCATCCAGGCCGAGCAATTGCAGCAGCGTGACGTGCAAGTCGCGGACGTGATGCACGCACTCGACGGCAGTTGCTCCGAGTTCATCGGTCGCGCCAATCGTGTGTCCCGCGCGGACGCCGCCGCCGGCCAGCCAGATAGTCATTGCTTTCGGATTGTGATCGCGACCGAACGCGGTCCCCATGCGGACTCCGTTATCGGGAGTACGGCCGAACTCGCCGCACCAAACGACGAGCGTGTCCTCGAGCAATCCGCGCCGCTTGAGATCGATCAACAGCGCGGCGATCGGCTGATCGACTTGCCGAATCAGATTGCCATGAGCACGCTCGATGTAGTCGTGCGAATCCCACGTCCCGGCGTAAAGCTGCACGAAGCGAACGCCGCGCTCGACCAGTCGCCGCGCCAGCAGACACTTGCGACCAAAAGCGTCGGTCGGTTCTTGGCCGATGCCGTACAATTCCTGTGTGGGTGCGTCTTCTTGGTTGAGGTCCAGGATTCCGGGCACTTGCATCTGCATCCGAAACGCCAATTCATAAGCATCCATTCGGACCGCGAGGTCGAGTTGTTCGGGACGTTCGGCAAGATGCGAAGCATTGAGCTTGGTGAGCAAATCGAGATTCGCCCGCTGATGTTCTCGCGTGACACCGGACGGCGGTGACAAATCCAAGATCGGCGAGCCTTTCGCACGCAACGGTGTCCCCTGCAATTGAGCCGGCAAAAATCCATTTCCCCAATTCGCCGGCCCACCCTGTGGGTAGCTCACCTCTGGCAACACGATGAAGCCGGGCAGATCACTGTTGAGCGTCCCCAGGCCGTGAGTCACCCAAGCACCAAGCGCCGGGTCGCCGCTGAAGCGATTGCCCGTGTTCATCTGAAACATCGCGGTCGGATGATTCACAGAATCGACCTGGCAACCACGAAAGAAGCAGATGTCGTCGGCACAACTCGCCAGATGCCGCCAGTTCTCGCACATGTCCGCACCGCACTCACCCGCTTTGCGAAAGCGGAACGGGCTGGCGACGTAATACCTCTTACCGCTGCTCATCGCCGACTGCATGGCGTCGTTGCGCTGGAATTCTTTGAGATGCAGTTTGGTCAGCGCAATTTTTGGATCAAACGTGTCGACGTGCGAAGGACCACCTTCCATCATGAGAAAAATGCAGCGAGTCGCTCGCGCTCGATGATGTCTCACTCGGCTGGCCAGCGGGTTCGCCGAGGCTTCGCCCGCCAACAGTGCCGTCAGCGCAACGCTGCCGAGCCCGGTTCCCAGACCAAACAAGGCTTGTCGCCGACACACAGATTCGATGGGGGTCATGGTTTAGTCCTCATCCCAGCGATGTTCACATACCCCACCGAGCTTGCCTCATTGGTATCTACACAACTATCCGCACTTGAGGATGGGGAATGGTAACGAGACGTCACGAACGAGTTGTTTGAGGTCACTGAGATCATGGTGTTCGAGATATTCCAGCATCGTCAACACAACGCACAGTCCGGCCA
>SXGS01436215.1_pt1 | contig 14453 bp, 11 predicted proteins | sample 3174681 | NCBI WGS metagenome assembly SXGS01 (sample SAMN11356861, study PRJNA531348) | freshwater metagenome | isolation source: freshwater sample F1-80 | place: China: Fuxian Lake, Yuxi | collected 2017-12-25
AGCGGCCGCGGCGTTCCCGCGCCGCACAGGCGCGCGAGCGGATGGTCGGCGAGAGCGGCGGCAATCGTGGTGGCGACCTCGCCGGCGTCGAGGCGTCCGCCGTCGCGCCAGCGCGCGTCTGGGCGCAGGGTCAAGGTCACGGCGCCGCCGGAGGCGTCGACGGCGGCGAGGGCGTAGCGATCACCGGCGAAGGCCGGGGCGAGCGGCCGGTGCCGGGCCCGGTCGACGGCGATGCCGCCGGGATCGGCGTAGCCGTGGACGTCGCGCTGCCGCCACGGCACGTCGAGCTGGAGCTGCCAGCGCGTCACGAGCTCGGCTCCGCGCCGGTGCGCACGACCTCGAGGGTGTGGAAGTCGAGGTCGACGCGGGCATTGCGCGACGGCGCTGCATCGCCGCAGGCGACGTGCACCAGGTCGCGCGCCAGCGCGCCGGCGATCCACGAGTTGGTCGGGCCGAACGAGGCCAGCGGCACCGGAGCCGCGCGCACCAGCGTGTCGTCGAGGCCCGACAGCACGGCGCGGTCGGCAGACGGCGACTCGCCGGGGACCAGGATCGGGCCCCAGGTGCCGCCGCGAACCCCGACCGCGGCCGCGGCGAAGATGGCGCCGCGGCGCTCGGCGTGGCGCGCGACCCAGCGCGCGATGTCTCCCGGCGGCGTGTCGGCGCAGCACACCACGACGCTGGTCGGCGGCAGCGCCAGGGCGTCGAGGTCGCCGGGCCCAGCGATGCGCGCGTCGACGGTCTCGACCTCGCACCTCGGCGCCAGACGCGCGAGCGCGTCGCGGGCGGCGTCGATCTTGCGGCGGCCGATGTCGGCCACGCCGTACAGGTACTGGCGGTTGAGGTTGGAGGCGCTGACGTCGTCGAAGTCGATCAGCACCAGCCCGCCGAAACCGGACGCGGCCAGGTGGCGGGCAACCTCGCCGCCGACAGCGCCGACGCCAACGATGGTCGCCGACAGCGCCGCCAGATCGATCCGCGGCTGGTCGAGCGCGCCGTCGAGGTAGGCGGCGAGGCCGGTGGTCGGCGCGAGGGCGTCGAAGCCGTGGTCGCAGTGCTGGAGCGCGCCGAGGTCGTCGAGCGCCGCGATCAGCGCGGCGCCGTCGTCGCCGAGGAGCTCCGCCAGGTGACGGTCGCTGGCGCCGCGGCGGTCGCGCAACGCGCACAGCGCAGCCCACAGCTCGTCGGGCGGCGACGGGTACTGCCAGGTGACGTCGCCGATGACGGAGAGCACGCCGTCGTGGTGATGGACGTGCACGTGGTTGCGCAATCGGTGCCAGCGAGTCGGCGTCGACATGGGGGCCTCGCGTGGTGAAAGGGGGAGGCGCCGCGCCGCGCCGCGTGGGCGACGGCGCGGCGGCAGGAGGTCAGCAGCGGTGCGCGCCGCCGACCAGCTTCTTGGCGGTGGCGAGATCGAGCCGCTTGACGGTCGGCTTGGTGGTGGGCGTGACGGCGGGCTTGACGGTGGGCTTGTTCATGAGTTGTCTCTTTCGGGTTGATTGGGGTTGAAGGGGTTGAACGGGACGCAGCTCGCTTGAGCACGCGCCGTGCCGGTCCTGGTTTCGATCGTCCGCCGACCGGTTCGCGCACTTCGCGGCCACGACGGCGGGGCTCCAGGCCTCGCGCGTTGCCTCGCGGCAACGCGGCGGCGCCTCACCCATGGCCGAAGTGCGTGCACCCGGGCTCCGCGCCGGTGGCACGTCGCCTGCTGTCCACCGCGATATGCGCCTCACCGCCGCGATCCTGCTCGTGCTCTCCGCCACCGCCGAGGCGCGGCCGGACGACCCCGCGATCGTCATCTGGATCGAGGACGGCGAAGCCGACGAGCCAACCCGCGAGGCGTCAACCGCCGAGCTGCCCGACGACACCGCCGAGCCGACCGGCCCCGGCAGGGTCGGACCGGTGCCGCGTCTTGCAGCGGTGCGAGCCCGGCGGGCGCCAGCCATCGACGGTGACCTCGACGATGACGTCTGGCGTCGCGCCCCGATCGGCGCCGGCTTCACCGCGGCCGAGCCCCGCCCCGGCGCCTCCCGCTACACCACCGAGGTCCGCCTGGCCTACGACGCCGAGCACCTCTACGTCGCGGTCGCCGCCCACGACCCGGAACCGGAGCGCATCCGCGCCCTCATCACCCGCCGCGATCAGGACGCGCCGTCCGACTGGATCAGGATCGCCGTCGATGTCCGCGGCGATCGACGCAGCGCCTACGAGCTCGGCGTCTCCGCCGCCAACATCCAGACCGACACGCGCTGGTCGGCCGACGGCGAGTCCGACCCGGCCTGGAATGCGGTCTGGTCCTCGGCCACCGGACGCGACGACGACGGCTGGCGCCTCGAGGTCGCGGTGCCGTGGCGAGAGCTGCGCTTCGCCCCGGGCCGCGACGCCATCGGGCTGCAGGTCACCCGCGTGGTGCCGCGCGACCGCGAGCGCTCGCACTGGTCCGAGGTGCCGGTGAACGCCGCCAACCCGCTCCTCCACCTCGGCGAGGCGGCGGTGACCACGCCGCGCTCGACCCGCAGCCTCGATCTGATCCCGTTCGCGCTGGTCCGCAGCGATCGGCCGGCCCGCCGCGCCGTCGCCGCCGGCGCCGACGGCCGCTGGGTCCTGGGCGGCGACGCCGTGCTCGACGTGACGGTGTTGCCCGACTTCGGGTTGCTCGACGCCGACCCCACCGAGCTCGACCTCGGCGCGGTCGAGCCCTTCCGCACCGAACGCCGGAGCTTCTTCCTGTCCGAGGCGGAGCTGTTCGACGTCACGATCGAGAGTGACGACGCCACCGATCGTCTGGTCCACACCCGCCGCATCGGCCGCGCCGTCGAGGACGAGGTGGCCCCGGTGATCGCCGCCGGCAAGCTCACCGCCCGCACCTCCGGCGGGCTGTCGATCGGCGCGCTCGAGGCGGTGACCGCCGAGCCGTGGACCAGCTTCACCGCCGCGGCGCTGCGCCAGGAGCGAGGCGACGGTCAGGGCGCGCTGCGCGCCGTGGCGACCGCGGTCGTGCGCGACGGCCCCGCCGCCGATGCACTCGAGCTCCCCCGCGCCGCGACCGCGGTCGCCATCGACGGCGAGCGAACGCGTTCCTCCGGCGAACTCGGCATGTGGCTCACGCTGATCACCACCCACGTCACCGGCTCGACGGCGGCGATGACGGCGCTGCAGGGCGCTGACGGCCGCGCCCTCGATCGCCCCGACGCCACCCACGTCGAGCTCGACGCGACGCGGCGCGCGCTCACCGGCTGGGGCGGCGAGCTGTCGGCCGGCAAGGTGGGCGGGGATCCGTGGCAAGGCGGCGTCCAGCTCACGACCCGCTCACCGACCCTGGTGCTCGACGATCTCGGCTACGCGCCAGTCGTCGATCGGATCCACGCCGGCGCGTGGGCGGCGCTGGTCGATCCGGGTGGCGGCTGGCACGAGGGCGCACGCCTCGGCCTCGGTGCCAGCGGCGGCTGGACCTTCGGCGGCGAGCCGGTGTCGCGCCTCCTGCGCGTCGACGGCACGCTCGACGCCGCGGGCTGGAGCGCGGCGGCGTCGATCACCGTCGCCCACGAGCGCCTCGATGTCACCGCGCTGCGCGGCGGCCCGGCGTTGCGGACGGCGCCAGGCCGGCTGGTGGCGGTTTCGCTGTCGACGCCCGGCGAGCGCGGCGTGACCGCCGAGGTCCACGGCGCCTGCGGCTGGGACGTCGAAGGTGGGCACGCGTGTTCGCTGGGGCCGCGGGTGACCGCCCGGATCGGCACCCGGCTCACGGTCGAGGGCAGCGGCGAGCTCGAGCACCGCCGCGTCCTCGACCACCAGCCCGACGAGCTCGCCGGCACGCTCGAGGTCGCCACGCTCGACGAGCGCGCCGCGAGCGGCAAGGCCCGGCTGGCCTTCGCCTTCACGTCCACGCTGGCGGTCGACGGCTTCGCCCGCGCCTACCGCGGATCCGGCGCGTGGACGTCACGGCGCATGGTGCAGGACCCGCGCGCGGTCGGCCGTGGCCAGCGCTTCGTCGCCGTCACGGCCGGCGCGCCGGCGCCGGGGGGGCTGGTCGCGCACGCCGCCGGCGCGGTGACGACCTGGAGCTGGCGTCCGGGCGCGTCGTGGTCGCTGGGCTGGACCTACAACGAGGGCGAGCACGTCGCGATGACCAAGATCGCCGTGCGCTGGTCGCCGTAGCGGCTGCTGGCCCATCGATCCATGGAACGACCTATGGAATGACGACGACGCGCTGCGCACGAACCACGTCGACCGCGGGCCAGCTGCGCAGGCGGGACTCGCGGAACGGATGCCGGCGATAGAGCAAGGTCACCGAGATCGTCACGGAGCCGCTGGTGCCGGCAGCGGCGAAGCGATGACGCGTGTCGGCGCTCGCGCCGGCCGGGATACGGTTGTCGGCAGCGACGTCCACCGCGCGGAAGAACGGCCCCCCGGTGGTCCCGTCGGCAGCGCGCATCACCTTGCCGAATACCCAGCCAGCGGTGCCGGCCAGCGCCACACCCGGCGTGGCCGCGTCCTCGGCCAGGCTCGGCGCGGGCGCGGCGCCGCCGACGAGGAAACGGGCGCCGGCGACCATCGGTGGAGCGCGGTCGAGCATCAACGTCGCTCCGTCGACCGCGATCACCGACGCCTCCCCGAGCGGGCGCGCGATCGCCAGCCCCTTCTCGGCAGGCGTGCGCTCCGGGGCGCCGAACCAGCGGATTCCCGGATCGTCGGCGAACGTCCCGGTGGCGGCCACGAACCGCACCACGGCGCCAGGCCCGACGTCGGCCGGCCACGCGCCGGCGGCACGGATCAGGGCATTGCCTACGAGCGCTGCGTCGCTGCCAACCGCGCCCGCGACGAGGGTGCCGGTCCACTCGGGGACGGTCTGTCCTCCGATGGCCGGCAGCGCTGCGCCACCCACCTCGGCGCGCACCAGCAGGAACAGCGCGCGCGTCGGCGTCCCCGACGGGATGCTGTGGCCGGCGCCGCGATTGGTGAGCTGCACCTCGACCTCGACGTCGGCGCCGGTCCGCGTCGCGGTCACGGTCACGTCGAGCGGATCGCGCAACAGCGCGAGCGCGGGGTCGCCCTCGGGCGGCTGCCACGTCGGATCGGCCGCGAGGCGAGCTCCGAAGACGTGGCGGCGGATCTGGCCGTACGGCCGCGTCCAGCCCAGGTTGCCGGCGGGGCTCGGCGGGAGCCCGTGCTTGTCGATCGCAGCGTTCTCGGTGGTCGACGCTGGCATGTGACAGGCCTGGCAGGTCACGCCGGCGGCGGCCCATGGGCTGCTCGTCCACTCGTACCAGGTGTCCTGCAACGGGAGCCCGTCGGGCCACTTGGCAGCGTCGACCAGCGCCACATCCGCCGGCCGGAACCCAGCCTGCGACCACTGGTGGCAGCCGCCGCACAACGCCGACGAGCGGAACTGAGGCTGAACCGAGCCGCCCATGAAGAACGCGATGGTGTCGCTGTACGGGCCGAACATCACCTCCGGATCGGAGAAGCCCTGATCGACGGCCGGCCCGGGACGAAGCAGCGAGATGGAGCCGTTGACGCCGGGGCCGGCGCCGGGAACCACGTCGCGGATCTTGTGGCAGAAGTCGCAGGTCACGCCCTCGTCGAGGGCGACCCCGTCGAGGTGGTTGAGGTCGGTGTGATCCGGCGCCCGCGCCGCCGCCGCCGGGGCGTGACATGCGGTGCACACCGACAGCTCGAGGGGTGCTGCGGCCGCCGGTGCGTCCGGATCGTCGCAGGTCGGTTGGCTCGCACCGCCGCACACGCCGGTGTTGAGATCCGGCAGGAGCCCGGCGCCGACGTAGCACTTGGCGACCCGGCCGGCCGACGCGTAGGCCTTGCCCATCCGCCAGGCGCCGCCGCGCGCCGCGCAGGTCGCCGCGTCGGTGATGCCCGACGCGGTGCCGTTGTAGAGGTCGTGGAGCATTGGGTCGAGCGCGGCGACGGCGTGCGCGGATCCACGCCAGTCCGTGAACTGCTCGCGGTGACAGTGCTGGCAATGCGGCGTCGCGTCCTCGCCGCCGGCTGGCTTGAACTCGTAGCCGGGGTTGTCGACGAGACCGAGCGGCGCGATCACGATCTGTTGCACCGCGAGCGGATCGCGCACCCGCACGCCGGCGTTCCAGTAGCCGCGCTTGCCAGCGGTCAGGGCGATCTCTGCCAGCGGGACCGGGTCCACGACGTCGAGAGCGAACGTACCGTCCGAGGCCGTGATCGCCGACTCGTTGCGCCCGCCGAACGCCACCCGCACATCGGCCACCGGCGCACCGTCGCTGGTCACGACCCCGCGCACCGTACCGGCGAAGCTCACCCAGGCGTCGACCTCGGCGTCGACGGCAGCGTCGACGGCGACCGCATCGCCGGGAGCCGCGTCGACGGGTTCCTGCGCGGCGCCACCGCAGGCGGCGAACGCGAGCACGCCGGCGATCCGCACCCACGTGGCGGCGCGATCGCTCATGGATCGATACGGTAGAGCCGATGGCCCGTCGGATCGGTGAACAGCAGCTTGCCGTCGGCGGTGAAGCCGAGGCCGCCCACGTGACCGGCACCCAGGCCGGTGTCGAGCCAGTTGACCACCGTGCCGGCCGTGTCGAAGGCGTAGAGCTTGCCGGTTCCGGCGTCGCTCACGTAGAGGAGGCCGTTTCTGACCACCAGGCCCGACGGGCGATCGAGCGTGCCAGCGGCCACCACGTTCTCGAGCTGGCCGGGGACGGAGCGCATGGGCACCTCGTCGAAGCGCGAGTCCATGAGCGAGCCGGTGCGATCGGCGGCGTCGAGCTTGGCGATGCGACGGTTGCCGGTGTCGGCGACATAGAGCCAGCCGTCGTGAACGACCATGCCGCTGTGGACACCGGCCACGCGCATCACCCGCGCGCTCGCGTAGCGGAAGTACTCGCCGTCGGAATGATCCATGCCGCCCAGCCCGGTCGACGTGTCGGGGTGCCAGCCGTGGAAGTTCACCTTGTCGATGACGCCATTGGTGCCGTTGAACACCCACCAGATGTGATCGCGCTGCCAGGCGATGCCCATGCAGTTGGGCGACTCGTGGAGCATGTCGTAATGGCTGGCGGTGCCTCCCTCGAACGGGCCCATCTGGCTCGTCCACGCCACCGGCCCCATGAACATGTCGCCGCCGTTGGTCGACTCCTGGCAGGTCGCCAGCGCGCGCTCGCCGTTGCGCGCGAACGCCAGCGACGACGGCCGACGGAAGAAGTGCGACGAGTCGTCGCGAAAGCGGCGCTTGACCGTCCCGTCGAGGAGCACGGTCCAGCTGTCGTCGCCCTGGTTGATCACCCACAGGGCACCGCTCATCGGATCGACCTCCACGTCCATCGGCGTGGCCAGGTCGGTCGAGCCCAGCACGGTCACGAGCGTGACCGACGCGGGACCGTGATCGCCGGTACCGAGCTCCGGCGCCGTCGGTTGTGGCGCGGCGTCGATCTCGCCGGGCGAGGCCGCGTCGACGTCGGGCGGTGGTCCGTCGTCGTCGTCACCGCCACCGCCACCGCCGGGCGGATGAGCGGCACAGGCCACGAGTGCGGCGGTAAGAGCGAGCGGAGATCGCGAGCAGATCGACATGGGACTCCCGGACGAAGCGGTTTCAGTAGCGATAGATCATCGACACGCGGACACCCTGGAACGGCGGCAGCTCGCGACACACCCCCGAGACGCAGCGCAGACCACCGCGGGTGCCGCCGGCGAACAGCGTCGCCGCCATCCGCTCGCTCGGCCGCCACTCGAGGGTCCCGCCCAGGTGCTTGCCGGCCGCGACCATCTCGGTCGAGTAGTCGTAGAGCCCCCCGACCGTGACCTTGCCGGCCCACGCCAGCGCCACGCCCGCGGTGCCCTCGTCCCAGCGCTCGAGCACGAACGGTGGAGCCGCCTTGCCGCGGCGCATGTGGTAGCCGTGGAGCTGCGCCGACAGCCGCGGGCCGAGCACCTGCACCACGTCGTACTCGACGTGGGCGTTCGACCGCACCCGGTGGTTGGTGACGTCGGCATACACCAGCCGCGTGCCGGCTGACACCGCGGCACGCGAGCGCGCGTCGTTCCACGTCATCTCGAGGCCTGCGTAGGGATCGTGGATCGTGCCGGGCACGATCGTCGGTGGCATGTCGGGATCGATCTCGGTCAGGTATCCGACGTGATCGCGAAACAAGCCGTAGTTGCCGTAGACGAGCAAGCGGTCGCCGAGACGCACGTCGGTGCGTGCCCGCCCACCCCAGGTCTCGCGCTGCGGATGTTCGAGCGGCTCGAGCAACCGCTCGACCGTGGGCGGCGTGGTGTATCGCACGGCCGCGAAGGGCGTCGCCTCGTCGTCGAAGCGCGGCTGCACCACCTCGAGGTCGCCGTAGGCCTTGCCCTCGACCTGCACCGAAACCCGCGAGCTGGCGAGCCAGGTGCCGGACAGGTAGCCGCCGAAACCGCGCCCGTCGCCGCGTTCCTGCACCACACCCTCGCCGTAGAGCGACACGTTCTTGGTCAGCCGGCGGAGATCGAGGACCGGCCCGGCCAGCACCCAGCGATCGGCCCACGCCGGTGCCGGCTCGCCGTCGGGGATGAAGGTGAGCGGGCGCTTGAACGCGATGGTCTCGGCGTGCATGCCGAGCTTGCCGCGCGCGGTGTTCACCATGACCTGGGCACCACCCACCAGATCGAGCGGATCCTCGGCGGTCTGGCCCGACGCCAGATCGACGTTGGTCATGTTGGTGAATCCGGCCGTGACGGTGGCGTCGACGCGACCGCGCCGCACCTGCAGCTTGGCGCCGCGCAACGTGGTGTCGATGGCCAGCTCGTCGACCTTGCGGAGGGTCAGGCCGAGGCCGCGGCCGAAGGCCACGTAGCTGTCGCCGAAGGCCACCTCGACGTCTCGGTCGGTGTGAGCCAGCCAGACCTTTTCGGCCGTGAAGGTGTCCTGGTAGCGAGTCGGATCGTCGGCGGCGCCGGTCTCGGAGATGAACCCGCTGCCGTCGAGCTGCGCGGCGAGCAACCAGCGGCCCTGCACCGTGGAGGCGAACAACCGCTGCACGGCGACGGCGTACCGGTCATCGTCGTCGTCGCCGTTGCCGTTGTCGCCGTGCCAGCTCACCTCGCTGGTCGAGGTGACCTCCTGCGCCGCGGCCGTCGACGTCGAGCCGACCAGCGCCACCGAGGCGGTCAGCGTGACCGCCGCGAACCGCGTCGCCGTCACAGGCGCCTCCGTAGCTCGGCCTCGAGCGCGAGCTCGTCGCCGCTGTGGTACCCATCGTGGGTCCACGCGATCTGCCCCTCGCGATCGATGAGCACGCTGTAGGGTGCGGCGCCACGCGGGTTGAGCACCGCCGCGGCGCGGGTGTCCTCGTCGAGCAGGATGGGGAACGTGAGGCCTCGGCTGGAGGCCAGGGACGCGACGCCCGACACGGTCTCGGGCCCGTCCATCGACACACCGAGGACCACGAACCCCTCGTCGCGATATTCGCGCCACAGCTTCTCGAGCTGCGGGTGCTCGGCCGCGCACGGCGCGCACCACGTGGCCCAGAACGTGACCAGCACGACCTTGCCCTGGTAGTCCGAGAGCCTCACCGTGCGACCGTCGAGATCCGACAGCACGAACTCGGGGCTGGCGCCGCGCTCGCCGCCGCCGCTGCGGGCCATCGGCGCGCCGCACGCCGACGAAGCGAACGCCACCGCGACCAGGGCGACGCGGCAAGCCGCGAGCCAGCGATCAGTCTGCGTACGCATCGAAGATGCCCTCCGCGACGTCGTCGTCCCAGCCGTGCATCTTGCGCACGATGGTCATCCCATCGGTCTCGATGAACAGGTTGAAGGGGATGCTGTTGCTCGAGTAGTAGGGATCGAGCAGCGCCTGCGGGTCGGCGACCACGTCCGTGGTGAGATCGAAGTCCAAGCCCCATTCGCGCGCGAACGCGATCGGGCACGGCCGTCCGGCCTCGTCCTCGAGCATCGCGGTCAGGAAGCGCACGCCCCGCGGCGACCACTCGGCCGCCATGCCAGGCATGTGCGTCGCCTCCTCCTGGCACGCCGCGCACCAGCCCGCCGAGCTGGTGATGATCAGCAGGCGCGAGCCCGGATCTCGCCCGACGAAGTAGTCCTCGAGCGAGACCGTGTGCGCGGCCTCGTTGAAGGGATCGTGATCGGCGTCGGCGCCGGTGTCGCGGAAGCCCTGCCACGCCAGGTTGACGATCACGCGGCCGGTCGCCGTGCCGTAGGGCCCGGCTGGATAGGCGCGTGGGGGCGGCGCGTCGGGACCCGGCGCCGCATCCACGTCGGATGCAGCTGCGTCGGGCTCGGCCACCGCGCCGTCGACCTCCTCGTCGGCCGGCGGTTCGTACTTGGCGGCACAGCCGCCCCAGACGGTCAGCAACAGACCGAAACGGGAGACGCTTCGCATGATCCCCTCCGATGCGTGCTGAACACTGATTCATGCTCTGTGCCATCTCGGCGCACGCAGCGATCACGGGTCGTTCAACCGCGATGGTCCTGCGCCCGGGTGTCACGTCGCCCCACCTCGCCACGCTCGAAAGTTCGACCGTCGCGATCCGCGCCAGCCCAACGATGGTTGCGCCGACGACGCGCGACGAGATCAGCGGGGTTCCCCGCCCACGCGCGCGGCCGGCGGCGCAGAAGTCGGTGAACCGAGGCTGAGCCATGCACGACGTCGTCTCCGGCCTCGGTCGCGGCGCGCGACGTGCATCCTGCTCGGGCATGAAGCGCACACGTCGCCTGATCTCGATCTCACTGGTGGCCGCGGCCGCGGCGGTGCTCACCGTCTCCGCGGTGCGTGCGCCGGCCCACGCCGACGCGCCCGGGGCCGCCGACGCGTCGTTCGTGCTCACCGTCGAAGCGGCCGAGGCGGTCAAGCCCGGTCAGGTCGCGGTCTCTCGGCTCGTGGTCACGCCCGGGCCGGGCTACAAGCTCAACCGCGACTTCCCGTCCAAGCTGGTGCTCGATCCGGCACCCGACGGTGTCTCGACCGAATCAGCCGTCGAGTCCATCGACGCAACGCGGCTGGTGGTGGCGGTTCGCACGACCTCGCGACGCCCCACGTCGTATGCCGTGACCGGACGCCTGCGGTTCGCGGTCTGCACCGATCGCACCTGCGATCCCAAGAAGCCTGTGATCTCGCTCGCGCTCGCGGCACGTTGACCGGTTGACCCACACGCCACCGCGACCGATGATGAAGGTACTTGCGCGCGATCGTCTTGGCCGCGGTCATGGGGGTGGCGCCGACGGGAATCGCGTGGGCGGCACCGGCGGCCGACGCCGTCCTGTACTGGGCGCCGCCCGAGACGCCGGCGGCCCTGCGCGTGCGCGTGAAGTCGGCGGCCGAGGCCCACGGCGCGGCCTTCGTCGACCGCTCGTCGCCGGCTCCGAAACCGGCTGACCCGACCCGCATCGCGGCGGCCGTGACCGCCTACGACGAGCTTCGCTTCGACGAGGCCTTGGCGCTCCTCGATCAGGCCGCGGGCGAGCTCGATCGCACCGGAGCCGCCGGCCTCGACGTCGCCCGCCTGGCCGAGCTGTTCCTGTACCGCGGACTGGCCCGCATCCAGCTCGGCCAGCCGGCCCGGGCCTGGGACGATCTGCTGATCGCCGCGCGCATCGATCCGTCGCGTGTGCTCGATCCGGCGCGGTTCCCCCCTCGCGCCATCGAGCAGCTCGAGCGAGCGCGGGCAGAGGTCGCGGCCGCGCCACGCGGTGCCTTGCGGGTGACGGCGCCCGCGGGCTGCGTGATCTCGATCGACGGCGCCATCTCCGGCGACGGCCGCGCCGAGCTGCCGCACGGCGCCCACTGGGTCGACGCGGCCTGTCCCGAGCACCTGCCGTGGGGACGCCGGATCGTCGTCGATCGGACGGCGGTGGAGGTCGCGGTGGCGGCAACCATGATCGCGCCGCCCGGCGACGACGACGCGCTCATCCAGGCCCGCACCCTGGGCGCGGCCAGCGTGATCGAGGTGACCGTGCTCGGCGGTGCGGCGCGCGTACGCCACAGCCGCAGCGACGGTCGCGAGCTGGCCCGCGCGCTGGTCACCATCGACGGCGATGCCGTGACAGCGACGATCGATCGCATGTTGTCGCCGCCGCCGCCGCCGCGCGAGAAGTGGTACCGGTCGCGCTGGGTGTGGGCCACCGGCGGTGCGCTGGCGGCCGCGGCCATCCTGGTGCCTGTGGCGTTGCGCGATACCAGCGATGGCGACCGGGTGATCCGGCCGACGGGGTTGCCGCCGTGGTGAGACGGACGATCGTCATCTCGATGGCGCTGGCCGCATGCGGGCCCGATGACGTGATCGTCGCGCCGGTCGTGGATGGGCCGGCGCCGGGGAGCGACGCGGCGGCGTTCCCGGATCTCGACGAGGTCGTGATCACACTGGCACGCGAGGGCTCGGCGTCGGATCTGCTCAGCGCCAGCTTCTCGCGTGGTGAGACCATCGAGCTGCGCGGCGCGCCCGAGGGCGACGCCCTGGTGGTCCACCTGACCGGACGGCTCAACGGCGGCGACGTGGCCTACGGCCGCACCTGCGCCTTCGCGCTCGATAGCGAAGAACCGCCGCCGACGCCGCACCTGTGGTTCGCACGCACCGTGAAATGGGGCGACCTCGACGCCTCGCCGGCCGCGGCCCGCCGCGGCGGCCGCGCCATCGCCTACCGTGACGGCAGCGCGCTCTTCCTCGGCGGCGACGACGCCAGCAACCTGCCGGTGACCGCACTCGAGCGCTTCGATCCGGCCACCGGGACGCTGACCACCGTCGAGGACGTGTTCTCGCGCCGCAACGCCACCCTGGCGGCGATCGGCGACGGCCGCGTGATCGTGCTGGGCGGTGTCGACTCGCTCTCCGGCATGGCGTCGTCCCGGCTCGAGGTCATCGAGATCGACGGCGGAGGCACGGCCCGGGTCGACCCGTCCGACCACGCCGGCCTGGCCCGCGCCGACGCCACGGCGGTGACGCTCAGCGACGGACGCGTGGTCGTGTTCGGCGGCGGTCCGGTCGGCGGCGCGCCGCTGGCCGAGCCCGTCGAGATCGCCGGCGACGGCGCCACCGTCGCGGTGCGTGAGCTGCGCGCCACCATGGCGGTGCCCCGACGCGGCGCGACCGCGACCCGGCTGTCCGACGATCTGGGCGCACCGGTGCTGATCGCCGGCGGCCTCGACGGCGCCGGCGCGCCGGTGGCCCAGGCCGAGCTGTGGCGCCCCCTACGCGAGGACTTCGCCGATCCGTTCACCTTCGCGCCGGCGATGCGTGTACCGCGCGCGCGCCACACCGCGGTCCGCATGCCCGACGGAAGCGTGCTCGTCGTCGGCGGCGTCGACACGACCGGCCTACCGGTGCGCGCCATGGAGCTGTTCACCGTCGACGGCGGCTTCGCCGACGCCGGCCTGCTCCCGCCCGGTGCGGGCGTGGTTGACGCATCGGTCACCACCCTGCCCGACGGCCGCGTGCTGATCTCCGGTGGCCGCGAGACCATCGGCGGCGATCCGGTCGCCGGCGCCTACATCATCAACCTCGATCCCCTCGACGGCTCGGTCGACGCGGTCACCACCGATCGCCTGACCATGGCCCGCGCCGGCCACGCCGCCGCCCGGATGTGCGACGGCACCGTCGTGCTCCTCGGCGGCACCCCGCTGGCCAGCCCGGTCGAACGCTACGAGCCCCCGCCGCTGGGCCGCCGGTAGCGAGCGTCCGCCTGCTACTTCTTGGGCTCGGTCGGCATGGCGCTCGCTGGCAGCGCCTTCAGGCCGTGGCGCTCCATCTTGTAGATGAGGGCGCGGCGCGACAGGCCGAGTTGCCTGGCGGCGTGGGTCTGGTTGCCGCCGCACGCGTCGAGCGCGCTGACGATCGCGGCGCGCTCGACGTCGGCGAGCTGGTCGCGCACACTGGCCGGGCCACCGACAGCCGCGCCGGTCATCGCGCCGAGCACGCCGGCGCGGCGGCGGGCATCGCCGATCTTGTCGGGCAGATCGGCGGCGGTGATGGTGCCGCCGGTGGCCAGCACCAGGGCCCGATCGATCGCGTTCTTGAGCTCGCGTACGTTGCCGGGCCAGTCGTGGCCGAGCAGCGCCAGTCGCGCGTCCTCGGCGATACGCGGCGTCTCCCGCCGCAATTCGGCGGCGAAGCGCGCCGCGAAGCGCTCGGCCAGCGGCACGATCTCCGACAGGCGGTCGCGCAGCGGCGGCACCACGACGGTGAAGCCGGCGATGCGAAAGAACAGGTCATCGCGGAACCGGCCCTCGCGCACCTCGAGCTCGAGATCGCGGTTGGTGGCGGCGATGACCCGCACGTCGACGGGGATCTCGGCGGTGCCGCCCACCCGCGTGCGCCTCGCGGTACCATTGCTCTCAAAAGACCAGGCGTTCGGTGTTGTCGAGGTAGAGAGCTCACAGCCGGATGCCTTCAGTCGCACCAGCGTCGACCTGCTCACATCGTTGGCCCACAATGCTGCCATGGCCATTGAGAACGTGCACTTGATGGACGAGG
>SXGS01382182.1_pt1 | contig 14443 bp, 12 predicted proteins | sample 3174681 | NCBI WGS metagenome assembly SXGS01 (sample SAMN11356861, study PRJNA531348) | freshwater metagenome | isolation source: freshwater sample F1-80 | place: China: Fuxian Lake, Yuxi | collected 2017-12-25
CCAGAATCTCCGCCGAGCAATGCCCACGGCGTCGTCTGCTCGAATTTCTACTGGCTCGGGTCCACCACAAGGCACGCTTTGCAAAGGTTGCTTTTCTCATGGGAATCTCCAAACGTTTTTGGGCGTCTAGTTAGAGGCTCATTTGAAGTGAGCAGCAAGAAGGGGGCGCCATGTGATGGCATTAGGACGCTGCAATGGCCAATGACTGTGAGTGTGAACCATCGCTTCAGTCAAAATCAAGTAAGGCGTATGGGAAAACTTTTCCGGCGTGCGGCAAGAGGTTTGCGAGGGCGGAGACGAAAGCCGCGGACGATCGTTCGTCTATCGGATGCCCAGCAGATTGCTGAGCTGCGCCGATTGCGAGTTGAACGCGCCGAAGCGCGGCTCGACTGAGATTGCCAAGCCCGCGTTGTTCTTGCTGGCGTCGAAGTTCGCGCCGAAGTGGAATAAGAAATCGGCTCCGACGCGGGTCAGTGTGAACGACTGGCCGCGATTGCGATTCTCGGCCAAGTCATAGGCGCTGCCGACGGTGCCGATCCACTTTTCGCTCATGGCGTAGCTAGCTGACGCGGTGAGGATTTGGCTCTCAAAGCCTAAGCCCTTCACTTGTCGCACGCCGGCGTACAGGCTGCCACGCGTGCCACGTTGATTCAGCACGCCGAGGTTCCACAACTGCATTCCGCCACTGAAAACGTCGTAATAGGCGTTCGCCAGCAGAGAGGTCCGTTCGCCAACATTCCAGGCGTATCGCGCACCGAGCAACCCGGCCGTCTCGCCGAAATTGTCGCGGCTCGAATTGGGGAAGAGCGACATCTCCAGGTCGAGCGTCATCCAATCTTTCGTGCGCAGCCGCTCCAGCGGACCGACTTTCGTTTGCAGGCGATGCCGCCAACCCAAGCGAATGACGTGCAGGTCATCGACCAGTTCATGCCACGGAGCCGTCACGCTGCTGCCCGCCCCCGAACGAACGGCGAAGGAACGCGGATCAAACTGCGGCGGCAAGGTGCCGCCGAAGGTGTTGAACAATAGCCGTTGGCGGAATCGTTCCTGAGAGTTGTCGTCGAACTCGTTCCACTGCGGGATCAATGACAGTGCTCGATTCGACTCGGTCAGCGACCAGTCGACGTCAAACACCATCTTGTGAGCCAAACCGTTGAGTCCCAAAATCCGGCTCTGCACTCCCGGCATGTACTTGGCGAACTGGATGCTGCCACGCACTCCCACGCTGCCAACCAGCCGGTCGATGCTGTCGCCGGTGAAACTGTTGCTCCAGCCGGCCGCTTCGCCCCAGACATACGGGACCAAGTTAAACGGGCCGAAGTCGAGCGGAGCCGACAACTCATGCCGCGTCATCGCCAAGCCGCCGTTCCTGTCCGCATAGTAGGGCAGTGGAGAAAAGAGGTCGCCGGGGATGTTCGGCGGATCGGCCTGATTCAGATTCGCGTAACCGGCCATCGAATGACTGGACCACGAGAGCCAGCCACCCAACAACGGCTCGCCGAGGAACGTGAAGTCGCCGCGTGGCAGCCATTGGGTGTTGTTCTCGAATTCAAAAAGCTCCGGCCGGACCAGCACGTTCCACTGCCAGTTGTCGAGCTGCTGCTGTAGGCCCACTAACGTCTCGATGTCTTTGCCCGTATCGAACTCGCTCTCGTAATACTGTTCGAGGTAGTTGCGGTCGCCGAGATATCCGAATTCGCCACGAAGCAAAAACCCGTCGGGGAGTTCTTGGCGATGCCGCCATGTCACTCGCCCCCGATTGTTCTCCGGCACATCCAAGCTGCGGCGGTCGAGACCCAGATTGTCGGTGCTGGAGTCGTAGATGTAGTTGGCGATCCCTTCGCCGATCGACGTTCCTTGCCAACCGAACAAATCATTCACCGTGTAGCCGCCATTGAATCCGACGCTGGGGCCACGGCGCGAGAAATAGTTCGCATCCAGATTCAGCGTCGTGCCCGTCGGCCGTTCGGTACCGAGCAGCGCGAACAAATCCCAAGACGTGCGAAATTGCAAACCGAAGACGCTGTCAGAATCGAACTCCGCGCGTTTGATCGGAATGTTCGGGATGTCTGCCGGTCCGGCGATGAAGGGGACATAGCCCAGCGGGACATCGTTCACGAACGGCACATCGGCCAGCAGCGTGTTGTTGAGCGAGGTGATGTAGGGAACCTCGCGATAGATCGGCGCGCCAGTCACTGGATCGAATCGCTGGGAATCAAAGCCTCCGCCAAGTCGCGGCAGGTCGAACGGCTCGGCGTAGTACGGTTCGACGAAGATGTCGCTGCTCTGAATGCGAAAGCCCGGTCGGCCGAACTGGCTGCTGGAGGTCCAGGCGTTCGACGCATGAAACTCGTTCTTCGAATTCTGTCGCAGCCTTTCCGCATGAACGCGAATGCGTTGCCCATTCAGCTCCGGCGGCTTGAACGCCAGTTCGGCGTCGAGCAACAGCCCGCGCTCTTCCCGCGCGTCGTAGTACGCTCGCTCGGCACGCATCACGCTGACACCCTGACGCGCGACGATGTTCCCTTCCAGATAGACCTGATACTTCGCGTCCTTGGATTGCATCGTCTCGAAGTTGAATTGACCGGACTCGCTTGCATCGGTCCAAATGACGACGCGGTCGGCGGAGAGGTCGATGATGTCGAACTGATCGTCCCCCTCCATTACGAGATTCACACCTCCCGTCAGAATGGTGATCTGCTCGGGTGGCGAAGTGTTGTCGGACTTCTCCGAACCGAATTGAAAGTTGGTCGAGGTGCGGGGCGAAACTCGAATGCGGCGCATGCCGTCACGAGACGCCGGTGCTCGCAGGCTCGGCTGCGGCGACTCTTGAGACGGGACGACGAACTGCGTCTGAGTCAGCGTGGCCCGCTGTGCGTCGCGTCGTCGCGCGATCCCGCGCTGGTACAAGGCGTCCTCGTCGATCTTTGTGCTGGGGGACGAGAATCGAAACTGCGAGGCGACCCCGCCGGCACGAGTGCTCAACTGCACGAACGCGCTGGGCTGCTGATCCGATTGCCCAACCTGTTCGACGCGGACTTCGTCTTCGAGATACAGCGCGAGCTTCTCGATCGCGATGGAACTCGACTGCCAGACGACCATTTGCCGCGCGGTCATTAACGTGTCCCCCTGCTGCAAGCGGCAGTGACCGCGCAGAATGAGGACTCGCTGACCATCCTCGGTCTTCCCTTCGGTGGCGTAGTCGGCCGCGATCGCGATCAGTGCGTCGCCGACGACCTCCGAGGCCCCGTTCTCAGCGCCCAGTTCATCGCGCAGCACCAGACCGAGCACGCACAATCCGAGTGCGCACCACATTGCGAACCATCGCAGGCGGTCAGGAAATCGCTGGCCCGACACGGGGACTCCCGATGGGCAAAGGCTGGAACGGTGGGATCAAAACACGAGTGGAAACGAGACAGGCACCCCAACGGCAGAGTCTGCCGCCGGAAGGGGGCGGGGTTATAGAAGCGGTCGCAGGAAACGGTCCAGAGGGATTGGAAGGCGGAATTTGGAGGGCGGAACTCGGAACAACCGGGATCGAGCTTCCATTCGCCGTCACAATCTTCCCGAAGTATCCCCAACTCCATAACTTCACATGAGGTCATTCGCACTTTCCGACTTCCGCCCTCCGAATTCCGCCTTCGTATGCTCCGACATCTCCTCGAACTGATCCGCTTGAGTCACACCGTCTTCGCGCTGCCGTTCGCGCTACTGGCGGCGATTCTGGCGTGGCACGGCCGAGCCGAACCGTTCTCGTGGCGAGAATTCGGCGGCATTCTGGTGTGCATGGTTTTCGCTCGGTCGGCGGCGATGGCGTTCAATCGGCTGGTCGATTGGAAGTTCGATGCCGCCAACCCGCGCACGGCGATTCGACATTTGCCGGCGGGATTACTCAGCGGCCCAGTGGTCGTCGCTTTCACCGTTGCGTGTAGCGTGGGATTCATCGGTTCGACGTTGTTGTTCCTGCCGAACCTTTGGCCGATTCGACTGGCGGTGCCGGTGCTATTGTTCTTGCTCGGCTACTCCTACGCGAAACGGTTCACGAACTGGTGTCACTATTGGCTGTCGGCCGCACTGATGCTCTCGCCGATTGCGACCTGGATCGCTCTACGCGGCGAGGTGACCTGGACTCCGGTCAGCCTCGCGGCCGTTGTGTTCTTCTGGGTCGGTGGCTTCGACATTTTGTACGCCTGCCAGGACACGGAGTTTGATCAAACTCATCAGCTTCACAGCATCCCCGCTCGCTGGGGGATTGCACGAGCGTTGCGAATCGCCGCTCTGAGTCACTTGCTGACGGCAATCAGTCTGTTCGCGTTTTGGTACGCCGCCGGCTTAGGGACGATCTTCCTGGTCGGCATCGTGGGTGTGACGTTGCTCTTGATCTACGAGCACTGGCTCGTGCGTCCCGACGACCTGAGCCGAGTCGGCGTGGCATTCTTTCAAGTCAACGCGGTGATCGGCATTGGCCTGTTCTTGCTCGGAGCCGCAGACCTGTGGTGGCGAGATCGGCCTTTGATGGGCGGATAATTGGCCGTCAGAATCCGACTTGAGGCGTTTGGAAAATTAAACTTCGTGTGGCACAGCCACGGGCAACCTTGAAGGCTGATGTGCCGACTCATGCGGCATCCTGTTGGCGATCGCGATGTCACGCTGTTCCGCCGAGAGTTTCCAAGCTTTGATACGTCCAACATTCTTGGCTTCCGCCGGCTCACTTTCGCAAAAGTGAGTTTGGAGATTCTCGGGAAGCCGGCGATAGAAAGAATTGCTCGTGACAATCTCGCTTTGACTGCCTATCGCCATGAGACGCGCCGCCACATTGAGGCAGTCGCCGATCGCGCCGATATGCGTGCGGCTGAAAGGACGCAGGGAAACGATTTGAAGTTCGCCAATGGACAAGCCCATGTGCAGGCCGGCAGCGTTTTGTGCCCGATCAATTCGGCCCTGCCAATGATTGGAAATGGACTTTCCGATGTCGGCCAGAGTGAGAGCAGTCGTGAGGGCTCTCTCGGCGCAAGATTCATCGGATTCCGGAACCCCGAACAAGCCAATCACTTCATCCCCCACAAACTGATAAAACATCCCGCCATTGTTGATGATCTGGTATCGCGCCTTTGAGTAAAACGACGTCAGGCATTCGCGGATGAGTTCGTTATCCGGCGTATCGCGGACATAGCTCGAAAACGAACACAAGTCGGCCATCAAAACCGCGACGCCTCGGTATGTTCCCGGAGGGAAAATGTCGCGAGGTGCCGACCGGCCGTTCTTCCGAAGCTGCTTCAATCGCGTGCTGCTGAAATGCCAAAGCAATTGAGCCTTCAAGGTGTCATGTTCGTATTCGTCCAGCGAACTCCCGCCAAAGACCTCGAAACCTTTGGCACGATCAATCGCTTGCCGAACATCGACCAGGCTTTCGGCGGTGACCGCCTGTAAGTCGGTCTGAAATCGTTCTTGCATCATGGTCCGCAGGCGTTGCTCGTCCCAGATTTCATACTCCAGTCCTGGCGCGAGGCACCGTGGGAGTTCCGCTTCCAAATACGCCCAGTCCGGGCGGTCTTCTAAATCCACGACCAGCACGAGCTTCTTTCCCCAGCGTACGGCCGGCGCGTGGGGGCCATACTTCCGATGGAGGTGCTTCAACAGTGTCGTCGTCGAGTACCCGTGTTTCACTTCGACGAAATAAGCGTCCTGCCCCTCCCGCACGACTCGGATATCAGCGAACGCTCCGGGGATGCCGAGATAGAATTCGCGGTCAATCGAGACCTTTCCCACTTGGCATTCATCCTGTGGAACACATTCGTAGAGACATAGATCGCAGCAAACTTCCTCCAGCAATAATCTCAACTGGCAGTAATGACTGTCTTGATGTTGTGACGGCATGTGCGTGGCTTCTTTCTCAGATGAAACAGGGGCTTCGGACAATCTCAGCGACTCAAGGCGGTCAAACGAGATTCGGGCCGAGAAGATTGAATCTTTCCATCGCTCGGACGTCCAGCGTACCGTCGCTGATCGCTCTGCAAACTCGAACTCTACTTCCCAATCACCGCCGCTTGTGCCCGGTTGTTCTTCCACTTCGCCTTGGCGGTGAAGTCGCTGATCGACAGCGTCTCTTGAGACTTGTCGGTCTGTGCCACATAGAACAAGTCCGCTTCGATGCCCGGCTCCGCGATGTAGTGACCGTCAGCAGAGACGGCGGCGACTTGGCCTTCCTCGGCGATCAGGTGTCCGCGGAGTTCTCCTTTGGCGATGTCCCAAAAGCGAACCGTCCGATCTTCGCAACCGGCTGCGATGGATTGTCCGCTGAGAGTCCATGTCGCCGAGTTCACCGGTGCCATCGCCGTCAGCGAATGCACGACTTTATCCGTTTGCACGTCCCTCACGGACAAGGCGTGGCCGCCGCGATAGCTCACCGCGATCATTGAGCCATTGGGTGAGAACGTCATCGACGACATGCTCGCCACATGGCCCGACTTGCCCGTGTCCTTGAGCAGTTTGCCGTTGGCGGCATTCCAAAAACTCAGCCGTTCGTCCACGCTGCTGGAGCCCAACACCTTTCCATCCGGGGACCAGGCCAATCCCTGGATGGGGTATCCAATGTCAATTGTGGTAGCGAGCTTGTTCGAGGTCAGGTTCCAGACCTTGATGGTCTTGTCGCTGCTCCCCGACACCAACAGTTTTGGGCCGACAGACGGTGCCGCTAACTGTGTGACGGGGCCGGCGTGCCCCTTGAATTCCTGGATTAGCGGGTCGGAGGGATCTTTCACATCTTTCTTGCCGACGGCTTTCTTGCCGGCCTCGGTCGCCGGTTTCGTCTCAGCCGCCGCCGTGGTGTCGGCCTTGCCCGCAGACTTGTCGTCGTCCCCCTTCTTACCGGCGGCCGACTTCTTATCGGGAACTTTCCACACTCGGATGGTCTTGTCCGAAGATGCCGAGGCCAACGACTTGTTGTCCGACATCCAGGCGATGGCATGCACGACGGCCGTGTGTCCTTTGTAAGTGGCCAGCGGCGTGCCGGAGGGCATCTCCCACAATCGAACGGTGGCGTCGGCCGCTCCGGTCGCCAAGGTCTTGCCGTCGCGCGACCATGCAAAGGCATAGACCGGAGCGGTGTGGCCTTCGAGCTTGCACTGCAACTTTCCCGATGCGGGATCGCACACGGACGGCGTGTTCGTGTAGATGCCGTTGATGAAGGGCATCTTCGGCGTCCAGATCGGCGGATAGACGCCGCACGCATCGAACGTCTGCTTGGGCTTGGCGGTTTCCACGTCCCAGACAACGGCTGTGGTTGTGGTGGTGGTCGTGAGCAGTTTGCTGTCTGCAGACCAAGAGAGTGACGACGTCGCGCTGCCCGTCAGCGTCTTGATCGCTTTGCCGGTGCCGGCCTCCCAGATTTGCACGACGCCATTCTGCGGAGCGGACGCGAGCATCTTTCCGTCCGGCGAGTAAGCCACCGAATATGCGGCGCCCAGGATCGTGCGTGTCAATTTCTCCGTTTCAAAATCAAACACGCGGATATCCTTCAGCCCTCCTACCGCCAATTCCTTGCCGTCACGAGAAAACGACAGCGAGTACGACACGCCTCCTTCTTCCGGCAACAGGAATTTGTTCTGCTTCACGGCCGAGAGTTGCCACAAACTGACTGGCGTTGTCGTACCGACGAAACCGACAGTCTGACCGTCCGGAGACCATTCCAACGCCACGAGTCCGACTCCCAGCGCGACTTCCCGCTCTTTGTCGTTGTTGACGTACTCGCCGCGCACGACGTCGTACACCAGCATGTGTCCGCTGCTTCCCGTGGCGAAGGCGATTTGCGTTCCGCTCGGAGCCCACGCGACATAGGTCACGACTCCATGCGGACTGCGAATCGCGCGTCGCAGCACTCCCGTCTTCACGTCCCACAGTCCGACGCTGCCGTCATAGGCTCCAGCCGAAGCGAGCGTATTCCCATCCGGCGACCAGGCCAGCCGAAAGACCCAACTGTTGTGACCCAGCAGACACTTGATGAACTTGCCGGTGTCCACGTCCCACAACCGAATCGTGCCGTCGAGCCCCGCAGTCGCCAGCGTCTTGCCATCCGGACTGATCGAGACGTGATAGATCACTCCTCGATGCCGCCGCGTCTCCAGCGTCCAACTCATCAGCCCGTTGATGCTCGCGGGACGTTGCACCAGAGCACGGCCGCTCAATGGGCTCCCCGGCTTAATCTTGATCGGCTCAGCGGGGATGACGACCGTCTCCGCGCCACTGGCTCGTTGAGCGATCGGCTCGAACGTGACCAGAATCACAACGCCTGCCAACAGCATTGGCCACAGCGTCAAACACTGACTGAGCACCACTCGTCGGCGAACCATCACTCACCTCCCGTGGGAAGTCGGATTTTGAAATCGAGCGTCTGTCCGTGTGCAGGGGCGATAACGATAACCCGCTTACGTCCCCGTCAACAGCCTCGCGAACTCGATCTATCGCAACAGGTGCACGACATGTGCTTGAAGAGATTGGCGAGCGGGGCGGCGTCAGCCCCCCGGTTCTTTACGGCGACCGTGACCACCGGGGGGCTGACGCCGCCCCGCTCGCCGGAGAGTCATTACAGATCCGGCTGCAACCACTTCGCAGGTCGGCCGATTTTGGTCAGCAGGTTTTCCGCCGCGAGGAACCCACTGCGCACAGCCCCCTCCATCGTGGCCGGCCAACCGGTCTGCGTCCAATCTCCCGCCAGTTGCAAGTTTCCAATCGGCGATTGCTGAGCCGGTCGAAGCTCCTCCGATCCCGGCAACGGCGAGAACACCGCGTGGTGCTCAAAGACGACTCGTGAGTGCAGCAACTTCGCGTCCGCCGCCCACGGCCAAATTGCCTTCAACTCGGCGACCACGTCAGCAACGACATCTGCCTGCGGCCGCTCCGCCATCTCTCTCGCATTGCTGATGACGACTTGGTAGTCGGAGGGGCGAGGCCGTGAGGTATTCTCGCCCCTCGCCCCTCGCCCCGCGCCCCTCGCCCCTGTTAAACACCCACTGACTCAAGCGTCCCACCAACACGGCATGCGGCAACAACGTGATCGGCCTGTCGAACCACAGATGCACGCTGGCAATCGGAGCCGTCTCCAGCCGCTCGATCGTCGCAAGCTGCGGAAGATTCCGAATCGACTCCGGCAACAGCGACAACGCTCGCTGCTGAGTCACCGCCAGCACGAACTGCCGCGCCGCGAGCCGCTCTCGATTTCGCAGTTCCACGGCGGAGATCGCTCCGCCTTCCATCACGAGCCGTTCCACACCCGTCTTCAACCGCACCTCCACGCCATGAGCCGCCAGCCACTGCGCGAGCGTCCCGGAATACAACTCATCGAGCGGCACCGTCGGCAGCGAAACCTTCCAACCATCGCGATTCGTCAGGAAGCCATCGACGAACACCTTGCGCGCCGCGGCCACCGAAATGCGGTCCAACGATTCGCTGAGCGCGCTGACCAGCACGACGTTCCAAAAGTATTCGATCGCATTCGCCGGCTGTCGCTGCCGGTCGAGCCATTCGCCAATCGTCGTTCGATCGCCGTGCTGCGGTCGCGCAGCCCGCAGCGACAACAGTCCGCGAGCAATCGCGCACTTGTCTCGAAGCGAAAGATAACCCAACCCCCACAACGCCCGTCCCAAATGGAACGGAGCCGGCACGAAAGGCGTCGCCGCGAATCGGCAAAACTCTGGCAACTGCCGACCGCTCGGATCAGGCGGGCCCACAAACGTGAGTTGTTCTTCATCACGAAAGTACGGAGCCAAACCCGTCACGCGGCAGAAGTGTCGGAAGTTGGTGCAACAGCCCATCGCGACATGCTGGCAGTTGTCGATCAACTCCCCCGTCGCCGCATCCTCAAACGAACTCGCCCGCCCCCCCAACCGCGGCCGCGACTCCAGCAACGTGACCTTCACGCCCATCCGGGCCAGCGCCACGCTTGCGGCCAGTCCCGCCAGTCCCCCGCCAATTACAATCACGTCGCTCATGTTGGGACTGTAGCCAACCCGCCAAACGATCGGCATCTCGCAGGGCAAGCTAATTTGCCTTGCTGGAAGTATGGCGCAGAATACGCAAGAGAAAACGTGGTTTGGGTGAGGCACGCACGTCTTGCCGTTGTTGGACCGGAGGTATTGGGAAGGTTTTGCCGTGAGTCATTTGCCCGCCGGGGGCTTGCTGGAGGTTCTTCAGCGAGTTCCTGATCCGCGCGGGCGCTACGGAAAGCGTCATCCGTTGTCCGCCATGTTGGCGGCTGTGGTGTGTTCCACGTTGTGTGGTTTTCGAGGGTTTCAGCCGGTGGTGCAGTGGCTGGAGTTGCATGGTCCGGCAATGTGGCATCTGTTGGGATTTCGCCGTAAGCCACCGGTGCGACAGACGTATGCCAACGTGTTGGCGGAGCTGGATCCCGAGCAAATCGAATCGTTGTTGCTGGAATTCGTCGAGCAGTGCGGAGCTTCAGAGATTCCGCCGATGCCGTCTGCGAAGACGGTGACGCCCGCATCCGTAACGACAACATCCGCAGCCACGAATGCCGCCGAACCACTCGACGCCGAGATTTGGGACGGCAAGACGTTGCGGGGAACTCGACGCGGCGATCAGCGGGCCGAGCAAGTCTTGGTGCGGATGCAGCGAACGCTCGGAAGAATCCTCGCCAGTCACGCCATCCCGGCCAACACCCACGAGACGACCGTCGCCTTGGAGTTGGTCAAGCGGTTGGTCCTCAAAGGGAAGTTGATCGTCGCCGACGCGGCCTACTGTCAACGCGAACTGTGCGAGACCATCGTCGAAAAGGAGGGGGACTACCTCGTGACGGTGAAGGGAAACCAACCTCAACTTCTCCGCGACGTTCAGCAAGCCTTCGTGATTCCCGAAGGCTTTTCCCCCCTACCAAGTGCAACAATCGCTTGAGCAACAACAAACCGCGACGACGATCGAGAAGAATCGCGGTCGCATCGAAACTCGCACCGTCACCACGACGACCGCGACGATTGACGAAGGGTATCTCGACTGGCCCGGTGCCCAACAGTTGATCCGCCTGAAGCGTCATACCCAGTTGGCCAACGGCACGACTCGCGAAAGCACGACCTACGCGATCACCAGCCTCTCACGCACGACCGCGAATGCCGAGCTGCTGTTGGACCACTCGCGCGGCCGCTGGCACATCGAGAACCGCAGCTTCCAAGTCCTCGACGTGAGCCTCGGCGACGACGCCAACCGCACCCGCACCGGCCACGCCGCCCGTGCTCTGCACGCCGTCCGCAGCATGACCCTCAACCTCGCCCGCCGCTTGAACCAATCAACACCCAATCTCTGCCGCGAACACGCCCTCAAACCCAACCTCTTGTTGAACAGGCTACGCATCTTCAAAAACCAGCTTGCCCTGCGGCATCTCCCGGCCAAGGTTGACATCGTGCAACTGCCGTAACACTCTGATTCGCCGTAACTGCAGCATTTGTGCTTGGCAAATTGTGATCGACTTCCTAATCAACAAGGGAGGAGTCCATGCAAAAGCGAACCATCCTTGGCATCGGCTTGATGGCCGTCGGACTGACACTTGGTCTTGTCATGCAGGTGGTGTGGGAAAATGTTGTCTCGCCAGTGAAGCTTTTCGGGACGACGACAGAAGAAGAGATCAATGGCGAATTGGTTGATGTGACGATGGCATACGCTGAGCCGTTCATCTGGCCGACGGCTGCCTTGCCAATCGCATTCATCGCAACCGGGGGCCTGCTGCTTATTTGGAGCCGCGGAATATGAACGAGTCGATCAAACGCAAAGAGCCTCGGCTTCCCACGAAGCCGAGGCTCTTGCTGATAGTGAATATGATCAACTCGGATTACGGAGCTTCCAGACTCGTGCAGCGGATCAAGTGATCGTGGTCGATGTAGACGACGTCTTCGGTCTCGTCGCTGTGTGTGAACGGAACGGGCCAGTACGAACGGATTGTCTTGTCGTAATAGACCGTGCATTTGTAGTGGCAGTGGTGCAGCCGAGCGGGACCGGCCAGCGGATAGAAGCGGCACTCATCGACGCGATCCACAATCGGTTCGACAACGATGCGGATGTTGTTCCGAGCGGTCTCGGCGAGGAAGGCGAAGCCTCCGGCCGCTTTGTCTGGCAACGCGCGGACGACTTCATCTGACGACGGCGGATCGAGACAGAAGAGCGGAGCGTTCTCTCCTTCGACCGCGTCCAGGATCGGGACTCGCGTGTAGCGTTCCTCTTCCCAGTAGGTGTCCTCGATCTGCTGGCTGTAATACGGGCTGACCGGGATCGGTGGCGTCGTGATCCAGAATTTGCTGTAGGCGGCGGCGGTCACCACGGCATCCTTGAAGACGTAGCAGCCGCTGCACGCGGTCGTCATCGTTCCCAGCAGCACCAGCATCGCGAGGCGTCGATAGATTTTCATAAGACACACCTTTTCCCGGATGGAATCGGAAGGGACGTGGGAGATCTATCGGCTGGCAAACCCTGCCGACTTGGGTGAATCTGACGATTTTGACGATTCTGAGCCGCAAGGCGCTAGCCGCGGGTTGCTTTCGAGAACCCGCGGCTAGCGCCTTGCGGCTCACAAAACATGACAGGTTCAACACCGATGGCATCCAACGAAAAAATCTCCGAGCGCCTGCACGCTCGGAGATTTCGGGAAAGGGGCTGTCAGACTGCGATGCCCGTTACCAGTTGTCCGGCTTGAGGAACCAGAACCACTTTTCGGTGCGCGGACGGAAGTTGAGGTTCCAGTGTCCGTCGTCCCATTCCAACTGAGCCGATCGCCAGCCCAGCGGAACTTGCGGATACGGATAGAACGGGCCGATGTAAGGCCACGCGCTGGCACTGTATTCCTTCGGATAAGTGACCGCCGCCGAGTTCGGATACTGGGCGTAGCTGGGCCACGCATAGTTCGGCAGATTCGGCATGTCGTTGATCTGCCCCGCGTTCGATCGGCCCATCGGCATGGGAGGCATCGGCATCCCTGGCATCGGACCACCGGGCATTGGACCGCCCGGCATCGGGCCACCCTCTTGCTGATACGCGGCGGGGTGAATCGGAGCCCGCATCATCTGAGGACCACCGTAGGCGGCTTGATTCGCATACGGAGGCGGGCCAACCGGCCGACGAACAGCCCCTTGAGGCATCACGGTGACTTGGTTGTCCACTTTCTCAACGCCATCCAGGCCGGAGACGACTTGAGTGACCCGGGCTCGCTGAGCCGGATTCGCCACCGCGCCGCCGATCATGGCTTGGCCCTCTTGGAAGCGAACCTCCAAGTCGAAGCCGCTCATCCCAGCTTTGCCGAGCGCACCCGCGATTTGTTCCGCCATTTGCTGATTCGTCGGCGGAGCACTTTCAAGGGCGGCCGCCTGTTGAATTTCCTTTGCAGCCTGCTTGGCCGCGACCGCTTTCGGCGGTGAAACCACCAGCCGATTGTCGACCTTCTTCACGCCCTTCGCTTTGGAGGCGACTTGCGTGGCTTTGTCTTTCTGAGCCGGATCGGTCACTTCGCCGGTCAGGATGGCTGTGCCCTCCTTGACCTCAATGCCGATGTCATAGCCTTGCAGCTTGGCTCCTCGCAGAGCCCCGGCGACCTCGTTGGCTGCCTTCTGGTTTTTCTGCTTGGCTGCTTGCTGGTTCTGGGCCGAGTTGCCCCACAGTGCTGCTTCGCTGGCCGCCGGCACGATGGCCAGCAGTCCCATCGCGATCAGCCATTTCCCAAGATGTCGCATGAGCTCCACTCCTTCGTCTTCGGCAGGTGCCCGCGTCGGCGGGTGTGTGTCGAGCCGCTCTCCTTGAACACGGCTCGCGCAGTCTGAATGCTTTTCCAAGGATCGGTTGGCGGAGTCCGGTTACAGAAACTTTTCTGATTGTTTCGAGGAAATTGGCAGGGACTCTTTCCGCGAGCCGGTTGGCTGGTCGCCGCCAGTTTGCTATTCTCCCGCCCCTTCGCCAGCCACCCGCCGCCGGAACCGGTTCCGGCAAATGGGTCTCTGGCAATTCAGGCGTTTATGGGAGAAGCCACCGAACATGGCAAGCCGTTTGGATAAGCGCAGAGAAGTCGAAGCCGCCGATGCTCGTGATGCCGCTGAAGGCACGGCGGAAAAGGATGGCAAGAAGAAGCGCGCCGCCCCCGGGGTGAAGAAGAAAGTCGTCAAAAAGAAGGCCCGAACGAAGCCGGTCGAGCGTCGTCGCATCGTCTGGGTGATCTACAACAGCACCCAAAAGGAAGAGGATCGTTTTCCGTTTGAAGAGAAGAAAGCAGCCGAAGAACGGCTGGACGTGCTGCGTTCTAAGAGCAAGCGGCTTTATTGGTTGCAGGCCGTAAAGGAAGCCCTCGGAGCCCCGCCGCCAGGCACTGTCATCCCTGCTTCGACCTATGTGCCGGAAGTCGAGATTGAAGAGGCCGAGGTCGAAGTCGAACTCGAAGAGGAAGAAGAAGAAGAAGAGGAAG
>SXGS01458710.1_pt1 | contig 14441 bp, 13 predicted proteins | sample 3174681 | NCBI WGS metagenome assembly SXGS01 (sample SAMN11356861, study PRJNA531348) | freshwater metagenome | isolation source: freshwater sample F1-80 | place: China: Fuxian Lake, Yuxi | collected 2017-12-25
CCGATGGAGGAGGCGATGGACTGGCTCACCCGCTACCAGCGCTGCGGGTCCGAACAGCTCGACCGCCTGGCTGCTTTCGTGGAGGACGATTCATGGACACCATCGCCAAGCCCAGCCTCACCCTCCGGCGCCGGCTCAAGGCGCCGCCGGCGAAAGTCTACGCCGCCTGGACGGACGCGACGCAGCTAGCGCGCTGGTTCGGCCCGGCGAAGGTCACCGTGATCAGCGCCGAGGCCGACGCCCGGGTCGGCGGCCGCTACCGCATTCTCATGCGCACGGATGACGGCGAGGAGCACGGTGTCGGCGGCGTCTACCAGGAAGTCGTGCCCAACCAGAAGCTGGTCTTCAGCTGGGCCTGGCGCTCGACCCCGGAACGCGAATCCCGGGTCACCGTGGCCTTCAGGGCGGATGGCGAGGGGACCTGGCTGACCCTGACCCACGAGCAGTTCTTCGACGACGAGGCCCGCCAGCGCCACGAACACGGCTGGACCGGCTCGTTCGACAAGCTCGAAGCCCATTTCAACGGATGAAGGAGGCCATCATGGCCAATACGCGACTGGCGGAGAAACCCGCCCCCGCTGCGCAGCCCCTGCCGCGCGGGGCCCACGGCACGTTCTACTGGAACGAGCTGCTGACCCGCGACCTCGCGAAGGCGAAGGCCTTCTATGCCGCGACCATCGGCTGGAGCTTCGAGCCCATGCCGGCGGTGGGCGGCGGCACCTACTGGTGCTGCAAGCTCGGCGAGCAGTATGTCGGCGGCATGTTCGACATCAGCGGCGCGGAATACAACGGCGTGCCCGAGCACTGGATGACCTATCTCGCGGTCGACGATGTCGACGCGCGGGCGCAGAAAGCCGTGGCGGCCGGCGCCACGCTGATCAAGACGCTCGACATCCCGAATGTCGGCCGCGTCGCCATGCTGCGCGAGCCCGGCGGGGCCGGGATCGGCTGGATGACGCCCGCGCCGAAGCTCTAGCGCGCCGGGGCGCGGCCCGACCGTCAGCCGCGCTGCGGCTTCATGCGGTCCGTAGCAACGAAGTAGCGCCGCGCGTGGTCCAGCAGCGCGCCGTCGGTCGGATGGTCGGCGTTTTCGACGCCGACGATCTTGCCGGCGATGGCGGGCCAGTGGGCCTCCAGATGCTTCTTGAACTCAAGCTTGGCGCTGGCCGGTCCGGTGAGCAGGATTTCGTGCGTATCCTGCAGAGCCTTCGCGACGCCGTCGAAATAGCCGGGGTCTGCCGCGGCCCGGCCGTCGCCGATGGCGTTGGATTTGCGATGCAAATGGGGCTGCAGCTGATGGGAATGGACCACGCTCTTGTCCGCTGACGAGGCGTTGAAGGTAAAGATGCGCGCGTCGCGGTGATCGATCCAGACGACGGCGTGGTAGTGGCTGGTCATGATGCGGCCCTCACAGGAAACAGCCCGCATCAGACCCCAATGCCTTCCTCCCGACATTGATCTCGATCAAGCCGGAAGCGGCCCCTGTGATTCCCTCTCCGCGCTTTACGTAACCCTCTCCGCCCACAAGGCGGGCGGAGAGGGTTAGTCGGGTCTTACTCCGGCTGGATGCCGGCGGCCTTGACGAGGTCGGCCCATTTCTTCGTCTCGGAGACGACGAAGGCCTTGAGCTCCCCGGCGGAGCTCTTCTCGGCTTCGATGCCGGCGGCCAGCATGCGGTCGGTGGTCGCCCTGTCGGCCAGGGCGGCGTGCAGCGCCGCCTGGAGCTGGTCGACGACCGGCTTCGGCGTCCTGGCCGGGGCGAAGGCCGCGAACCACGCCGTGAGCTCGTAGCCGGGCACGCCGGCTTCGACCATGCTCGGCAGGTCGGGGGCGAGCGGCGTGCGCTGCCGGCTCGAGACGCCAAGGCCGACGAGCTTGCCCTCCTTGATCTGCGGCAGGGTGGTCGCGATATCGGCGAAGACCATCTGGATATGGCCGCCCAGGATGTCGGTGATGACCTGCGGGTTGCTGCGGTAGGCGACGTAGACGACATCGATGCCGGCGAGGCTCTTGAGCATCTCGCCGGCCAGGCGCGAGGAGGCGGAGCCGGCACCGAAGCTGAGCTTGCCGGGAGTGGCCTTGGCGTAGGTCACGAGGTCGCGCACGTTTTTGGCCGGCACCGAGGGGTGAATCGCCAGCGCCAGCACGATGGTGCCGAGCTTGGTCACCGGCTCGAAATCGTTCACCGCGTCATAGGGCATCTGCTTGAGCAGGCTCTGGTTGGCGGCGTGGGTGGTGTTGGTGGCGATCAGCACTGTGTGGCCGTCGGGCGCGGCGCGCGCCACCGCCTGGGCGGCAATCACGCCGCTGCCGCCCGCCAGGTTCTCGACCACCACCTGGCCGCGCAGCGTCCTGGCGGCGTGGTCGCCCAGCACGCGGGCCAGCGTGTCGGTGGCGCTGCCGGCGGCGAAGGGCACGACGAACTTGATCGGGCGCGACGGATAATTCTGCGCCGAAGCCGGGGCTGCGACACAGAGCAGCGCCAGGGCGGCGGTGGCAAGCAGGCGGATCATCAGGGTCTCCTCCGGTGAGCGTTCAGTCGAAGTTGAGTCGGTTGGTGAGCGCCTTGTCGAGCTGCAGCGTGGCGCCGAGCAGCAGGAAGGACAGTCCCTTGCCGTGGCCGTCGAGGCCGAGGCTGGCGTTGACGCCGCCTTCCAGCACGTCGTCGAGCACGAAGTTGAAGGCATGGAGCTTCGGCAGCTCGTAGCGCACGACCTTTGACGGGCGGCGGCTGGCGAAGATCTCCGCCACGCGCCCGGCGGTGAGCTGCGCGGCGAGGGCGGGATAGAAAGCCGGGTCGTGGCAGATCACCGCTAGGTTGAGGCGGTTGCCCTTGTCGCCGGCCCGGGCATGGACGAGACGGTGCAGCTTGATCTCCACGGTCTCGCTCATGACGCCCAGTCGACGAAGGACACGGTCGGCCGTACCCGTTCGCGCTCGATCAGGCAGGAGGCGCTGGCCAGGCGCGGCGTGATACGCGTGCGCACGCCGCCGCCGCCGGCCGGCCCGGCGCAGTAGAGCGCCTCGACCTCGAGGTTGAGCAGCTCCAGCGTCTCGCGATCGCTCGATTCGGCGGCGAAACGCACGCGGACATCGGCGGCCTCGCCGGTCGAGGCGGCGAGACGCGTGCCCGCGCTGTCGCCGTGGATACTCATCATTCCGATGGCGTCGGCCCGGGTCTTGAGCGTGGGCGACCGCCGCGCCATGCGGGTGCGTACCGTGTCGATGGCCAGCCGCGCCCGGGCGGCGGCGTTGGGCCCGGCGTAGGAGATCTCCGCCTCGGCCAGCAGGCCGCTATCGATGCACACCGTGGCCTTGAGTGTCTCCGGCCGCTTTTTGCCCAGTGCCCCGCTGACCTGCACGCGATCGCCGCCGAGCTCCCGCAGCTCGACCTCGGTGATGTCCAGCACCACGTCGGGTGTCAGGTAGGCGGCGGGATCGTGGATCTCGGAGAGCAGCTGCTCGGTCACGGTGCGGCGGTCGACCCTTCCGCCCGTGCCCGCGGGCTTGGTGATGACGATGCCGCCCTCGGCATCGATCTCGGCGATCGGGTAGCCGAGATCGTCCAGGCCGGGCACGTCCTTGATGCCGGGATCGGCGAAGTAGCCGCCGGTGACCTGCGAGCCGCATTCCAGCAGATGCCCCGCCAGGGTGCCGCAGGCCAGACGCCGCCAGTCGTCGGGCTGCCAGCCGAAACTGTGCAGCAGCGGGCCGAGGGCCAGCGACGGATCGCCGACCCGCCCGGTGACCACGATATCCGCCCCCCGGTCCAGGGCTTCGGCAATAGGCGCCGCGCCGAGATAGACATTGGCGGCGATGATCGGCGGCCGTTCGGCCAGCAGGGCGCCGCCGGTCTCTCGCCCGGCGAACTCCGCGGGCGAGAAGGCGGCGCTGAGATCGTCGCCCTCGACCACCGCGATCCGCGCCCTCGGGAAACCGCTGCGCCTGGCCATCTCCGCCAGCTTCGCCCCGGCGGCGCGCGGGTTGGCGGCGCCGAAATTGCCGACGATCTTTATGCCGCTCTCCAGGCAGTCACGCAGGATCGGCGCGACGAAGCGCTCGAGCGAGGGGTTGTAGCCGCGGCTGGGGTCGCGCAGTCGCTCGATCTGCGACAAGGCGAGGGTGCGCTCGCCCAGCGTCTCGTAGATGACGAAGCGCTGGCCGTCCCGCTCCTTGAACTCGCGCACGATCGGGATGCCGGCATCGGTGCGGTCGGCGGCAAAGCCGGCGGCGCAGCCGATCAGGACCGGGCGGGAGGAGGGGCTCACGCCGGCGACGCTACGGAAAACGATTTATTGCATCAAATAACTGATCCTTCATGATATATAGGGAAGACCTATATGAACCTGACGATCCGCCAGCTCGAAACCCTGGTCGCCGCGGCCGATGCCCCCACCTTCAGCGCGGCGGCGCAGCGTCTGGGCATCTCCCAGCCCGCGCTCAGCGAGACCATCCGCCGGCTGGAGGCGGAGACGGGCCTGCGCCTCTTCGACCGCACGACGCGTTCCGTGGCGCTGACCGCCGACGGGCGCCACGCCGTGGCGGTGGCGCGCGAGGCGGTGCGCGACTTCCGCGCCTCGCTGGGCAGCCTGGCCGACCGGGCGCAGGGGAAGCGCGGGCGGCTGACCCTGGCGGCCCTGCCGTCGATCGCCTGCGCCGTGCTGCCCGCGGCGGTACGCCGTTTCCGCCGGGAATTCGCCGGCATCGAGGTCACCGTGCACGATGTGCTGCACGAGCGGGCCGTCGCCTTCGTCGCCGACGGCCTCGCCGATCTCGCCCTGACCACCCGGCCGGGGCGGCTCGACGAGCTGGAATTCGACGAGCTCGGCTCGGACGAGTTCCTCCTGGTCTGCCCGAAACGCCATGCGCTGCTGCGCCGCAAGGAAATCTCCTGGCGCGACCTGGCGGCGCATCCTTTCGTCGCCCTGGCACGCACCTCCTCGGTGCGCCGGCTGACCGACGCCGCCTTCATCCACAGCGGCACCATGGTCGACCCGGCCTACGAGGTCGAGCAGATCCCCTCGGCGGCCTCGCTGGTCGAGGCCGGGCTGGGGATCACGGCGCTGCCGTCCCTCACCCTCGCCATGATCCGCGGCCACGGCCTGGCGACGCGCCCGCTCGGCAGGCCGACCATGCGCCGGCCGATCGGCATCCTCCGTCTGCGCGAGCGCGCGCCGTCCGGGCCCGTCAGCGGGCTGCTCCGCCACCTCAGCGAGAGCTTCGCGCGCAGCATCGGTTGATCCCGCCGGAGCGGGATCAACCTGTGATCCCGCCGGAAGCGGGATCAACCGCGCCGGCCCCGCCTCCCGCTACTCGGCGGCCTGCGATCCGAAACGCCGCGCCGCCGCCCATCAGGCTGGGGATAAGAGCGTCAAGCGAATGAAAGCGTGAACGCGGCAGGAGGCCGAAGCGTGTATCGCCTGTTACTTCCAGCCGGGGCAGGTCGGGCGCCAGGGTTCCGACCCCATGTATCGCGTCCAGTCCTGACGCTCGAAATTGGCGCCCGGCCCGGCACAGAGCCAGCTCCGCAGTTCCGTCGGGTCCAGTCGCGTCACGACGGCAGCGCCATCGACCCGCACCGCGAGCAGTTTGCCATCGTGGCTCATGGTGGCCTGTGACAGTTCCCCCGGGTGATAGGCGATCGGCCCCCATTCCTCGAGGTCGAAGATGCGCAGCGCCGTTTGATCGCTGACGAGGGCCCAGCGCTCGCCGGCAAGCTCGACCGGATTCGGGCCCTGCACGTCGAAGCGCTGCCAGCGATTGAGCTGCAGATCCCCGAGGACAGTCACGCCGGCATGGCTGGCGGCTCCTACCCAGCGGCCGCTGGCGCTGATCGACAGGGAAATCTCGCGTGTCGTCTCGCCGTCAAACTCGACCTTGCCGAGGTCTTCGCCCCGCCGGAGATCGATGACCCGGAGCTGCTTGAGCGTGGCGACGACAAGCCGCTCGCCGTCGCCGGAGAATCGGGTCCGCAGCGGCTTCTCGTCAGCGACGAGTTGCTGCGCTTCTCCGCCATCGGGAGACAGGAGGTAGACTCCCGCCTGCGAAATCTCCGGAGCCTCACAGGGAGGGGCTCCAGCGGTTTCGTCGAGGGGGAGCACCGGCGCATCGGGCGGCAGCGCCGGTCCCGTCGCATATTCGTTCGGACGGATGATCAGGGCCAGGCGTCGGCCGGTATCCGCGATCTCGGCCGAGGTGATCCACAGGTCGCCCGTCGTGCGGAGAAGAGGCGACACCGAGCCGTCGGCGAGCGAGAGCCGGGCGAGGCATTTTCCGTCATGCAGGAAGAGGCGCCCGGAATTGTCGAAGAGCGCGGGATCGGCGGGCTTCAGCAGCCCCAGGGCATACTCCTTCGACGGGCCGGAAGGGAGATCCAGGACGATCACGCCGCCCGGATCCTTCGCCTGGGAACGCCGGCTGAGGACGCTCAGCCATCGCGAATCGCGGCTTGTCGAGACGCTGAGCGCACTCGCGCGAAGGGTCGCCACCCTGTCCTGCTTCAGGGTGTCGACGACCAGGTAGTCGTCGGCGGATGAGAGGACGGCCAGAAAGCGGCCGTCGGGTGTCGGGGTAGCGAAGTGCAGGCTCGGTCCGGATTTCTCCGCCAGGCCCAGCCTGGCGCGCGGTATCTGCACCATCGTCTGCTGGTCGATGTCCCTGAGGAGCACGCCGTCATCGGAACTGACAGCCGCCAGGTTCCGGCTGCCGGGAAGGAAAAGCAGGTGATTGGCGCCGTCTTCCGCCACAGGTTCATTCAGGGCGGCGATCACCGAGGCCGTCAGGGCGCCGGCCTCAAAGGCGGGAAGACGCAGCAGGGCTTCGACTGTCACGGTGGCAATGCGCTCGCGCAGGCCTTTTGCCTCCGGACTGCCACGCTTGTCGACAAGCTGATCTCCGAGCTGCCCGGCCGTGGCGGAGAGAAACCGCCCGACGGCGAGCCGGCGTTGCTGCTCCGCACGCTCCGCCTCGAAATAGTAGGCGATCGAGGCGCCGGTTGCGGCGAGGCCAAGGACGCCGATGGCTGCCGCGGCGACGGTGGCGATGCGCCGTGTCCGCCGGTGCTGGCGCACGTTCTCGCCGGAGATCTCGTCCTTGGGCCGGTTGTGGAGCGTGGCGGCCAGCGAGGCCACGGCGTCGGCGAAGCGCGGGTTGGTCTCGGCAAGGTCGAGGCCGGGATTGCGCACCCAGGACAGGTCGACATAGAGCGGCTCGCGCTCGAATTTCGCCAGCAGGCGGGACGGGAGCGCATCGGTGACGGCGGCGTCGAAACGGGCCTGCGCGTTGTCGAAGCGCAGCTGCCCGCCGGTCAGCACGAAGAGCAGGTTGTCGGTGCTGCGGCGCTCGATCCAGTACTCGATCTCCCGGGCGACCCATTCGGAGCGCGCCGATTCGGGCGAGGCGAAGAGGATCAGGAAGCGCGACTGGTCCAGGGCCTGGGTGATCGTGCTCCACAGATCGGGGCGGGCCCCCAAATTGGTGGAATCGCGAAACAGGCGCAGCGCCCGGATCCGCCACCACGGCTTGGCGAAGCGTTCGAGGGCCCGCTGAAGCGCCTGCGCGACCGCCGCCTGGTGGGCGTCGTGCCGATAGGAGATGAAGGCATCATAGAGCGTGTCGGCCATTGGCCCCCCGGCCGGCGCAAGAACGGGATGCCGCTACACCGTCGCCTTCGGTGTGGCAGCCAGCTGCTCCGGCAGCCGCAGGGCGAATTCTGCAGCTCAGCGCGGCGGAGGCGCGGCGGGCGCCATATCCGCCGTGCTGTCGGCGAGATCGCTCACCGCGGCGAGATACCGGGGCCAGTCGCGTTCGCCCATCACGCGTGCGGCAATGATCCCGTTGCGATCGAGGATGACCGTCATCGGGACGCCCCGGTTCCCGCGGAAAGCGGTGATCGTCGAGCCGTCGCTCAGCCGCAGCCGCCAGTCGCGGCGGTTCTCGACCAGCGAGTCCATGAATTCGAACGTATAACCCCAGCGCCGGCCGACATTGGCCGAATAGGCGCCGTCTTCACCGACGGCAAGGGCGAAGAAGGCGATGTCGGCGCGCTTGCCGATCGCCTCGTGCAGCTTCTGCAGCGACGGCATGTCCCGGTAGCAGGGCGGGCACCACGTGGCCCAGAAATTGACCACCACGATCTGGCCGCGATAGTTGGCGATGGTCCGCATCGTGCCCGCGGCATCCTTGAACCTGAGGTCGGGAAAGCGCTCGCCCTTGTCCCAGCCGGTTGCGGCGCTGGCGCTGGCCTCCGGCCGGGGAAAGGGCCGGAATGACGGCGCGTCGGCGGCGAAGGCCGCCGCGGCAGCCAGCGTGGCGAGCAACACGGACGCGATAAGCCTCTTCATGCTGCCTCCGCTTCGGACAGGCTGTGGCAACGATACCGCTAGACCGTCGCCTTCGGCTTGCTCGTCAGGTGCTCCTGCAGCCGGGGCATGAGCTCGACCAGGTTGCAGGGGCGGAAGCGGTTGTCGAGCTGGAAGCGCAGGATCTCCTCCCAGCCGTCGCGGCAGGCCGAGGGCGAGCCGGGCAGGGCGAAGAGATAGGTGCCGCCGGCGACGCCGCCGGTGGCCCGGCTCTGCAGCGCCGAGGTGCCGATCTTCGGGTAGCTGATCATGCGGAACATCTCGCCGAAACCGTCGATCTTCTTCTCGAAGAGCGATTCGAAGGCCTCGGGCGTCACGTCGCGGCCGGTCACACCCGTGCCGCCGGTGGAGATGACGCAGTCGATTTCCGGGTCGGCGATCCAGGCGCGCAGCCGGTCGACGATGGTGCGGACGTCGTCGCGCACGATCTCGCGCGCCGCCACCTTGTGCCCGTCGCGCTCGATCAGCTCCTGGAGCGTGTTGCCCGATTTGTCGTCGGCCCGCGTCCGCGTGTCGGACACGGTAAGGACCGCGATGCTGACCGCGAGGAAGGGGCGGGTTTCGTCGATACGTCCGGGCATGACTGCAGTATAGCCCGCGGCCCTTCAGGGAGGCCAATGGCCGGAAATCAGCGGGCCGGCTGTTTCTTCTTCTTGTCGACCGCAGCCTTGTTGGCCTTCACCGGGATGGCCTTTTTCGCGAGATCGGCAGGCCGCTCCCGGGGCGGCAGCGGCAGCGCCAGGGCGGCGGCGACCGGGACGACAGAAGCGGCGGCGACAGCCGCCTCGCGTGTCGGACCGATGGGGAAACGCGTGTCGGGCGAGGGTTCAATGCGGGACGGCTCGATCCGCACCGGGGAAGAAGCCGGCTCCTGGCGCTGCAGCTCGATGCGCGTGCCCTCGGGCAGGATCTCGCGGGTGATCACCCCCGGGGTCACGGCAGCCGTCTGCGGGCCCTGCGGCGCGCGCGGCGCGGCGGCGATCAGGGTCGGCGGCGCCGTCTCGGCCGGGCCGTAGGTCGGCCAGCCGCCCGAGGCGATCAGGTCGAGCGAGGGCTGCGGATGGCCCAGGCGCTGCGAATACATCCAGTAGTTATAGAGGACGCGGGTGATGTAATGCCGCGTCTCGGGCGCCGGCACGCTCTCGATGAACAGCAGCGCGTCGTCGGCCGCGTCGTCGCCGCGCATGTCCTGCTTGCGCTTCCACTTGGCGAGGTTGCCCGGGCCGCCATTGTAGGCGGCGGCCAGGCGGATCAGGTCGCCGCCGACATCGCCGTTGTCGAGCAGGTGCTTGAGGTACTTCTGGGCGAGCGCGATGTTGAGCGACGGATCGTAGAGATCGTTCATCCGGCCGCGGAAGCTCTTGCCGTTATCCATGAGCTGCGCCGTGCCGGGCATCAGCTGCATCAGGCCACGGGCCCCGGCCGGCGACAGCGCCTTCGGGTTGAAGGCCGATTCCTGGCGCATCACGGCATAGACCAGGGCGGGATCGATCTCGAAACCGTTGACCGGCTTGTAGGGCGGCACCGGATAGAGCGCGCCGTCGTAGCGCCGCCCGTCGAGCTCGGCGAGCTCGCGGCCCAGCCGCATGGAGAGCGAGGGCATGCCGGCGCGCATGGCGACACCCAGCAGGGCGCGCAGGAAGGGCACGCCGCCGGTCGGCCGCAGCCTGGCGAACTCGCGTTCGGCGCGCTGCTGCTCGCCGACCTGCAGCAGGGCGAAGGCGCGCCCGCCCGAGGCGGTGCGCACGATCGAGTCGACGTCGTTGCCGGTGAGCGAGGGCGGCTCCCAGTTGAGATTGGGCGTGGCGCTCAGGGTGCGCGCCGCCAGCATTCCATAGAAGGTCTGCGGATACTCGGCCGCCTGCTGCGTCCAGTAATTGACGATCTGCGGCCGGCGGCCCTGCAGGTAGGAGCGGCCGGTCCAGAAGGCGCCGGCGGCGAGGTCCCACGGCGTGGCGTTGGGGGTGCGGGCCAGCGCCTCGAAATAACGGGCCGCTTCGAGGAAGCGGCCCTGCTTGTAGAGCGACAGGCCGGCGATCCAGTTGGCGCGCGGCACGACCGGGCCGGAACGCGAGGCCGCTTCGCGGGCCAGCTCCAGCGCCTTGAGCTCGTTGCCCTGGGCGAACCAGCCGGCGGCGATGCGCGCCTTCCAGTAATCGTATTCGCCGTCGGAGAGCAGTCGCGCCGTCTCGCGGCTGCGCAGCAGGCTCTCGGCGCCAGCCAGGTCGCCGACCCGCAGGCGCTGGCTGATCTGGCCTTTGATCCCCGAGGCCTTGCCCAGCGCCTCGCCGATCAGCTTCGGGCCGGGCGGCGAGGGGGCGTCGGCGATCTCGGCCGCCTCGTCGATGGCCTCGGGCGGCTGCTCGTCGTCGTCGAACCAGCCGGCCTTGAGATTCTCGCCCACCGGCCGGCGCAGGGCCGGCGTTCCGGGCGGCTTCTTGGCCGGCGCGCGCTTGAGCGCCAGGGCGTGGATGGCCGGCGCGTCGGGATGGTCGGCGTAGCTGGTGAGCCAGGCGGCCAGCTCGGCATAGGTCGAGCGGTGGGAGTTGGCGTAGAGGTAGCGCCAGGCCAGGACATGGCCGACCAGCCGCTTGTCCTTGAGCTTCGCCATCTCGCGCTCGACCGCGGCCCAGTCCTCGGCCTGGTTGGCGGCGAAGATCTTCTTGTAGGTGGCGATATCGGCGGCGTTGAGGACCTGGGGCAGCTCGGCGGCCCATTGGGCCTGCACATCGACCCGGCTCAGGGCGGCGCTGTCGGTCTTGGCGGCGGCGTATAGAGGGGCGGGCGCCAGCAGAGCCAGCGCAACCGCGGTCGCGGCAACGGGAGAACGCCTCCAGTCGAAGCGAATATTAAAATCCCTGACTCGCATCGCCCGGTCTTAATAAATGAATGAAGCGGCGCCGGGCAAGTAAAAACCCTGGCAAGTGTCGCTAAAAGGCGAGCAAATTCTGGGGGTTATTCTATTACCGGCGCGGTACTCAAGGACTTCAATTTACTTTTGAGGTCCAGTAAATCCCGCCAGGAATCGCGTTTTTGACCTGGCGAGCGCAGTAAATAGGCCGGGTGGAAGGTCGGCAGGGTGGGGATTGGCTTATCCACACCCGGAACCGTCAATTCCCGCCACTTGCCGCGTAGCTTGATGATGCCGTCGGCTGTGGCTAGGAGCGTCTTGGCCGAGGTTCCACCAACCAGAACAAGGACTTGCGGCCGAACCAGGGCGATGTGGCGCTCGACGAAGGGCACGCAGGAGGCGATCTCGGCCGTGGTCGGCGGGCGATTCCCCGGCGGCCGCCAGAACAGGAGGTTGGTGATGTAGAAGGAGGTCCGGTCGAGGCCGATCCACTTCATCATCCGGTCGAGCAGCTGGCCGGAGACCCCGACGAAGGGCTTGCCCTGGCGGTCCTCGTCCGCCCCCGGCGCCTCGCCCACCAGCATGACCTTCGCCTCGGGGTTGCCGTCGGCAAATACGGTATTGGAGGCCGTCGCCTTGAGGGCGCAGCCCTCGAAGGCGCGGACGGCCGCCTCGAGCTCGGCGATGGTGGTGGCCTTCTCCGCCAAGGCGCGGGCCGAGGCGATGGCCGCGGCCCCGGCCCCGCCTGCCGGAGCGGACGCCGCCGGCGAGGCCGGGACCGCGGCGGGGCGTGAGACAGGCGTAGCGGCGCGGGCGGGAGTCATCGCCGTCACGGCAGCCGGCGCGGCCGCGCGGGCCTGGACCAGCGCGGGCGCCCCCGCGATCGGCACGCCGGATCGCGCCGACGCTGAGAAGCGGTCGACCGGCTCTTCGCCGATCGCCTCGTCCGCGCCCATCTCGATCTGCCAGCGCAGAGTCGCCAGATCAGTCATGAGGGCGAGTGTAATCCCTGTCGTCATGCCGGCCCAATCCCTCTTCGCGCCTGTCGCGGGCCTTGAAGGCCCGCAACACAGCGCAAGGGCCGGCATCCAGACTCTCAGGAGAAGATGGACCCCGGCTTTCGCCGGGGTGACGAGCGTTCTTGTGATCTTCGGCGGGGAAGGGGGATTCCGGAGCGTCTCTCGCCAGTCCAACCGCCAACGCTACGCGTTGCGGATAGGACTGGCTGCCGCCGCTGGCGCGCAAGCTGCGCTTGCGCGCGTGGACCGGGGTCCGGGGGGTTCAAACCCGGACCCCGGTGGCGCGCGACGGACCCGGTTTCTCCTGATCCGTCGGGCGGCTCCGTTCACCTTCAGAGATCGACAGGACCCGCAGGAGATCCCGCCGACAGCCCATCACACCATCCGGATGCGAACCGGAGATGAAGGTGTTGTGAACGAGGTGTAAAAACGCGACCCAGCGCGAACAGGGTTCGCGCTGGGTCGCCGGCAGGTGATTGTCTTCAATCACCGGGGGGCGCTCAGGAGAAGAGTCTGGATGCCCATCTTTCCTGCCGCCAATAACAAGAATGGTCGTCACCCCCGCGAAGGCGGGGGTCCAGTCTTCTTGAGAAGAGTCTGGATGCCCGCTTTCGCGGGCATGACGGAATCAAGTTTATTCCGGAGCGGCTCTCGCCAATCCTTTGGATTGGCTGGCGGCGCTTCGTGCGAGCTTACGCTCGCACTAGAAATCCGCACTCCGCAACGCGAGCTCGCGCGAGGCGATCTGCAGCCGCTCGGAGAGGTCGTGGGCCAGCCGCAGGAGCAGGGTCGCGGCCATCGTCGGGTCGCGTTCGATCAGCAGCTGCATGGCATCCTCGTCGAGCGGCAGCTGGTGAGGCCCTGCCTGGGCGGCCAGGCGGCTGCCGCTGGTCCGGGCCTGGAGAGAACACAGGACGTGCTGAGTCTGGGTCTGCATGATAGCCTCCGTGGGTCGAGGTGCATTACAGCCAGGCCGTGCAAACCCGCGATGAAAGCCATGTAAACCGGAGGTAAAAGTGACAGCCCACAGGGCTGTCACCCCGGACCAGCGAGCTACGCGCGACGCGTAGCGTCGGCGCGATAGCGAGCGCCGATCTACGCGAAACGCGAAGCGTTTGCGCTTGGGGTCCAGCATGAAGTAGCGCGCTTCGCGCACGTCTCTTTCTCACAGTCTGGACCCCCGCTTTCGCGGGGGTGACGATCTTTCTACGGGGGGAGGCCTGCGCTATAGAAATCCGCAGGGAGCACCAAGGAAAACGAATGAGCGAACAGCCCGCCGTCAGAGAAAGTATGGATTTCGACGTGGTCATCGTCGGCGCCGGGCCGGCGGGTCTCTCGGCGGCGATCCGGCGAAAGCAGCTGGCCGCCGGGCAGAACCACGAGGTCACGGTCTGCGTGCTGGAGAAAGGCTCGGAGGTCGGCGCGCAGATCCTCTCCGGCGCGGTCATCGACCCCATCGCCTTGAATGAGCTGATCCCCGACTGGCAGGAGAAGGGCGCGCCGCTGACCACGAAGGTGAGCGAGGACAGATTCCTCGTGCTCACGCCGCACAACCACATCACCCTGCCCAATTTCATGCTGCCGCCGCTGATGAACAATCACGGCAACTACATCGTCAGCCTGGGCAACGTCTGCCGCTGGCAGGCCAGCCAGGCCGGGGCGCTGGGCGGCGAGATATATCCCGGCTACGCCGCCGCCGAGACCCTGGTCGAGGGCGGAAGGGTGGTCGGTGTGGCCACCGGCGACATGGGCGTCGGCAGAGACGGCAAGAAGAAGGACAGCTTCACCCCGGGCATGGAGCTCAGAGGCAAATACACCTTCTTCGCCGAAGGGGCCCGCGGCTCCCTGACCAAGACCCTGTTCAAGACCTTCAACCTGCGTGAGGGCGTCAGCCCGCAGAAATTCGGGATCGGCCTCAAGGAGCTCTGGCAGGTCCCCGCGGAGCAGCACCATCCCGGCCGGGTCCTGCACACCATGGGCTGGCCGCTGGACGGCAGCACCGGCGGCGGCGCCTTCCTCTATCACCTCGCCGAGGACCGGCAGGTTTCCGTCGGCTTCGTCATTGCCCTCGATTACCAGAACCCGCACCTGGCGCCCTTCGAGGAGTTCCAGCGCTTCAAGACCGTGGAGAGAAAGGGTGCGGGTTTCTTCTTTCTCGTCGGGAAACAGATCGGCCTCGGTGGTAAAAATCTCACGCAACAAACTGCGAGC
>SXGS01551770.1_pt1 | contig 14439 bp, 17 predicted proteins | sample 3174681 | NCBI WGS metagenome assembly SXGS01 (sample SAMN11356861, study PRJNA531348) | freshwater metagenome | isolation source: freshwater sample F1-80 | place: China: Fuxian Lake, Yuxi | collected 2017-12-25
GAAAGCCGTGCAGCATAAGGACCAGCAGCCCCTCCCCCTGCTCCGCGATGTTGAGCGAAATGCCGTTGGTTGAGATGCGCCGTTGCTTGATGGCATCGAAACTCATGCCGCTCCTCCGACTTGGCCGGGAAGAACAACGCCTTGTGCATCGTTGCGATATCCCGAGGTACGACTCCAGGCGACCTTCCCACCCACGATCACCGTGTCGACACCCACAGCATCACGCACATAACGTGAACCGTTGCCGGGTACGTCTTGCACGTAATACTCAGGACCACGGTCAATCGCATCAGCCTCAAACACGGCGATATCTGCCACATAACCTTTGTGCAGCAGACCACGATCTGGAAGACCCCAGATGTTCGCCGTATCCGACGTGATCTTTTTCACCGCCCCTTCAAGCGTGAGTGACTTGGTATCACGCACGAACTTGCTGAAAAGGAACCCGGTGTCGCCGTACGTCGAGAACGAAAGGATGTGCGCACCACCATCACTCGCGCCGACATGCACACGCGGATGCGAGAGCAACGCGCCAACACGCGCGTAATCGTTATGACCCATGTCACCGGCGAGGAAGTGCGCATCGAGATCTTCTTCAAGGGACAGATCGATCATGGCATCCACCGGCGTTGTCTGACGCAGCTCTGCAATTTCAGCGAGGGTCTTGCCGACGAACTGCTGGTTCGCATCCGTCTTCACCTGACGCAGTACGAGCCGTGGCCAGAGCATGTTGAGCATCGTGGTTTCAGCAATCATCTTCTTACGTTGTTCCGGATTGCGGAACGCGTTGAGGATGTCGTCGTGGCTGCCGAAACGCATAACGCGATACCAGCTCGGGGATCGGATAAAGAGCAGGCTCGGCACTGCAAAACAGAAGGATATATCGATCGGACGGGTCTGCACCTGTGGCCATACCCGCGCCCCTCGCGCAAACTGTTCATCAACCCGCTTCATCACACGATCAACGCCGTTGCTGTTGTCCGCGTTGACGAAGAGTGGCGAGAACGTGGTGGGAATGCCGTACTGGATGGAAAGGTCGGCGAGTTGATCGACACGTGCGATGGTGACGTCGGCATCGTAGAACTCCGGCACGATTTGCAGAATGCGGCCGTATTCGGCGAGTACTTCGCAGAGCGCATGCAGCTCTTCCTGATCGGCCAGACGACTCGGTACGGGCTTCAGGGTTTCGTCCATGTCGACGAAGCTGGTGGAAAGCCCTACCGCCCCTGCATCCAGGCACTGCCTGAGCAGAACTTGCATGGCTTTCAACTCTGATGATGTCGCCGTGCGCTCCATTGACGCATCTTCCATTACCCAAAGGCGCAGCAGGCTGTGACCCACGAGCGGTGCAACGTTGATGGAGAGGTCTTTGCCGATGCGCTTCACGTATTCATCAAACGTTTCCCAATTCCACTCGACGCCCGTTTCGAAGGCGATGTTCGGCATCTCTTCGATCTGGTTAAACATGCCGACGAGCTTCATGCGGTGTTTGGCTTTGAGCGGCGCAAGGGAAAGGGAACAGTTTCCAGGAACGACCGTGGTCACACCGTGCGTCAGTGCGGGTTTGGCATAGCCATCCCACAGCAGCTGCGCATCGAAGTGGGTGTGGGGGTCGATGAAGCCCGGTGAAACCACCTTGCCACGCGCGTCCACCTCTTCATGGCCCGCTTCAGCGATGTGGCCGATCTTCACGATGCGTCCACCACGCACGCCAACATCGGCACTGAAGCCCGGAAGACCTGAGCCGTCGACGACCAGTCCATTACGAATGACCAAGTCCAGCATGATGTTCTCCTCTCTCCGTCTCTTTGAATTCAATCGTTTAACAAATCTGTTCACGTTGTCTGGAAGCGATTCCACGACACCGCAAGCGCGTCTCTGACCTTCTCAAACCCTGCACCGAGCAACTCATCCGGGTGCGTGGCCTCACAACTGCGCAGTAGCTCCGACGATGCGAAGTGATCAAGGATCACTTCCGAAGTCGAGCCGTTACCGTGCGTAAGCGTTACCACGAGCTCCGCCACACCATCATGGGCAGCGCCGACGCGCGTTGCGGTGATCACAGCAACACTCATCGCATCGCCTTCAAGCTTTGGGCGCTTCCACAAAAATCACATCACTCGGCAGAATCTGTTTGCCCGCACGCGGCGATCCCATCGAAGCGGCTGCGCGCATGAAGACATGCATGTTCCAGCTCTGCAGCAAACTGACCGCTTCAGCTTCGGGCGTGCCCTTGAGTTCACGCGCAGCGATGGTGGTCCAGGTGTCGTCGGCGCTTGGAAAAATCGAGCGGCGAACCGCAGATAACGTGGCACTCATGCAGACTCCTCGAGTGATCGGTTTTCAATGTGAATGAGTTGATCGGCCAGCACCGCGCGGGTTTCTGTATCGAGTGGCCCATCTTTCAATCGTGCAGCAAGCGCCGCACGCCAGAATTGTTGGAGCAGGATCTCGGCGTTTTTCAGTCGCGACTCGATTTGCGCGCGGCTGCGTGGCGTCGCGATCGCGACCAGCGACAACGCCAGACCATAACGAATGCGTCCTGACATTTCGGCGAGCGACAAGTTGCCTAGCGCCCAATCGAGCACGTTGGCGAACATGTGTTGGGTGACGGTGATGGCGAACGCGTCCGGGTCGACATCCGCACGCAGGAGCCCGGCTTCAGTGGCTTCGCGCAACAAGCGCTTCCACAGGAGATAACGCGGGCCACTCACCATAAAACGGAATTCAGGACCGCCATCGCGGCTGACGGCGGCAATGACACTTCGATAGAGGTCGGGTTCTTCGGCGAACACCTCGGTCATCATCTCGACGGTACGAAAGAGCACCTCAATCTCGTCGGCATGCATCTCTGCGAGCGCGGTTTCATAAGCCTTGAGATCAGCCGCGAGCACTTCGAGCAGGATGGCCTGCTTCGAACCGAAGAGGTTGTAAGGGGTAGCAATGCTCACTCCGGCTTCTTCCGCCAACACCCGCATGGAAAAGCCATCAACCCCCGAGCGGCGCATCAATGCTCGTGCGGCGGCGACGATGTCGTCACGGCGTTGGGATTTGGCGGTTTCCCAGCTCGGCATGTTGAAGGTGGGCTCGGCAGGTGTCGGGGTATGGATTAAAACGCATTTTAAGGCGTGCGGCCAACTCGACGCATGTGGGGATGCAGCTTCTCTACCCGACCAAATGAGAATTATTTGCATCTAAGGGTTGACTCTCCCGACGTCAACGCAGATCGTCTACCTCATTACCAACGACCGTCTCAACTTTTCTACTGAACTCACATCGGGAACGAGAGCACCATAGAAACCATCGACGAACTTCGCATCGCGTTGGGTGGCGTTCACCCCATCGCCGCAACCAAGGTCAAACCGACCCTTGAGGACTTTCACCGGAACTTCATCACCCACTCACCCTTCCTGGTGATGTCCTCGGCCAATGCAACTGGTGATTGCGACGCCACACCCCGGGGCGGCAAACCCGGATTTGTGAAAGTGATCGACGAACGCACGCTGATGTTGCCCGACATCGGTGGCAACAAGTTGTTCCAGAGCTTCGAGAACTTTGAATCCAATCCAAAGGTCGGACTGGTCTTCATGATTCCCGGAATCAACGTCACCGTTCGAGTAAATGGTCGCGTGCGTCGCATTGGCGGAGGTGACGTGCGTAAGCTTGTTGCGGAGCCCGAGCTTAGCTGGACCGATCACAACAGCACACTCATTCAAGGCATGCTCATCGATATCGATGAGGCCTACTTCCACTGTCCGCGCTCATTCCAGTTCGCAGATCTTTGGAACACCCAGACCATTGAGACCAATGCAAAACTATCCCTGAAGGACCTCCTGGCCGCGCCGAAACCTGCAGACGCTTAACAGCCAGCCAAGATTGCCGGCACCGCGGAGGCGCTGCGATACTTCGGCAGCATGTGTGTGGAGCAGGGAGTGGTTACACATCGGGTGTTGTCGCACGCGGTCAGGGCGTGTATGGGGATCGCAATACGCTGCGCGACGCGTGTCCTGGCTGGTTTGTTGTTTCTTGTTATCGCCCCGCCCGCTTTTGCAGCAGAAGAAGACTGGTTACGACTGGAAACACCTGAGTTCACCGTCATCTCGCAGTTGGATGAACGGAAAACACGCGGCTTCGCCGGAGAGTTTGACCAGTTCGTTTCTGCACTTTTCAGCTTGTATGCCTTCGAACGCAAGGGGCTACCACCGCTCACCATTGTGCTGTTCAACAGGGATAAGAACTTCGCACCCTATCGACCGCGCACCGCATCCGGACAAGCAAAAAAAATCAGTGGCGTCTTCGGCCGCCAGGCCGATTGGAGCGTCATGGCCTTGCCTGCAACCAAACTCTCGCGCGAAACCCGACATGTTCTCAACCACGAAGCGGTGCACTGGTTTTTCAGTGCGCATCGCCAGCAGTTGCCGCTCGGTTCAACGAAGGTTACGCCGAAGTGTTGTCGACCATCGAAATCCGTGGCGGTAACGCCCTGTGGGGACGGGATTTGCCTGGGCACGTCCAGCTGCTGCGCGACTTAGGGAAACTCTGATTAATTTGATGTTTTCGTCAGAACGAGGCGGGAGTAGCGTAGAACAATAGCGGAAATGCAGTAGTTCCGCGATTTTTTGGAGCGACGATCAACGAAGTTATGGCGGAAACAGACATTAATCAGAGATTCCTTAGGTCTGCGGCCACTGCGTGAATTCCTTGCGCTCGGTCAGGATGAGGCGATCCATGGGGACGTTCGGTATTACCCCCAAGCATGGGCGTTCGTGCACTTTGCGGCGTTCGGGAACAACGGAGCACACCAAAGATCGTTGTCTGATTTGGCGAGTCGTATCCGTACTGAACCTGTCGACGCGGCATTCAAATCCGCTTTCGGCATGTCGCTGGAAGAAGGAGATAAGGCACTGCGTACCTATCTCAAACGAGGTAAGTACTCGATGGCCAAAATCGACATTCCAGATCGGGTCGATAGTTTTGTTGTCATGCCCGCAACCCCGATCCAGGTGCAAGCCGCGCTCGGCCGCCTGGCTTTAGCCACTCGCAACATGGAACTTGCTTTGCACCACGCCAACCGATTGATCAACGAACATCCCAATGATCCAAAAGGGTTCGAACTCCGCGCGATGGTGAAGTTCGAGGGAAACGATCCAGAAGCAGGTCGTGAGGACGTGAATCGGGCCGTTGCGCTGGATTCCCAGGATGCTGGTATGCACGTGATGGCCGCCCAGTTCGAGCTGACTGAACGGATGCAGAACTTCGCTTCGCTCGACGAAGCCCTTAGTCCAGAAGAAGCACGCCGGGTCGCTGACCGAGTGATACGTGCGCTGGAATTGCGATCAATAGAGCCGAGAGCCTTTGAGATGCTCGCGATCAGCCTGATGAACGTTCGTGAACTGACTACCACGGATGAGGGGTTGTTGGAGGTCATGGAACGCTTCATGCCGAAAAGTGGATTGCCAGCACTGGTGCGTTCGGTCAGCGCGTATCGCCAGAGCGGATACCACCAGGCACGTGAGCTGCATGCATTGGCCTGTTCACCGGAGCGCGAACTGCCAGCCAGTTTACGCACCGCTGCAAAATCAATGGGGGAACACTGGCTGTTCGATAAGCTGAAAGATGCGTTCCAGGACGCCGAAAACACGACAGAGTTCGACGCGGCGTATAGCGAGTTGGAAACCGCCATGGCGACGCCGGAAAACTCTTCAAACCTAACATCCACGCTAAGGCGCATGAACGATCAAGTGGTTAAATGGCGCAAACACTTGCCAGAAGGAGCGCCTCACCGAAAGGCGAATACACCAACACTAGAGGACTATTGGCAGTCGATTCTCGATGATCCGCAGTCTTCCCAAGAAGAGCGCGACAACGCACAGCGCGCGTTAAAAAGGTTGATTCGATAGAGGGGTGAAACAGGGAGTGTAGAACCCTCGACGGTTGCCGCCTTGTTGGCGTAGCGTTGATGGCGCGATTCAGTAGCAGGAGCAGAGTAAAACCTATGCGTACCGGACTCATCTTTTCAGGCGGCGGCACCACCATCCGTCGAATGGCGGAACTTGCGAGAGAAGCAGAATTGGCAGGCCTCGACGCGGTCTATCTGTGTGAGGCCTGGCGGAGCGGATTTGTTGGTCTCGCCGCGATTGCGATGGCGACCGAAAAAGTCGAGATCGGCCCCTACATTCTCAATGCCTATGGCCGCTCTCCCTGGCTCACTGCGATGAGCGCCATCGATCTTGACGAACTCTCCGGTGGCCGGCTGGTACTTGGCATCGGTACCGGTAACAAACACATCAACGAAGAGTGGCAAGGCGTCCCTCAGGAAAAGCCATTGACCAAGATGCGAGAGTACATCCACCAACTGAAAGCCGCCGTCGGTACACCCCTCGGTGAGCGCGTCGACATCGACGGTGACGTTCATCGTATGCACTGGGCACCCGCGGTGGCGCCACTTCGTTCCTCGATTCCGGTCTTTCTCGCCGCCCTCTTTCCGAAAATGACAGAAGTGGCGGGACAGGTGGCAGACGGCATCGCCCTTGGTGCGTTGCTTTCCCCCGACTATCTGCGAGAGATCGTGCTGCCGCGCTTTCGTTCGGCTGCACAATCCGCTGGGCGTGATCCTGCTACCCTTGGCGTCACGCTCGCACCTTTCGTTTCTGTCGGTGGAGATCCCGATGCCGCAAGGCAAGCCGCGCGTTCGGCGATTTGTCACTTGTATGCACCGCTGCCGCATCCCTATTACGACTACGTACTCCGCGAGCAGGGATTTTCCAGAGCCGCAGATGCCGCCGCGCGGTACGTACCCGAGGGGAAGATCGAAAAGGCCATGGAGGCGTTCACCGACGATATCGTCGATACCGTGACGGTATGTGGAACACTCGCTGAAGGTCGCCGCAGATTGCAGTCGTTTGAAGGGTTGGCGGATCTCACCCTCTTCGTCAACGTGAACTATGGAGGAACTTCCCAGGAAGAGTTACAGGCTGCGTTTACGAACCTGATCGAACTCGGCCACAGGCAATCTCGACAACCGTTGCAGCGACGCCGTTCACAAAGGTCTTCGATCCACCGGTAATCTGGTGCACCGATCCATCGATGACAGCGGTGATCAGTGCAACCCGCAGGCGCACTTCAGCTGGCGCCGCCTTGGTATCCAACGAGCGAATCACCGATTCCAGGGATTTGTAGAACGTCGCGTAGATCTGCCTCTTCAAATCGACAAACTCAGGTTTGTGCAGGCAAAGATAGGTAAGCGTCGCGAAAATCAGACCTGATTCGCCGCGCCACCTCGCAAAGAGCGAGTGGACGATCAACGTGAGTGCCAACTGGGGATCGTCATGCGATTGCATGACATCGTTAACCGCACTGATATCCCTTTCTGCCTCTGCCGCGATCACAGCCATGGCGACGGAGTCACGTGTTGCGAAGTAGTACTGCAGATTGCCAAGCTGCATGTCGCAACGTTGCGCGAGATCTCGCATGGCCAATGCATCAAACCCTTGTTCGACGATGATGCGACGGGCCTCGTCAAACACCCGTTCACGTGTCCGGTTTCCTTTGGTGGTTTTGGGTGCACGCACCAGGTTCACAGATCACCCACGGGAAAGTGAACATGCACCATGCCTGGTGCGACCCGACGGAGATCATCGGGATCAGGCACACCACCCGGCAAGAGCTTCACATTCGAATACTTTGCGTCACGCGGTACGGCACGAAGGAATCGGTCCATGGCGTTCGCGATGGCTTGCGCATCATCCACAACAACGGTCGCTTTTCGTGCGAGTCGGCGACCTTTGATGGTGAGCTCTACATCGGGCTTCACCGCGACGTTTTTCCACCACGTAGTACCCTTGCCGGTAAATGCGTGGATGCGGCCACTCTCAACAAAGTAACTCACGGGGGTCACCAGGGTTCGACCACTCTTTCGCCCGGTAAACTCGAGAACCATGGTGTTCTTGCTCATGAACCCATGCAGCGGTGAACGCAGCAGCTTGATGATGGGTGGATTGATCACTGCGTAGAGCTTGTTGGGTGCAACCACGATTAACGTCCCTCCCGGATGCGTTCTGGGCGCATCGTCAGCAGGACAAAGGCTTCAGGAGCTTGTTTCCATCCATCGAGTTCGGCGCGTTTGGCGGGGTCATTCAAATCCCAATAACGTGGCGCGAGGGTGTCGGCGAGTTCAATACCGCCCTGCGAGTGGATTTCAAACTGCCCATCAAACGCGACCCATCCCTCGGTCTCTCCTACCGTGTTGGTGATCAACAGTGAGGCGAAGGGATCACGACGCAGGCGCCCGATCTTCTTTGAGCGCTTGGCTGCAAAACAGCGAAGTAGTTCGCCATCCCAGTCAAACCAGACTGGCACACCCATCGGCAATCCCGATGAACGTTGTGTGATGAGGATTCCGATTCGGGTTGTGCCCAAGAGTTGATCACGTGTCATGGCATCAGGCTCCTTTTTTCGAAAAGTTCTCGTTCGTTCGATTGCTACCAAGCTGCCGCGACAGATAGCGATAAAAACACAGCAGATTGCGCTCCTTCTCACTGAGGAGTCCCGGCTCGGCGAATCGAGAACGCACGTTTTTCTGCAGATTCACCATAGCTCGGGCGTCCTGGGCATTGACCGCGTTCACCGCATCGGCGTTGGCGAGCCGTTCCTTTTCATGGATCTCAAAGTGAGCGTGCAGATCGGGTGGGACCAGATTGCCGCCAATGACGCGGGTTAGCGATGCATCCAACGGCAGGAAGGTCAGCCAGATGCTGCTCATCTGTGAACAGGACACCGCGCAGTTAGGGAAAAAACCGAACTGGGGCGCAGAGGTTCGGTCTTCGCCTTCTGGCATTCGATCGGCATATGCACGCAGAGACGAAAAACTGCCGTCATAGACCGTGTCGAGGCGGAAGAGTGTCCAATCCGCCGCAGATGCCTGAAAGCGCGCAGATCGTGAGGGCATGAAGGTGTCGATGGTGCCGGGATGAAGACCGGTGACGTGATAACCCTCGAGTGCGGTTTCCATGGCGAGCTTCCAGTTGCCCGGCCACACCTCATCGACCCAAGGACTCACCTTCCAGGTACTGATGTCGTAGTTCTGCCAATACGCTTCGGCACCTGCAACCGAATCGACCAGCGGTGAAGGTGAAGTGCTGAGGGAAACAAAGATGAAGCCGAGCCAGGTATCGAGGTTAAATTCAGGGAGCCTTACCGGCTCACCCTCATGGTCACAAACATCTTCCATATGCGGCGCTCCCCGTAGCCGCCCATCGAGTTCATACGTCCAGAGGTGATACGGGCAGGTGAAGCGGGTCGAGTGTCCCTTCCCTTCCGCGACCGTGAAATAACGGTGTCGGCACACCGAAGACAGCGCGCGTAGTTTTTTATCCATACCACGAACCACGACGATGGGTTCACCCGCGATCTCGATCGTGAACCAATCTCCCGGTTTTTCCACTTGCTCCAGGCGTCCGACACAGATCCAGCCCGTTCGAAAGATGGACTCCATCTCTGCATCGAAAAGCGCCGGGTCGTTGTACATGGACATCGGTAGCGCCCGCGCTTTGCCGATATCCAGAGAGGCGATTTCTGCGAGGCGTTTGGTGTGGGTTTGGACGGATTGATTCACCGGAATCTCCGAATCAGGCGCGTGTCACGCCGACGTCGGAGATATTAGTTAATCAACTTATTATTTCAACGACCTAAAATTTTACCGGGGCCATCGGCCACAACGAGTTACAGGGTTATTTCAGAGAGGCCCAGAGCGGATAAACGGGATCGTCCGGAAAGCGTCCACCTGAGGGCAACATCGACAACATGCCCGCATCACTTCGGTCGGAGGCCGGTTGATCCATGGACCAGTCCATGACGAATTGCCGGTGGCTGCATTTCCAGATCCCATTGCGTCGTTCGAACCGATCAAGATACCGACCACCTACCAGCGCATCGCTACCGCCTGTAGGAGTTGGTGTAGTCGTAAACGCGATGACATAACTCTCCGCCACCGCTGTTTCTCCCTGCACCTCAACCCACTCGTTCGCGATGGAGTGGTACACGCGGAAAAGTCCGGCGGTGGCAGCAAAGAGTGCTTCAGGATATCCAGATATGCTGCCGTTGAAAAAGCCAACATCCACGGTCGCATCGTCATGCCATACCGATTTGAGCAGCGCTGCATCACGACGATCAGCGGCTCGCGCCTGCGCCATGATCAGCTCGTGAATGGCGAGCTTCGACAACGCAACATCCACCTGAGTCAGCAATTGATCGGTGTTGTGCATCGAAAGGTCTCCGGAGGAAGAGGGTGCAGGTTGTTTGAAGAATTCGACGGATGGGTCCGCATCAACGTGGCCTCCCATCGGTCCAAACGCTGAGGAGAATCCAGGCAACGTCGAACCGGTTCCCTCCCAGTTCACGTTCCACTCCATAAGGTATTGGCGATGCGTCATCCGCCATCCTGCGTGATGGCGTTTGAACTGATCGAGATACCTTCCGCCGATCAACGTCTGCACGGGCGGCGCACCATCATCATCCGTGACCGTGTAGGCGAGCACATAACTCTCGGAGACGGCTTCATCACCACGCACCTTGATCCACATGTTACTGGTGCGATGCAGGGTAATCGGACCTCCGCGCATAAGGCCTGTCACAGTTGCCGAGAATTCTCGTGGCTTACCGGTGAAGAATCCGTAGGCCACATGACCTGATTCATCCCAGACCTGATCGAGCAACGCGGTGTCGGTGCGATCGATACCACGGCTGTGCGTAGCGAGTAATTGACGGATCGCGACTTGATCCACCAGTACCCGCATCGGCGTGACGTTGTCCAACTTGTATCTCCTGTCTGATGCAGTCTATCGCCTCTGCACCGAAGTTGCCGGGTCGTAAGGCTGATTACATTTCCTGATCAAGACGCGGCAATCACCCACTGCGGCCGCTCAAAACGATACAGCGCGCGGATCAAACGACTTCCATAAGTCGATGGATGCTTCCCACAATCGTTGGCCTTCCTCGGGGTCGTAGACTTTTTCATCCATAGGTTTCTCTGCAAACATATGGAGGTACACATTAGAGCGACCTTCAAAATCCGGGCTTCCGGCGAGATAGACCACCGGTTCTGCTGCTTTTGGCGGTGACTTGAAGATCAACGTGAACACACCACGCAAGATCGCGCGTAACAGCGGCGGCGCTTCTTTGATGATGTTGGAGTTTACCGGTCCTGGGCAGATCAAATTGCTCGTCAAGGTCGATCCTCGTGCCTTGAGGCGACGGTCGAGTTCCGTTGCCATGGTGTTCATCAGCAGCTTGAAGTAGCTGTAGTTGCTGATGGCCTTGCTGACGCCGTACTCCTCGTAGCGTCCAAACTCGTTCCAGTCCACCGCCGACGCACCACGATGACTGTCCGAGGAAATGAAAATCAGGCGCGCCTTGGGTGACAGGCAACCTCGCTCTATCAAGAGACAGGCGAGGATCACATTGGCCAGGTAGTTCACCAGGAACATTTCATCTTGCCCGCTCGACGTACGTCGCGACCTGGGCAGTGTTACCGCCGCGTTGAACACCACCACATCGAGCTTTGATCCGGATGCCGCGAGCGTATTCACCGTCACGTGTATCGACACCAGATCAGCGAGATAACAACGAACCATTTCAACGTGGGCATTCCCGGTCTTCTTGCGAATGGCTTCACCGGTCTGGGGGATGCCGCTCCGACACGCCAAAGTGACGCTGCCGCCCCGTCGTGCAACTTCTTCCGCGACTGCGTAACCAAGCCCGGAAGTAGCGCCGGTGATCAGCACCCGCTTGCCTTCAAAGCGGATATCCGGGGTGTAGCGGTGTTTAAGCGGTGCTGCTCGGAAGAGATCAAAAAATCCCGTGAGCGCAGCGCCCAAAGGGCTCGAAAATCGGCCATGTGACATGAAGAGGTTCCTGATCGAATGATCTACGCAGGAACAATCCAATCCTTCCCGTTACAAAGCAAGCCCAGGGATCGACGTAACAACGAAACGACTCCGAACTCGTCAACCACATCGGTGATTGCGTTGCAACGACGCCACCTGGAACAAACAAGACAGCCAACACGAACAACTGAAGCGAATCGTGTTGTTGGATCGAACTCCACCCGCTTGGCGGGAATCGCGCCAAGAGCTTGACCATGACCATGACCATGACCGTGACCGTGATTATGGCCATAACCCCCGTCCTGACCTTCCGACTCCTTTCCTCTTGGAAAACACTGCTCGTTGACATTCTCTTCAACGCGGGGGTAGTCTCGATTGCACCATCTTGCTCGGGGGAGAGAGGTGCAGAAGGAAGTTCTCATCAGAAGGACAACCACAACAGTCTTCATCTACGCAGTGTTTTGCATGCCAATCACACACGCGGCAAGCGACTGTGCGTCCGTTGATGAGCCTTCTGAGCGTCTCGCGTGTTATGACCGTGAATTCCCGCGCAATCCTCCCTCCACGAAGGATTCGGCCACGAAGGATTCGGCCGCCAAAGAAACGGACGCCACCAGCGAATCGGTGACCGCTGAAACACAATCAATCCAACGCGCACCTCAAGAAACCGTCGACACTGACGGAAACAAGCGCGTTGTCCGGGAATCAAGCGGAGGTGTGGACACGGGTGGCCACACGAATACGGAAGGGAACCTCCAACCCTCTGCAACCACCAGCACATCAGACAAGCCAGCAAACACAAATCCAAACAACACCGCGGATGAGTCTGTCGGTAAAAAACGCGGTTTCGCTGCGCTCTTTTCGAGGCGTGAGCCGGTGCTGGCCGAGTCCACCATCGTGGCACTTCGACGCCGTGAATCGCAGAACCTTATCTTCCTATTGGCCAACGATCAGATCTGGCTGCAAGACGCGCCTCGCGCGACCGACCCCTTTCGCCAGGGGGACCGGATTACCATCCGCAGCGGCAAAATCGGCGGATATTTCATGACATCAGAAAACGGGACATCCACCCGGGTTCGACGCATCAAGTGAGATTCAACTTTTAACCTTCAAATTTTGATATTCAGCTTTTGAAATTCGGAGGGGCGGCAACGCTTCAAAGATGACAGAGCGCCGGTAAAGCCGTACGGCCCGAGGAGGATAGAAAACAGATCACGGGAGAGAAAATTGAAAACATATCGTTACGCACTGGCGGGTGTGTGCTTATGCATGCTCTCGACAGCGGCAGTTGCGGCGGATGAGGCCGCTGCAAAGGAGCAGGCCATCGAAGAGGTGGTCGTCACCGGTTCTTATCTCAAACGCACGGCGCAGGACTCTCCTTCGCCCATCTCTGTGGTGACATCCGCGGACATCGAAGACATCGGTGCTGCAGACGTTGCTGAAATCGTGGCCACACTTCCGTGGCAGTCAGGCAGCCAAACGCGCGCAGCCACCTTCCAGGGCGAAGGCGCCGATGGGCGCAACTCCATCAACCTTCGCAACCTCGGGCACGGCGCAACGTTGCCGCTGGTTAACGGCAAACGCCAGGTCCCATCCTGGTATGGCCCCTCTGGCGACGCGTCAGTCAACATCAACGGCCTGGTCCCCAACATCGCCATCGAGCGCATCGAAATCGTCAAAGATGGTTCTTCCGCGCTGTATGGCTCAGATGCCATCGCCGGCGTTGTGAACTTCCTGACGAAAAAAGAATTCGAAGGCATGGACGTCAACTACCAATACACGGTGGATGAAGAAACCGGCGAAGGTCGTGTCCATGAGATAGAAGGTATGTGGGGCATCCAGGGTGATCGCGGCGGCATCGTTGCCTCTGCATCGTTCATGGATCGCGGCGAGATCAATATTGCTGATCGATACGACCGGTTTGGTGGATCCAGCGCCTCTTCAACCGGACAACCAGGGCGTCTCGTGCCGCGAGGTGGACAGACCATACGGTGGGCCGCACACGGTCTAAACCCCGGTCAACCGGTTGCTGGCAATCGTTATCCTCGTAATCCGCAGGGAACCCTTTTCGGGCAAGCAGATGTGGATTGTGAAAACTCTTCCGCGCTCGAGGAAGGTGGTCCCATCGGCGTCGTACTTGGCGGCAACGTCTGCGCTTACGACTTCGGCTCCTTCTTCGCGTTGCAAGGTTCCGAACAACTCACGAAATTCCATGTCACAGGTCACTACGACTTTACTGATTCGTTTGAGGCGTACTTCGAATTCGCGGCCAATGACTCGGAGTTCGATCGCCTGAACTCCCTGAACCCTAACGCGCCTTCACTGCCCATCGCTGCCACGCATCCGGGTGCTATCGAAGACGCCTTCCGCCGGGGTATCGAGCCGATCTCAGTGAACAATCTCACGCGACTACTCGGTGGTACGCGCTTTACGCCCAAAGAAGACCGCCCACTCGACACGTTTACGCAGAGCAACTACTCCGACCAACGTTTGGTGATCGGTGCATTGTGGGATCTGGAGCTTGCCGGTCGTGACTGGACCCTCGACGCATCAGTCA
>SXGS01003686.1_pt1 | contig 14431 bp, 12 predicted proteins | sample 3174681 | NCBI WGS metagenome assembly SXGS01 (sample SAMN11356861, study PRJNA531348) | freshwater metagenome | isolation source: freshwater sample F1-80 | place: China: Fuxian Lake, Yuxi | collected 2017-12-25
CTCGCCAATGCGCGTTTCATATCCCAGCGGCAGGCGCTGGATGAATTCGTGGGCGTTGGCCATCTGCGCGGCCCACAGCGCACGGTCGGAATCAGGTTCAGGATCGCCGAAAGCGATGTTGCTGAGAATCGTGTCATCGAACATATGATTCTCCTGAAGGACAAAACCAATTTGCCGCCGCAAATCGCGGTGATTCAGTTTGCGGCTGTCCACACGATCAAAACAGATCATTCCTTCAGTTGCCTCAAGCAGACCTGAGACAAGCTTGACCAAGGTGGTTTTGCCGCAGCCGCTGCGGCCTACGAGCGCGTAAGTTTTGCCCGGAGGAATGGCCAACGAGATGCCTTTGAGGATGTCTGGCGATTCCGGCCCGCCAAAGCGAAAACCGACATTCCGCAATTCCAGATGGCCTTCGAGCGACTGCACCGGAGCAAGCCGTGTCCGGTCATAACCCTGCTCCGGTTCATGCTCGAAAATGTCGTTCAAGCGATTGAGCAGCACGGTCATGAGTTGCATGTCATCCCAGACGCCGAGCGCCCGGAGGATGGCGTTCGAAGCCAACGCCATCAAACCACTGAACGCTACAAATGCGCCGATGCTGAGCTCGCCCGCCACGGCGAGCCGGACGCCCACCCAAAGAAACAGCACCGTCCCCGCAAAGCCGACAGCCTGCAGCGCGCTTTGATAAGCCATCAGGGTGAAATTGCCGCGAAACTGCTGGCGCGAGACTTTTAGGAATTGCGTCAGGATCGTGTCGCGAAAGGCCAGCTCCGCACTGGCGGCTTTCACCGCTTCAATGCCTTTGATGGCGTCGATCTGGTGCGAAGCATAACGGCCATGCGCCTCCTCCAAATCGGAAAACAGGGGGCGCAGCGCCCACCGCGAAAACCACATCAGTCCCGCGTAAACCGGCGCAGTGAGAAAGAACGCGCCCGCCAGTTTCGCGGAATAAACCGTCATCATCGCGGCGCAACTGGCGATCTGCACCACCGCGAGCAAGCCATCCACGCCGTGCTGGACGAGGAATTGGCGCAGTTGCCTCGCGCCGTCGAGCCGCCTCTGAATGTCGCCCGTGCGCCGAGACTGGAAATAACTCATCGGCAGCGCCAGCAACCGGCGTGTGAGATAATCCAGCACCGCGGTGTCGAGGCGAACCGCCACGAAACTTAGCAGGTATTGCTGTATCAAATTAGCCGTGAGCAGGAATGCCAGCGCCCCGACCAGGCCGCACAACAGCATCGGCATCAGTCCGATTTCGCGGTCCAGCATCAACTTGTCCACCACGAGCTGCGTGAAGATTGGGAACAGCAGTGCGAGGGCGCTGGACAACAGCGCCAGACCCAGCGCCAGAACAAGGGAGGAGCGATGCTCGCGCAAAAATGGCCAAATCCACGACAGACTTGGCGCGCTTTCCGGCGCCTTTCCAAACGCCGTAGTGTAATCAAACAGCGCCGTGTACCCCGACCAGTTTTCCAGAAATTGCGCCCTCGAAACCTTGCGCCGCGATTTCGCCGGATCCGCCAGCCAGACGTGCTTCTCACTCACGTCATAAACGACCAGCCAGTGGTTCCCTTCCCAATGGCAGATGGCCGGGAGCGGCATTTGGTCCAGATGCCTTTGGGAAATCTTCAACGCTCGTGCCGCCAAGCCAAGTTCGGAAGCCGCCGCGCAAATGCCTTTCAAGCTCGTGCCGTCGCTCGCCGTGTGGCACAGCGCACGGATCCGCGCCAGGCTCACTTTGCGTCCGAAATGGCGGCACACCATGCCGAGACTCGCCGCGCCGCAGTCCATTTCATCAATTTGCTGGATGAAGGGAAACGCGCCCCATCCGCGCCGGGGCCGCTTGCGAAACAACCCGCCTTCCGCAAACGGTTCCCCGACCTCCTCCTCGGAGATTTCGCCGGCGTCGGCGGTTTTGTTGGCCGTCCGTGCTTCCGCCGGGAGCAGTTCCTCCGCGAAATCCAGCGGCACACGGGCCGTTTCATCCAAGCGGTATTGCGCCAGCCGTTCCCGCAGCAATCGTTCAAATTCAGGAAACTGTAACCGTAGTCTTTCCACGGCGGCCGGCTCCAACAAAAGCAGTTCACAGTCAGTCATGGCCTCGACCGATGCCGCGCGGGGAGCGCCGTTGAGGATCGACAATTCGCCGAAGAACTCGCCCTCGCGATAAAATGCGCGATTGATGGCCTTCGTCTTTTCCCCATTGAAAACCCGGACGCGGCCGGCACGCAGAATGAACATCGGACCGGCGGGATCCCCCTCCAGAACAATCAAATCGCCCTTCTTCGCTAGTGTGGGTTTCAACGCGGCCATCAGCGCGTGCAACGCGGGAGTGGGCAGCCTGCCGAAGTTGCTGAACTCATAAAGAAACCCGTGGAGCATGCGCCAGTTCGCCAGCATCTCCAGAGCCTCCCGCAAATCGGGAAATTCCTGGAGCAAGCCAAGAAAGACCCCACGCTCCAAACGCAGCGCTTCGACCGCGGTGCTTGCCCGCACCGTCGCAACACGCGTGCCGCCTTCGAACAACGCGCTCTCTCCAAATTCATCTCCCGGTATGAGCCGGTTCAGCGCCGTTTCCCCGCCATGCGCGTCCTCCTTCAGCACCCGCGCCCGACCAGTGACCAACACGTAAAACGCGTCCGCCGGTTCCCCCTGCTTTACGATCACGTCGCCAAAATCAAAACTCACCTCGCAAAAGCAATCGCGCAACCGTTCGAGATGGACGGATGGGACAAAGCGGGTCAAGGACGTGCGCCGCAGGGCCTCCTCGTATCGCGGCGTCACGTTTCCACCTCAATGTTCAGCAGCCAGCGAATGTGCCTGGCCTCCAGTTCACCAAACCACCGGCGGGCCAGGTTCTTGTCCAGTCGTTTGCGCACTTCCGCATCTTCCAAACTGGGATCCCGCTTGTCGAGCAGTTGCAGCACCACGAAACCGGCCGCGTGCGGCATCGGCGGGGTCACTTCCCCGGGGCTGGCCGACAGGAGCGCCTGCTGCCAGTCCGGCGCAAAATCCTCAAAGAGCCATGCATATTCCTCAAATTGGAATCCGTTCGTTCGCGCGATTTCCTCCAACGAAACACCATCTTCGCGCGCGCACAAAAACGCCTCGCGCGCCGCCGTGACTGAGTCAAATTCCGACGCCACAACTCTCAGCCGCGTTAAAGCCAGCCGCAGCGCCGCCAGTTCGCGCCGCCGCCGCTCCGGTTCGGTCAGCCTTGCCGCCGCCGCCGCAAAGCGCGCTTCCAACCCTGCCCAGTCAATTCTTTGCCCTTCCGACAACGCGCCTCCTTCGGGGGCGACGGCATGATTGCCGCTTGAGCGGGAGTCGGTGTCCTCCGAAACGGACGGGAAAATTCGCGCTCCTTCTTCCATGGCCAAGGCCACCCGCCATGCCAAATCCCGCGCCCATTTGGCAAATTCATCCGCGAGCAGCACATCCCGGTAAAAACCATCCCTGTCCCCTGCTCCCGAACATCCCTCTTCGCCCGTCTCCGTTGCGAGGCGATCCTTGGCTGGCGCTTCAAATCTGCCCAATTCCGCCTGGAGCCGCCTCGAGATGCTGGTTGTTAAATCGTCAAAGGTGAGCCCTCTTTGCGTCAGCCAGCGCTCACATTCCTCGGCCGTGACCAAATCGCGGGAGTAACGGAAAACGTTCGACGCCGCTTCCACTTCCGGCCCATCCGGCTCCAAACCCGCTGCGTCCGCCCGCGCCGCCGCGGCACGGCGCGACTCCCATGCAGCGCGGAAATCCTCCAAAGCGCCGCGGGCCTGCGCGGCGTCGAAAATGTCCCGGAGGGAAAAAAACCGCGCCCCGGCTCGGAAAGCTGGGGCGGACGTGCAATCTGGCAGGGAGGATTGAGTTTTCAAATCACCGTTTTGCTGTGTTTCAAACGGCTGCCACCGCCTCGGCGCTCTGTTCGGCAGGCAGGTCTTTTGCGGCGGAATTCACTTTGATGCTCTTGCTATCGTTCACAATTCTTGGCTCTGATTGTTTACGGGGACCGCCAAAAGGTCGAACACGGAATACACCTCCACGCCGTTGTGCTCGTCTGGCTGATTGGGTCGGATATAAGAACGATTAACTCCCGATATTCAAGCGTAAAGGCGGCTTTAGGAAGAATGAGGATTGCTGTGGAAACATCGCCTGGCCCACCCTGGTAGCTTCTTTGTTGTTTTTAACACTTCGATCCAACGGGGCGGTCGCGCCGCCCTCGGCTGCGAACTACCTGGTCAGCCGTTGGACTCGGGAGCACGGTCTGCCAGATTCCCGAATCCAATGCTTGCTCCAAACGCGCGACGGGTACGTTTGGGCCGGGACCCGCGCGGGTCTGGTCCGGTTTGACGGCATAAGGTTTACCGTATTTTCCCGCCAAACCCGCGCCGATATGCCGTCCGATGACTGCGTCAGGCTGGTTGAGGATGGTGATGGCGCTCTTTGGATTCTGACTCAAGAGCGGATGCTGCTGCGTTGGGATGGCGAAGGTTTTTGGAACGTAGGCGCCGCGCTGCCGTCCCCAGACAAATTCATCAGCCTTGTGCATCCGGCGAGACAAGGGGGCGTTTGGATTTGCGTGGATGGAGGGCTGTGGCGATGCCACGGGACACAGTGGTCGGGAAACAATGTCGAGATAGACGGCTCGGCGGCGTTCCTATGGGAGGACGAGGATCATTCGCTGTGGTACACGGGCGGGGATTGGTGGGTTCAGCCTGACCGTGACGGGCCCGGTCCCAACAGGCGGCATTACCTGCCCAAATCCTCCCCGGGGACCTTCAGCGGTTTGCACCGCGACGAACAAGGACGTCTGATCGCGCAATTATCGAGCGAACGCACGAATACGTTGGCTGAGCTTCGAGCAGGGCAATGGATTCCGTTGATTGAGCAATTGGAGTCCAACGGAACTCGTCCCCGCTACGTGCATGTCGGTCGCGGTGGCAGGTTCTGGTGGCCCCGCGGCGCGGATGGCTTGGATTACTGGCGTGAAGGTGGGTTGACTCATGTCAACGTGCGGTGGTCGACTTCCGAAGACTTCGCGTTGTGTCTTCTGGAGGATCGCGAAGGAGCGCTTTGGGTTGGCGGCGAGGAATCTGGCCTGTATCGCCTCGCGCCGCGCCCGTTTCGAGTGTTCTCCAAAGAGCAATCTGGTCAATTGCATCGTGGAGGATGACTTTGGCGATCTTTGGATCGGGCATGATCGCGGCGTCTATCGCGTGGCGAAGAGCGCCTTGGAAGCCGTGGCGGACAGACGCGCAACCACGGCGGAGTGCGTGAATTTTGATGAATCCGATGGGCTTTTGAGCCGTGAGATAAATGGCCAAGTCAGCACACCGACGGCTTGCAAGACTCCAGATGGACGACTGTGGTTCTGCACCCAAGGCGGACTTGCGGTCGTGGATCCAAGAGCCGTCCGTGGGACCGATCCACCGCCGTTGGTCGTGATCGAGCAAGTGTTCGCCGATGACGAACCGATCCACATTAATGGCACCGCGGAAACACCTATCTCTGCAGCCGCCGATGCAAGGGAGCGCCAATCCAATTCCGGATCCAAAGCGCAGCGCGCGGCATTGAGCCTTCAGGAAGGGTCATTACTCGTTCCGGCTCCTACAAGGCTAGCCCCAGGGCGCGCTCGGACCATGGAGTTTCAATTCACCGCCAACAGCTTCAATTTCCCCGCCCGGGTTCGTTTCGCGTATCGATTGGAAGGGTATGAAACTAATTGGCACCACGTCGGCACGCGCCGCATGGCTCATTACACAAACCTGGACCCGGGCGAATACAGCTTCCGCGTCCGCGCCGCCAATCATCACGGCGTCTGGAGCGAACCTGGCGCCGTGTTCGCGTTCGTTCTCGCGCCCTACTACTGGCAGACTTGGGCATTCAAACTGGGCGCGGGGTTATTCGCGGGTCTGGCTGTTTTTTCGACGGGCCGATGGCAGATTCGGAAGCTGCGAAAACTCCACCGGCTTGAACGCGAGCAAGACAACGTGGAGCGGGTGGCGGCTGTCAGTCGGGAGCGCCAAGGAATCGCGCGTGACATTCATGATGAACTGGCCACCGCCCTCGCGCACATTGCCCAGTTGAGCCCCGACTACCAGATCAAGGCCTTGGCCAATGAAACCATTGGCAAAATCAGCGAACTCAACTGGGCGCATAACCCGCGCTTCGATGCACTGGCGAACCTCGTGCCGTACCTGCGCGAATACGCCGCAAGGTTCATCACGGACACCCGGCTGGAACCGCGGCTTTACTTTCCGGCTGATGTTCCCGAGCGCCAGATACCGGGCCTGATCCGCCGCCATTTGTTGTCGGTGCTGAATGAGGCCTTGCATAGCGTGCTGAAGCACGCTGAAGCGCGCTGTGTCGAAGTCCAGCTGAGCCTGCTCGACAGTCGGTTGACACTCTCCATCGTCGACGACGGAAAGGGAGTATCCCTCGCCAATGGCTCCCACCCAGGCAACGGCTTGGCCAATATGCGCGGGCGCGTGCAGGAATTGGGAGGAATTCTCGCGATCCATTCCATTCCAGGCAACGGGACCCGCCTCGAGATATCCATCCCGCTGCCGCGGGACGTCAAGCCAATCTTGTAGGCGACGGCGCAACGAGGCTCTTCACCGATAAATCTCCCGCCGATGGCCCACGGCCAGCAACCGAACGATTCTATTGTCTATATCAGGACAATAGATGACACGATAATCCCCCAGGCGAATGCGGTAACTGTCGGTGTCCTTAAGTTTAACGCAACCGGTCGGGAAGGGATTCTCACCGAGCCCAAGGAAAGCGGCCGCCAAGCGCTGCTGGATTTCCCGCGGAAGATTGGCAAATTCCTTGTCAAAACTTCGCTTCGTGACGAGCTGAAAGCTCATCCCAACAGTCCTTGTTCCCTCAGCAACATCTCCAATGGACGTTCGGGCTCGTCCATGCGTGTGTTGACAACGACGGCATCCAACACATCCTCCAGCCAATCCGTTTCTTCCACCAACATGCAGGCGAGTTTCTCCTTCTCGGGCGCTGGCAACGCCATGATTTGGGCCATCACTTCATTTGCGCTCATGGTCATAACTTGCCAGTTCAAGCGACAAACTCAATGGTGAAAAACCTTGCCAAGTGCATCATTCGGTTCCCCTTCGGTCCTATGCGGCAGTTGATCCAATGCCCTTCCGAGTGCCATGCTTGGTGTCGATCTTTGGGCTCAGGTTCATACTTTCATCTGATTCCAACGTGTGTCGCCCTGGCGTATCCTCGCGCTGGCACCAAGATGCAATCCAACCCACCTATCCGCGTCGCTCTTGTGGAGGACCGTCCAGACGAGCGGCGACGACTCGCCTTGCTGATCGAGGGTTCGCCAGACTTCGTTTGTGTCGCCGCCTGCGGTTCCGCCAGGGATGAGCTGGAAGGACTTCCTCAAACCGATCCGGACATCGTGCTGATGGATATCGAGTTGCCCGGGGAATCCGGGATCGATTGCGTCCGCCGTCTGCGTCCGCTGGTGCCAAGAGCAGAGTTTATGATGCTCACTGTCGTGGAGGATCATGAGCGCATTGTCCAGGCCATCAAAGCAGGCGCCACCGGCTATGCGGTGAAGCGACAAAGCCCCTCGCTTCTGGAGATGATCCGCGAGTGGCGAGCGGGTGGCGCCCCGATGTCAGGCCAGATCGCCCGCTTGATCGTGGCGGAAGTGAGGAAACCGACCGGCGACAACCATCGGCCGCCCGTGGGGGACGTCGCGCTTTCGCCCATCGAATGGAGGGTGCTCTGGCTGCTTGGGCGCGGACTGCTCTACAAAGAAGTGGCGGAGGAATTAGAAATCAAGGAGAGCACGGTTCGAACACACATCTGGCGGATCTACCGGAGGCTCAACGTCCATAACCGCACCGAGGCTCTTCTTAAAGTGTTTCCGCGCGATCCGTAGGGTGAATTCAATTGATGCTCCCCGATCTCCGGGTGACGCGGCTTGGACTTGAGGTTCCTGGACCTCCTGGGCTGGGGGGAAGGTTGCAGAAGTGTGGCCTCTCGATTTGATCTTCGAATCCATTGTGGTGCGACCTGTGCGGATTCCAATGGATTTCTTTCCTCTTGGCCCGGCGCATGGACATTCCAGTTTGTGGAGTTCAGTACTTCATCTGACTGTGCGGAGTTCAATTTGTGCTGTTACCGTCGCGAGGGTTGCCACCATGCTCACTGCCGCATATCAAACCCCAACTCGCCAGAGCTTCAACGAGTTAGTTTAGTTGCCTCCCTGGAATTGTGTCAGCGGCGCTGTGAAAGTGAGTAAAACCGGTCGTTTGAAAATGTGGTGATCAAGTACGCCGTGATCGACGCTAGTGTGGACGGGGCTTGCCCATAGCGGTACTACGCCTCCTGGTGCTTGTGTAGACTTTCGGAGCGCCCAGGATGTCCAAGCCGCGCTCAGAACACCGGCGCAGGAAGCTTTGGATCTCGTCTATGTCAGTTGAACGGACGGGGCGATCTATTTTGGAAGCCGAGGGGCAAAGAGCAACGATGAGCGAGGCGTATTCTACGCCCTCAATGGCAATGGTGTGGTCAGATGGGTGCCGAATATGACTGCGTATCGACCGGCTGGAGGCGGTGGCAGTCCCAATTACGTGGAAGCTTCCCCCGTCATTTCTCCTGACGGGATTCTCTATTTCTGCGCCGTCGACGCCCGGCTTTACGCCGTTAAGATAGGAACCCCGCCGGCAGCCTCGCCGTGGCCGATGTATGGGCACGACCAGTTCCATACTTTTAGGGCAGAACCGAACGGAGTCCGCTTCACTGATCCACAATTCAACACGCTGAAAGGCTTTGAAGCAGTCCTGACGGGACTTTCAAGTGTCCCAACGCGCGTGGAATATTCCACAAACCTGGTTCACTGGGAGACATTATCCACACTGCCAACGGGCGCCGCCTCGGTGATCGTTCGCGATCCAAATTCAGGACAATCGAGAATGAGATTCTATCGCGCGGTACGGGAATGACATCGGATGGTCTTTCAGTGCTGTTTTGGAATATTCTGATGCGTTACAATCTGGCCGCGATGGGCAGAATCTTGTCGAAATGGCTGTCGCATTGTTCCAGTTGCAAATCGTGGTTGACGGCGCATGCGGCGATGACAATGTCGGTCGAAGGAGCGGTAATGCCTGATTGGCGGCAGCGAAACGCCAGTTTCCGAGCTAGTTTCCAGACGTCGTTGTCCAAAGGAAACGTGGTCAGCGCGGTTTCGAGCTCATCCAAGGCTTTCCGTTCTCTTCCAACGCGGACACCGTTCCACAATTCCACGGCGATCAGGTCGCACCAACTGGCTTCACCGGCGGCAAGTAAATGCTGGACCCGCAACGCGGGTTCGGACTGGTGCCCGCGCAAAAATTCGATCCAACTGGAAGAATCCACGAGGGTCACTTTGCGGCCTCCCATTGGCGATCCGCACGCATAGCCTGAAGATCTTCCTGCGTCATGAGGTTCGGCATCGATCCGCGCAGGCGCTTTGCCAGCGCAGCGAGCCGATGACGGCGGTTGAAATCTTCCACCGCGGCGACAACCGCTTCTCGCTTCGTTTTCGCGCCCGTGTGCCTGATGGCTTCCGTCAGAACCTTTTCTGGAATATCAATGGTTGTTTTCATGCCTCCAAAATACGTCGATTGGGAATCCAGTCAATTCCGATCCGGCATCCTTAATGCCGCTTGGGAACCACTAATTGTCATTGATCAACACCGGACAAGAGTGGACCGTTCCCTTGGGCGCTAAAGTATTCTTCCTGCTTTGTTCTTCTCTCCTCTTCCAGGACTGTTTTTGCGGTAATGTGGACAACTTTCTGACTGTGACCTGTAACTTTCATCTGAGTTTTCCGAATACCGTGTTGGGTCCACAGTGGATCATCGTCGTTGAACTGCATCGGCTTACGATCTGGCTAACTGAGGCCCCACAATCTGATGAATCGAAATCGTGCGAGAGGTGAAAGTCGGGATGACAGCAGCCGTGGTGTCTGTGTCCCAAAGTTCTGAATTCTCTGGCCCGCTTTAACGCCGTCGCCTACCATGAGAAAAGGTCAACCCGATAACGTCGTCTCATGTCCGGCCCAAGGTGTGACCGCCAAAAACTGCGTATCCCCAATGAAACCTTGACGGCACCTTCACGGCCGAGTGAGCGAAGCATGCTGGTTAAGTATTCCACAAACTTAATCCAGTGGGTGACCTTGACGAACCTGCCGCCGCGAGACGTCTCGGTCCTTATTCGAGACGCCGATGCCGGGCAATCAGCGGCCCGCTTTTATAGGGCGGTAATGGAATGACGAGCAAGGCTCGGACTGGGCAACTGTCTCTGACAAGTTTCCAGAGCTCCTAGCAGGCCCTCGATCGCTCTGATCGAGTGTTCGCTTCGATTCAAAATCAATCGGCGCTATTCCGAGGAGTGACTCTGAAAAAGTTGAGGCGCGAACTCGTTAAGATATTCACGCCAGACAATCCATGTGTGGGCGCCCTCGGTTTCCTTATGCACAACGTCAAAATGATGGTTCCTGAACATCGCCACCGTCGCGCGCGTCGTCTCGACCAGAAAGTCATCCTTGCCGGTCGCGAACCAGAAGAGCTTCAACCCCTTTTTCAATGCCGCATCATCCAAGACGGTCTTGTGGCGAACCTCGAAAGAAGGGCCTTCCGGCGCTGGTGCATTCGGCCGCGGAACGATTCCGAAAACACCCGAGCTGTAAACACCCAGATAGGCAAACTTGTCGAGGTTTGGGATGCCGATGTTCAGCGTCTGCCCGCCGCCCATGGAAAGTCCGGCCAAGGCTCGGCTCTTCCGCTCCGCCAGCACCCGGTAGGTTTTCTCCACGTAGGGCACAATATCCATCATGAAGTCTTGATTGAATTCATCTACTGCCGGCCGCGGCCCGCTCGAACGAAAGGCGCTGGTGTGCCCCGCCGGCATGACCATCAACATCGGGCGGGCTTTCTTCGCCGCGATCAGATTGTCGAGGATGAACCCCGCGCGTCCGACCGTGCTCCAGGAATCATCGCTATCGCCCGCACCATGCAGGAGATAAAAGACGGGAAATCTTCCAGAACCAGACTCGTAGCCGGGCGGCGTGTAAATATGCATCCGCCGAAACCGCTTCAAGGAAGTGGAGTAGTAGGTGACCTCCGCCAGAGCGCCGCGCGGCACGTCTTTGGTATCCATGAAATCAGAGCCAGACACGTTCACCAGGCTCCAAACGTTGTTGTTGGATTCGCTCACGCCTGCACTCCGAGGATCGATGACTGACACGCCGTCGATGTTGAAATGGTAGCGGTAGGAGCCCGCCTGGACGGGGCCGAGAGTTGTTTCCCAAACGCCGTTGGTGCCCTTGACCAATTCCGCGCCCGCCGCCCCGTTGCCAGGAAGGTCCGAGCTGCTAAGGCGGACTGCTCCGGCCTTGGGGGCAAGAATCCTAAACGTGATCTTGCCGTCGTCGGAAACTTCCGGGGACACCACTTGCGGGCCTTGCTGCCCGCGCGATTGAGCCAGGAGGGAACTGGCGAGGCTAACAGTCCCAACAAAGGTAAAGAGGACTGCCAACCGGCCGAGCTTGGAATTTATGTTCATGAAGAATTTGAGTCTTGATTAAGAAGACCCGACCCAAAAGGGACGGTTACGCTCCACCACGAGCAACCATGCCTGCGTGCGCCGTGCAGGAGAGACGTCAAAGAAAGCCTTCGACGGTCCATGCAGTTCTCTGGATCAAGCCGGTGGTCTATTCCCGCCAAACACGGCCGAGGGGGCGTGGTTCGCGCTCCCAGCCGGCCCTTTTCCAATCGGGATCGGTGTCATAATGCCGGGCATTATCTGCGCCGCGACGCCATTCGTGGAGCGGGATTGTTTCGCCGGCCGGAGGAATCACGCGGGCTTCGACGCCGCGCGTGGCCTCCCAGAGACCTTGGTCGAAATCATCGGTGCGCCGCCAGGTTCCTTTCATTCGGCCTTCGTGGAACCGTCCCGAAACGTGATAACGATCTTCGATATACTCTACTCTAAACTCGATCGCGTTGGCTCTCCACGTGCCTCCAGCGATAAAACCGAAACGGTAATCCGTGTCTTGATCAAAGCGTCCCGACAGTTCCACGCCGTCCGGAGCCAGATCCCAGCCGAAATACTTCTTTGATCCCCCTGAATCAGCCGCAATGACATCCCACCGGCCCGCGATATTGGCCGCGTCCGGTTCCTCAACCGGAGGGAGAATAAAGAACAGCGGCTCTGTGAAATTCTCCTGACCTCGAGGGGGGCGTCGGCGCAATTCGTAACGATTGGTCTTCTCCACCTGAAAGATTGGCATGAGCCCTGGAGGCCACCGGCTCGAGATCACCGCACGGAAGGCGACACGGTCGACCGCAGGTTTGGGTTTTTCGAATTCAATTTCCTTTTGGGTCACAAATCGGACCTTTTCTCCAACGGCCTTCAAGCGATGGATAGGTTCCAGTTTCAGAGTGGCGACAGCATTGGTTTCGGCGGGGGACTGGGCCACGCCGGGCATCGCCAGGGAAGACATCAACAAGCAGATTCTGCCGATAAAGTGTTTCCATATCACTCGGAAGACCCATAAAGGATATGTCCCCCGATTCGTCAAGTCTTACTGATCCGTGATTGTGCAAATCTCCACGAGGTTCGCCGGTTGCTCAGGTTCCAAGTTGAAAGACTTCCTGTTTGACTTCGTGGCCGTCTTCGGAAAATGCTATGGAACCTTCCCAAGTGAAATCTTAGGTTCTTTATGAGTGTCATGCGAATCTCCAAAGAATTCCGCCCTGGGTTTACGTTGATCGAACTTCTCGTAGTCATTGCTATTATCGCGATACTCGCCGGCATGCTTCTCCCGGCGCTCGGGAAGGCGAAAGAGAAAGGGCAACGGATCGCCTGCCTGAACAACTTGCGACAGGTCGGTTTGTACATGCAACTTTACACCGATGACAACCAGGAAGTTTTTCCTGGGCACCGCAACGAAGGCTTGACTACGGACGACGCGAACAGATCCCTCACAAATTGGTGGGGGATGACCATTCTTGGTTACGTCGCGAACTCCAACTTGTTCCGCTGTCCGAGCATCAAAGGGAAGCGGCTGGACAATGGAGTGGCGTGGGAATGGAAGTTCGATCCGCACAAGGTGGGATATGGCTTCAACTCGTTTTTCCTGGGAATCCACCCTTATCCCGGCGGTGAATTGACGGTGGGAGGAGTGCGGTTCGTGAGCCCGCAACGATTCAAACGCACCGCCATCCTCAACCCGTCCCAGAATCTGTGCATCGGGGATGGCATGCCAAAGTCGGACGGTTCTTGGAGCAGCAGTCTTTGGTGGCCCACTTCCTGCATGGACCCAAAAGCGTCGGGAAGCCGGGCGTTTGAAGGCATCGATAACAACCGCCACAAAAAGACGGGCGTCGTCGTTTTCAATGATGGCCATTCAGAGGCTCGGAAGGATCAGCAAATCAACCCGCCCGTGGACCCCAGCAGCGGTGGACCGCGTGGATTGGTGAACTCCGAGTTTTGGGATCCACTCCAGCGCGGGAATAAGTAGGGCTGGATCCAAATCCGCCAACTTTGCCATTGTTCGTGGTCGGCGGAGTTTCTTCGATCACGCATGCTCAGGGGAGGAATTCCCAAGCAATTGTGGCGCTCGATTATCTCAGTCGCTCCTGCAGTTTCACCGAGCGCAACCCTTGTACGCGATTCCCCTCTTCGCAAGAGCCTCTCGGAACAATGCCGCCGGATCACTTCAAACCCGCATTGAAAACTTGCGGTTTTGCAGCAACCGCATAGGATCGGCACAAGAGCCAAAGCCCACCGGTCGCAACAGCCAATTTTCTCGGATGTGTTAAGCAACTGAGACGACGGTAAGCGGTCAGGGTTTAGATGCTTCTGACATCAGCAGCCGGCAGGACAATCCTGCCGGTGGACCTAAAACAACCCAACCATGTATCTTTCAAACAGAAGAACGACGCACTCTCGACTCTGGCGACTCATTCGCACGGGGTTGCTCTCAGCCGTGCTCTCTTTCGTCGCAATCCAAGTACAGGCCGCTCTGAAGGACGGCTTGGTCGCTTACTGGCCTCTGGATCAAGTCACGGGCGCCAAGACCCCTGACTTGGTCAGCGGCTACGACTTGGAACTCGCCAATTTGACAGCGGCGGACATCGTGGATGGCAAAGTGGGCAAGGCGTTCAAATTCGACAATGCGCGCCAAACCCTGCTCAAGCGCTTGAACAGTCCCGGCGAACAACTGCCCATCAACCAGCACCCCGCCCTGACGATTGCTTTTTGGGCCAACGTGAACGGCGCGGGCCAGACCGATCTCAGGCTTTTCTCGGAAGGCAGCATCACGAGCAATGATCCGTTGTTTAATCTTGGCACTGACAGCACCGGAGCCACGGGTTCGTTGGATGTTTTTTTCCGTCAGTCCGGCTGGACTGTC
>SXGS01732018.1_pt1 | contig 14431 bp, 17 predicted proteins | sample 3174681 | NCBI WGS metagenome assembly SXGS01 (sample SAMN11356861, study PRJNA531348) | freshwater metagenome | isolation source: freshwater sample F1-80 | place: China: Fuxian Lake, Yuxi | collected 2017-12-25
CCCCAGCACGCCAGGCCGCCGTCCGCGCGGATGGCGCAGGTTTGGAGGTAGCCCGCGGACACGGACACAACGTTTCCGAGGGTTCCCGGCGGATCACTTTGGTGTTGCGCGTTCCAACCCCAACATGCGAGTTCGCCGTCGGAAGCGATCGCGCAAGTGTGGTGGGCGCCTGCATCCAGACGGTCGGAAGCCGTCCGTTGGAGCTCGGGGTCGGTATCCGACGTGTCTTCAGTGCCTTCCGTATCGGTAGGGTTGTTGGGGTTTTCGGAGTCAACCGACGTGGGCGGAGTGCAGGCGACCCCCCCTACCAAGCAGAAGATGGTCAGCGTCCTTCGGGTCATGGCTGCCTCCTTCGGCCAGCATGTCTTGCACGCTGGCATTCGAATGTTGCGGTTTGTGGTACGCGGTGCGCCAGGGGGACGGAGGGCGCGCGGAGCGCGGTTCCGAGCGGGAGGATGCGGGGATCGAACGGCGGTGGGGTCTGTGGGGGACCGGGGTTCCGCCGCTAGAACCGAGGCGGAACGCCGAGCCCGTAGGAGACCGGCCCCGAAGGGGAGGCGCCCAGATGGTAAAGCGATTGACTATTCGGCGGAACTTTCGGGGACGTCGCATTGGCCGTATTCGTTCCACCCCCAGCACGTCAGGTCGCCGGCGGCGTTGGATGTGCAGGTGTGGCGCGCTCCGACGGAGACATTGACGACCGGGCCCAGGTTTTCTGGTGGCGTGCATTCGCCGTCCTCGTTCCAGCCCCAACAGGTCAACACCCCCGCGGTGTCCACGGCACAGGTCTGAAACTCGCCGGTGGAAGCGACCGCGACCGGCCCGAGGTAGTGGGGGACCGTGCTCTGGCCGTCGAGATTGCCGCCCCAGCAGGCGAGGCCACCCTCGGCATTGAGCGCGCACGTGTGGGTGCGGCCCGAGGAGATCGACACGACGTTTCCAAGGTTGTCCGGGACATTGAGCTGGCTGTATTCATTGTCTCCCCAGCACACCACCGCACCGGCGCCGTCCAACGCACAGGTGTGGAAGACGCCGGTCGAGACCGAAAGCATCGGTCCGAGGTCTTCGGGCACGGTGCTCTGACCGTGGTCGTCGCTCCCCCAACAGATCACCTCGCCGTCGGTGTCCACCGCGCAGGTGTGGAAGACACCCGCCGAAACCGAAACTACCGGGCCGAGATTTTCGGGTGCGGCGCTCTGGCCAAATTCATTATCGCCCCAGCAGGCCACGAGATCCTCGGTGGTCACGGCGCAGGTGTGCGTGGTGCCCGCGGCGACGGAGGACACCTTTCCGAGATCCGCGGGTACCTCCGCTTGGCCCATGTTGTTTCCGCCCCAGCACGTCAGATCGTCCTCAAAGTTCACGGCACAAGTGTGCCAACCGCCCGCGGAAAAGCGTTCGGGGAGCACCGAAACCGAGATACCCGTGTCGTCGCTGTCCGGATTGGCGACGGTGGAAGGGCCGCAACCGAAGATTCCCACCCAAACACCGAAGATCATGGCCTTGTTCATTGGTTTCTCCTGCTCAGGCCAGGATGTCCGATCGGCGTGGGAGTGTTTGTTGCGGTTTGTGGTGTGTGGCGCGCCAGGGGGACGGAGGGCGCGCGAAGCGCGGTTCCGAGCGGCCGTTCGGGAGCGCGAGAGACAGCGCTCTGCCGCGAGAACCGAGGCGGAACGCCGAGCCCGCAGGAGACCGACCCCGAAGGGGTGGCGCCCAGAGTCACTTCATCCGAACGAACGTGAATCGCCGGTTCTTAGGTCGTCCGGCCACGGTGCCGCAGGTCGGGCACACCGGGTCCCGGTCGCGGACATCGCGTACTATATGGTAAAGTGGTTTACTATCTCGCGATGTCGGCCGCGGAAACGGACAGAGGTACTGTGCTTTGACCGTATTCGTCGGCGCCCCAGCAGGTAACGGCGCCGGCCGCCTGGCGCGCACAGGTATGGTGCGCGCCCGCCGAAAGCGACGCCATCGGCGGGAGGTACGCGGCTACCGAGCTTTCACTCTGCTCATTCCTTCCCCAACACGTCGCCTTTCCCGCGGAGTCCAAGGCACAAGTGTGCCACCCGCCAGCGGAGATGGACGTCGAATCCAGCAGGTCGTCGGGTATGTTGGTTTCACCAAGAGAGTTGGTTCCCCAACAGTCGACCGCTCCCGCCGCGTCCATCGCGCAGGTATGGAAGGCGCCTGGTGAAATGGCGACGAGGGGTTCGAGGTCGTCGGGCACGGTACTTTGGCCGTACGCGTTGTTTCCCCAACACCTCCCGCGGCCGGTGGTGTCCAAAGCGCAGGTGTGGAAGCCGGTGGCCGAAAGGGCGGCCACGTCGCCGAGCGTATCGGGCACATTCGATTGCCCAAACTCGGTGCTGCCCCAGCAGATGACGCGACCTGTGACCTCCAGCGCGCAGGTGTGATGGGCGCCGGCCACGACGGACACGGTCTCGCCAAGGGTTTCCGGTACAGCGGTTTGCCCCCAGTCGTCGTTTCCCCAACAGGTGACGTGCTTCGCGGCGTTGAGGGCGCAGGTGTGCCAGCCACCCGCGGAAACGGAAACGATCGTCCCCAGGCTGTCGGGCACGGTGGTTTCGCCATAGCTGTTGTTCCCCCAGCAGGTCAGTTCCCCGGTTGGGGCTACGGCGCACGTATGGTCCCAGCCCGCCGAAAGGAGCTGGGTTGTCGGCGAGAATGGATCCGCAGTGTCTGGCTCATCGCTGTGTACCGAGCGGGTGTCGTCCGCTCCATCGCCGGGCGGCGGGGTGCAGCCGACCGGTGAAGCGAGGGCGAGGCACAGGGCCGTGATGGTCTGCTGGTTCATGTGGGTCTTCTCCCTATGAGTGCGTGCGTTTGTTTCCGGTTAAAAAGGGTCTTTTAGTGCCTGGTGGAGGTGGGGCTGGCACCGCGAAGTCCGGCGGCCGAGCGGCTCAAGGAACGTCGCACTGGCCAACGATGTTCCACCCCCAACATTGGATGTCCCCAGAAGCGTCCGATGCGCAGGTGTGCCAAGAGCCTGCCGAAACGGCCACCATCTCCCCTAGGTTCTCCGGGACAGTGTCTTCGCCATAGTAGTTCCATCCCCAACAGGTGACGTCGCCCCCGGTGTCGACGGCGCAAGAATGGAACTCGCCTGAGGACAGGGCCACGACGTCGTGGAGGTCTGATGGCACGTTGGTTTCGTCGTGTTCGTTGAAGCCCCAGCAGCGGACTTCGTGATCGGTGTCCAATGCACACGTAAAGTAATTGCCTGTGGTGAGGGCGATCACGGGTGCAAGGTTGTTTGGCACCGAAAGCTGACCATAGGCGTTGTCGCCCCAGCAGGTGACGTCGCCGGTGGAGTCCAGGGCGCAGGTATGCTCGCCGCCTGCCGAGACGGAGACGATGTCACCGAGGTTTCCGGGTACCGAACTCTCTCCGTATTCGTTGCTTCCCCAACACGTGACCTCGCCTGAGGTATCCACTGCGCAGGTATGGTGTAGGTCGACGGATACGGAGGCGATGCTCCCGAGGTTTTCTGGGACGGCGCTTTGGCCAGAGTCGCCGTCGCCCCAGCAGGTCAGGTTGCCTGTGGTGTCGATGGCGCAAGTTTGGCTGTCGCCTGCCGAAACCGACACGGTATTCGCGATCGTTTCCGGAACGTTGGTTTGGCTTTGGGTGGTCGCACCCCAACAGATGAGATCGCCCTCCGAATCCAAGGCACAGGTGTGGTAGGTGCCTGCGGACAGGCGCTCCCAGTTTTGGGGGACCGTCGCCGGGTCTTCGGTATCGGCGGAGTCTTCTGTGTCCAGCGGATCTTCCGTGTCGCCGGTGTCCTCTGGGCTGCCGGTGTCTTGGGTGTCGTCTGCGCCCGGGTTTTCACTGTCGCCGCTGTCGGCGGGGAGCGGGGTGCAACCGATGATTCCGGACAAACCACAACCTACGATACCGAGGGTGTTTCGCTTCATGCTGCCTCCATTGCGGTGGAGCACAGTTCCACACCAGGAGGGGGGGGTTTGTTGCGGTTTGTGGTGGTGGGGGCCCTCGACGGGAAGCTGTGTTGACTAAAGTGATGTTAGTAATTATTGAATTAGGTGTAAATGGATTCAAACGATTGGGAACCTTTGACGACGAATCTGAATCGGGTTAAAAGGGTGTGGCTGCAGGGGCGGCTAGCTCAGTTGGTAGAGCACCGGCCTTTTAAGCCGAGGGTCACAGGTTCAAATCCTGTGCCGCCCACTTCTTCCTTGAAAGACCCCATCGTCTAGCGGTCCAGGACTCCGGGTTTTCATCTCGGCAACACGGGTTCGATTCCCGTTGGGGTCACTCTTTCAATTAAAACCCCTTTCGAAGGTAACTTCGGAAGGGGTTTGTTTTTTGGTGAAATACGGGTCGGCGGTTTTGGGCACATGGCGGGCACATGACGCTGGTCACTGCGTGGTGTAAGAACAGGGCACGACCTTTTGGCGGGGTGCCCCGATGGCGACGATCACCAACCGCGACAAATTGTGGACCGTTCGTTGGCGTGAGCTGAGCGCGACGATCGGCGCGGATGGGGTGACGGAGCGGGTTTGGAAGAATCGGCGGCGTGCGTGTCCGGACAAGGCAACGGCGGAGGCGTTGAAGCGCGAAGAGGAGCGGGCCGCGGCCTTGGGAGAACATTGGCAGGACGCCCGGGAATACGCGGTAGCGACGATCGGAGCGGTCGAGCCGTGTCGCAGCGGACCGAAGGTGGGCGCCCAACCAGCCAACATCGGCGGGACTGGTCCATTGGGGTCGGCGGTTGTGGGCACACATGTTGTGCATCGAATGAGCGAAATGCCAGCGGCGCTGGTAGTGTCTGTGCCGATGACGAACGGATAAAAGATCCATAGGATCTCACTTATTCTTCGCCATCTCCTCCGTTAGCTCGAGCAGTGTCGTCGCGGCTTGCACGCCCGCGGAGGATCGTGGTGGCGATGTGCCGCAACCTTTGTTCCGAAACTCCGGCATCGAGAGCCTGATCTCGGAGGAGCGTTAGCGTGCCATGGTGGACGTTGCAGAGGATCGCGGCGGGATGTGTGTTTGCTACGCGGGCCACACTCCATGCTGTGAATGCCACCGCGGTTTCGATGACCCACCACGCTCGCTGTGTTGCTTCGTCGGGCAAGCGCTGCCCGAATGGGATCAGCCCAGCGTCCTCCTCGTCGAACAGAAGATCTACCAATCTTTCCGAGCTCACGTCGTTGCCACCGACCCATCCCGAAGCGACATCAAGCGCCGCGCGCGCCATATTCCGACCGTGGGCATTGGTGGCCAGAGCTGGGAGCATTTCAGCGGCACAAGCGAGGGCAAACGCGACCTGGTCTCGTTGATCCGCCTCTTGCAGCTCTACAGCGGGATCAAACATCAACGCCCCGCTTGGGTAGTCACCCCTGCTGGTGGTCCGTGTGGAACCGCTCGTTTTTCGGAACATAATTTGTTCCGCGCGGATTGCCGAATCGACGTAGCCGTCTCAACGAGCCTACGCCCAACGGTGAGAGCGGACGCCACTGGTCATCTGAGACCTCCCACCCCATGTCTAGCGTTCTATAGGAAGGAACAGGTTCACAGCGCGACCACCTTCGATTTAGGGAAGTTCGTAGATGCGGTCCCTCGCCACCCACCGGCTCTGTTTTCCGAGGTTTTCTGCGGGCATTCGGATGCACGTCCGCTCTTTTCGGTTGTCGGGCCAGTGCGGTAGTGCGTAGGTGCGGAGGCCTTCGAGCTCGTGGTTCCGAAAGATCGCGTTGTCCAGATCTGAATACACCACGCTGAACCGCTGCTCGAAGTCGTATTGTCGGGACTGTTCGGGGTTACGCCGCGTGGAGTAGTCGGTGGTCAGGTACCCGCGCTGTTCACCGGCTTCGAAGGCCGTTTGGGTGAATGCTCTGGCCTCGTCCTCGTCGCCGCGAATCCAGGCGGCCTCGGCGAGAACCAGCCATTTTTTCGGATCCTCGATGTCGATGAATTCACCGTCGTCGGTCATCTTTTCGGTGGTCAACGCCTGCGCTAGATCGTTGAGCTCCTGCAAAATGGCGTTGGATTCATCGATCTGACCGAGTACTCGGAGCAACCGAGCGTGCGCTTGGGTGTAACCCTCGCTCATGGCTTCCGAGGGATGAGCGTCGATTCGAGCGAACTCGGCGGCTTTCGCTGCCAAATCGATTCGACCGTTGGTGACAAACCAGGCCACAAGCTGGCCCCATCCCGTGGTGTAGCGCATGGTGTTGAAGGGGAAATCGCCCGCGGGATTCTCGGGATTCTGGCCTTTGAGTTCCAGAATTTTGAACGCGTCAAAAACCCCTTGGCCATCGCCGAGCGTGACGCAGGCTACCGCTTCGCCGAGCACCACCCAGTAGGTGGCTCCATAAAAACCCCGCGTCAGCTTGTCGCGGGTTCGGAGTTCGCGTAGCACATCGCGGATCAGCGGGGCGTTGTCAGGGTCAGAAAATAAGGGTCGGATGTACGTGTCGAACGAGTGCCCGAAATCCGATCGGGAGGTTGTGCAGGCCTTTCGGAATCGCTTCAGCGCGTTGGCGGTGGAGGACGCCTCGGCTGGCGCCCATTTCTCGGCTTTGACGCTCTTGACGACCCGACGAAGGGCCGATTCCAGGGGCTCCAGCGTTCGAGGATCGGGCCCGATTTCGAACAGCCGAAGATCGGGGGTGTCCAGGTCAACGCAGATCGCGTGCCCGCTGACATCATCGAAGATCGGCAGCCAGGACGGGTGTGTCTGGAGATGGCCACCCACGTCCGCCTGTCGCGCCTGGAGCGCCTGGTCCAAAGACAACCACAAAAAACCGTCGTATTCGGGGGTATTGAGAAAGGCGCCACGGTAGCCTCCGCCCCATTCGTACAATTGGCGAAGGCCAGGAGGAAAGTGGGGAAGGGTGTCTTCCGCCTGTCGAAAGGACGCTGCGGTGGTCTGTGGAAGCATCCCTTTTGCGGCCGTGAGCGGATAGCGCGCGGTGAGTGCGGCCTGCAACTCGGCGAGAACGCCGGCGAGCGGCGCGTTGGATGTGGTGGACATGGAACCTCCGCATGGGAGGTACCCGGCGGGCGGTGGGCGGTTTGCTGCAGATTGCTACGGCGTAAAAGGTTCGGCCGGGGGGCTCGCGACAGTGCGTGGCAGAGGAGTTTCGTCTGGCGCTTCTGCTGGAACGCACTCGGGGGTGGTTTGCATCTGGTTTTACCAATGCCCTCCCGCTTGAGAGCCCGCCTTGTTGGGCTTAGGATTGGCGTAAGAGCTTGCCGAGCGCTGTTCCGTCCCGCCAACCGTCGGGTGCCGTTTGCAAACCAGTCCCTACCTCGACTTGGTGATCGCCGGCCTCCGCCACCGCCTCGGGTTGAACGTTCCTTTTCGCTATCTGCACCGGACCACTGAAACCTCGATGCAACTGTCGTTTCAGGAGACCGGGGTGATCCTCGTCAGGGAGGTCCCGATTCAGGGCTTGGCCCCCTGGACGGTGTTCGAAATCGTTCAGAGCTCTGGATTTCACCAGTGGGCGGTGGGTACCCTTCAGGGGAAACCGTTCAGTCTGACGAAACCGGAAGAACTCGCGGCATTCTGCGCATGCCTGAAGGAGCCGCGGACGCTGGTTCAGCTGTGGTGCCGTTATGCTCGCCATTCGCTGCCGGCTCCGTTCGCGCAACATCCGCTGATCCCGCTTTCTCGGCTGTCGGAGCTCTGGCCGACGGCACCCCCCATCGACGGAACCTGCGAGTTCTCTGTGGAGCAGGTCGCGGATGAAGTCAAGGTCGTTCGGTTTTGTTCGTGGACCGCATTGTCATTGTTGGAATGCGCGGTGGATCGTTGGACCGTGACACAAGGTCCGGGGGAACAACTCGAGTTTCAGGTAGATCGGTTGTTGTGCGGGGAACGTCGGCCGGGGTCTTCTCGGTGAGTTGTTCACACCACACGCTCGAATGCCTCACCACCCTCCGCGAGTCTTGGGACTTCGAGGCCAAACTCGCGGCCGGCCGGGATGGCCGTGGACAGCTCCCCGAGTCGTTCTGGGAAACCTACAGCGCTATGGCCAATACCGAGGGCGGCGTCATTGTTTTGGGTTTACGCGAACTTTCCGACCATTCGCTGGAGGTCGCGGGCTTGCTCGATCCGGAACGTGTGGAAGAGGAATTGTGGGCGGCGTTGAACAACCGGCAGAAGGTTAGCGTCAATCTGCTCACCCGAGATAGCGTCCAGACGCTGACGATCGGCGGGCGAAAGGTGCTTCGGATCGATGTTCCTCGAGCCTCTCGGCAGCAGCGCCCGGTGTATGTCAACGGCGACGTGTTGGGTGGGACCTATCTGCGTTTCAACGCGAGCGATCACCACGCGGATCCGGAGTGGGTTCGGCGAACGGTGGCCGATGCCGAGGTCGATGAGATCGAATGGTCGCGAAACGGCGAGTGAGACCCCGGGTTCGGAGCAACGGTCGGATCCCCGTTCGTTGGGTCGGATCAGTCAGCGCAACTGACCGTCTGCGTGTACACCTGCTCCAGAGGCTCGGCGCTCGGGATGGGCTCGGTCAAAACGGTCCATGACGTCGCCCAAGGCGTGTCGTCGGTGAACCTGAACTGGGTGGTGCGAACGTAATCGAGCCCGTTTTCGACGAGTTCCGTCACCCGATCCTGCTCATCCACCGTGCGGGTGTAGCGACTCGTTTCGTCCCAGACATTGTCCCCTTCCCAGTCGATTTTTCGTTCGGACACGAAGTCGCCGTCCCAGGTCACGCTTTCGACCTTCTGGATCATGGCTTCCTCGGTGTCCGGAAACACCTTGGACAAGGTCTGTTGGGTCATGCGTTGTTGGTCGTCGTAGATATACGCCCATTGAAAGTAGGTGATCGATTCGGGTTCGAAGTCCCAGTGAACGTTGACCTGGATGGGATCGCCCTGTTCGTTGCAGGCGAAAGTCGAAATCCTGGTGTCTTCGGCGTCGAACGTCTTGTCTTCGCGCACCCGGCAGCTGCCGTCCCAATCGTTGAGCGTGTCGACGCTGTAGGAGGTCTCCGACGTTCCTTCGGGGCCGGTTTCCACCGTTTCGGACAAGTAAAGTTCGGAGGCGACCTTTGCATCGGCGTTGTAGGTGGTGGTGGTGCGTTGGGACTCGACCACGGTCACGTCGTCGATCGAAGTCTCCCTTTCGGACGTTACTTCGGCGGTGCAGTTGGCGAGCGTGGGCGTTTCGGCTTCCAACTCGGAACCGTCGTACTGAACCGGGGATTCGCAACCCGCGGCAAAGGCCAACGAGGGAATGGCAACGCTCCAAAACCTGGTATTGAACATGGTAACTCCATACAACGACGGGAAAGCCCGGCGAGCGAAGAGTACATGAGTTTGGCGCGGGATGACGTTGCCGAGTGTTGCAATGGTGGGCGAATCGGAGGGGCGCACCAGTGGCGGCCGAAATGGTCAAGTGTCTTGACTACCCGGCGATTTTTGGGGGCTCCGGCCTTCGGCCGTCGGCCTCCTCCGGGGTCGGGCCTTCGCCCTCCGTTTTCGCCTTCGGCTCAAACCTGCTGCGCAGCCCTCCGTCCGCCTAGCCCGCCAATCCGTCGCACTTTTTTTGTTGGCACTGAACATCCGGTCAGTATCTGGCCTCGGTTCCCGCTACAGTGATCCACGGGAGGTCACCATGCGCGTACGCGAACTCATCCAACAATTGCATCGGTTTGAGCCAGACGCGGAGGTTGTCACGATCAGCATGCGTCGGAGGGTGACGCCGCGGTTGGGGGTTGCCTTGGACGAAAGAGATGAACCTTGCTTGGTGATCACCGACACTGACCCCTTTCCGGGTTCGTTGCCGGTGTGCTTATTGGAGCGAAGGCGGGCGTAGCCGTCTCAGCAGCTGGGTTTTTCGTTGCCGTGGATCTGCATTTGGTAAAGCGTCCGATGCACCACCGGTATGGGAATAAACTCGTTTTGGAGCGTTGGATCGAGGGCGGTGAAGTGCCGGTTGTCCGAAACATTCGGCGGTCGACCGGTGAAAGCCATGTGCCCAAACTGCAGGTTCGGTTCGGGGACCAAAGACCAGCCTGGCCATCTTCGCGCGACCTCACGGAGCCGGGCGGGGGCGAATCGAGCCGGTCCCCAGTGGCGAATCTGCCGCTGATCGCAATGGATCACCACACCGGCCTCGTAGGCGTCGTGGTCCACGGTCGCCGGCGGCGCCAACTGGAGTAACGTCGGAACCTGCTCCGGACTTCGCAGGACGGCAAACCAGTCGTCGTGGGAAAAGGCCAGATCGTGTACCTGATTTTCGAACACGATGCTGATCAAACACCGGGCGTCCCAGCTGGGACCCCAGGTTTCTTCCTCCGCATAGTGGGCGATCCGCGAGACGGGGTCCCACGTACTCTCGTCGCTTTGCGGCACTACCAGCGACAACAGCGGGTCGAGCTTTAATACCTCTTGGTCCGAGTCCGACAGGGGGTATTCCCGTCCGTGGATGATTTCGAGGAAGTGATCCACACCGTGCGCGTGATCGATGTTCCAACCCTGCCAATGAGGGGTGCGCCGGGCCCGGCGACCTTCGGCCTCCGCTTGGTACAGCCGTGAGGCGCATCCATAACAATGGTAGAACCGGAGGGTTTGGGTCCGTTCGTCCATTAAGATGCCGCGACAGCACCACGGGCCGAGTTCCGTGACCGGAAAGGCTCTGTGAAACTCCTCGAAGAAGTGGGTCGCTGAGGTGGGTAGAACAACGCCGTACTTGGCGGCCCGAAGCTCCCAGGGCCCGCTCAGCGAGCGGTAGGCATAGGCGGCGGTGCAGCTCATCTGCTGAATCTACCCTGTCCGGTCAGGGTGGGCACCGACCGGATCAGCGCGGGAACGCCGACATCGGTCCGACATCGTGAACGGTCCAACCGTGTTGGCGGAGCATGGCGGCGGCGGCGGCGCTGCGGCCTCCCGATCGGCAGAACACGACCACCTCTTTGCCTTTTGGCACTTCGGAAAGGCGTTGTGCCAACTCCTGCACGGGCAGGTTGAGGGCGCCGGGAACCGAGCCTCCGGCAAACTCCTCGGGCGTGCGAACATCGAGGATGGTCGCCCCCGATGCGACGATCGCGCGAATGTCGGCTTGCGGCGCACCGCCGGTCAAAAACGATAACAGTCCCATGGTGCTCTCCTGTGTTTATTGCTTTTCGAGGGTGATTTTCAACGGCAACTTGAGGTATCGGTGCCCGGCGGCGGTGGCTTCGGGGAGCCGACCGGCATCGATGTTGACTTGGATGCTGGGCAACAGCAGCTTCGGCGCCGACAGGGTGGCGTCGCGGGTGGTCCGAAACTTCACGAACTCCGCCGGTGAGGTATCCGCACGAAGTTGGAGGTTGTGCGCCTTGGATGCGCCGATGGTGGTCTCCCAGGCGACGGCCCGACCCCCAGGGGAGTAGTCGTGACCGACGAACACCCGCGTCGAATCGGGGAGTTCATACAGGGTGTCGTGCACCGAGTGGAACAGGGTCTCGGCGCTTCCTCCAGGGAAATCGCAGCGTCCGACACCGTAGTCCGGCATAAACAGGGCATCTCCGGTGAACACGGCGTCGCCGATCGCATAGCTCATGCACGCGGGAGTGTGGCCGGGCGTTGCAAGCGCTTTTACACCCAGCGAGCCGAACATCGCCGTTTCTCCATCGCGGAGCAGGCGATGGAACTGGCTGCCGTCGGTGGGGACGTCGAGTTCGAACACCGGCGCGAAAATCGCCTGAACCTCGCGAATGCGTTCGCCGATCGCGATCGGGGCGCCGGTTCGCCGGTGCAGTTCTTGGGCGCCGGTCAGGTGATCGGCGTGTGCGTGGGTTTCCAGGATCGCGCGAAGGTTTAGCCCGTTCTTTTGAAGGAAGGCATCAACCAGGTCGACCGATTCCGCGAACACTCTGCCGGAGGCGGGGTCGAGATCGAGCACCGGGTCGATCACCACGGCGTCCTTGGTGGTGGGATCAAACACCACATAGGTGAGGGTCCAGGTGCGTGGATCGAAGAAGGGCTCGATGTGCATGACGGCTCCAAACGGGGACTGCCCCATAGAGCCATCACCTCGGCAAAGTGTGACCGGTGTGCAGAAGATCGTTGCGCGGGTTAGGTCCCGTGCATGGAAACCCGCTGTGATCCGGACAAGCTCGCCACTCTCGCCCGAAGCGGCGATCTGGCGGCGCTGGATGTGCTCACGCGTTGCCAAGGTGATCGCCTGCTCGCGCTCGGGCGCCGCCACTGCCGCACCGAGGATGACGCTCGCGATGCGGTGCAGGATGCGTTGGTTTCGGCGGCTACCCAGCTGCCCGCCTTCCGCGGCGAAGGCGGGGTGGATGCGTGGGTGATCCGGATGGTCGCTCGAGCGTGCGGTCGGATGCGCCGCGGCCGCAAAAATGACTCCGCGCTTCACGGGGTGGATGTGGACGTGGCGTCGGAAGACGACTCTCCCGAAGTGCAGGCCGGCCGGGCCCGGATCGCCGAAGCCTTAGGCAAAGCCTTATTGGAGCTTGAACCGATGGACCGTGCGATCGTGCTGCTGGCGGAGGCGGAGGGGATGACCGGCCCCGAGATCGCCGAGCGAGTGGGGTTGGCGGCAACCGCGGTACGTGCAAGGCTTTCGAGGGCCCGCAAGCGGATGCGCGCGCATTTGGAGCCGTTCGCGACGGTTTCTTAGTCGTCGAGTCCAGTGACAACGACGGCTCGCCGCCTCCCAGAGTGCACAAGGGGGCCCGTTAGGGAATCGAAACGAATCCCTGGCGATCGTTTGCGCCGTTGACTCAGGGATAGTCAATAGATATAAACATCTACTGAGTTATCCTGTGGACGTAGACCTCCACCGAGGGAGAGGTGATGCTCGCGAAATCACAAGCAAGAATGTTCTTTTTAGTCGCAACGCTTGGGTTCTCAGGTATCTTCCTGGGCCTAACGATCGACACGATTCGGCAGACCCCGGCGCGGTCGCACGACGATCAACTTACCGAAGAGGTGGTTCGAGGCAAAGAGATCTGGGACAAGAACAACTGCATGGGCTGCCATACCCTCCTGGGGGAGGGCGCCTACTACGCCCCCGAACTCACCCAAGTGGTGGACCGGCGTGGCGCCGCCTGGATCGACCTTTTCTTGCAAGACCCCCAGAAAATGTTTCCTGGGAAGCGGAAAATGGTTCAGTACGACTTTTCCGAACGCGATCGAAAAGACGTGATCGCATTTCTCAGCTGGGTCGGCAAAATCGACACCAATGGCTTTCCGGCCAAACCCGACTTGGCGCTGACCTCAGCTGCCCCCGTTAGCGCATCGAATGCAGGGGCTGAACCTCCAAAAATCTTCAGCTCGCTTTGTGTGAGTTGTCATTCCCTTCACGGCCAGGGAGGCGTGGTGGGACCGGCATTGGACGGGGTGGGCCAGCGAAGGGACGCCGCTTGGTTGCGGACTTGGCTCGCCGACCCGCCAGCGGTCAAACCTGGAACCGCCATGCCAAAAATCCCCCTTACACCTACCGATATGGACGCCCTTGTGACGTTCTTGTCGACCCAATGAACCTGAGGCTCCAATGCACACCCTAAAATACCAATCTTGGAAAGTGGCCTGGGCGTTCTTCGCGACGTGCATGCTGCTGCTGTCGCTGCAAATCGTGTACGGGTTCATCATGGCGTTTGCCCATATGGGCTACGACGGATTGCACTCCTTCATTCCGTTCAATACCGCGCGAGCGACGCACACCAATCTCCTGGTCGTATGGATGCTTGCAGGCTTTATGGGCTCCGCCTACTACATCGTCCCTGACGAATGCGATCGCGAATTGTGGAGCCTTCCGCTCGCTTGGGTGCAATGGGCCTCCCTGGTGGTGGTCGGCGTCGTCGCGATCATCGGCTTTCATTTTAACTGGTGGGAGGGTCGAAAGTTCCTTGAAATTCCTCGTCCTCTCGACTATTTGGTGGTTGTCAATGTGCTGACGTTCCTCGCCAACATCGCCATGACCCTGTGGAAATCCGGCCGCCGAACCACCACGGCGCTGACGTTGTTCTTTGGTTTGCTGTCGGCCGCCTTGTTGTACTTGCCCGGCATGTACACCTTCGATTCTCAGGTTTACGACTCCTACTTTCGATGGTGGGTCGTGCATCTGTGGGTCGAGGGGGTCTGGGAATTGATCATGGGCGCCATTCTCTCGTACTTGCTGATCAAGCTCTCAGGGGTAGATCGCGAAGTGGTCGAAAAGTGGCTCTATATCATCGTCGGGCTCACCTTCTTGTCCGGAATTTTGGGTACGGGTCACCATTACTATTGGATTGGCGCCCCCAAATACTGGCTGATGGTTGGCGGGGTATTTAGCGCCCTTGAACCTCTCGCATTCCTGGGGATGGCCCTGTACACGGTCACCATGGCCCGTCGCGGCGAGCGGCAACACCCCAACCGCGTCGCGCTGTTCTGGTCGGTCGGATGCGGAATCATGAGCTTTGTGGGCGCC
>SXGS01010136.1_pt1 | contig 14430 bp, 15 predicted proteins | sample 3174681 | NCBI WGS metagenome assembly SXGS01 (sample SAMN11356861, study PRJNA531348) | freshwater metagenome | isolation source: freshwater sample F1-80 | place: China: Fuxian Lake, Yuxi | collected 2017-12-25
ACAACTGCAACTCCGCTATTAAAAAGTTATATGGAAGCATTTCCTGATGAGAAAGCACATTCCTTATCGGTTGCTCCAAATGCCAGATTTGGTTCACCGGAGGAGATAGCAAATGTTATTTTATTTACGCTTTCAAAGGATGCATCTTTCATAACTGGAGCAGATTTAATGGTGGATGGCGCCCTACATGCTAGGTATGCCTAGTTAAAGCAGTTTTAATCCATACGCTCTGTTAGCAGTTCCTGCCCAAAAATTATTTTTCTCAGAATTAGAAAAACTCATCGTGTACTGCTCCATCAGATTAATACTTTGTCGATAGGTCGCAGCAAGTAAACAGACAGGCCAATCAGAGCCAAACATCATTCGTTCTGGTGTAAATGATTTAGTAACGTGATCAAGGTATGGTAAAAAATCTTCCTGTTTCCAACTCTTCCAATCAGCTTCGGTGAATAAACCAGAGACTTTAATTACTACATTCTTATAGCCAGCTAATTCTTGTAGTTTATTGGCCCATGGTTGCATCTCACCCTTTGCAATATAGGGCTTTGAAATATGGTCTAATACAAATTGGGTATCAGGACATTGCTTAACTAAATCTATTGCTGCTTGCATGTGTGGTGTCTTTGTGAGCAGGTCATAAACTAAACCTCTCTTACCCAACTCTTGCACATTTTTAATAACTTGAGGTTTGGAAAGGTAGCCAACATCTTCGTAATCATGGGCAATATCTCTGATTCCTACTAAATACTTAAAACCTCGCATAGATTCATACTTATCAAGGTATGAAATTGCATCAGCGGCATCTATCTTTAAGAATCCAACCACGCCAGCAACAAAATCATCAGTATCTGCCAACTCCAGCAGCTCAGGTGTTTCATCGTAATTAGTAACGGTTTGTACGATAACTGTCTTATCAATCCCACATCCAGTAACAGCTTGCCTTAGATCATTGATCGAGAAGTTCTTTTTAATTGGATTTAACGCCTCACCAACCATCCAGCCTTGTTCACGCACTGAAAGATCCCAAACGTGATGGTGTGAATCAATTCTCATCTCAAACCTTCTTTCTATCTTGGCTAATAACTTATGTTAGTTGAAAAACCTCTGGAATTTCATGCCACCATTCATTTTCCTTTTTTTGTGGCACAGGATTTTGCATTGGTGCGGTCACTTTCCACCAATCTTGGGTAATTGGGTCTGCCGAAATAAGTGCCATATCTGCTTCATAATCTTTGCCGGTGTACTCCATATAAGAAAAGAGCATATTTTCAAAACGAAATATCGAAAACTTAGAGACATTTGCCCGTTTAAGAGTTGCTAGCACCTCTGGCCAAACTTCAGCGTGGATGCGCTCATACTCAGCAATTTGATCAGGTTTAACCCCAATTACTGAACCAATTCGCTTTGCTTCCAATTTCATTCCTTTCACTCTTTGATTATCTTGATTATCGTATAGGATTTTAATCAGCAATCGAATAGATAAATGATCTTATATAGGGAGTAAATGTGCCGAAAGTTATTGGATTTAAGACCACTGACGTTCGTTTCCCCACCTCGCGAGGCTTAGATGGCTCAGATGCCATGAATCAGGATCCTGATTATTCAGCAGCGTACCTAGAGCTACTCACTGATGATCCAAAATTATCTGGGTATGGTTTAGTTTTTACAATCGGCCGCGGTAATGATTTGCAATGCTCTGCCATTGAATTACTTGCCCCCTATGCAGTTGGCAAAGAGGTTTCTGAATTAGCCAAGTCCATGGGTGAGTTTGCGAAGTCATTAGTTCGCGATTCACAGATGAGGTGGTTAGGCCCTGAAAAGGGTGTGACTCATATGGCTGCTGGTGCGGTGATAAATGCCGTATGGGATCTAGTTTGTAAAGTAAGTGGTAAACCATTGTGGAAGTACTTAGCTGATCTTTCTCCGCAAGAGATTGTTGATCTGGTTGATTTTAGGTATATCTCAGATGCAATTACTCCAGCGCAAGCACTTGAAATACTCACTAAGGCGCAGGCCAACCGCGCTAAGAATGAGACCAGCCTGCTTGCTAATGGCTTACCTGCGTACACGACCACGCCAGGTTGGCTTGGGTATACCGATGAAAAAATGGTGCACCTTGCAAAACAAGCAGTAGCTGATGGATTTAAATTAATTAAATTAAAGTGTGGCGTCTCATTAGAGGATGACAAGCGGCGATTAAAACTGGTGCGGCAAGCGGTGGGAGCTGAGATCAAGTTAGCCATTGATGCCAATCAAGTTTGGGATGTAAATCAAGCCATTGAGTGGCTCAACTCCTTAGGTGATGTTAATCTGCATTGGATTGAAGAACCAACAAACCCAGATGATGTAGTAGGGCATGCTGCTATCGCAAAAGCGATTGCGCCGGTAAAGGTTGCAACCGGGGAGCATGTTGCTAACCGCATTATTTTTAAACAGATGATGCAATCAAAATCATTTTCTTTTGTGCAGATTGATGCATCAAGAGTTGCCGGCATCAATGAGAATATCGCAATAATTTTGATGGCAGCTAAATTTGATTTGCCAGTTTGCCCGCACGCAGGTGGTGTTGGGTTATGTGAAATGGTTCAACATCTGGCGATGTTCGATTACGTTGCAGTAGGTGGTGAAAATCCTGATCGCGTGGTTGAATTTGTCGATCACTTGCATGAGCACTTTGTGGTACCAACCGATATTAGAAATGCTCGGTATATCCCACCAGTAAAAGCGGGAGCAGGAGCCGAGATGTTTGCTGCTTCAGTCTCTGATTACAAATACCCAGATGGCCCACAATGGCGAGGTCAGATAAAATAAATTTGTCCACATACTGGGACTCGCAATTTGGGATACAGATGTCGGGTGCCCCTGGCAATTCTTGAATTCACAGGTAACAAGATTGTTATGTTGGAGTAGGGCAAAGAAGTTGATAAACCGTCTAGTAAGGTGAATGATCCGCATAACCATTTTTGTAAGGTTGAGAGCAACCTTAATCTTGGTCAGGAAAATAATCGAAGGGAACAAATGAAAAAATCAATAATAGCGTCACTGGCAGCAGTTGCGCTACTTCTAACAGGTTGTTCAAGTTCATCTGACTCTGCAGATTCAGGCGGAGAATTTGGATCAATTAGAGTAGGACTTGTGCCAGGTGGTGCCCATCCATATTTCCAACCATGGAAAGATGGCGGAGCAGCTGCAGTGGCTGAATTTGGAATTGGCGGAACAGAATTTAATGAGACTGGTGAATGGGATCAAACCAAGCACAACGCGGCAATTGATGCATTAGCTGCACAAGGCTATAACGCGTTTGGTATTTTTGGTGTTTCACCAACAGATATCAATACAACCTTCGCTGGTTTAAAGGAGAAGGGTTTTGCAGTTGGTTCTCTTGCTTCATGCCCAGGCGGATATGACATCGTAAAAGAGCCACAGAAAAACACCGCAGACTTCTGCTTGAGTACAGATACTGGCAAAGCTGCATACCTTGCAGCAACTGCAGTGATTGAGCAGATGGGTGGCAAGGGAAATCTTGTTCACTTAACTGGTAACGCTGTAGATGCAAACACAATCCGTCGTATGGATGGTGTTAAGCAAGCAATTGCAGAGACTGGTGGAAAAGTAAAACTTCTAACCACAATCACTGACATTGACTCAGATCTTCAGTCAGCAACAAAGGCTGTAACAGATCTATTAGCAGCAAAGGGCAAGCAGATTAACGGAATCGTTACAACTGCTTACAACCCAGCTGTTGCTGCAACTGATGGAGTTTCATCAACTAAGCTTCCAATCAAGGTTATTGCAATTGATGATGACCAAAAGATCTTGGATGCGATTAAGTCTGGTGTAATTGCTGGAACAGTTGTTCAGAATCCTTGGGGACAAGGCTATGTAGGTTCATGGGTTCTTTCAGCACTTGGAACAAAGAAGTGCACAATGAATACACCTGGTCTATATGTAGACTCCGGTTCATTCTTGGTAACAAAGGACAACGTTGATACTTACAACGACACACGTCAAGCCACTTCAAAGGAAATCCTTGCGGCTTTCCAGAACGAGTACATGACCTGTAAGAGCTAATAAGTAAGTTCGGACTGGGCGATCAGGTGCTACCTGATCGCCCTTCCTCTATTATTATCTTTGCACTACCTTTTTAATACTCTTGGTACAGAAAGGTTTTTCAGTTGAGCAAAGTTACTGATGTCCAAGCCTTTCTGATTGATCTTCCAGTTGAGACGGTAAGAACAGACTCAGTTCAAGCTTTTTTAAAACAAGAGACAATTTTTGTAAAAATAACAACTGCAGATGGCAATACTGGTGTGGGTTATAGCTACACCATCGGTACTGGTGGAACCGCTGTGCTTGCCATGTTGCAAGATTATCTAATTCCAAAATTAAAAGGAATGGATAGCACCCGAGTTGAAAAGGTTTGGCATGATATTTACTACTCCACCCGAGCAACTGAAACTGGAGCCATTACATCACTTGCTGTTGCAGCCATTGATACTGCAATTTGGGATTTAAAATGCAAACGCGAAGACCAAAGTTTGGCAGTTGCAGCTGGTGGATTTAGAGACCGAGTTCCACTCTATGACACAGAAGGTGGTTGGTTGCACTTAACTACCGAGGAGTTAGTTGCAGGTGCGGTAGCCTCTAAGAAAAAAGGTTGGCCAGGGGTAAAACTTAAAGTCGGAAAGCCAAAGGTTCATGAGGATATTGAGAGATTAATGGCGGTTAGGCAAACTGTTGGAAAAGATATGCACATAATGGTTGATGCCAATACATCTTTCACGGTAGCTGAGGCAGTTAAGCGCGCCAAAGCCTTTGAACCAGCTGATTTATTTTGGTTAGAAGAACCATTGCCAGCAGATGATGTTACTGGCCATGCCAGATTAGCATCTGCAACCAGTATTCCAATTGCAGTTGGTGAGACTATGTACTCTGCGATGCAATTTCAACAATACCTGCACCAAGATGCTGTGGGAATAGTGCAGGTTGATGTTGCTCGCGTTGGTGGAATTACCCCATGGTTAAAGGTTGCCCATATGGCAGAGAGTTTTAATGTAAAGGTATGCCCACACTTTTTGATGGAGATTCATGTCAGTTTAACCGCTGCGATTCCAAATGGTTTATATGTTGAACATATTCCACAGCTTCGGGGAGTAACAAAGAGTGAGATAAAAGTTGAAAATGGTATGGCATTAGCTCCAACTGCCATAGGATTGGGAATAGATTGGGATTTTGACGCAATCGATAATAAGCGGGTGAAGATTTGAAGTTGAAAAGGTTTTTTAATGATCAGCGGGTGGTACTAACTTTACTAACGGTTGTGCTGTTCATCTTTTTTGGTACCCGAAACTCAGCTTTTTTTAATATTGATTTTGTTATCTATCCATTGCTACGAGATGGTGCAACTCTTACTGTGATTGGTTTGGCCCAACTGTGTGTTTTATCGATCGGGCATCTAAACCTAGCGGTGGGAAGAATGGCTGCAGTCTCTGCCTTGGTAGCTGGTGCTTCCTACCAATACTGGGAATTAAGTTTGGTGCAAGGCGCAATTTTAGGGGTTTTAACTGGAGCATTGTTGGGCGCAATAACTGGCTGGATAATTGTTAAGTCCCAAGTCAATGCCTTTATTGTCACCTTAGCGATGGATTTTGCTCTCCTTGGTTTGGTCACCTTTATCTACGTCACCTTTACTGGTGCAACCGCTGCCTTTACCACCAAGCCAGCAGGTATGGATTTCTGGCGAAGCAAATCACTAGCAGATATCTGTTTAGGTCCAATATGTGGCCCAAGAGCTTTCCCAATGATGTTAATTCCGGCGATTGTTTGCTTAATTTTGGTCTCGTTTATGTTTTCAAAAATGAGATTGGGTAGAGAATTGTTATCAACTGGCTCTAATTTAAGAGCAGCTAAATTATCGGGAATTCCGACTGAGAATCGGGTAATGACTGCGCATATTTTTTCTGGAACTTTGGCAGGAATTGGTGGCTTAATGCTTGCCTATACAAACGGCTCCTTTACAGCTGCGATCGGTAGCCAAGTCATGCTGCCTTCATTCTTAGGTCCAGTACTTGGTGGCACTCTTCTTGCTGGTGGATCAGTGGCAGTGCTTGGCACCTTTATTGGAACCATGTTGACATTAGTTATACGCCAAGGCCTATCTGTGCAAGGAATTGGACTTGAGACATTAAATATTGCCCTTGGCCTAGTTTTACTAGCAGCTCTATCAGTTGGACAGATTCAAAAAATGTTTACAACCTTTAGATTACGAGCGCGAAAATGAAGCTACCAATATTTTTTAAGAATCGGATGACGGAAGTGTCACTCTCGGTGATATTTGTTTTAGGCTTCTTAGCCTTAGTTGTGACTTCAAATGGTGTATTTCTCAGTCGCGCATCATTGCAAGGCTTTTTAACTTACCTTGCAGTACCAATTACTATCGGATTAGCTCAAATGGTTGTGCTTTGTATTGGGCAGATGAATCTTGCGGTGGGAACTATGGGTGGTGTCAGTTGCGCCATCATGGCAGTTTTAATGGCTGATCATAATCTTCCTATCTGGCTTGCAATATTTATTGGTCTGTTTTCAGCAACTGTGATGGGTGCGATTAATGGTGCTTTAGTTGTACTAACCCAACTAAATGGATTCATTATTACACTCGGTACTTACACAATTTTATTGGGATTCCAATACAGATTGGTGAAAACCTTTACTATTGATAAGTACCCAGCCTCACTTCCTGCATTTGGGAAGAAAGAATTTATAGGATTTCCCTACATATTAGTTATCGCAATCATCACCGCCATACTTCTTTCACTCTTTTTCAGCAGAACTATTATGGGACGTCGCGTTCTTGCAACTGGTGGTAATCCATTAGCTGCGCGGTTGTCTGGTGTATCAAACAATAGATCAGTATTTATTGCTCACACTTTATCTGGCTTCTTAATTGGTGTGGCATCAGTTATAACTATTGCATCTTTGCCGGGTATCAATCGTTCTATCGGTGGAGATTGGTTGCTTGCCTCTTTTGCTGCTCCAATTATCGGCGGCGTATTGATGTCAGGTGGCACTATTGCGATCTATGGCACAGTTATTGCTGCTGGCGTTGTTCGACTTGTAGATATTGCCAGGGCTCAATACTCACTAGACCCAAGTATCGTTTCGTTAAGCGTTGGAGTTGTAACACTTTCAACTGTTGCCTTAAGTGAATGGCGTCGCCGCAGAACTGAGCGACAAAACGAGGGAATTAAGGCCACAAAATGAGTACTGAATTATTAATTACCAAGGTTTCGAAAGAGTTCCCTGGAGTTTTAGCGTTAAATGAGGTGAATTTAACGCTAACTAGTGGAACTGTGCATGCGCTGTTGGGTGAAAATGGTGCGGGTAAGTCAACTCTAATTAAAATCATTACCGGAGTTTATTTAGCAGGCTCTGGATCATTAAAAGTAAAAGGTGAAGAAAAAAGTTTTCATAATCCGATTGAGGCAACCCATGCCGGTATTGCAGTAGTTCACCAAGAGCGAAATCTAATTCCAGAGTTTTCAGTTGAGGAAAATATCACCCTTCATAATCCACCACTGAAGCTTGGCGTAATCGATCGTGCAGAGCGAACTAGACTGGCTAAGCAAGCACTTGCCACCCTAGGCTTTGAGATAGATTTAAATGAAAGAGTGAAAAACCTTTCAGTTGCTCAAATGCAATTAGTTGAGATTGCCAAAGCGCTTGTGACAAATGCAAAGATAATCTTGCTAGATGAGCCTACCGCTTCAATTACCGGTAGTGAAACGCAAAAGCTATTTGATGTGATCAAACGACTTAAGGCACAAGGCACGGCAATTTTGTTTGTAAGTCACAAACTTGAAGAGGTTTATGAAATTTGCGATACGGTAACAGTGCTGCGAGATGGCGTCAGCGTTTTAGAATCAAAGTCACTATCAGAGTACAAGCAAGGTGAAATTGTGGATTTGATGGTCGGTAGGCATTTAGCAGAGCGAAAAAATGTCACCCGTAAAGTGAATCGAAAGGCAGAACCTGTAATTGAATTGAAGAATCTTTCTACCGCACTTGGCCATAGAGATATCAACTTAAGTCTTTATCCAGGTGAGGTATTAGGCATGTATGGCCTAGTCGGAGCTGGCAGAAGTGAACTTGCTAGATCAATTTTAGGTTTACATGAGGTTACCGGTGGTCAAATTTTTGTTAATGGTAAAGATGTAAAGATTAAGAACTTCAGAGATGCACTACATAAATTTCGAATTGGCTATGTAACTGAAAACCGAAAAGAAGAAGGTTTGTTCTTAGATTTCCCAGTGAGAAAGAATATTTCAGTAACAATCCTCTCCAGAATTTTGCAAAAACTCTCAGTAATTAATCCTAAAAAAGAGGATGATATTGCAACAAAATATGTAGATCGCTTGGGAATAAAGGTGGTAGATAATAATCAATTAGCGCTAACACTTTCTGGTGGCAATCAGCAAAAAGTATCAGTCTCAAAATGGCTTGCTGCTGAAACAAAAATTCTAGTAATCGATGAGCCAACTGTTGGTGTGGATGTTAGAACCAAAGCTTCCTTCCATGAATTAATCACCCAGCTTGCTGATGAAGGATTGTCGATTATTTTAATATCTAGTGATTTAGCTGAAATGGTGGCAGTAGCTGATCGTGTTCTGGTTATGCGCAGATATGAATTAGTTGGCGAACTTGATAACTCTAAGGATTATCAAAGTATGTCTAGATCAATCATGAATAGTATTCAATCCGCATCATAATGATTAAATCAAAGAGACAGTTTCCAGACTTACTGCATTTTGCCTCCTTAATCGAATGGAAATTACCCACCCTATTTAGAACCAGAGCCAAGATTGCTCGTGCGGTAACTATTGATGATTTAGCGAAGATTGCAAAGCGTAAAGTGCCTAAGGTGGTATTTGATTATGTTGAGGGATCTGCTTTAGATGAGGTCAGTTACAGCAGATCAAGGCAAGTATTTAATCAAGTTGAATTTACTGCGCACACGTTAAGAGATGTATCAAAAATCGATCCTACAATTGAAATATTTGGCAAAAAAGTAGATTTACCAATTCTATTCTCGCCAACTGGGTACACCAGATTCATGCACCATGTGGGTGAACCGGCAGTTGCTGCAGTGGCACAAGAAAATAATATGATTTACTCACTTTCCACCATGGGAACTACTTCACCAAGTGAGCTTGCTGAGCAAGTTCCAGATGTTCGTAGATGGTTTCAGCTTTATGTAATGCAAAATCGCAAAGATAGTATGTCAGTAATCCAGCAAGCCAAAGATTCTGGCTTTGAAGCCTTGATTTTGACTGTTGATACTCCAGTAAGTGGAATTCGAGTTCGCGATATTAGGAATGGTTTAACTATCCCACCTCGAATTAGATTAAGCACAGTCTTTGCTATTGCAATGAAGCCAGTTTGGTGGCTTAATCTTTTTACAACCAAAAAGTTAGAGTTTGCTGCATTTAGAGGGTGGAATAAATCATTAGTGGAGCTAGCAGCGGCAATCTTTGATCCATCAACTAAGTTTGAGGATGTTAAGTGGCTGCAATCTGTATGGAGTGGCCCAATAATTGTTAAAGGTGTGCAAAACCTCGAGGATGCTAAAGAGTTGGCTAAGTTGGGCATTGCTGGGATCATTCTTTCAAATCACGGTGGACGCCAGTTGGAGAAAGGGCCAGTGCCACTTGAACTACTTCCACTAGCTGTTAAAGAAATTGGTGTGGATGTAGATATTTATATCGATGGCGGCGTAATGTCTGGTCAAGATGCTTATGCGGCAGTTGCGATGGGTGCAAAGGCAGTTTTTGTTGGCCGTGCCTATCTTTATGGAATTATGGCAGGGGGAGAGCGGGGAGTTCAAAAAGCGGTAGAGATATTAAAGCGAGATTTTATCAATACAATGGCATTGACAGGAGCCAGAAATATCACTGAAGTACAAAAAATTGGCGCCAAACTACGCGCTTAAAAATTAAGAAATTGGTTTTGGCCGGTATTTTTCGCACATGCCAAGAGCGAATTCTTCAACTTGAAAAGCTCGATTTTCACTTTCAATCCAAAACTTGCCACCAGGCTTAAACTCATTTTGGATCTTGCCCTCAGTCAGCGCCAAATTCCATTGCTGACTTTCAGAGGATAAACAACTTTCATACTCGATTAGTGCTACCTCATCATATTTTGATTTACTCTCTCCACTCCTTCCACAACCCGTTAATGCCAACACTGCAATTATCAGGGCTACAGAGATACGAAGATTCATTAGAGAATTATAGTTGCAAACTAAGATAATCACTAGCGCATCAAGGAAGGTTAAATTCTTATACTCATCTCATTAATCTCACTTGCCCCAATCCCACAGCAACCACCAATAATTTGGGCCCCGGCACCAACCCACTCACTTATTAATTTATCGCTAAACCCAGCAGAACCACTTCCTGTCCACACTTTATTTTTCGCATCCCAAACTCTGCCCGAGTTGGGATAGACAATAAAAGGTTTAGATGATGAAGCAGAGCGCAATAGATTTGTAATCAACTCTGGCCCAGTGCAATTAATACCCACCGCCATTGCCTCCTTTGCTAGATCAACCGCTGCTTGAAAGCTTTGCCCAGCATTTGTTTGATTACCCTGCCTGCAGGAGTAGGAGATCCAAAATGGGATTGGGCAATCCTTTAGTAGCTCTAACAAAATCTCAACTTCAAAGGTGTCTGGCATGGTTTCAAGTGCTAAGTAATCTGGTGAGATTGAGATTAATAACTCAAGCCTTTTAGAATGAAAATCTTTTAGGACAAATTTTGTTACTCCGTAATTACCTTTGTACTCAGAGCCATCTGCAAGGGATGCTCCGTATGGACCAATGGATGCTGCCACCTTCACGCTGTTGCCACTTTGATTAGCTGCATCTTTTGCTAATTTGGTTGAGGTAATTAGAGCCTGATCAGTTTCTTGCTCACTCCAACCACGTTCACTGCACCCAGGGTAGGAGAGTTGGTAGGAGGAGGTGATAATTATTTGCGCCCCAGCATTTATAAAATCTAAGTGTGCCTTGGTAATTTGCGCAGGATTTGATCTAATTAACTCACCTGTCCAAAGTGAGGTTGTTAATTTGTTTCCATTATTTTCAAGTGCGGTGGAAAGTCCTCCATCTAATTTAATCATGTGGGGCGGGTAGGGCTCGAACCTACGACGACCGGATTATGAGTCCGGGGCTCTAACCAACTGAGCTACCGCCCCTAATAAGGAGGTGAGTGTCATACCTTACATCTATCCCAACACTAAGCATTAATTGGCAATATTCACATGCTCACACAGGATAATAAAAAGTATGAAAATTAGAGCAGCATGTATCACTGCCACTTTTCTATTTTTATCAACTCAACCAGCCGCCGCTGCCCCTATCTATACCTTTCCAGTTGCAAGTTGCACCGTTACCTATACCAAATACCATCATGATTATCCGGCCGCAGATATTTTTGGTAAGAAAGGTTGCGCATTTGTCGCCCCAATTGCAGGTGTGGTTGATGAGGTAAATACTGTAGATCGCTGGAGTGGTAAAACAAATCTTGGTCCAGATCGTGGAGGATTATCTATCTCAATAATTGGTAATGATGGGGTTAGATATTACGGAAGTCATTTATCAAAAATAGAGAATGTGATTGTGCCAGGCTATAAAGTAGCAACAGGTGAGAAGTTAGGTGAGATTGGATCATCTGGCAGTGCTCGGGGAACTAAGCCTCATCTACACTTTGGTATTTCTTATCCAACTGAAAAAGGTATTTGGTGGGTTAGACGTGGCGTTGGTTTAGAGAGTAAAGGTAAGACGCCACCATTTAAATATTTGCAAGCTTGGCAGGTGGGTAAAGATTTGAAACCAAAAGTTGTAACACCTGCGGTAATTCCAGCCGAGCCTACGAAGTAAATAAAAATAAGGCCTGCTATTTCTAGCAGGCCTTAATTCTTTTTCGAGATTAACTCGAAAGGTTAATGGTTATTTAAGCAGGATTTACAGCGTCAGCCTGAGGACCTTTTGGACCTTGGACTACTTCGAATGTAACTGCTTGACCCTCTTCTAGGGATTTGTAACCGTTTCCTTGGATTGCTGAGTAGTGAACAAAAACATCTTGTCCGCCACCATCAACTGCAATGAAACCAAAACCCTTTTCAGAGTTGAACCACTTAACTGTACCTGTTGCCATTTAGCTTTTTTCCTTTGATTATGTTGGACTCTTGCAATATAACAAGCGCCGGTCTTTATTCTTACAGCGAATCCCAATCAACAATCAGTGGAACGGGTACTGCCAAGCGTCGGACTGTTTCAAAGTTTACCCTGCTATTGGCTATTTGCGAAAAGAGATGTATAAATCTCTTACTGCAATAGGCGCTGGTGGGCTGGGGAAGGTCACACCGAGTGATCTAAAGGCAGGTACTAGTGAGTAAATCTCCAATTTATGCTGGGCGGATACTTATTTATTCCACCCCAGCTGCCCTGACTCAACATATCGAGTGGGCGCTTAATCAAAATCTTGGCTACCAAGCGGAGCCAAATTGGGTCAATCAGCCACTATCACCTGGCGCAAAAGCAACTGAGGTGGATTTTAATAGCGACCAACCAGTGGCGGCAAAGATTGCAAAGGCTTTAATCAGTTGGCGTTACTTAAGATTTGAGATAACTCAAAGATGCAAGAAAAGTGGTGATGCTACTTTGTATCGCATCACCCCAGATCTTGGTTTGCACCAAGCATCTCTGGCATCAAATGGTGATGTGGTTTTAAATGAACATCAAGTAAATCAGCTAATTCAAAATGCACCTTCGCAAAAGAGATTGCAGCAAGATCTTGAGAAAGCATTGGGTAACCAATGGGATATCGAGTTGGAGCCTTATCGAATTGCCTTGGCTAGTTGTATGAGTGAAACTGCCCGCAGAAGTGGCTAAAATCATCTAAATTTTTTGCTACCACTTAGCAATCAATTGGCTTACTGAGATGCTGCCTGTAACATCTCTCTTATGAAGATTGCCGTATGCATCAAACAGGTCCCTGACTCTTGGGCTGAGAAAAAAATGGCTGGTCAGGTTTTAGATCGTGCCAATGTCGATGCAGTATTAAATGATTTGGATGAGTATGCAGTTGAAGAAGCACTTCGTATTGTGGAGGCAAACTCACCAACCAAAGAGGCGGGTGAGACAAGTGGTCATAGCATCACATTAATCTCTATGGGACCAGAGCGAGCTACGGAGGCGATAAGAAAAGGCTTATCAATGGGAGCTGATAATGCGATCTTGGTAAGTGATACATCTTTGGCAGGTTCTGACGCACTCGCTACCTCATTAGTTTTATCTGAGGTAATTAAAAAAGAAAATTATGATCTAGTTATTTGTGGCACCGAAAGCACTGATGCCAGAATGAGTGTAGTTCCAGCGATGATTGCCGCTCGGCTCAGTTGGGCGCAATTAACCTTTGCCGGAAAAGTTAAGGTTGACCTTGCTGGATCATCTGTTGAGATTGAGCGGGTGACTGAATTTGGTAACCAAGTCATGGGCGCAAAGTTTCCAGTACTACTTTCAGTAGTTGAAAAAATTAATGAGCCAAGATATCCATCTTTTAAGGGAATTATGTCAGCAAAGAAAAAAAGTATTACCACTCTGTCAATTGCAGATACTGGAGTTGATGCCAGCTTAGTTGGCCAATCTGCTGCCTGGAGTGCGGTTAAAGATGCCCTGCCAAGGCCACCACGTGGTGCTGGTGTGAAATTAACTGATGAAGGAAGTGGTGGCGAAAAGTTAGTTGAGTTTTTGGTAGAAAAGAGGCTGGCATGAGTGAAGTTTTATTTTTAGTTGATCATCTTGGTGGAAAGATAAGTAAAGCAACGGGCGAGCTTGCCACCTACGCTAAATCAATTGGTGAATCTGTGGCGGTTGTTTTCGCACAAAATGCAGATGAGATCAAATCACAGTTAAATACTTTTCCAGTAGATAAGGTAATCACAGTTGCAGGTGAATGGGATAAGTACGGCGCCCCTGCGATTGCTGAGGGTTTAGCGCAGTTAATAAAAGCCAAAAGCCCAGCGGCGGTATTAATCACCTCATCTGCTAACGGCAAGGAGATTGCTGGCCGGGTTGCAGTTATTTGCAGCTCAGGCATTATTACTGATGCAGTAAATGTTGATAAGGATTTGATTACCACGCAATCAGTCTTTGGTGGCTCAACAACTGTCCACTCAACTGTGATCAAGGGTGTTCCTATTATTACTTTACGAGCAAATTCAATAGAAGCGGTGAGTGCGACTTCATCACCTACTGTTGAAACTTTTGCTGCAACAATCTCTGAGTCGGCAAAGTTGGCACCGATTTTATCTGCCACCCCAGTTATTAAGGGTGGGCGACCAGATCTAACTGAGGCATCAATTGTGGTTTCA
>SXGS01525965.1_pt1 | contig 14430 bp, 12 predicted proteins | sample 3174681 | NCBI WGS metagenome assembly SXGS01 (sample SAMN11356861, study PRJNA531348) | freshwater metagenome | isolation source: freshwater sample F1-80 | place: China: Fuxian Lake, Yuxi | collected 2017-12-25
CATCGCCTGCGGCCTGGACGTGGTCGCCTGCCCCGCCGCCGAAGCGGATGCGCGCACAATCTCCTTCGTCGAGACGCTGACGGCGGAAGTTGGCCTGGGACAACGGCTCCGTGATTACGGCGTGAAGGAAGAACAGTTCGACGCGCTCGCCGCACAGGCGATCCTCGACGGCTGCCACCAGACGAATCCCGTGCCGGTGACTCAAGACGACTTGAAGACCCTGTATCGCGCAGCGTGGTGACGGCCGGATTTCTCGATCCAACAGGCCCGGCGGTTTTTCTTTTGGCGCGTGGCGGCGGGCGAAATCGCTCGAACCACTCCGGACGCAACAAGGCCCGAACCTTGCGGTTCGGGCCGGGTTTCCGGGCGGGCCCTCCGTTCCCGCGCGGCTTCAGCGCAACTCCCATTGATGCCCTGAAGTCCTGACGCCGCGCTCCGGATCACTTGCGCGGGCCGGGAGCGGGCCGGATCGGGATCCGGACCGGCTCCTCCAGCCCGCCGCCAACCCAGACGATCGGCACGCGGCGTGGACACCGTTCCCTCCGCCCCGCCGCGGCCAGAGAACTTGCGGCAGGGCCAGCCGAGGGCCGGTGTCCAAAACTTCTCCCGGGCTCGTGAGTCGGCGTATATCGACGCTGGCGTTGCGGCCCGGGGTTGAAAGGGAGGTGCTGCGGCGGGAACGGGCCTGGCACCGTGTTGAATCGTCGTCCTTGGCGTCTGAGCGCCGCAGCTTGGGAAGAGTTCGGTGGAGCCTGTGTTTTCATTCCACCTGTTCCTTGGCGGTTCTCTCGAAAAGGTGACGCCGAATTTGCAGACATTCTCTTAAAACCCCCGGACGCAACGGTGTCGTCCCCAACCAACCGCCAGAGGCGCGATGGAAACATTGCGCGCGGCACTGGCGCGGATATTGTCGGCGGCACCCGTTATGAAAACCTCATTCAGCCTCGCGCTGTCTCTCGCCCTCGGACTGTCCCTCCTGATCTCACAACGCTCGGGCCTCGCCGCAGCCGCGTCGGCAAATTCACTGACCAGCGACGAAAAAACCGCCGGCTGGAAGCTTCTGTTCGACGGGAAATCTGTGACCGGATGGCGCGCTTACAACAAGCCCTCGTCCCCGCCGGCCGCCGGTTGGAAGGCAGAGGACGGCGTCCTCAAGAAACTCGCCGGTGTTCGCGGCGGCGACATCGTGACGGAGGAACAGTTCGGCGACTTCGATCTCATCTGGGAATGGCGCGTCGCCAAGGCCGGGAACAACGGGGTGAAATATCTGGTCACCGAGCAGCGCCCGTCGGCACCGGGCCACGAATACCAGATGATCGACGACACGGGGCACCCGGACAGCAAGCTGGGCGCGAAGCGTCAGACGGCGGCGTTCTACGACGTGCTTCCGCCGTCGGCGGACAAGGTAATCAAACCGGTTGGCGAATGGAACGCGTCGCGAGTGGTGATTCGTGGGAACAACGTCGAGCACTGGCTCAACGGCGCGCGCGTGCTGACCTACGAACTGGGCGGCGAGGCGATTCGCACGGCGGTGGCTGCGAGCAAGTTCAAGAACGCGGCGGGCTTCGGCACGAAGATTCGCGGCCACATCATGCTCACAGATCACCAGGATGAATGCTGGTTCCGTAACATAAAGATTCTCGTGCCCGCGAAGCCTTGAACTGTTTCGCGCGAAGCCGGGAAGAACGCGAAGGCCCGGAGGGCCACCGAATCCGAACATCACCCGTTGGCTTTCCCCCCTTCGCGCCCGTCGCAACTTCGCCTGACGCCTGACGCAGATGCCGCCGGACGTTCCGGCTACTTGGCCGCCGGCCCCAGCTTGCTCGCGGCTTCGCGGTCGAACGCGAAGTAATCGCACGTCAACTCCTCGCCGGGCGCGATGTTCCGCAAGGAGACGGTGACCACCGGGCCGGCCGCATCGGGACTCACCCCGGTGTTCGGCGTCGAAGAATGATTCATGAAGCAGGCGTGGTCGCCACTCAGCACCCAAAGGCCCGTCTCCGAATCGCAGTAGGCAAACCACCGTAAATGCGCCACGGCTTCCGGCGGCAGAGCGTCGAGCGCGGCCGGCGGGAACTCACGATCGAAGCCCGACTGAAATTTCCAGATCGGCGTTCCCTTCGGCAATTCCTCCGCAGCAACAATCCCGAGGCCGTGGATGGCGCTCGGCTCGACGCGAGTCTTGGTCAACAGCATGACAACAGAAGCGCGCCGGAGCCCCTCAGACGAGCGCGTAGCTCCCGGTCGTCGCGGTCGCACCGGGCGTCTTCTTCAAACGGCCGTTCGCGGCGAGGTGTTCGCAGATTTTGAAGACCGTCTCGAAGCCGTCATGCGCGCCGATGCCGCTGGCGATCTGCGCCGAGGTGAGCGCGTGGCCTTTCTTCTCGTTGAGATACACCATTACCCTGCCTTGCAGCGCGATGACCGTGCCGGCGGCTTTCTTGCCCGCTTCGACACCAGGCTGATGGTAGGCGTTGATATTCACCAGCGACGCATACAAGCCGACCGCACGCTCGAACAACGCGATGAGCATGCCAACAGTGAACGGGCTGACTTCGCGCACGGTGAGCGTGATGCTCTGGCGACCTTTCTCGAAGAGCGCCTCGCGGGTGCCGAGGAAGAAGCCGCTGAGAAAATCCCCGCTCGTCACGCCGGGCTCGACTTGCAGGCTCTCGCCCGAGCGATCGCGCAGCACCTCGATGAACACCGCAAAGAAGTTCAGCACGCCCTCACGAAGCTGCTGCACGTAGGCGTGCTGGTCAGTGGAGCCCTTGTTGCCATAGACGCTCAGACCCTGGTTCACGACCTCGCCGTCGAGGTCGAGTTCCTTGCCGAGCGATTCCATCACAAGTTGCTGGAGGTATTTCGAGAAGAGCTCGAGACGATCCTTGTAAGGCAGCACGACCATGTCCTTGCCGCCGCGGCCGTCGCCGAGGAAATGCCACATGAGCGCGAGTTGGGCGGCCGGATTCCTCGCGGTGTCCGCCTGGCGCGTGACTTCATCGCAGGCTTTCGCACCGGACAGCATCGCGTCGATGTCGATGCCCTGAAGCGCGGCGGGCAGCAGGCCGACGGCGCAAAGCTCGCTCGTGCGGCCGCCCACCCAGTCCCACATCGGGAACCGGCGCAGCCAGCCCTTGCTCACCGCAACTTTGTCCAGCTCGCTGCCGGCGCCGGTAACGGCGACGACGTGCTTCGAGAAATCCAGCCCCGCCTTGGTCCACGCCGCCCCGGCTTCGAGCATGCCGTTGCGCGTTTCCTTCGTGCCTCCACTCTTGCTGATGACGATCGCCAGCGTCTGCCCGAGCTGCCCACGCAACTGACCGAGCACCTTGTCCATGCCGTCGGGATCCGTGTTGTCAAAGAAATGCACGGCCATCTTGTCGCTGGCGGGCTGGCCCAGCGCGGTGGCGACGAACTGCGGCCCGAGCGCGGAGCCGCCGATGCCGATGACGAGCACGTTCTTGAACGTGCCTTTCGCCCCGGCAACCTTGCCGCCGTGCACGTCCGCCGCGAACGCCTTGAGAGCAGCGAGTGTGTCTTCGATGGCGGCGCGGTATTCAGCGTTTGGCGCGAGCGCGGCGTTGCGCAGCCAGTAGTGGCCGACCATGCGCTTCTCGTCGGGGTTCGCGATGGCACCCTTCTCCAGCGCGGTCATCGCGGCAAAGGCGGCCTGCATCTTCGGCTCCATGCGCGCGAAGAAATCCTCAGGGAAATTCACGCGGCTAAGGTCGATGCCGAGCCCGAGCGCCGGGAATTCGGTGAAGTGTTTCTCGAAACGGTGCCAGAGCTGTTCTTTGGAGAGGTGCATAGCGGTCGTGGGCGCAGCCTAACAAAGGCCAGTGCCAAGGGAACCAGGAAAACCCGGAATCGTTTGGCGCCTGTTTGTCGGAAATAATCTCCGGACAATGCTGATGAAACAGAGCGCCGGTCTCCGGACCCGGCGCGACCGCTCAGAAGACCGGATCCAAGTTTAGAAGTATCCCTGCTTTTTGCGGTCTTCCATTGCAGCTTCGCTCGCCTTGTCGTCGGCGCGCGAGCCGCGTTCGGTCACGCGGGCGGCGGCAATCTCACCGATGATGTCGTCGATGGTGTTAGCAGGGCTCTCGATCATGCCGGTGCTGATCATGTCCGCGATGGTGCGGACGCGGCAGACCATGTTCTTCACCGGGTCCTTCGCCGAAGGGCGCGCGCCGGCGTAGGGGTCGGGCTTGGTGGTGTCCGTGTGCGGCGGCGGCACGGGGATCCATTGGCCGCCACGGCGGAAGCAGTCGCGCGTGTGGCTGAAGTAGATGTTCGGCACTTCGAGCTTCTCGCGCTGGATGTATTCCCACACATCCATCTCGGTCCAGTTCGAGAGCGGAAAGACGCGCATGTTCTCGCCCTGGTTCAGCCGTGCGTTGTAGAGGTTCCATATCTCGGGACGCTGGTTCTTCGGATCCCACTGGCCAAAGGCGTCCCGGAAGCTGAAGAAGCGCTCCTTCGCGCGGGCCTTTTCCTCGTCGCGCCGCGCGCCGCCGATGCAGCAGTCGAAGCGGAACTCTTCGATGGCAGCGAGCAGGACGGGAATCTGAAGCTGGTTGCGGCTGATCTGGCCTGGAGTCGGCGTGACGAAGCCCTTGGCGATGCCATCATCGACGGTGCGGACGATGAGTTTCGCACCAAGCTGCTTGGCCCGGCGATCGCGGAACTCCAGCAACTCGGGGAACTCGTGGCCGGTCTCAACGTTGAGAAACGGCATCGGGATGTCCGACGGGCGGAAGGCTTTCTCAGCAAGGCGCAGGAGGCAGATGGAATCTTTGCCGCCGGAGAAGAGCAACGCAGGCCGCTCAAACTCGGCGGCGACTTCGCGCATGATGTGAATGGCCTCGGTTTCGAGGTATTGGAGATGATCGAGATGGTAACTGCTCATAGTCTTAGCCACGGATGAAACACGGATCGAACACGGAGCCAGATCGGTATCTGAGTCTCATCCGTGTTCAATCCGTGGCTGAAAATCACGCTTTAGCGACTGCCTTCCCGCCCCACGCTGCATGGAGGCCGCATTCGCGTTTCTCGTCGGCCTTGGCGGGATCGAAGTAATCCCATTCGTTCGGGAGATTGTGCTCCTTGAGATAGGCTTCCATCTCCGCGTCGCTCCAGTGGAAGACGGGACTCACCTTGAGCGAATTGAAATTGCCGTCAGGCGAAACGATGTCCAGGCCGGCGCGATTCGGATTCTGCACTTTGCGCAGCGCGGTGATCCAGACAGTGGGCGCGAGCTCCTTCATCCCGCGCTGGAAAGGCTCCAGCTTCATCACGGTGCTGAAGGCCTTGATACGGTCCTCATTCTCCGGCGTTGGCTCGGGCATGCCGCCGTGGACAGCGTCGTAGTGCGCGGCGGTCAGTTTCGGCAGATATGCCTTGATGTTCAGCTTGAGCTGCGACCGGAGCTGCTCGGCGTGTTTGTAGGTGGCGGGACGATTGTAACCGTGATCGACCCAGAGCACCGGGATGTCGGGCTGCACCTGCGTGACAAGGTGGAGGATGACAGCCTCGAAAGGACGGTAGTTCGTGGAGACAATCGCGCGGCCGCCGGCTTGGGCGATCGCCCACTTCACGACATCAAGGGCTGGCTTGCCGCGCAGGTCGTTGTTGGCTTGGGAGATTTGTTCGTCGGTCATGGTGGGATCAGTTTCAGTTCAGGAAATAGATTTGTAGAGGGTGCGAACGCTCACGGCCATGATCAGCACGCCGACAAGGATCATGAAGGGTTTCACCGGAAGCTTCTTGCACGCATAGGCGCCAAGAGGGGCCGCGATGACGCCGCCGAGCGCAAGACCGAGGATGATCTTCCAGTTCGAGGCGCCGAGGGTGAGCACAAAGACGATCGAGGACGAGAGCGTGACAAAGAACTCGACGGCGTTAACGCTGCCAACGGTTTCGCGCACGTTGTTACCACGAACGATGAGGTTCGAAGCAACAATCGGCCCCCAACCACCACCGCCAATGGCATCGACGAACGCGCCGCAAAACGCCAGCGGACCGAGATGCGTGGTCACCTGCCTGGGCGGAAATCGGCCGAAGGCCTTCACGACGATGATGAACCCCATCAGCAGCAGGTAGCCCGCGATGAACGGCTTGAGTTTTTCGCCCGGCAGATTCGTGAGGATGTAGGCACCGATGGCCGCACCGACCACACCGGGGATCAGCAACTTGCGGAAGAGGAACGAACTCACGTTGCCTAGCGCGCGATGTGAGAGTGCGGAGGCACCAGTGGTGAAACATTCGGCCGCATGGACAGTTGCGCTCGCAGCGACGGGGGGCACGCCAACCGTCAACAGGATGCTCGTCGCCGTGACTCCGTACGCCATGCCGAGCGCGCCATCGATCAACTGCGCGAGGAACCCCGCGAGGGCGTAGAGGAAGAATTCTTCGGTCATGTCGTAAATGAATGTTTCGCCGGAGCTTCGGGCTCTCAGGCGGCAGGCACCGCCTGCGAGAGAGCCCGCTCGCACCAGTCTCCGAACCGCTCGCCCGCATTCTTCTCCGTCGCGAAGCGCGCGAGCAACGGGCGGAGTTCAGCCTCCAGTTCCGTCTCCTTGATCACTTCCTTGAACAGTTTGTTCAGGCGCGTGCCGGCGGCGTTGCCACCGAGCCAGAGCTGGTAACGGCCGGGAGCTTTGCCGACGAACGCGATCTCCGCCATGTAGGGCCGCGCGCACCCGTTCGGGCAACCCGTCGAGCGGATGACGATGTCCTCGCTGCCGAGGCCGAGATCGGCACAGAGCTTCTCGATACGGTCGATGAGGCCGGGCAATGCGCGCTCGGATTCCGCCAGCGCAAGGCCGCAGGTCGGCAACGCCGGGCAGGCCATCGAGTTGCCGTGCAGTCGGCTCGCCTGGTTCTCAGTGCGAACCCCGTGCCCCGCAAGCAAAGCTTCAATGGCCGCTTTGTCCGCGTCGGCGACGTTGGCAATCATGACATTCTGGTTGCCGCTCAGGCGAAACTCGATGCCCTTGAACTGCTCCGCAACCTGGCGCAGTGCTGATTTCTGGCGGCGACCTTCGACGTCTTTCACGCGGCCGGTCTCCACGTAGAGCGTGAGGAAGTTCGTGCCGTCGATCGCCTTGTGCCATCCGTACGTGTCGTTCGTGGTGAGGAACGCATACTGGCGCACAGGCTCCAGCTTGATGCCGGCCCGCTTCTCGATCTCGGCACGCACGAAATCCACGCCACGTTCCGCGACAACGTACTTCAACCGCGCGTGTTTGCGATCCGTCCGGTCACCGAAATCCCGGTGCACCAGCAGGACGGCCTTGGCGATCTCGACGACGTGCTCGGCCTTAAAGTATCCGATGACGTCCGCAATGCGCGGATACGTCACCGTGTTGCCGTGGCTGCGGCCCATCCCCCCGCCGACGGCAAGGTTGTAGCCCACCAACTGGCCGTTCTCGACGATCCCGATGAATCCGAGATCGTTCGTGAACACGTCCATGTCGTTGTTCGGCGGCAGCACGAAGGCCGTCTTGAATTTGCGCGGCAGATACGTCTTGCCGTAGAGCGGGTCCACGAAGTCCTTGTTGGCCGGATCTTCCAGATTCAATTGCACGCCATCGATCCAGATGGAGTGATACGCCCCCGTCTGGGGAGCCAGCGCCGCCACGACACGATGAACGTCGTCGATCATCGCCGCACGGGCGGCGGTCTGCGCCGGCACGGGTGACGCGGTGATATTGCGGTTCACGTCGCCGCACGCCGCCAGCGTCGAGAGCAGGCAGTCGTTGATCTTCTTGATGAGCGGCCCGAGGCCCGACATCACCACGCCGTGGAACTGAATACTCTGCCGCGTCGTGATGCGCAGTGTGTTGTTGCCGTAGTTCGTCGCGAGATCGTCAAACGTGATCCACTGCGCGGGTGTCATGATGCCGCCCGGAATGCGTCCGCGGATCATCATGATGAACTTCTTCTGCGTCTTGCGCAGATCACGATCGTCCTGCTGGTAGATGCCGTGGAACTTGATGAACTGCTGGTCGTCGGCAGAGAACTGGTCTGTGCCCGACGCCATCGTCGCAGCGATATTGCCCGCCAAAGTGGGGATGGCGTCTTTGATGACCTCGTTATGGGTCAACTTGACCGGCTCGTTCGATGTAATCATAAGTTTTATACTTAACTTAGTTATATTAAATCCGTCTGCCAGAAGGATGTCAACATGGAGCTTGGCGTTCGAGCGACATTTCTGGAAATCTCGGCGCGCCCGGCGGATGCCCCAACAGCGGCAAACGTCCGAAAGTGGCGGACCCCTTTGCCGACAGGAAACACCGGCGAGACCGGTTCGCTGGAACGTATGAACGATTCAAAGACAGTCTATTTCGACAACAACGCGACCACCCGCGTCGCGCCCGAAGTCATCGACGCGATGCTCCCCTTCCTCCGCGACATGTGGGGCAACGCGTCGAGCGCGTATCGATTCGGTCAACAGGTCAAGAAGCACGTTGACCACGCACGCGAACAAGTCGCCGCGCTGATCAACGCTGACCCGAAGGAGATCGTCTTCACCAGTTGCGGCACCGAGAGCAACAACACCGCGATTCACAGCGCGCTGGCGATCAACCCGGGCAAGCGACACATCGTCACCACTGCGGTCGAACACTCGGCGAACATCAAGTATGGAGACTTCCTCCAGCGCCGAGCCCACGACGTCACCTTTCTCCCGGTCGAGTCCGACGGTTCGCTAGACATCTGCCGGCTTGATCAGGCGATTCGCCCCGACACCGCCATCGTCTCCATCATGTGGGCGAACAACGAGACCGGCGTCATCTTTCCCATCGAGGAAGTCGCCGCGATCTGTCGCAGCAAAGGCGTTCTCTTCCACACCGACGCCGTACAGACGCCGGGCAAGATCAAGCTCGACGTGAGATCCGCCGGAGTCGATTTCCTCTCGCTCTCCGGCCACAAGCTCCATGCCCCAAAAGGGATCGGGATGCTCTACATCCGCAGGAAAACCCGCTTCCAGCCCTACATCATCGGCGGCCATCAGGAACGCGGACGCCGCAGCGGCACCGAGAACGTGCCCTACATCATCGGCTTCGGTCGCGCTGCGGAACTGGCAATGGCCACTCTCGACGACGAGAACACGCGCGTCCGCGCCCTGCGCGATCGTCTGGAGCAAACCATCCTCAGCACCATCCCGAACACCGTCCGCAACGGCAGCAAGGAACCGCGCCTGCCCAACACCAGCAACATCGCCTTCGACTTCGTGGAAGCCGAGGCCGTGCTGATGATGCTCGATCAACTCGGCATCTGCGCCTCCAGCGGCTCCGCTTGCACCACCGGCTCCGTCGATCCGTCGCACGTCCTCACCGCGATGAACGTCAATCCCATGCGCGCCCGCGGCAGCGTCCGCTTCAGCCTCGGCATCTACAACACGGCCGAAGAAGTGGACTACGTCCTGCAACACCTGCCCGGAATCATCTCCAAGCTCCGCGCCATCTCGCCGCTCAGTCCCGCGCATCCGGACAACGACAAGTTCGACATCAAATCCGCCGCTCGGAAACATCAGGAACACGCCGGGCACACGCACTGACCGCAGTGCGCGCCTGGCAACAGCGCCTCGATTTGCGAACGCCGCTCCAGCCGACAACCCTTCACCTGCGTTGAACATCGTTCAGATCACACCCGGTGCCGGCGGCATGTACTGCGGCGGCTGCTTCCGCGACAACGCCCTCGTCGCCGCGCTGCGGAAACAAGGTCACCAGACATTGATGGTGCCGCTCTACCTTCCGCTCACGCTCGACGAACCCGACCAAAGCGCGGGCACGCCGACCTTCTTTGGCGGCATCAGCGTTTATCTCGAACAGCAATCCGCCCTCTTCCGCCACGCGCCGCGTTGGTTCCACCGGCTGCTCAGTTCCCCTGCCCTGCTCAAGTGGGCTTCAGGCCGCGCGGCCAAAACCCGCGCGGCGGATGTCGGCGAACTCACGCTCTCCATGATTCGCGGCGAGGAAGGCAATCAAGCGCGCGAACTCGACGAACTCCTCCGCTGGCTCGTCACCCAACCGAAGCCCGACGTCATCTGTCTTTCCAATGCGCTCCTCATCGGCCTCGCCCGCCGACTGAAGCACGGACTCCGCGCCCCCGTGGTCTGCCAACTCTCCGGCGAAGATACCTTCCTCGACGGCCTGCCTCCGGGCCTTCGCGAAAACACCTGGCAGACTCTCGCAGAACGCTGCCGCGACGTGGATTTGTTCATCGCGCCAAGCCAATACTTCGCGGATCTGATGAGCCGCCGCCTCGCCCTGCGTCCCGACCAGATGCGCGTCGTGCCCAACGGCATCAGCCTTGAAGGCTACTCCGCCGACACAACAGTCCGGCCACCGAACACGCCGCCAGTGCTCGGCTACTTCGCGCGGATGTGTCCTGAGAAAGGGCTCGACCTGCTGATCGATGCCTTCCTGCTCCTTGCCCGTCGTCCCGCAGGCCGCGAGTTGCGCCTGCATGTTGGCGGCGGATGCGGCCCCGGCGACGAACCCTTCGTCGCCGCGCAACGGCACAAGCTCGCCGAAGCCGGGCTTCTTGAACGCGCACAGTTTTTTCCGAACGTGGATCACGCCGGGAAAATTGCCTTCTACGAACGCCTCACGATCTTCTCCGCGCCCGCGCCTTACAACGAAGCCTTCGGCCTTTACCTCATCGAAGCACTGGCTGCCGGCGTCCCTCTGGTCCAACCGCGTCACGCCGCATTCCCGGAAATCATCCAAGCAACTGGCGGTGGAGTCATCTGCGAACCCGGAAGCCCCCAAGCACTCGCTGACGCCATCGAAGGCCTCCTCGCAAATCCATCCCAGGCCGCCGATCTAGGCGACGCGGGCCGGGCCGCCGTCCGCCGGGAATTCTCGATCGAACGCGCAGCCCAAAACTATCTCGCAGCCTTCAAGTCCGCCGCCGCCCGCGCTTAAAAGCTTCTCCGTTTGGCTGTCCCCATTCGGTTGCGACAACATCGAGGGTTCGGCGGACCTCAGCGCACCTCCGCCGCCTTGAAGAATCCCGTCGCCCGTTTCTCCACCGACGGAGCCCAGATGCGGACGTTGTCCACCATCCCGGTATCGTCGAACGACCCGAAGCCAATTTGTCCCGCGCCGATCGTCTTGTCCTCCGCGACCATGATCGGCTTCGTCATATCATCGAAATAGACCTTAATGGTTCCGGCAGCGAGATTCCGCTCCAGCCGCACCTTGTGCCAGACGCCCAACCCCCAGTTCACGCCCTTCGTTGTCTCACGAGCGATGTTCGTGCGTGGCGCGTTATTCACGATGAAAACATTGTGCGCGTTCTTGTCCGCCGCCGTGGCGATGTGCGCGTAGTAAAAATTCGTCGGCGACTGGAACCCGAAGAATAGGCACATGTCGCGATGGCCATACTCGCGCCCGGTCTGGATGAGATCCGCCTCCAGCACGAAGTCACCGAGGATCCGGTCCGCGAGAAGCGCAATGTTCACCGGCGACCGCACGACCGGCGTGTATTTGCTTTGCCTGACGAGTTCCAGCGCCGCCACGTCGTTGGACCGTGCGAGACGCCAGGCCGAGGGATCAGTGAAGCGAAAGTCTGACAGAGCGCCAGCCTCGACAAACCGCTGGTCATAAACCAGCCGATAGCCGTCAGGAACCCTGTCCGGAAATACGATCGCCCCGCGGAGCGGTTGCTGGATCGCACCGAGTGTCTGGTCGGGCAACGTCAGCTTCTCGGCTCCGGAAAGTTTCGAGGCAAAGAACATCGAGACCAACATGAAAACGCAGGTGATGAAATGAGCTGAGGAGTTCATGAACGAAGAGTGCCGTCGCACACGCGGGAATTCAACTGCCGGTTCTTCTCGTACAGCAGTCGCATCTGGCAAGCGGAGTTGCCAGCGGAGGCGAGGCCGATAGACTCAGCCCCGTGATCCGCAACATCATCTTCGACTGGTCGGGAACGTTGGTCGATGACCTGCCGGCCGTCTGGGAGGCGACGAATCATGTATTCTCCCAGGCCGGCGTCGCGCCGCTGACGCTGGATCAGTTCCGCGCGGAGTTTGCCCTGCCGTTCACCGGCTTTTACCAACGCTACACGCCTCATGTTGCCATGCCCCAACTGGAGGCCTGGTTCCACGGGCGGTTCCGAGAAGTGCAGGAGTCCGTTGTCGCGTTGCCGCACGCGCGTGAATTCCTGGAGTTTTGTCGGGAGCGCGGCGTGCGAACATTCGTCCTGAGCACGGTTCACCGCGAACACTTCGCCACGCAGAACCGGAAGGTCGGCTTCGAGCCGTTCCTGGATCGTCCCTACGTCGAAGTCTGGGACAAGCGAACAAAAATCCACGAACTCCTCGCCGAGAACGGACTGCACCCGGCCGAGACGCTTTTTATCGGAGATATGGAACACGACATCGAAACCGCGCGTCACGGCGGCGTTAGTTCCTGCGCCGTCCTCACCGGATACAATCGCCTCGACCAGCTCCGCGCCGCTCAACCCGACGTCATCGTCGAACACCTCGGGGAATTGCGCCGCATGCTCGGACAGAATGCGATGGAACTGTCGTCAACCGCCCCAGCGCAACGCCAGCCGGTGGTGACGGTTGGCGGGTTGATCTTCGATGAAGCGGATCGCGTGTTGATGATCCGCACGCACAAGTGGTCCGGCCTTTGGGGCATCCCCGGCGGCAAGACGAAATTCGGCGAGACTTCTGAGGATGCCTTGCGCCGTGAGTTGCGCGAGGAAACCGGCCTGGAGATCGACGACATCCAGTTCGTGCTGGTGCAGGACTGCATTCACTCGACCGAGTTCTATCGCGACGCGCATTTCGTGCTGCTGAATTACACGTGTCGCTGCGCGGCCGGCGGCAGCGACGCAGTGCAATTGAACGAGGAAGCTGAAGAGTATCGCTGGCTGCGCCCGACGCAGGCCCTCGACCTGCCGCTGAACCAGCCAACCCGCACCCTCCTCGAAGCCGTGCTCAAGGAACAACAACCCGCCGAAGCCTGAATTCGCATGGACCTCATCTGCATCACCGATCTCGAAGTCCACTACTGTGTCGGCGTGCCGGACGACGAACGTTCGGAACCACAACGCCTGCTGCTTTGCATCGAGATGGAATACGATTTCGCCAGAGCCATCTCACGGGACGCCATCAGTGAAACGATCAACTATTTCGCCGTCACCCAGAAGCTGCTGAATTTCGGCGAGGACCGAGAGTGGCGTTTGATCGAATCGCTGGCAGCCGATATTGCGATCATGATTCTTGAAGATTTCCGGCCTCGCCAAGTGACCGTGGAGGTGAAGAAGTTCGTCATCCCGCAGGCCGCTCACGTCTCCGTGAAGGTGACTCGCAGCCGCAGCATCTGACGCTCAGTCCCGGAAAGCAAAAGGGCAGGCAACTCGCCTGCCCTTTGAAACTCTGCGCTGAAACCCGAATGCTATGCCGGAGCCGGAGCGGGAGAACCCAGCCCGGGATCGATCTTCGGGGGAAGCGGCTTCATCACCTCCGGCAGTGGCGTACCAGCGGGAGCGCCAGTCGGTGGACCGGACTGCGCAGCCGGCGGCGGCGGCGTAAAGCGTCCCGTGTTCACGATCTCAATCACTTGCCAACCTTCGAGCGTTTCGTGCTCCAGCAATGCCTTCGCGATCAACTCAAGCTTGTCGCGATTTGCCGTGATGAGCTCCTTCGCACGCTGATAATTCTCGTCGATGATGCGCTTTACCTCGGCATCGATGGTCTGCGCGGTGGATTCGCTGTAGTCTTTCTGACGGCCCATCTCGCGGCCGAGGAAGACGTATTCGTTCGAGTCCCCGTATTGCACCATGCCGAGCCGGTCACTCATACCCCACTGGGTGACCATCGCCCGCGCCATCTGCGTGGACATCTGAATGTCGCCCGACGCGCCGCTGGAAATGTCGTCCGAAACGATCTCCTCCGCGATGCGTCCAGCCAGCGCAACGGCGAGATCGTCCATCATCCGCTTCTTCGTCTGGCTCAATATGTCCTTCTCAGGAAGCATCATCGTCATGCCCAAGGCGCGGCCACGGGGAATGATCGTCACCTTGTGGAGCGGATGCGTGTTCTTCAGCACCACGTTGACCAGAGCATGGCCGGCTTCGTGCCAGGCCGTATGACGCTTCTCCTCGTCGGACATCGCAAGGGTGCGGCGTTCGCGGCCCCAGCGCACTTTATCGCGCGCTTCTTCCAGTTCCAATTTGCCGACAGCCTTCTTGCCGGTTCGAGCCGCCAGCAGCGCCGCTTCGTTCAACAAGTTCGCCAGTTCCGCGCCCGAATAGCCGGGAGTTCCGCGCGCGATGACGCCGAGATCCACTGTCGGGTCGAGCTTCACGTTCTTGGCGTGAACCTTGAGAATCGCTTCACGGCCACGCACGTCCGGCAGGTTCACTGTGATCTGCCGGTCAAAGCGGCCGGGACGCAGCAGC
>SXGS01612607.1_pt1 | contig 14426 bp, 6 predicted proteins | sample 3174681 | NCBI WGS metagenome assembly SXGS01 (sample SAMN11356861, study PRJNA531348) | freshwater metagenome | isolation source: freshwater sample F1-80 | place: China: Fuxian Lake, Yuxi | collected 2017-12-25
CATGCGGCCGACGTCGCCGGTGCGGATGAAGCGCTTGCCGTCCGCGTGCCACTCGGTCTCGGCGGTCTTCTCCGGCTGGTTGTGGTAGCCGGTCATCATCATCCCGGAGTGCCCGACCACCTCGCCCATCTCGCCGGGCGCGACTTCGCGGCCCTGCTCGTCGATCAGGCGGATGTCGTGTCCCGGCGCGGGCTTGCCGACGGTGTGCAGCTTGTGCGGGTGCTCGTGCGCGGCGAGGATGAAGGTACCGCCGCCCTCGGTCATGCCGTAGTACTCGGTGAGGCCGCCGGGCCAGCGCCGCAGGATGTCGGCCTTCAGGTCGGCGGCGAACGGCGCACTGGTCGAGAGCTTCATGCGGAACGAGGACAGGTCGTAGTCGCCGAAGTCCGCGCGCGCCATCAGCCGCTGGTACTGCACCGGTACCAGCATGGTGTGCGTGACGCGGTGGCGCTGCGCGAGCGCGAGGTAGCCCGCGGCGTCGAATTTCGCCATCAGCACCACCGCGCCGCCATAGGCGAGCGAGGGAAAGAAGCACACCAGCGTGGTGTTGGAGTACAGCGGCGTCGAGAGCAACGTGACGGCACCGGGGCCATAGCCGAGCGCCGCGGCGCGCAGCACCTGCGACCAGCGCATCGCATTGGGCTGCACGATGCCCTTGGGCGTGCCCGTGGTGCCCGAGGAATAGATGATGTTGAACGCCGCCTCCGGGTCGGCCGTCACCGGCGCCGGCTTCGCCCCGGCGGGCGCGAGCCACGCCTCGAAGCCCGGGCCGTCGAGCGCGATGCGCGCGGGCGCCAGGGGCAAGGCATCGGCGGTACTGCGGTCGAGGAACAGCAGCTTCGCGCCGGCATCTGCCGTCATGGCGGCGAGCTGCGCCGGGGTCGAGGACGGCGCCAGCGGGGCGACGACGATACCGGCGCGAAGCGCGGCGAGGTAGACCGCTGCGTACTCGATCGAGGAGAGTGCACAGATCGCGATGGCATTGCCCTGCGCAAGGCCGTCGCGCTGCATCGCGGCGGCGGCGCGGTCCATCAGCGCGTCGAGCGCCGCGAAGTCCAGCACGCGGTCGTCCTGCAGCAGCGCGGGGGCGGCAGGCCGGGCGCGCGCATGCTCGCGCACGCACTCCGGAACGGTGCCGAAGGGGCGGGTGAGGAGGTCGTCGATGGTGGGCATGAAGGGGCAGGATTCTAGCGGGGTCGGGGACCGTTCTCCGTCACGGGGTAGAATGGAACCGTCCGCAAAGGGGCGCCATGAAACAGGTCAAGATCATCATCGAGAAGCACGAAGACGGCTACGTCGCCTATCCGGTGGGGATTCAGGGCGTCGTGGTCGGTGAGGGCGATACCTACGAAGAAGCCTTGCGCGATGTGCAGTCGGCGCTCAGGTTCCACGTCGAAACGTTCGGCGTGCAGTCTCTCGATGGTGATGAAGGTCCGGTGCTGGAAGCATTTGTCGCCGAGGCCCTCGTTTAGTTGCCGTGCAGAAGTTTCCGGTCGACGCACCGAAGGCGAGAGTCCTCCGCTCGCTGATATCTCTGGGATTCGAAATCGTCCGTGAACGCGAGCACATCTCGATGCGGCGGGTCAACCCCGACGGCTCGACCACCCCGCTGACTCTGCCGAATCACGCTACGATCAAGGGCTCTACCCTGCGCACGATCTGCCGCCAGGCCGATATCAGCCGGGAAGATTTCCTGAAGGCGTTCGAGAGCGCCTGAGGCGCGATTTCGTCCACGGCCGCCTGCCGCTGGATGAGCCTGGTCGCCCTGTCGGGCGCGCCGATGAGGACAACATGTGCGTTTCCGCACCAGTTTCGGGCGATTCGCGTGAATCCTGCCATCACGCCGCCTGGATTTAGAGATAAGGTTTTTCCCTACGTCACTTATAGCGCCTCTTGGGGGGGGGCGGACGGTCGATGTCAGGGAACACAAGCGGATTGTCGCCGGCCGATGTCGTCTGGTTGCTGGGCAACCTGTGCCAGTACCACGGCATTGCCTTCGACCCGCAGCGCCTCGCCCAGCAGTTCCCACCCCCCTACCCGCGCGAAACCCTGCATGAGGCAGCCCGGGCGCTCGGTCTGGATACCGGCGAAATCGCCGCCCTCACGCTTCCCGCGGACTTGCCGCTCCCGGCGGTCGCCTTCCTGCGCTCCAGCGAGGGGCCGGCCAGGCCTGCGATCCTCGTGCGACAGCGCGAAGGCGCGGTCGAGTACGTGGCGCCCGACTCCGCGGTGCCGCTGACTTGCGCCGCGGGAGAGTTCGCCTCGCGCTTCCAACCCGTGGTCATTCTCGCCTCGATTCGGGTCGACGATGGTGCTGCAGCGGCTGGTTTTTCGGAAGAACGATCCGCGTTCGGCTTTCGCTGGTTCCTGCCCGAACTCGCCCGCCACCGCGAGATCTGGCGCGACGTGCTGCTCGTTTCGCTCGCCATCCAGGTGGTCGGCCTCGCCATGCCCCTGGGCACCCAGGTGATCGTCGACAAGGTGGTCGTGCACCAGACGACGAGCACGCTGGTTGCCGTCGCCGCGGGGCTCGCGATGTTCCTCGTCTTCAACGCCGTGATGGGCTGGATGCGGCAATACCTGCTCAATCACACCGGCAACCGCGTCGATGCGGTACTCGCTGCCGAGGTGTTCCGCCACCTCTTCAGGTTGCCCATGGGCTGGTTCCAGCACCGGCCCACGGGCACCACCATCGCCCGCCTGCACGGCGTGGAAACGATTCGCGAGTTCATCACTGGCGCCGCGGTGTCGCTCGCGCTCGACCTGCCCTTCCTCGTCGTCGTGCTGGCGATCATGTTCTGGTATAGCTGGCCGCTCACGCTGATCGCGCTCGGCGCCGTGTTCCTGCTCGCCGCGTTCGGCGTGCTCGTCACGCCGCTCTTGCGCGCGCGCCTGAACCGCCAGTTCATGCTCGGCGCGCGCAACCAGGCGTTTCTCACCGAGTATGTCTCCGGCGTCGAGACGGTGAAGGCGCTGCAGTTCGAGCCGGTGCTCGAGCGCCGCTACGGCGACTACCTTGCCGGCTACCTCGCCGCGAGCTTTGGCAGCCGGCAACTCGCCAACACCTACAACACCGTGGCCAACGCCATCGAGCAGGCGATGACGCTGGCGATCCTCGTCGTCGGCGCGCTCATCGTCATGCGCGGGGAGGGTTTTACGATCGGCATGCTGGTCGCGTTCCAGATGTTCGCCGGGCGCCTGTCGCAGCCGATGCTGCGCATCGCCAGCCTGTGGCAGGAGTTCCAGCAGGCCAACATCGCGGTGCGGCGCCTGGCAGATGTGCTCGACGCCCCCGCGGAGCCGCATTCCCTCGCCCCCGACGCTTCCGCCACCGGGCCAGGAAGAATCGAACTTCAGTCGCTCGCCTTCCGCTACAGCCCGCGCCACCCGGTGCTTTTCAGCAATCTCAGCGCGTCGCTGCGCCCGGGGTCGCTGGTGGTTGTCGCCGGGCCATCGGGCTGCGGCAAGAGCACGTTGGCGAAGCTATTGCTGGGCTTCTACCAGCCAGAGGATGGCCGCGTTCTGCTCGATGGGCGCGACCTCGCGGGACTGCCCGCCAACGAGATCCGCCGCGCCTTCGGCGTGGTGCCGCAGGAGACCACGCTTTATTCCGGCACCGTCTACGACAACCTCGCGATGGCGAACCCGCATGCCGGGTTCGAGGAGATCGTCGCCGCGTGCCGGCAGGCGGAGATCCACGACACCATCGAGTCGCTGCCCGAGGGCTACCGCACGCCGGTGGGCGAGAACGGCGTCGGCCTATCGGGCGGGCAGAAGCAGCGCATCGCGATCGCGCGGGCGCTCCTGAAGCGCGCGCGCATCCTGATTTTCGACGAGGCGACGAGCAATCTCGACATGGCCACCGCCGAGGCATTCGCGCAGACGGTCAACCGCCTGAAGGGTGCAGCCACGATCCTCTTCATCACCCATGCCGTGCCGCGCGGGCTGGATGCCGACCAGATGCTGCGCTTCGGACCGCGCGAGGCCGCGAAGACCGGCGAAAGGAGCGCCGATGTCTGAGGCCCCCACCCGCGCCGTGCGCGACTGGCTGCCGGCCGCTCACGCCGACCCGCGCGATTTCCTGCCGGGGCTCTTGCGCGTGCAGGCGCGCGCGCCGTCGCCGCTCGGCCGGCGCGTACTGTGGGTGCTGGTGGCGCTCGTCGTCGCGACCCTCGCATGGGCGGCGCTCGCGCGCCTCGACATCGTCGCCGTGGCCGAGGGCAAGCTCGTCCCCGCGAGTTACCTGAAGATCGTGCAGCCGGTGGAGCAGGGCGTGCTGAAGGAGATCCTGGTGCGCGAGGGCGAACTGGTGCGCGAAGGCCAGCTCCTCATGCGCATGGACCCGGTGCTCTCGGCGGCCGACGGCAAATCGCTGCATGCCGAATTCCACGCGCGGCGACTCGCACTGCGGCGTATCGACGCGCAGCTCTCCGGCGCACCGATGGCGCGCGCCGGCGACGACCCGCCCGAACTCTTCGCCAAGGTGATCGCGCAGCACGCGGCAAACGTTGCCGCGTGGCGCAATGCGCTCGCGCAGGAGCAGGCGGTGCTCGACAAGGCGCGCCACGACCTCGTGTCGGCCGAGGAGGTGCGGGGCAAGCTCCTCGCCACGCTGCCGCACTACCGCGAACAGGAGCAGGCCTTCGAGAAGCTGAACCGCGACGGCTACGCCGGGCGGCTGCTCTATACCGACAAGCAGCGCGAGAGGATCGAGCGCGAGCAGGACCTCAAAAGCCAGGAGGCGATCATCCGCTCGGCGCGCGCGACCATCTCGCAATCGGAAAAGCGCCTCGCGCAGATCGACGCCGACTACCGCCGTCAACTGCAGACCGAACGCGTGGACAACGCGGCGCAGCTCGAGCGCGCGGAGCAGGAGTTCGCCAAGCAGCAGCACCGCCACGGCCTCCTGGAACTGCGCGCGCAGCAGGCGGGCGTGGTGAAGGACCTCGCCACGCACACCCCCGGCACGGTGGTTGCGCCCGGCACCATCCTGATGACGCTGGTGCCGCAGGGCGAGACGCTGCGCGCCGAGGTCTGGGTATCGAATGACGACATCGGCTTCGTGAGAACCGAACTGCCCGCCAAGGTGAAGCTCTCGGCCTACCCGTTCCAGAAGTACGGCATGCTCGACGGCGCCGTGTCGCAGGTGAGCGCGGACGCAACCGAGGCCCCCAACCCGAACACGCGCTCGGGAGCACTGGCCGGCCGCGACCGCCCCGCCGGCGCGCTCGCCTTCCGCGCGCTGGTGGACCTGCAGCGGCAAGACCTCGAATCGGATGGCCGGCGCCATGCGCTTGCGCCAGGAATGCAGGTAGTGGCCGAGATCAAGCTCGGCGAGCGCACGGTGCTGGAGTACCTGCTCTCGCCGGTGAGGAGGGCGTTTCAGGAGGCGGGGAGGGAGAGATGATGCAGGGGCGATCTAGGTCACTTCGTCTCAATTTCAACAGGAGCAGACGATGCGTGAGATGCACGTTCGAATCGGAACTATGAACGATCGGCGATGTCTGGAATTCAGATTGCGCGCGTCAACAATTTGGTTCGCGCTTTCAAGGAATCTTCGTCTTGTCTTCATGTTCGTCGGCGTCGCTCTTGCTGGTTGCGCGACATCGTCGAACGTCGTCGACCACGGATTCGGCTTCGATGTAATGTCGTACTCGCTCAACCCCCTCCTTCCGAAGTATGCATTGACTCCCATGATTCACGATCTAGTCACGATTCAGCGACTATATGGCGCGCCTGCGACTGCAAACGGCGGCACTACTGACGGGGCGGGCAACACAACATGGCGATTCTCGGACAACGGGCATCCATTTGCAGAGGGCATGGCCACTGGATCGATCTACAGAAGGCCCGGTGAAGTCATGATGACACTGTGGGATCCGAGCGGTTCGGTTGATGTCATTGACGCTGGATTAATGAGTACGAAGGTTCTCATCGATTTGCAACCCGGAGCACTGAGCGCGATTGGGACACAGGATGAGGCAAACGACGCTATCAAACGAGCAAAGCGGAATGTCGGCATCGCGTTCGGGTCAGTGATTGAGAGCGCGAGTGGTTCGTCGAAGGACGATGAACTGATTGGCAACCAGGCGCGGAATACCCTCTCCGGCAACGCTGGTCGCGACAACCTCGACGGAGGTCGCGGCGATGGAGTGGTCGACACGCTACGCGGCGGTACGGACCGGGATACATACGTGCTCTGGTCGAACGGTGGTCGCGACGTCGTGAGCGACACCGGCGACAACCTGCTGCAATTCAATGTGGTCGATGCCGTCAGCGGAACTGTGACGAAGACTGAAGCCAACCTGTTGGGTTATGCAGGTTCGAATCCGAACTCCTGGGTTTCCCTTGATGGCAAGGTCACCTTCACCCGCAACAGCCCTCTCACGATCACCGACAGCACGAGCGGCATCTCGGTCACCATCGACGACAGCGAGCACGCCTTCCAGGACGGCGACTTCGGCATCCACCTCCTGGATCGCCCCGGCGCGACCGCTGCGGCCGTCACAACCGTCACCGGCACCGCCTTCAACGACGACGGCACCGAGCAGAGTGGCACGGTCTACTCGGCACTGAATGGCGACACGAGAGGCGCTGGCACTGCCGACGCTATTTCCGGCGGCGCCGGCAACGACATTCTCAACGGCCTCGCGGGCGAGGACCGCCTCGCAGGAGACGAGGATCGCGACCGCGCCTATGGCGGCCTGGGCAACGACACGCTTCTCGGGGGCGATGGCGGCGACGTGCTGCTCGGGCAGGACGGCGACGACCTGATCGTTGCCGGGTCGTTGGTCGGGGACGACTTCCAGCAGACGCTCGCTGCCGGCATTGACTCGAATTCGCGCACGGCCGGGCTGGTGGCGGAGTTTCTCGGGGGAGGCGGGGGCAACGACGTGGTCGTGGGCGGCACGGGCGCCGACGTGATTTCCGGGGGGGATGGTATCGACACGCTGGTGGGCGATGCCGGCGACGACCTGATCGCGGGGGATGCTGAATTCGTCACCACGAGCTTCGACTGGTCAGTGGGCGCGGGCGGCTTCGTAAACGTGTCGAGCCTGCCGGTGGTGCCCGGCGTGGGCGGGGCCGATTCGATCTATGCGGGCGGCGGCAACGACCAGGTCGCGGCCGAAGCGGGCGACGACTACGTGGACGGCGGCTCGGGCAACGACGTGCTCTACGGCCACGAAGGCGCAGACACGCTCTACGGGGGCGAGGGCGAGGACGTGATCGCCGGCGACACGCTCACGGGCGACGCGGCGCACCCGACGCCGTTCGATCAGCATGGAACCGACTGGATCGACGGCGGCGCCGGCAACGACGCGCTGGTGGGCGGGGGCGCCGCGGACTGGATCTATGGCGGCGCGGGCAACGACATCGTGTACGGCGACGACACGATCGTGCCGGTGGCGTACCAGGGCAACGACCACGCCGAGGGCGGCGAGGGCGACGACCAGCTCTTCGGCTTCGGTGGCGACGACGAACTGCACGGCGACGCGGGCGCGGACTACCTGCAAGGCGACGCAGGCAATGACGTGCTCGGCGGCGGCACGGACAACGACACGCTCTATGGCGGAGACGGCGCCGACTACCTTACTGGTGGAGATGGCGCCGACAGCCTCGCGGGTGAAGCCGGCGACGATGTCGCCGAGGGTGGCGAGGGCATCGACAACATTTCTGGTGGCGAAGGCGCGGACGTACTCTCCGGGGGCGCCGGCAACGACGTGATCGCCGGAGACGGCGGCAACGACATGCTCTCGGGGGACGAGGGCAACGACCTTCTCGCCGGCGGCCTCGGTAACGATGCGCTGGAAGGCGGTGCGGGGACGGACGAACTGCAGGGCGGCGACGGCGCCGATACGATGGCGGGCGGAAGCGACGCCGACCGGCTCTTTGGCGAGGCGGGCAACGACCGACTCGAAGGCGGAGACGGCAACGACGCACTCTTCGGCGGCTCGGGAGACGACACCCTCGCGGGCGGCAGCGGCGCGGACCGTTACTTCTTCGACCCGAACGGCGGCACCGATCGCATCGAAGACACCGCCGGTGAGAACAATGCGCTCTCCTTCGGCACGGGAATCCTGCCGGGCGACATCACGCTCGGCCTGGGCTCGCTCGCGATCACGGTTGCGGGGCAGGGCACGATCCACATCGAAGGCTTCGATCCCGACGACGCGGTCGGTTCGCTCGCCATCGATACGTTCAATTTTGCGAGCGGCGAGTCCTACGTGAAGGCGCAATTCCTCGACTTCGGTATCCACATCGACGGTACGCCCGAGGCGGACACGATCCAGGGCACCAACGTCAAGGACATCATCCGGGGCCTCGAGTCGGATGACACGATCTTTGCCAAGGCCGGCAACGACACCATCGATGGCGGCGCGGGCGACGACGTGGTCGATGCGGGCGAAGGCAACGACACGCTTGCGACATCGGCTGGCGCCGACACGCTGATCGGCGGGGTGGGGAATGACACCTACTTCGTGACGAACGCCGCCGAGGCGGCCGACGACACGTTTGTCGAAGACACCAGCGCCCCAGGGCGCGACCGCGTGCTCGCGACGGTGACCTATGACATCGCCAATCGGGCGGGGATCGAAGACCTCGCGCTCTCGGGGTCGGCATCCCTGGATGGCTACGGCAGTGGCGGCAACAACGTCCTCACCGGCAATTCGGCGCACAACCGATTGGAAGGCCGCGGTGGAAACGATCTCCTGCGCGGTGGTCTTGGCAACGACACGCTGCTCGGCGGCGAGGGCGACGACCTTTTGCTTGGCCAGGAGGGCGACGACACGCTGGTGGCGGGGCCGGGCGTCGATGTGCTCAAGGGCGACGGCGGCAATGACACCTACCTGCTTGGCGTCGCGACAGGTTCGGCGACGATCATCGAGGAACGCTTCGGGGACAGGACGCAGAGCGTCGGCGGTAGCGATGCGCTGCGGTTCGACGCATCTCTGACGCAGGCCGACGTGCACATCACCCGGGACCTGGAGAACCTCACGGTGACGCTGCCAAGGGGGAGTGCGTTTGTGCAGTCGAACTACGAGCGGCTTATCTACAGCGGCTTAGCCGGGGCGGTCGAGAGCGGGCAGTTTGTCGAGGCGAGGGCCTGGACGGGGTGGTCGACCGCGCGCGTGAGATTTCGTGAGATGAGGAGTGGGGCATGATTACTCGATATGTCAGTACGAAGTCCCTGTCGGAACGCGGTGGTAGGCGGTTACAACGCGGTGCATTGCCGCTCGCCATTTCGCTGTTGATATTGGCGACCTTCGCCATGGAGTGCGAAGCATCGGAGACCCCTAAAGTGGCGCCCGACGCTTGCGATCTCGAATGGGATCGGCTGAAGTCTCTTCCGCCCGTGTCGCGCCGCGAGTACGAGGAGTGGGTAGCTCGTCCCGAACCAAAGTTCTTCAAAGGGTTGACGGGCGCGGATATGTACTACTACTTGGCTCGCGTGCCACTCGTCATCGGAGTCGAGGGTATACCTACGACGGACCAGCGGCGTCAATGGCTCGAATCTGCAATCGCGAGCGGCCACAAGGCAGCACGCGCTACTCTCGTGCGTGAACGCTATTTCAACGCGCACCTGTCGCCGACAGAGCGACCGTCGCGGGAGGAATTCTTGATAGCGGCACGTGAGGCCGCGAGCGCAGGCGACCCAGAGTTCGCTGCGGTAATGATGGACACGGCGTTTAACTTGAACGCCCTTTTTCATTGCCGGCGCGAAGACCGTAGCCCGACGAGCATGAATAGTTGCGCGCCGCAGTCGGTGGTGGAACGGGGGGAGGCGAGAAGTTGGGCAGAGGTCGCGGCCCGATCTGGACATCCACACGCCAAGAGTCAGCTTTGCAAGTTTCACTATTTTGGAAACCACACAGATTTCGGGTTTGAAAAGAGCCCTTCGAAAGCGTTCGCATGGTGTTTTGCGTCAGAGGCGACTGCGTGTTCCGCTGAATGGAATGCCGGAATACTGGCAAACATGTACGAGCGTGGAGAAGGGACGTCGTCGCAACCAGAGCGTGCGGCGGAAATCAGGTCGCGCTATCCAGTTCCGCGCGCAGCGTACAAGAGAATTGTCTTCCCCTTGATGAGTCGTTAATTGAAGGAGTTGTTATGGCAAACCTCAACCTACCTCTGCAGAGTGACATTGCCCGAGCGATCGCGCCTACGGAGTTTCGCGAGGAAGGGGACGGCGCTCGTCAATTTGCGCCAGGAAGCACGATCAAGGTCTACTTCTTTGAGTCGGCACCGTACAGTGTTCAGGAGCTTGACGGGCGCGAGGATCTGAGGCGGATCAATGAAACCTTTCAGGCAATTCGAGCGGACGACCGCGCTCGCATTCTCGCGAATGCTTTTGGTTTGTGGGGGGGAATGGGAAATATCAACTTCACGGTTGTGAGTGACCGCAGCCTGGCAGATATCCGGGTAGGCGTTGGCTCATACGGGCTCGGCAACTCGGTGAATACACTGGTACAGACGACCGAGCGCACAAGATTTTGGAACGACGTTTTCGTATCGCCGGCGCTTTACAACCCTTTGGAATTGGCTGGCGTGCCGCCATTGACGCCGCCTTTTCAGGTAGGTGCCAGAGAGACGCACGATCTTGTGCACGAAATTGGTCATGCCATCGGGCTGCAGCACCCTGCTCTCCCTCAAGCGGGCGGCACGCTGGACGCGAAGTTCAACCGAATGTCGTTCACAGTCCTTACGAACTCCACCCCCAACGTCGAGGGATTCGGGCCGGCAACGCCGATGTTTTTCGACGCCGTAGGAATTGCAGAAATATATGGGCTTAGAGAGAACCTGAACTCCGGCAACACTGTACATCGAGTCGAATTCAACGGGCTACCGACTGGCCGCCTAATTGTGGATTCGGGTGGTACAGACGCTTTGGCGGCGGAATACGTGGATGCCGCTGGAATTGTCCGGATGAGCGATAGGGCGGCGGCTATCGATCTGAGGGCCGGTAGTTTCAGCGCCATTCACATGGGTCCTACCCGACCGTTCGGAAGCGCGTACAACGTGGCGATTTGGTACGACACCGATATCGAGAACGCCAGTGGCGGATCGAAGAACGATGTGCTGATCGGAAACAACGTAAGTAACTCACTCGCCGGCAATGCGGGCGACGACACCCTCGACGGCGGCCGCGGCGACGGGGTGGTCGACACGCTTCGTGGTGGAGCCGACCGCGATACCTATGTGCTCTGGTCGAATGGCGGTCGCGATGTCGTGAGCGACATAGGCGACAACGTACTGCAGTTCAATGCAGTCGACGCCGTCACGGGAAGTGTGACGAAGACCGAAGCCAACCTTTTGGGTTATGCGGGGTCGAATCCGAACTCCTGGGTTTCCCCTGATGGCAAGGTCACTTTCACCCGCAACAGCCCTCTCACGATCACCGACAGTTCGAGCGGAATCTCGGTCACCATCGACGACAGCGAACACACGTTCCAGGACGGCGACTTCGGCATCCACCTCCTGGATCGCCCCGGCGCCACCGCTGCGACCGTTGCGACCGTCACCGGCACCGCCTTCAACGACGACGGCACAGACCAGGGCGGCACGGTCTACGCGGCCCTGAACGGCGACACCGCCGGCGCAGGCACCGCTGACGCCATCTCCGGCGGCGCCGGCAACGACATCCTCTCGGGTCTAGCGGGCGAAGACCGCCTCTCCGGCGACGAGGACCGTGACCGCGCCTATGGCGGGCTCGGCAGTGACACCCTACTCGGGGGCGATGGCGGCGACGTGCTGCTCGGGCAGGACGGCAATGACCTGATCGTCGCCGGGTCGATGGTTGGGGACGACTTCCAGCAGACGCTCGCGGCGGGCATCGACTCGAACGCGCGTGCGGCGGGGCTTGTCGCGGAGTTTCTCGGGGGTGGGGCGGGTAACGACGTAGTGGTGGGCGGGACCGGCGCCGACGTGATTTCCGGGGGAGATGGTATCGACACGCTCGTGGGCGATGCGGGCGACGACCTGATCGCCGGGGACGCCGAATTGGTCACCACGAGTCTCGATTGGGATGTGACCGCGGGGGGCTTCGTGAACGTGTCGAGCCTGCCGGTGGTGCCCGGCGTGGGCGGGGCCGATTCGATCTACGCGGGCGGGGGCAACGACCAGGTCGCGGGCGAAGCGGGCGATGACTACGTGGACGGCGGCTCGGGCAACGACGTGCTCTACGGCCACGAAGGCGCCGACACGCTCTACGGCGGCGACGGCGAGGACGTGATCGCTGGCGACACGCTCACGGGAGACGCGGCGCACCCGACGCCGTTCGAGCAGCATGAAACGGATTGGATCGACGGCGGGGCGGGCAACGATTCGCTCGTGGGCGGTGGGGCCGCGGACTGGATCTATGGCGGTGCGGGCGACGACATCGTATACGGCGACGACACGATCGTGCCGGTGGCGTACCAGGGTAACGACCACGCCGAGGGCGGCGAGGGCGACGACCAGCTCTTCGGCTTCGGCGGCGACGACGAGCTGCAGGGCGACGCGGGCGCGGACTACCTGCAGGGCGACGCAGGCAACGACGTGCTCGGCGGCGGCACGGACAACGATACGCTCTATGGCGGGGACGGCGCCGACTACCTTACGGGCGGAGACGGCGCCGACAGCCTCGCGGGCGAAGCCGGCGACGATGTCGCCGAGGGTGGCGAGGGTATCGACAACATCGCGGGCGGCGAAGGCGACGACACGCTCTCCGGTGGCGCCGGCAACGATGTGATCGCCGGAGACGGCGGCAACGACACGCTCTCGGGGGACGAGGGCAACGACCTTCTCGCCGGCGGCCTCGGCCACGATGCGCTGGAAGGCGGTGCAGGGGCGGACGAACTCCAGGGCGGAGACGGCGCCGACACGATGGCGGGTGGAGACGACGCCGACCGGCTCTTTGGCGAGGCGGGCAACGACCGACTCGAAGGCGGGGACGGCAACGACGCACTCTTTGGCGGCTCGGGAGACGACACCCTTGCTGGCGGCAGCGGCGCCGACCGCTACTTCTTCGACCCGAACGGCGGCACCGATCGGATCGAAGACACCGCCGGGGAGAACAATGCGCTCTCCTTTGGCACCGGAATCCTGCCGGGCGACATCACGCTCGGCTTGGGCTCGCTCGCGATCACGGTTGCGGGGCAGGGCACGATCCACATCGACGGCTTTAACCCCGACGATGCCGTTGGTTCGCTCGCCATCGACACCTTCACCTTCACCGGAGGCGAAAGCTACACCAAGGAGCGATTCCTCGACTTCGGCATCCACATCGACGGCACGCCGGAGGTGGACACAATCCTGGGCACCAGCGTCAAGGACATCATCCGGGGCCTTGAGTCGGATGACACCATTTTCGCCAAGGCCGGCAACGACACCGTCGACGGCGGCGCGGGCGACGACGTGGTCGATGGGGGCGAAGGCAACGACACGGTCGCAAGCTCGGCGGGCGCCGACATGCTGATCGGCGGGGTGGGGGATGACACTTACTTTGTGACCAACGCCGCCGACGCGGCCGACGATACCTTCGTCGAGGATGCCGGCGCCCCGGGGCGCGACCGGGTGCTCGCGACGGTGAGCTTCGACATCGACGGCAGGGCAGGGATCGAAGACCTCGCGCTCTCGGGTTCTGCATCTGTGGATGGCTCCGGCAGTGCCGGTAACAACGTCCTCACCGGCAATTCGGCGCACAACCGGTTGGAAGGCCGCGGCGGAGAAGACTTGCTGCGTGGCGGCCTCGGCAACGACACGCTGCTCGGCGGCGAGGGCGACGACCTGCTGCTCGGTGAGGAAGGCAACGACACGCTGGTGGCGGGGCCGGGCGCGGATGTTCTCTCGGGCGACGGCGGCAACGACGTGTATGTGCTTGGACCAGGAGCCGGGACAGCGACGATCATCGAGGAGCGCTTCGCGGATGCGACGCAGAGCATCGGCGGTAGTGACGTACTGCGCTTCGATGCGTTGCTTACGCAGGCCGACGTTCTCATCACGCGCGACTTGAACCATCTGACGGTGACGCTGCCAGGGGGTAGCGCGTTCGTGCAGTCGAACTACGACCGCCTCGACCTCAACGGCGTGGCGGGTACGGTCGAGCGGGGGCAGTTCTTCGAGGCAGGAGTGTGGACGGATGTCGCCATCGAAATGCTGATCGACGTGACAGCTTCGACCGAAGGCGCGGACACGATCTTTGCCAGTAGGCGGGGGGATGTGCTCTCGGCGCTCGGCGGCAACGACGTAGTGTTCGGCTTCGGCGGTGCGGACGTGCTCGATGGCGGTGCGGGGAACGATTATCTGTCCGGGGGCGACGGCAACGATGTCTATCTCTTCGGACGCGGCTCAGGCCAGGACACCGTGGACGACTACGACTACTTGCACCGCTTCGTGCCGGAGTTCGCGCAGAACGGCACCAACGCGCAGCGCAACGCGTGGTACGG
>SXGS01353390.1_pt1 | contig 14420 bp, 8 predicted proteins | sample 3174681 | NCBI WGS metagenome assembly SXGS01 (sample SAMN11356861, study PRJNA531348) | freshwater metagenome | isolation source: freshwater sample F1-80 | place: China: Fuxian Lake, Yuxi | collected 2017-12-25
AAACTCAAATGCAAAATTCCAAGCAGTCTGTAAACTCATCGCGGCCTCCGTGCGTGGTCTGAAGTGGCAATCAATTCAACCACTTAGATGCGAGAGGAGGCCGCTTTTGTCTCTAGCCGTGAATAATTCGAGCTAGCGCCGTGCCGCTCACCTTCTGACCTCGCGCTTACGCCGCGCCGCGGAGTCCTGGCAGGTTTTGGCGAGCGGTCATCAGGTGGATGGCTGCCGTCAGGCCGTGCAGGGCTTCGTCGATTTGTTGCGTCTCGCGGAGGACTCGCAAGTTGTCGGCGAGGACCGCTTGCGTCTCTGCCAGTTTCCCTTCACCGCGAGCGATCGTTTCGAGTGAGCGAGCGAGGCCGGCGAAGTCGTCGCGGACGGCGACCGCTTTTTCGACGGTCGCTTGAATGAACGACAGGTGTCGCTCTTGTTTGTCATCGACCATGACCAGCGACTGTTGCATCCTTTCGGTGAGGTTTGCGTCGTAGGCTTGGTGCCGTTGCTGCAAGAGGTCGAGAGCCGCTTGCCAGGATTGCAGCTCGTGCTGTTGGCGTTGATCGAATCGCTGGAAGACCGCTTCGAGCGTCCGGCCCCAGATTTCGATTTGGCCTTTGAGCGTCGCGTCGATCGAGGCCAGCGCTTCTTGATTGGCGGACTGCACGACCGACAAGAACGGTGTGATGCTGGGGTCTTTGATCTCGAAGCGGTTGAGCAATTCGCGTTCGATCATCCGGTCGATCGCGTGAACGATGCCTCGTTCAATCCGTTCGCAGACGAACAGCGAGAACATCATCGTCATCGCCGCCGCGAGAGCGCAGGTCGTCGTGTTGAACGCGGAACCCATCTCGCTGACGACACCTGGCAGCCGTTCAACGAGGTCATCGAACGAGATGCCGCTCAGAGCGGTGCCGAAGTGGATCACCGTGCCGAGGAAGCCCAGCACGGGCGACACGCCGCTGACGAAGCGGATCAAGCCGTAGCTGGAGTGCGAGTTCTCGTCGTCGAGATCGGCGAGGTATTGTAGGTGCTCGCGGTAGTCGTCGGCCGTCCCTTTCTCGGTCACGAAGCCGAGCGCTGCCGTCAGGCGTTTGCCGATCTTCGAGTCTTGCAGCCATTGCGGCTGCGAACGAATTCGGTCGAGCAACACCTGCGCGTTCGCCGCCGGTTCGCGGCCGTTGCGCTGAGGCAGCCACTCGTGTCGCAAGGCGAGACTCTCTTTCGGGAACGCAGCGATCTTCAGCAGCACGTCCATCAGGCCCCAGCAGAAGAGGGCGACGATGACGTACTCGACAGCGTGCTCCGTCGTGTAGCGGTACAGCATCGTGTCCCGCAGCGGCGTGAAAAAGACGAGCGCGTAAAAGCCCGCCGTTGCGGCGACTCCCAGCAGAAACGAGAAGCCCATTCCCTGACGACGAGAGGTTTGCGGTTGTGACGACATGCGATTGTCCTTCTGAATTCGATTCGATCATTGAGCGGCCGACCGGCTGCCGTTGGGGGAACCCATGATGGGTGTCCCTTCGGGCAGCGGGCGAGCCGCCACGGTGAAGCCTTCGCGGTGGGCGAGGGCCTGAAGTTTGCGAAACAAAACGAAGCTGTCGGGATAGACCCAAAAAGTGAGCGTGCTGCCAGGTTCGGCTTTGCGAAGCTCGTTGCGAAACGCGGAGTCGGGTCGCAACGCTGCGTCGCTGCGCTCTCCGGCCAGATCGGATTCGGGGAGGAGTTCAAACTTCGAGACACTGGCGCGGACCATTCCAAGCTGCTGTTGTGTCTCGACGACGTAGTTGAGATTCCAACTGCGCACCGGGCCGACGGAACCGGAGAATCGCTTCAGCCGCAGGATCGTGTCTCGCTGCCGTTCCATCTGAGCTTTCATCCGTTCGACCAGTTCCTCGATCGGGACGGCCGTGACGCTTCCGCCGAGGCAGCGGAAGTGCAGTTCGGTTTCGTTCTCGCTGATGACTCGGCTGACTGGCGTGATGCGGTGCTCGAGTTTCTCGACGCGATTCGGTTGCTTCTCGGCGGCGGCGACCTCTGTTTGTCGCTTCTTCAGCCGCACACGCACGGCGTGAAGAGCGGCCTCCAGAAGTTCCGATTCCTGTTGGTTGTCGCGCAACGCCGCGAACTCCCCCTCAAGGTTTGAGGCGAGCGCGGCGAAACGGTTCCGCTGCACGGCGTCTTGCGATTGCAGTTCCGTCAGCTTGGACTCGTCGGCATGAGCAGCGTCGCGAAGACGATCGAGTTCTTGCTGCAACGAATCGGACTGTGATTGCAACGTGGCGAGTTCTTGTTGGCGAGCGGCCTGCACCTCGTCATCCACGGACGGGGCTGCGATCACAATCGGCGAGGCCGCTGCGGCGGGCGTTACCTCCGGTGCCTCTTCGGCGAGATTGACCGGCGCGGTCTTGGCTCGAATGCCAGCCAGGACCATCAGGATGATCAGGATGCCAACGACATTGGCGACGACGTCGAGAAACGAGTCGGAGCCAAATTCCATTTCTTCGCGCGGCTTGCGGCGGCTCATCGGTTGCCTCCGCCGTCGTGGGGTAGGCTTTCAGCCTGCCGCTTCTGGTTTGACAGGCTGGAAGCCTGTCCCACGTCGGGATCGGAATCGAGGTACTCGACGTGCGACACAAGGCCGAGATCGAACAGCGCGGAGTTCAATCGCTGATGAACCTGTTCGCCGCCGGGGACGACTTCGTACTTGATCGTTGGCACCCAGTGATATCCCTCGCCGGCGCTCGGCCAGTCGGACTGCACGCGGTCCATCGCGATCAAGACTCGGTCGATCAGGCTCTGCGTTTTGACACCGGATTCGACGGGGATTTCGTACTCGCCGCCGATCAGCACTCGGCGAGACGAAATGCGGATTGTGATCGCCTTTTCGAGTCCAATGCCGGAACGAGGCATCAAGTATCGCCGCTTCATGCGAGCCATGTTGCTGTGACTCGACGAGCCATTCTTGGAATTGTTCGCCGCGCGAGGATCGTTGCTTGATCGTGAGTCGGAACGCGACGCGCTGGGCTTGTTCGCCGGTCCTCCAGGAACTCCGTCTTTGGTGGACGCGGATTTCGTGCGTTCGCCGCTGAAGGGAAATGGCTTCGAGTCGTCGTTCTCGTAACGCCGAGCATTCGGTTGCGGAAGTGACTCCTCCGGCGGTTCATCGACCGATCGAGAGCGACCGGTCTGCGCGACTTGCCGTCCGTCGGTACGTCCCTGGCCGACGAGAGGCGTCAGCCCTCCATTTCGTGGAACAGCATTAGAATCAGATTTGATCGTGGAACTCTTGCTTGGCGCGAACTGACTCGACCGAGACACAGGCACTGATTGCCCGTTGGGCTGGGGAGATGCTGTTGGTCCGCCAGATTGCGATGCCGCCACTGGCCCGTTGGTCGAGGATGATTTTGTCGATGAGCCGGATTTCGGGCGATTGAACCCCGTAGCTGATTCGTCGATCTCTTTTGGAACGAACGTCCGAGCGGTCGGGTCGAGTTGCACTTGGTCAGCACGCCGTTGGCGATCTCGAACCACTTCCTCCAGCAATCTGACACGCTCGACGAGAGCCTGGCGCGCCGCTGCTCGGCAAATTCGCTCTGCTTCGGGATCGGGATTCGAGGTGTCGATTTCCATGTCGTCGGTGATCAGCTCGTAGCCGTGCGGCACCTTGAGTTGCGAGAGAAACGTCTTCGCGATGTGAAACGCCACTGCCCCGTTCGGCCGGACCAGCAGTAGGACATACGGCTCGTGTTCCCTGTCGTTGAGCACCGAGAGGTCGGTCTCGAACGAGTCGGTATCTTTGGTCGGATCGGCGTCGGCGGAGTGGACTCGTTCGTAGGCTTTCCAGTAGTGGACCAATTCTCGCGACGCGATGAGCAGCGGATTGAAGCCGGTCGTGAATCCATTCAGCATTTCTGGAGTCAGCCGAACATCTTCGGGCAGAAAGCGGACGTACTCTGCCGTGCATTCGATGAGGATCGGCCGTTTGGTTGTCCCGGTGCGGCCGTCGAAGGGCATGAACGCGAACTTGCTCTTCGCGGTTTGTTGCCGTTCGACGGCTTTTGTGAGTCGCTGTTCGGTGTCGGTCAGATCGCTTTGCAGCGAGTCGATCTCAGATTGCAATCGTTGTCGTTCGGCGGTCGCCTCTTCTTGCTGAGTGCGGATGGCCTTGAGCCGATCCTCGGTTGAGGCGGCTTTGACTTTGGTTTTCATCACGGCGGACAGTGCGGTTGCCAACCGGCTTTTCGATTGTGCGAGTTGACTCCGCAAGACATCCCGCTCTTCGGTCAGTTGCTCGATTCGAGTTTTCCATTCAGTCGTCGGATCGACTTCGGGTTCTGGTTCCGAAGCGAGAACGATTGGTTCAGGAGCCGGTGTTGGTGATTGGATCGACTTGGCCCGCTCTTGAATGGCGGCTTGTTTCGCCTTGTCGACGGCGGCGGCTCGGATGCGACTGGTCGCGACCAGCAGCAACAAAATCAGCGACCCCATCGTGCAGACCAGCACGTCGAGAAACGGAAACAGCGACATCTTGCCGGTGTCGGTTCTGCGTCGTCGGCTCATGATGCTCCGTCGAGTGGGTTGACTCGCGGGAGACCGAGCGGCTCGGACAACTTCGCGCAACGATTGCGAAGCACGTCGTCGTGTGCCGACGACGAGGCGGTTCTCGTCTGCGCCATGATCCCCCCTTTGTCGCGGCCGGCAACAAATGCCGAAGCGGCGGCAATGCCGTCGCTGTGACCGCTACGACCCATAACATCGGCGCAGATTCACAGCCGGTTGAACTCAAACCGAGGCCAGCTCGGAAGTCAGGTTCCTTCGGCCGGTTCCGCCGCAGATTTGGTCAGTTCGGGGACGCTGGCAAGCGCAGGAGAGCAGGGATATCGTCACGCGACTTTTGCCCTCCATTGTCTCATGAGCCGGCACGCGCTAGCGTCCGGTTTGTTGTTCGTTTTGTCAGAACCGGACGCTAGCGCGTGCCGGCTCAATAACGAATTGAGTTTGCTCCATGTCCGATCAAAGCCGCTCGTCCTCCGTCTCGTTTGAAGCGCCGCATCCTGGATCGAAGCAGATGCCGCGTTGGACGACCGGCGAACTGATTGACGCTCCGAAGTTCACGAAGCAGAGCATCCTGGCGATGATTGGGCCGGGCTTGGTGATGGGAGCCTCGGCCATCGGCGGCGGCGAGTGGCTGTCGGGGCCGGCGGTGACGGCGAAGTACGGAGCCGCGCTTCTGTGGGTCGCGACGGTCAGCATCCTGGTACAGGTGCTCTACAACATCGAGATCAGTCGCTACGCGCTCTACACGGGCGAGCCGATTTTCACGGGCAAGTTCCGCATCCCGCCGCATCCGATGTTTTGGTTGGGGTTTTATGTGCTGCTCGATTGGGGAGCGATCTTCCCGTACCTCGTTGTCAACGCGGCGGTCGTCGTCGAGAAGATGTTCATTGGAGCGGACTTCAACCCCGAGACAACACACTGGTGGCTCCACAAGTTTGTCTCGACGGGCATCTTCTTTCTGTGCGTCTTTCCGCTGTTGATCGGCGGCAAGGTCTTCAACTCGTTGAAGGTCATCATGTCGGCGAAGCTGGTCATTGTGATCGGCTTTCTGCTGTTCGTGTCGGCGGTCTATTCGCGGCCGTCCCACTGGTTCGAGATTGCGTCGGGACTCTTCAAGGTTGGCACCGTGCCGGTCAGCGCGGGCGAGGACTGGAATGGCAACGGAACGCTCGACCCAGGCGAGGACTTCGACGGCGACGGCCGTCTGGATGTCGTCGAGACGCTGCCGAAGTCGGTGGACACCAACGGCGACGGAAAACCGGATGCGTGGGAGAAAGACTCCAACGGCAAGCCGATCAAATTTGTGGACAAAGATGGCGACGGCAAAGGGGACGGTCCCAACATCGACAACTTCGTGGTCTCGCTGCTCACCGAGGGCCGGTTGCCGAAAGTCGATTGGGCGTTGATCGGGTTCATCGCCGGGTTGGCCGCCATCGCCGGAAACGGCGGACTGACCAACACGCCAATCAGCAATTTCACACGCGATCAAGGCTGGGGCATGGGGCATCACGTCGGAGCGATCCCCAGTATCGTCGGTGGGCATGGCATCGAATTGTCGCACGTCGGCTGCGTCTTCAAAGTGACGGAGGAATCGTTGCCACGCTGGAAGCGTTGGTATCGGCATGTGGCTCGCGATCAGATTTGCGTCTGGATGATGGCCTGCTTGATCGGTGTCTCCTTGCCGAGCATCCTGTCCGTCGGCTTTCTGCAACGTGGCATGGAGGTCGATGGAGACCTCGTGGCGGCGATGACTTCAGAGGGGATGGCGAAGACAGCACTGAACCCGAACCCAGGAACATTGGCCGCGTTGCCTTCGATGTCCTGGCTGACGGGGCCAAGCTGGTCGTCGGGACTGCGGATTGCGACTCTGTTCTGCGGCTTCCTCGTGCTGGCGACGAGCATGATTTCGACCGTGGACGGCTTCGTTCGGCGCTGGGTGGATGTCTGCTGGACGGCGCTTCCGCAACTCCGAGCGCTCGACACGAAGTTCATCAAGTACGTCTACTTCGGCGTGTTGGTCGCGTACGCGGTCGCGTGCCTCTCGATCATTTGGTTTGCAGGCAGCGGAGCGGCCAAAGTCTTCCAACTGGCGACGACGGGCTACAACTTCGCGTTTGCCTTCAGTTGCTGGCACACGATCGCCGTCAACACGGTGCTGCTCCCACGCGAACTCCGCCCCAGTTTGCTCATTCGTGTGCTGATGGCGTTTGGCGGTGTGTACTTCTCGTTTCTCGGCGTGATGGGCGTGCTCAAGTTTGCGGGCCTGGTGTGAGCTTAGCGGCCGAGGAAATAGTACTTCGTGTTTTCGACACTCATCACTGATCTCTGTGAGAGACGTCCCCACCGACCTCGCGTCGGTGGAACGATGATTGGACACTAGAAAGTTGCTGTTTTCGAATTCGCACGCCCCCGCCGAGCTTGCCTCGGTGGAGCGATGATTGGCGACTCACGTCACGTCCAGAGTGGTCAATCACGGCTCCACCGAGTCAAGCTCGGCGGGGGCCAGCACCGCTGTTCGTCTTCGTTCTAGTGATCAATCATGGCTTCCACCGAGACAAGCTCGGCGGGGAGCGTGCTGACGCGTCGGGTGACAGTTTTTCCAATTTCAAAACGAGCCTACCCTGCAAAGGTGGCTGTCGATCCTTCCCAACCCTTGGGCCGTTCGCGAAACTGCCGCTCGAAGTTTTTCTGTGCCTGCCGGGAATCGCATCGTTTATGTCGGGAAGTCAGCCAACTGAGCATTCTGCCGAGACAACTCCGCCTGAGCCGGAGAGTTTGCAGAACGCTCCCGCCCCCAGCGTTCCGAGGGATGTCCCGAGTGCGGCACTCGCCAGCGGGTTTCAGGACATTCTGGGCTATCTGAATTTCTCCGGTGGCAAGCCGGATGCGAAATTTCAGGATCGGCTGAATCGCTGTCACCCGGAGTGGGGCTGGCCGAACCCGTGGGATTCGTTCGAGGCAGCGCTGCTCGCGCGGCTGAGCGAACTCGAAACGACCTCGGCGGCGTTCAAGGATTCGGCGCAGGCGCGGGCCGTGCTCAACCTCGCCTTCCATGAACTCTGGCCGGCATATCGGCGGCATCATGGAGACTTGCTGTTTCATCTCAGCGATGCCGACTTTCAGCAGCCGTTGTTTCTTGCTCGGCTGTTTGAGACGGTGCTAGCACAAGGTTCGCCGTGGGACGAGACCGAGCGAGTCGTCAGCGGTGCGCTCGACAGCCTGAACGACTTCATCGGATTCCGGCCGGTCGCCGTGCTGGAGAACGACCGCAAGATGGAACCGTATCCCAAGGAACGGTTCCGTCCGGTCCCGGTCTATTTTCAAGGAGTTGGTGCGGGTCGCGGGCCGTATCAGGAGCTCATCACGCGAACGATGGAGCTGATGCAGGGAGTCCCGGCGAATCTGTTGCAGAACGCCTACTTCGACCTGCGGAATCTGGACGAGATCGCCTGCGACGTGCGTGCTCACGATCACAACCATCCGGTCTACAAACGCACGAACTACATGTTCGGTGAGTGGGATCCGCACTTCATCGACAACAAGGGAAATTTTCGTAGGTTCATTCTGCGAAAGATCATTCTCGACTCGCTGCTGAATTGGATGGCCGAGCAGACCGATCAGCCGCCGGAAGAATCGCTGTTCGACGCGGCCTCGGTGTTGTGCGGCACAATGCTGATGGCCTCGGCGATCAGCGGAGCGGGGCCGGACACGCACGATTCCACGATCACACTGACCTCGCTCTTGCCGCGAGTCGCTCGGCAGCGCGATGCGTTTTACGAACGGCTGCTGGACGACGCGAAAGGGGAACGAGCCGAGCGACTGCGAGCCGCCGCCAAGAAAACGCAGCAGCCGTTCGGACATGTGCGGCAGTCGCTCAATCTGTATCTCGCCAACTACGGAGCGAGACAGATTCAGTACCGGCACCTCGCGGGGTTGTACGCGATGCTCGGTCGGCCACAGGCTGCGCGGGAAACTGCCGCCGTAATCCCGTCGGTCGCCGCGAGGTTCGCCTGCGAAGTGCATTGGCGAATCACGGCCGCGCATCGGCACCTGAGTTCGGGACAGCTTCTGCCAGCCGTCTCGCTGATCGCCGAAATCGAGGACCACTTCAAGCGTGGCATCGAGTGTGGAGCCTTTCCCGATCCGTGGAACATCCTCGGCTTTCAGGGGCAGTTCCCGTTGTTCTCATCACGAGAGGACAGCATCCCCGATCAGCGGCTCGAAGAGCTTTTGTCGATCGTCGAGCAATACCTCTCGGTCTATTCACGAGCCTTGGGTGAGTCCGCCGCCCAAGGCGACCGCGAGTTGACGCGGCGACTGTCGGATTGCTTCCGCACGTTCGCTGAGTACTGGGATCAGTTCGCCAGTGTCACCGTCGAGGACATGCCGCACGTTGCCGGTCGCGAGAGTTGGGAGTCGGCCACGCACGTCGCTGACGTCCTCTCCGAGTGGCGAGCGGCAGGCGAAGCCGCAGGCGACGTCAGCTTCTGGCGGCGGCACATCGACCGCTTCACGACGGCCAAATCATACGCGCTCGTCGTGAAAGCGTTGCTCGAAAAAGAAGACTACGTCGCCGCGATGGCGCTGTTGATGCAGTGGCTCAGTCAGAACGAGGAGGTCGGCATCGAGTCCGGCTCGTACTCGCTGCCGGCGCTGCTGACCGAATGGATGACACAAGTCACCGCTGAGTCAGCGGACGGCACGCAACCCGATCGTTGGCCGCTGATCCGACGGTTCTTCGCATACCTCGAAGTCAACGCGGGTGAGTTCTGGGAAGTCCCTGTGCTCGACGGACTGGCCGATGAGCTGCCCAAGAAAAAGAAGAAGCCCAAGCCGGAGCAGGATTCACTGGACGAGAATCTCGACGACTTCGATGACGACGGCGGCGGACTGCTCGATCCCGACGACGAGGACGACGAAGACAATCCGTTTCGCAACGCGTACGAGGACGTCTCGTTCAAAGACAGCGCGGACGACGGAGTCTCCGGCGAACTGATGGACGACGGTGCTGCGGCGGGCTCGACCGAGATGGAATACCTCAGCAAGGCGCTGGAGCCGCGATTGAAGTTCACGGTCACGCTAGCTCAGGTCTGGCAGATGGCGGTGGCCTGCTTGATGCGCAACCCGCCTGCTGGACTGCAACGCAATCCGAAAGAAGCTCGGCGACCCGATCTCGAAGACCCGCAGGCGGTGATCAGCGGCTGGGTCAAACATCTCGGCGAGATGCAGCACGGCCTCCGCAAGCTGATGGGAGCGCTCTGGGATTTCGAGATTGCAACGCCGTCGGGCGAGCATGACTCGAATGTTGAATACGACCTGCAGTTGCAGACGAAGCTCTACATGGTGCAGACGGTGATCGCCGCGCAGCTCGCGTGCCGAATTGGCGAGCGTGGCCTCGGCTGCTTCCTCCCCGGCGGCGACACGCGCAAGAAATCGAAAGCCGCGAGCGAAGACCTGCACATGACCGCCCTGTACCGAGCGGTCCTGCGAGGCGATGTCGATGAGGTCAAAACGACTCTGCCCAGCCTGCTGACGACGCTCGCCCGCAAGCCGCTGCTGTATGTGCCGCTGGATGTCGGTGGGCACCCCAAGCAAGTGCTCGCCGCGCGGCTGCTGCAATCGGATATCCGTTTCCTGCTCACGCAACTTCCACGAATGGGGCTGCTCAAGGAGACGTGGCATCTGCTGCGAACGGCGCATCGTATGGAGAAGGCGTCACGCCCCGGCGAGATGGCCGTCACCGAGTTCGACCGGCTGTTCCGCACGGCGGTCAAATCTTCGGCGGAAGCGTTGCTCCGTTCCGCCGCAACCTGGCAAGATGGAACCTTCCCGCAAGAAAAACTGGTCGAATTGCTGCATCACTTGCTGAAGCCGTTCGTCGAGGAATGGGTCAGCCACAGCGCGACGATGCGGCTCTCGGCCGTCGAGAGCATGAAGCGCGACGCCATCTGGGACGAGGTCCGCGAGTTCATCACCAAGTACGGAGCCGAACTCTTCCACGCCAAGATGCTGACGCTCGGCAACGTCCGCGCGATCCTGCACAACGGCATTCCGTGGTTCTTGAATTTCCTCGCCGAGTCACAAGACCCGCTCCGCCCCAGCCCGTTGCTGGAGGCCCTCGACAGCGGCGCGATTGAAACCGATCACGTCGTCCATGTGCTGGAGCTGATCTACACGACCGTCGTCGATAAGTTCGACCGCTTCCTCGAATACAACACGACGACCACGCAATCCGACTACGGCGAGAAGTTTTTCTTCCTGCTCGATTTTCTGCGCGTCGAAGCGGACTACGACCGGGACGCTTGGAATTTCACCCCGCTGAATTTGGCCCACCAAGTCCTCTGCAACGGGAACCTGCAAGAAGCGGTCACCGCCTGGGAACGCAGCTTCGAGAAACGAGCCCGTGAATCCGCCACTGGCCACCTTCGCCGCCTGCACGCCGCCGAACGCAAATACGGCATGAGGCTCCCCGCCGTCAGCGACCGTCTCAACGAACACTTCACGAAGCCGCTGGCCGTGAACCGAATGTTCGCGCACCTGCCGCAAGTCGTCGCAGATGCCCAAGCCCAACGTGCCGAGTCGCCATCCTTCGACGCTCTTCGCCACGAGATCGACGCCTACCTCGCCGACAGCACCGGCTCCGGCATCGAACTCCCCGCCTGGATGCAGAACCTCGAAAAAGAAGTCCTGCGACTCAACTTCCCATCCTCCGGCAACTCCCCCGCCGAAGCCGAGTTCAACGTCACAACTCGCATCGCCAGCTTCGAGGAAATCAGCAAGCAACTCGACTCCTGGCTGCAACTGACGCCCCGCAAGAGAGCGTCGAAAAAGAAGCCGCCAGAGCCTCCCACATAAGTCGCGCTGTGCGCGGGTCTCCTGACCCCGCACCCACCAACCGACGACCGCAGGTCTCCAACGTTTCGGGGAGACCTACGGTCCAACCAAGCGGCGGGGTCGTGAGACCCGCGCCGAGCGCGCTCCGTAGGGTGGGTCGAGTCATCGAGACCCACCAGCACGTTGCTTCTGGCGGTAGTAAACAAGTCTGAGCATAATGCCTCGCGTTCTGTTCCCTGCTGACAGGAGCACCGCGCATGTCCGACGTCCGCACGATTCGCGTCTTCATCGCCTCGCCGGGGGATTTGGCGGTGGAGCGGGCGGCGTTCCAGCAGGTGCTGGAGGAGCTCAACGCCGGCTTCGGCGACGCGCTGGACATCAAGTTCGAGCCGCTCGGCTGGGAGGACACGTTGGCCTCGACGGGGCGGCGGTCGCAGGAGGTGATCAATCGAGAGATTGACCGCTGCGACGGATGTAGGTTGGGACTCCGTCCCGACCGCGTTCGAGTCCGGATGGTCGGGACGGAGTCCCAACCTACGCGCAAACGTCGCACCGATCCCGGCCCGCAGCTTCAGAAGGTGCTCGACTTCCGCAAGTCGCTCGAAGAGTCGCGGCAGGTGCTGTATCACGGGTTCGCGAATGAGTCCGAGTTCAAAGCGGAGGTGGACCGTCACCTGCGAGCGTTCGCCAAGGGGGAGTTGCCGCCGGCCAACGCGCCGCGCGACAAGGTGCTCTTGCCGCTCGCGGTCCTCGCCGAGGTGCAGAAGGAGAAGGCCGAGAAGGAACAAGCCTTGGCCCGCGCCGAGCATGTGAATCAGTTGGCCGCGGCAGCGATGGCGGCATTCGTCGCTTGATTCTGACCTGGATCAACCGGAAGACAGGCAGTAATCCGTCCACGATGATCGCCACCATGCCACGCCATCAGGTGCATTCAGATGCGAGAGAAACGAACGATACGTCGGACCTTTGTCTGGGCTGTTGCGAAACATTTCGAACTCTTCAGCCGCTACGCTGTTAGTGATCCACTCGTCAAAGAACCGCCGATAAACCGTGGCTGAGTTCAGCCGACGGACAGATTCCTCTTCAAGCCATCGCTGACACCCATGCCACTCACTACAGAACAAGGTGATTTGCTCACGCTCTTTGCCGATTCCAAAGAATCCCTCTCGATCAAGCTCTTGGAGTACAAGAACTATCGTTGCGAATAGCCATCCTGCCGCGTTGTCAACACCGTCAGAATCTCCGCAAACACAAATCGATGGTTGGCCGAGTGAAAGGAACTCTTCGAAGCCGTGATCGACAGCCCAGTCATCAAACCACTCATGCGGTGCCCAGCGATAATAGGCTTCTTCACTGTAGTCCGTCCCGCTCTCGTCGCGTTCTTTTTGAGCACGCTCATGTCGTTCCTGTGTATTTGCGAGAGGACGAAGCCAAGCCCCTTCCGAATTACAACCGCAGTAGATCGCAAAGCAGTAGAGTTCCTCGCCCGATGTTTTTACGAGAACCGAGGTGAAAGCACGTTGGATGAGCTCGTTAAGGTTCTGGCGGAAGGTTTTGATGTCGTCCAATTTCATTCAAAACCTCGACTTCCCAAAATGACGCCTGTGAGTAATCCGAGGTTTGATGAAATCATTAGGATCGCGAACTGAAATTGAACTGACTGTCTTTTCCCAAAGTCACACCTCACTTTGACGTTTTGAGTTGGCGATTTCGTCAGGAGTTAAAGCTCCCTTGGAACGCAGGTAAGCGACTGCCTTTTGATTGTCATCTGTCATCGTGATTGACAAAGGATTGCCACCAACGTTGGTGCATATTCGATTGATATCAACACCTCGTTCCAGCAAGAGGTCAACCATCCCAAAACGATGACTGCTTGCTGCCGATGCGAGGGCGATACCCAACGACACTGGTCCGACAATCTCGAAAAGGCGTGGAAACTGATCGAGAAACCATCGCATGAAGTTGTCTGATTTCGTAAAGCGAAATGCCATCAACAGTGAGGGGTTATCGAGACCGATATCGTTGAATGGCAAACCGAAGTGGGCGGTCGCCTGCATCGCGAACTCAGCAAGTGGAATTGATCCCTTCCTCGCGCCTTCCATGAAGAGCCATTTGAACGTTAGCCGCGTTCGCAAATGAGAGTAAGTTGTCATCAATTCATTGACTTTCGCGAGGTCTTCGTTGGCAACGGCTTCATGGTAGAGGGACTCAGCCCACTCCAGAACCGTGTTTTTCCGTTTGAGCGACAATACGCGACTTACGAGATGCTCGTCGAACAGACTCATCAATTGTGAAAGTCCAAAGTTCATCAAACAGTCGCGTTCTTCGCTGTAGATCGGATAGACGTCAAACAGTGAGACTATCGTGCCATCGGGGCGTACCCATCGACCAAATTCGTAAGGGCTCCGTAGCAGAAGCAAGTGACTGAGTTTTGTGTTCGAAGCAAACGGTTCGAGCGGCCCCTCGTTTGATATCACGGCAGTCCCCGCATCAACCCACGTCGTGCGGATATCGCATGATAGAGCGATTCGACACAACCACTCGATGGGCCAAGCCACGTTTTTGTAATACTGCAACAATTGACCGATCGGCCAGTCGTCAGGCAGGTACATCACAAGCTCCACAAACCGTCCGTCCGGACTTCCCTTCCCGATCAACGACGGTCGAACTGACATGCCCTCAGTGACGACAATCTGCATGTCGTCGACGCGAATGATGTGCAACTCGACCGGTGATGCGTTCCCATCAGGGTCACTCAAATTCACTCGCCTCGGCGTTCCGAAATGTGCCGTGAGATGTGAACGCAGCGAGTTTTCGCCTTGGTCATCTCGAATCAATGTTGCATCACTCATCAGCGACACTTCCGTAGCGAGGTTTCTTTGAGCACAGCCTCAAAATCAGGTTCCTCAGCAGAATCTGTGAGTGATTTGTTTTTCAGGGAGGTTTCCAAGTTGGTGGAGGAGTGCGAGTTCGGCGACTCGCGAGGTGCGGAAGCCGTGGGATTTTCTCGACACCAGTTTGGCTTGGTTGTTCAA
>SXGS01382300.1_pt1 | contig 14420 bp, 12 predicted proteins | sample 3174681 | NCBI WGS metagenome assembly SXGS01 (sample SAMN11356861, study PRJNA531348) | freshwater metagenome | isolation source: freshwater sample F1-80 | place: China: Fuxian Lake, Yuxi | collected 2017-12-25
ATCGGGCTTTAATCGTCACTCGCAATGAGGGAGCCCGCTTCCAATCCGGATCAGCGGAGCGCGGAGGATCGCACCTTCACGGAAGAAATGCTTCCGCTCGTTTACGACGAGCTGCGTCGGCTCGCCGCGCACAAGATGGCAACCGAGGCCGCAGGCCATACGCTTCAACCCACCGCGCTCGTTCACGAGCGCGTGGATGCGACTGGGCAGCACCGGTGCGCCGAGGTTTCGGAACCGCACTCATTTCTTCGGCGCGGCGGCGGAGGCGATGCGGCGCATCCTCATCGAACGCGCGCACGACGGCGGCTCGCCGCCAAGCGCGGCGCGTTTCTCAACGTGATGTGCGCCGACGAGTGGCTCTGAAGATCATCAGACTGAGCATGGACAAAATGCAGGTGGTCGCCCGTTTCGAGGCCGGCGCGCCCGGAGTTTCAAGAGCGATGATGACCCAGGCCCGGTGCGACGGAGACAACCTGAGCGTCTCGCTCAGTTCGTTGACTGCTTTCCGCACGTTCACCAGTGAAGATTCTGGCCAGATTCGAATGGATATGCCGCACCCGGTTCCCCATGATTCCATAATGCCACTCAGCGGATCATGAACGAAGTGACGCGCATACTCCACGCCATCCAGGAGGGCCAGACACAAGCCGCCGCAGAGTTGTGGCCGCTGGTTTATGAGGAACTGCGGCGCATGGCGGCGGTGAAGATGGCGCAGGAGAAACCTGGGCAAACCCTCCAGGCGACGGCGCTGGTGCATGAGGCATGGATCAAACTTGGCGACGGGCGGTTTGAAAACCGCGCCCACTTTTTCGCCGCGGCGGCGGAAGGCATGCGGCGCATTCTCGTGGATAACGCCCGTCGCAAACAATCCGTGAAGCACGGCGGCGCTATGCAGCGCGCCGACTGGTCCTCGCTCGACCTCGCGGCGGAGGCGCCGGACGAGCAGGTGCTCGCGGTGCATGAAGCGCTGGACCGTCTCGCGCAGCGCGATCCGCTGGGCGCGGAACTCGTCAAGCTGCGGTTCTTCACCGGTCTGCCGAATGTGGAGGCCGCGGAGTTGCTCGGCATTTCCGAACGCACCGCCAAACGCACGTGGGCCTATGCCCGGGCGTGGCTTTTCGAGGATTTGAACCGGAATTCTTGATGCGACAAGGAGTCGGACTTGCCAAGTCCCGTTTTCGAAGGCGCACTTGGCAAGTGAGGCTCCTCGGTGGGGCACTTGGCAAGTGCCTCGCCTTGTTTTCCCAAATAATTTGGCCCAAAGCGCACCGGCATTCCGCATAATAGTCCTGAACACCATTGCCATGCCCACCGATCCACCTGCCACCCACTCTCCTTCCGCCGACCCCGAACGCCGCCTCTTTGACGAAGCGCTGGACCTGCCCGCCGGTCCGGAGCGCGAGGCGTGGCTCGCCGGGGCTTGCGGGGGTGATGAGGCTCTGCGGGTCCGCATTCTGGCCCTGCTCCGCGCGCATGAAGAGGAAACGCATTTTCTGCCCGAGTCCCTGCCCGCCATCGCGAATGCGCCTTCCGAGCAACCCGGCGAGCGCATCGGGCGCTACAAGCTCTTGCAGGAGATCGGCGAGGGCGGGTTCGGCTCCGTATGGATGGCGGAGCAGGTGGAGCCGGTGACGCGGCGCGTGGCGCTCAAAATTATCAAGCTCGGCATGGACACGCGGGAGGTCATCGCGCGGTTTGAGGCGGAGCGGCAGGCGCTGGCGATGATGGACCATCCGAACATCGCCAAGGTGCTCGATGCCGGGGCGACAGACAAAGGGCGGCCGTTCTTCGTTATGGAACTGGTGAAGGGCGTGACCATCACCAAATACTGCGACGAGGCCGGCCTGACCACGCGCGAGCGGCTGGGGCTCTTCGGCGATGTGTGCTCGGCCATCAATCACGCGCACCAGAAGGGCATCATCCACCGCGACATCAAGCCGTCGAACGTGATGGTCACCATGCACGGCGACCGGCCGGTGGTGAAGGTCATTGATTTCGGCATCGCCAAGGCCACCCAGGGCAAGCTCACGGACAAGACGCTCTTCACCCGCTTCGAGCAGTTCATCGGCACGCCGGTTTATATGAGCCCGGAGCAGGCGGCGACGAGCGGGCTGGATATCGATACGCGGAGCGACATCTACGCGCTGGGCATCCTGCTTTATGAGATGCTCGTGGGCAAACCGCCCTTCGACGCGAAGTCGCTGGCCTCCGCCGGTCACGAGGAAATGCGCCGCATCATCCGCGAGGTCGAGCCCCCGAAGCCTTCATCGCGCCTGAGCACCGTGGTGGGCGAAGAGCGCACGCTGCTGGCGAAGGCGTACCGTATCGAGCCGGAAAAACTGCGCCGCCTGGTGGAACCGGACCTCGACTGGATCGTGATGAAGGCCATCGATAAGGATCGCGCGCGCCGCTACGAGACGGCCAATGCCTTCGCCCAGGACATCGTGCGTTTCCTTTCTGGTCAGCCGGTCATCGCCACGCCGCCCAGCGCGGGTTATCAGTTCAGCAAGTTCATCCGGCGCAACAAACTCGCATTCACCGCCGGCGCGGCCATTGCGGCGTCGCTGGTCATCGGCATTGCCGTCAGCGCGTGGCAGGCAGTCATCGCCACGCGGGCGAAAAAAGAAGCCGTCACCGCCTTCGACGAACTCCGCGCCACCGCGCCGGCCTTTGCCGAGCAGGCGCGAGGGCTGGCGGCGAAGGAGCAATACGCCGACGCCATCGCCAAGCTCGACTACGCCATCAAGCTGCGGCCCGGTGCAGCGGAATTCCTCGTGGCCAAGGGCGACCTGCTCCAGTGCCAGCTTCAGCTCGCCCCCGCTGCGGCGATCTACCACGAAGCCCTGCGCGTACAGCCCGACCTCGCGCGGGCCGGGGCTTCAGCGAAGCTCTGCGAGGAACTGCTCGCCGCGCCGCCCGCCACCGACGGCAAGCTCAGCCGCGAAAGCCTCGCGAAGCTCCACCTCGCCATGCAGAAGCAGCAGCGCCCCGCCGCCGAGTTGCTGCCCGTGGCACGGCTGCTCGGCGAGGAGAAGAAGCTCCTCCTCGATTACTGGCTCGCGCGGCTCAAGGACTTGCCTGTCTCCCCCGAGAACCCGCTCGCCAAGCGTCTCACCGTCCGCGAGGATGGCCGGCTCGCGCTCGACCTCAGCGACACGAAGGTCACCGGCCTCTCGCCGCTCGCCGGCGCGCCGCTCGCCGCGCTGGATCTCGATGGCTCCACAGAGCTGACCGACCTCTCCCCGCTGGCCGGCCTCAACTTGATCGAACTGCAACTCGACAGGACCGCAGTCACCGACCTCACCCCGCTGCGCGAGATGCACTCGCTGGAGTTCCTGACCGCCAACGAAACCGAAGTCGCCGACCTCACCCCGCTCAGTGCGCTGCGCCTGAAGAGCCTCCACCTCATGGACGCTCGGGTCACCGATCTGACCCCGCTCCAGAAGATGCCTCTGGAGGAATTGAACCTGAGCGGGATGCGTGTGGCCGACCTCTCGCCGCTCAGCGGCATGCCGATCAAAAAACTCTGGCTCGACCACACACCCGTGCGCGACTTTTCGCAGCTCGCCCGGATGCCACTGGAAAAGTGCTACCTCGGCGGCAGCCAGATCACCGACCTGACGGTCCTGCGCGGCAGGCCGCTGAAGGAACTCGTGCTCACGGGCTGCGAACGGGCACGCAACTACGCGGCGCTCGCGGAAATCCCGACGCTCGAAGCGCTCCTGCTTCCCTCTACGTTTCACATGCTGCCACCCGAGGACATCGCGGCCATCGGCGCGCTGCGGACCCACCCCAGGCTGCGCCAGATTCAGGCGGACATTCAGGGAAAGTTGTATTACTCGACAATCCAATCGAAGGACCTCTTCTGGCAGGATTGGGACCGCTTGCAGACCTTCCTCCCGGCGCTGCACAAGTCTGCAATCCAGTTCAATCTCCACATGGAACCCGATGGATCCTACGGGCTCAGCATTACGGACAATGTGCTGACCGACATCTCGATGCTCAAAGGCGCGCCGATCAGCAGGCTAAATCTTCCTCACCACAGGATCACCGACCTGACTCCGCTCCGCGGCATGCCGCTCATTTCCTTGAGACTTGACGATAACCCGGTCACCGATCTCAGCCCCTTGCGTGGAATGCCCCTGGAACAGCTGCGTCTCAATACCACCTTGGTCAGCGATCTATCGCCGCTGGTGGGCCTGCCGCTGAAGTTGCTGTTGATGGCAGACTGCCCGAACCTCACGGACATCTCCCCGCTTCTCCAGATTCCGACCCTGGAAGACCTCGTCGTGGGGAAGGCGGCCCGCAACGTGGAGTTGCTCCGCAAGATGCCGAACCTGAAGAACCTGGACTTTAAGTGCGCTGTCGGAGGCTTCCTCACTGTCGCGTGCACAGCGCAGGACTTTTGGAAAAAGTGGGAGGGCCTGACATGGGAACGCGCCCTGCAAGCCGCCGGAATCAACCACACCGTGACCGAGTTCACCGAAGAGACACCGGAGGGTGAGAAGCCGACGGGGATGTGGGCGGTCACCGTCGCGTCGAAGGACTTCAGCGACTGCTCTATTTTCCAGGGCGCGGAAAATATCCGGGAATTGCGCGTTGGCTCTACCGCCGTCACCGATCTAGCTCCTTTGAAGGGCATGCCCCTCAAGGATCTCTGGATTCACCAGACCCAGGTCACCGACCTGAGTCCGCTCAAGGGAATGAAGCTTGATGGTTTGCATCTCGGTTCAACCCCTGTGTCCGACCTCTCGCCCTTGCGCGGGATGCCTCTGGCCCGCCTCTCGCTGCATGACTGCCAGCAAGTCACCGACGTTTCTCCGCTCGCGGATTGCAGGGAACTTCAAGAACTCGTCCTGCCACCCAATGCGAAGAACATCGAGTCCCTCCGCGCCCATCCCAAACTCGAACGCCTCAGCTTCCATGAAGATCCGAAAAAAGGCTCCGCGGAGTTTTGGAAGGACTACGACACGGCTAAGAAGTAGGCGCCCCCGCAGGCTGTTTTCGCTGCCTCACCAGAGACACAGCGCGTGAGCGATCGCCGGTGCCCGGCATCACCCTGCACCGATGGGTCATCGCCGGCCTGCCAAAGGTGGAAGCCGTGGACTTGCCCGGCATTTCCGCAGGCGCAGCCATGCGCACCGGGGCCTGGGTCCGGGCGTGGCTTTTCGACGAATTGAACCGGAAATCCTGAGTTCGGGGCAGCCTCCGAAGTTTTCTCAAAGAAATTTGGCCCAATCCGGGCCGGCAATCCGCATGAGCCTCCTGAAGACCAATTCAAACAACACGAATCCACACCATGAAAAACAATCCCATCGCAAAATCCCGGGCCTCCCTGGCCCTAATGACCCTACTCCTCCTCTGCTTCTCCCTCCCGTCTCTCCGGGCCGAAGTGTTCGGCTTGTTCACCTACCGGGTGGTGGGTGGAACCACGGTTGAGATCACGGATTACCCGACCAGTGCCACCGGCCCTGTCGTGATTCCCGCGCAGATCGACGGCAAGCCGGTCACCTCCATCGGCAGCTACGCGTTCTATAACTGCACCGGGCTGACCAGCGTCACCATCCCCAACAGCGTCACCAGCATCGGCGAGTGGGCGTTCTTTAACTGCGCGGCCCTGACCAGCATCGCGGTGGATCCTCTCAACCCCTCGTATGTCGCCCTGGACGGTGTCTTGTTCAACAAGAGCCTGACCATTCTCCTCCAATATCCCAATACCAAGGCTGGCAGCTACACCATCCCCTCCAGCGTCACCCTCATCCACAGCGGAGCGTTCTATCGCTGCACGGGCCTGACCAGCATCGCGGTGGATCCTCTCAACCCCTCGTATGCTGGCCTGGACGGTGTGTTGTTCAATAAGAGCCTGACCATTCTCCTCCAGTGTCCCGGGGGCAAGGCTGGCAGCTACACCATCCCCTCCAGCGTCACCTCCATCGGCGAATACGCGTTTGCAGGGTGCAACGGTCTGACCAGCGTCATCATCCCCGCCAGCGTCACCTCCATCGGCAACTACGCGTTCGCTCCCTGCACCGGCCTGACCAGCGTCATCATCCCCTCCAGCGTCACCTTCATCAACGACGGGACGTTCGCTCTCTGCACCGGCCTGACCAGCGTCACCATCCCTTCCAGTGTCACCTACATCGGCGAGTCAGCGTTCTACGGCTGCACCGGTCTGATCAGGGTGGCCTTTCTTGGCAACGCACCCTGGTTTGGTTTGGACGCGTTTGGCGCCACTCCGGTCACCTTCTACTACCTCAGCGGCCGCACCGGCTGGACCACTCCGACATGGTATGGCCGCCCGGCCACCATGATCAACCAGGCGACCTGGCCTGCCGCCTCCTGGCTGCTGACGCATGGGTTCTGGTATGACACCAATCTCCAGCAGGACCCCAACGGCGACGGCGTGAGCCTGCTGACGGCCTACGCCCTGAACCTCAACCCGCACCTCAACCTGCAGGGCAGCCTGCCCAAGCCGGTGCTCGGCGTGAACACCCTGGGCCTGGGCTTCCACGCGGCGAGTCCGGGCATCACCTACACCGTGCAGACCAGCACGAATCTGCAATCCTGGACGACCCAGGGAGTGGTGCAGTCCGCCCCCGGCCCCGACGGCCGCGCCACGGCCACCGTCCTGCGGGATGCGCCGAGCCGCTTCCTCCGGCTGGTGGTCCAAGACTGAACAGCGACCCGGGATCTGAGGCCAGGGCCGAGCTCTATCCAACCTTCTTCACATGCTCTTCGCAGACGTTTCCAACGCCGGCCCCAGACTTCTGGCGTGATCTCTTGCCGGCGCTTGGACTTCCGAAGGGCCGGAGGTTTGTCGTCTGCCGAGGAGTGGTCGGATTATGGAGGGGGTAGGAGGTACCTGACGATTTCGATCCCGCCCAGGACTGGCGACTCGGCGAAGGTTCGTCGTAGTTCGCGAGGCGTCTTGGAATACGGTGGTCCTCCAACGCTTTTCCAAGATTGAGCGTTCTCGATCCGGTCGCTACGGTCGCGACATGCCTGAACAGAAGATTTCGTGTCTACACGCGCTGAAGTCGTTTTCAAACCCCCGCAGCAGCCGAGGTAACAAGGCTCAAATGAATCGGAGCCTCCTGACGTCGGCTGCCACGAGGGTTGGAATCGCCTGCGGGCTGGGCTTGGTCCTACTGCTCGGCGCACTGCCATTGCTAGCGGCGGACAAAACCAATTCTCCGCTGCTCACGGTCAAACGCATCTTCGACTCGGGCGAGTTCGGCGGCGACGGATTTTCCGCGCGCTGGCTGGAGGACGGTTCGGGTTACACGACGTTCGAGAGCTCGAAGGACCCGTCCGGCGGCAGGGATTTGGTGCGCCACGATCCGAAGACGGGCGCGAAGGAGATCTTGGTGCCGGCGTCGGACTTCGTTCCGCCCGGCGCGTCGTCGCCGCTGGGACTCGACGACCACATCTGGTCGAAGGACAAGTCGCGCCTGCTGCTCTACACCAACACGAAGCGGGTCTGGCGCACGAATAGCCGGGGCGATTACTGGGTGCTGGACCGGTCGAGCCACGAACTGTTCAAGCTCGGCGGCGACGCGCTGCCTTCGACGCTCATGTTCGCGAAATTCTCGCCGGACGCGCGGTCCGTCGCCTACGTGCGCGAGCGGAACATCTACGTGCAGGACTTGCAGAGCCGCCGCATCACTGCGCTGACCACGAACACGTCGCCGGACATCATCAATGGCACGTTCGACTGGGTTTACGAAGAGGAGTTCTCCCTGCGCGACGGCTTCCGCTGGAGTCCGGACGGAAAGTTCATCGCCTACTGGCAGCTCAACACCGAGGGCGTGCGCGAAGTGGCGCTCGTGAACAACACCGACGGACTCTATCCCACGATGCAGCTCATCAAGTATCCCAAGACCGGCGAGATGAATTCGTCCTGCCGCGTCGGCGCGGTGGAACTCGCCACTGGTCAGACGCGCTGGATGAATGTGCCGGGCGATCCGCGCAACCATTACATCTTCGACCTCGAATGGCCGGAAGGCTCCAAGGAGATCTTCCTCCAGCAACTGAACCGGTTGCAGAACACCAACACGGTCATGCTCGCCGATCCGATTAGCGGCGAAGTGAAAAGCATCCTCACCGACGGCGACGCGGCGTGGGTGGAGGCGCATCAGAGCCTGAAGTGGATCGAGGGCGGGAAACGTTTCGTGTTCTGGAGCGAGCGCGACGGCTGGAATCACCTCTACCTCGCCAAGCGCGAAGGCGGGAAACCGGAGTTGGTCACGAAAGGCGATTACGACGTGACCGACCTCGTTCATGTGGATGAGAAGGACGAGTGGCTTTACTTCATCGCGTCGCCGGACAATCCCACGCAGCGATACCTCTACCGGACGCGCTTCAATGGAGCCAAGCGCGAGCGTGTGACACCCGCCGGGCAGTCGGGCACGCACTCGTATCAGATCTCGCCGGATGGACGCTGGGCATTCCACACCTGGTCCACCTTCGATCAGCCGCCGGTGAAGGAATTCATTTCGTTGCCCGACCACAAGCCAGTCCGCGTGCTGGCGGAGAACAAGAAGCTGAAGGAGCGCCTCGCTGAGTTGAAGCAACCGGCCACTGAATTCCTCCGCGTGCCGGTCGCGGAGGGCGTCGAGCTGGACGCGTGGCTCATCAAGCCGCCGGACTTCGATGCGACGAAGAAATATCCGCTGCTCATCTACGTCTATGGCGAGCCGGCCGGTTCCACGGTGAAGGATTCATGGGGCGGCAGTTCGCATCTCTGGAATCTCATGCTCGCGCAGCAGGGCTACCTCGTGATGAGCATCGACAATCGCGGCACCGACACGCCGCGCGGTCGCGCCTGGCGCAAGTCCATCTACCGGCAGATCGGGATTCTCGCCTCGCAAGATCAGGCGGCAGCGTTGACGAACTTGATTGCGGCCCGGCCCTACGTGGACGCGAAGCGCATCGGCATCTGGGGCTGGAGCGGCGGGGGTTCCATGACCTTGAACATGCTGCTCCGGCATCCGGCCCTGTATCACACCGGCATTTCCATCGCGTCCGTCCCGAACATGCGTTACTACGACACGATTTATCAGGAGCGCTACATGGGCCTGCCCAGCGACAACTCAGACGGCTACCGGAACGGTTCACCGCTGACCTTCGCCAGCCAGTTGAAGGGAAACCTCCTGCTGATTCACGGCACCGGCGACGACAACTGCCACTACCAGGGCGCGGAGGCGCTGGTCAACGAGTTCATCCGGCACAACAAACAGTTTCGCATGATGTCGTATCCCAACCGCGCGCACGGCATCAGCGAAGGCGTGAACACGACCCTGCACCTGCGCGAGTTGATGACATCCTTCCTGCACGAGAAACTGCCTGCCGGCGCGCGGTGAAAATGATAATGGTCAGGACCCCCAACGAACCAAGTCCCATGCGAAATCAATTCTTCAGCAAGATCTACGTTTTGTTCTCCATCGTGGTTGGGCTGCTGGTGTCGGCGGTTGTTCTGTGGGCTGCGGAACCGCGTTCCGTGCGCGTCCTAGTTTGGGACGAGCAACAGCCTGAACAGAAGCGCGCCTATGGAGAGAAGTTCCTGGGCGAAACCATCGCGGCGCATCTGGCGACGCGGTCGGGGTTGGTCGTGAAGAGCGTCTCGCTCGCCTCCCCGTCGCAGGGACTCGACGAAGCGACGCTGAACGAGACCGACGTGGTCATCTGGTGGAGTCACGTGAAGAACCCTTTCGTGACGGAGGAGAATGTCGAGCGACTGGTGACTCGAGTGCGCGACGGGAAGCTCGGTTTCATCGCGCTACATTCGGCACATTGGTCGCGACCGTTTGTGCGGCTGATGCAGGAGCGGGCGAAGGCCGATGCGCTCGAACAGATTCCCGCCGCCGAGCGCGCCACGGCGAAGTTCGAGTACTTCAATCAAAATCCGCTGGGCAAAGTGCCGCGGCGCGATGGGCCGCTCACACCCGCGCTGCGCAAAGAGGACGGCGTATGGAAACTCACGCTGCCGGGATGCATCTTTCCGGCGTATCGCGGCGATGGCGCGCCGAGCCACGTCACGACACTGCTGCCCGATCATCCGATTGCTGCGGGGCTGCCGGCCAAGTGGGACGTGACGCAGACGGAGATGTACGACGAGCCGTTTCACGTGCCGAAGCCCGACGCGGTGGTCTTCGAGGAACGCTGGGACAAAGGCGAGTATTTCCGCAGCGGCTGTGTCTGGCAGGTCGGCAAGGGGCGCGTGTTCTATTTCCGTCCGGGTCACGAAACCTATCCGGTCTTCAAACAGGCGGAACCGCTGCGTGTTCTGGAGAACGCGGCGCGCTGGCTGGCCCCCGGAAAATAGATACATGCGCAGTAATGGCATGGTTCTCTGCTGGCTTTCGCCGGCCAGTTGAAGGGCAACCTGCTCCTGATTCACGGCACCGGCGACGACAACTGCCACTACCAGGGCGCGGAAGCGCTGGTCAACGAGTTCATCCGGCACAACAAACAATTCCGCATGATGTCGTATCCCAACCGCGCACACGGCATCCACGAAGGCGTGAACACGACCCTGCACCTGCGCGAGTTGATGACGTCCTTCCTGCACGAAAAACTTCCCGTCGTCGCACGGTGAAGAGTGATGACTATAGCCGATTCCGTCTCCGCCTCAAACGGAGGGGGAGGTGTGTGGTCCCTGGCGATGGCTTGAAGGATGGCGCGGGATTCTTCGCTCAGGGGTACAATTTTGCATTGGTGTCCTGACATGGGCGTCAAAGTCTGGCGTAGAGGCGGCGGAGGTGGAGCAGGACTTGGGCTGGGTCGGGCGGTGCGAGTGGACGCGGGGCGCATCTGGACGCTTGCTTCCCTCTATGCGGCTGACGTGGCGGAGCGCCGGTCTCTGAACTGGCGCGTTTCCATACCTGCCGGGTCGGAGACCGACGCTCCGGGGGCAAGTGTAAAGATGCCCCCGGTTATCAGTCGTGTGCGGACGGTCAGCCGCATGCGTCGTGAATCCGAGAAGCGTGAGGTGGCGCATCTATCGAAACAGTGGGGTGGTACAATCTCTTTCGAGAACCAGTCGAAAGAAACGCCTTGGAAGGGGTTCGGCTTTCGCGCCGGAAAATGAATGGGCGAGTGCGCTATTCCGTGACACGTACAAGCAAACAAGGCAGCCCGAGGGGACTGCCTTGTCTGGTGTAAAATGAATGCCGGATCGATCCGGGTTTACTTGGCTGCGACCTTGGTGTCTTCCTTCTCCTTCACCAGCGTGGCACCCTTGCCCACGCGCTTGCGGAGATAGGTCAGCTTGGCGCGGCGGACATCGCCGCGACGCTCAACTTCCACCTTCTCGACGCGGGGCGAGTGAGAAGGAAAGACGCGCTCGACGCCTTCGCCGTAGCTGATGCGGCGGACGGTGAACGTCTCGTTCAACCCGCGGCCGCGGCGGCCGATGACAACGCCCGCGAACACCTGGATGCGTTCCTTGTCGCCTTCGACGACCTTGGTGTGGACCTTCACGGAATCGCCCACGTTGAACTTCAACGCTTCTTTCCGGTACTGCTCGGATTCGATCTTATCAAGTAATGCCTGGTTCATAAATTCGTTTGTTCTTCAGTTGTCGCCGCTAACTTTTGTCGGCTGTTTTGTCTTCACCGGTCCGCATCAGCAGGTCCGGCCGCCGATGCGCTGTCCGTTCGCGGGACCGTTCAGCCCGCCACTTCTCGATCTCGGCATGATGCCCGGACAACAGCACATCAGGCACCTTCATGCCGCGAAATTCCGCCGGCCGCGTGTAGTGCGGATACTCGAGCAGCCCGTGGCTGAATGATTCGTCCCGCGCACTTTCATCGTCACCCAGCGCTCCCGGCAGAAGCCGCGTGATGGCGTCTATGACGACCATCGCCGGCAACCCGCCGTTGGTCAGCACGTAATCGCCGATGGATAATTCCAAATCGACGAGACCTTCACTCACCCGCTCGTCCACGCCTTCGTAGCTCGGACAGACGAAGAGCAGATGCTCCTTCGTCGCCAGCTCTCGGGCGATGGCCTGCGAGAAGGGCCGGCCCACCGGAGTGGTAAGGATGACGAACGTCTTGTCATCCGCCAGCGCTTCGACTGCTTCAAAGATCGGCTCCGGCTTGAGAACCATCCCGGCCCCGCCGCCAAACGGTTTGTCATCCACCGTCTTGTGACGGTCGTGCGTCCATTGACGCAGGTTCTGCAACCGCAAATCCAGCAACCCGGCCTTCCGGGCGCGCCCGACGATGCTTGCATCCATCGGTCCGGAGAACATTTCCGGGAACAGGGTGATCACGTCGATCTTCATTGCAGCCATCCACGTTTGTGCGGCGTCACCGCCCGGCACTGCTCACCCGAATCAAATTCTTGCTCCGCCTAGCGACGATCGCTGCGGCGGGTGTTGTTTTCCTCGACGATTTCGAGGGTGCAGCGCAGGCCTTTCTTGGCGCTGCCTGCGGCGAGCAGGGACCGGATGGCGTTGATGGTCGCCCCGTCCCGCCCGATGATGCGCCCCACGTCCGAGGGGTTCATCCGCAATTCATAGACCGTCACGCCATTCTTCTCGACCGGAGTGACGGTGGCCTCGTCGGGGCTTTGAATGAGGCTCTTCACCACGTATTCGAGGAACGCTTGCATGGCGAGGGAAGCCCGTCAGTTGTGCGCGGCCGAATCAGGCGGCAGGAGCCGCGCGGCGCGCCTTGCGCAGGAAGCTGGCGACAGTGTCGCTGGCCTGCGCACCCTTGCTGAGCCAATAATCAGCGCGGGCGAGATCCACCGTGTAGTTCCCGTCTTTCTTCAACGGTTGATACGTGCCGATCTCCTCAATGCACTTGCCATCGCGAGGGCTGCGGTTGTCGGCGACCACGATGCGAAAGACCGGAGTGTTTTTGGCTCCGATGCGCTTCATGCGAATTTTGACGGACATAAATCAATGGCTCTGTGCGACGGCGGCCAGTCGCGAATCAATTGCCGCCCGCCGCTGTCACGCGGCGTGTCTCGAAAAAGAGTGAGGAAAGTATTCAGCGACCATCCCGATGGCAAGACCTCTTTTCGGCGAAATTGCGTTCGCTGGCGGTTCACCGGATCCTCGGCCGTGTTGGCGATGTCTTTTGGCCCGGCTGTCGCCTGCGTTGACTCTCCTTTGTGCGCCCGTTAGCGTCAGGCCAGATTAAAACCATGATCGCTGCCTCCGTTCCAAAGTCCGCTGCCGCCTCTGCGTCCGTTCCGCCTGCCTACCGCGTTGGCGACGAGCGTCTGATCAAGGTCACGGCCAGCGCTGCGAAGAAGGTGGGCGGATTGCTCACGAAGCAGGGCCGGCCCAATGGCGTTCTCCGCGTGGCGGTCGTCGGCGGCGGCTGTTCAGGGCTGCAATACAAGATGGACTTGCAGGATAATCCGGCCGGCCGCGACATCCTCGTGGAGACTGGCGGCATTCGCGTGGTGGTCGATCCCAAGAGCGCGCTCTACGTCACCGGCAGCGAGTTGGATTACGTCGATGCGCTGCAAGATGGCGGGTTCAAGGTGAAGAACCCCAACGCCGCCACCAGTTGTTCCTGCGGCGAGAGCTTCAGCGCATGACGGATTGTTTCGCCCTGCTTGGCGAGCCGCGTCGGCCGGTTCTGGATGTGGAGCAGTTGAAGGCCCGCTTCCATGTGCGCGCAGCGGAGACGCATCCTGACCGCTTCCACAACTCCCCTGAAGCGGAACGGCTCGCGGCCACGGAATCCCACACGGAGTTCAATGCCGCCTACAATACGTTGCGCGAACCGAAGGATCGTCTGGCGCATTTGCTCGAACTGGAATTGGGCCGCAAGCCCGGCGGCATCGAGTCGGTGCCGGAGGACTTGATGGCGGGCTTCATGGAGGTCGGGCAACTGTGTCGCCAGGTGGACGCCTTTCTCGCCGCTGATGCGGTTGTGACTTCGCCGATTCTCCGGGTGCAACGTTTCCAGCAATCCATCGCGTGGACGGACAAGCTGAACGCGACGCTCACGCAACTGGCGGCGACGCTCGACGGAACGCTGGTTGGGGCAGCGGACTGGAACGCGGTGTGGGACGGCGCGCCTCCGGTGGGTTCGGCGAAGCGCGCCGAGGCGCTGCCTCTGGAAGCGCTGGCGCGGTTGTTTCGCCGAGTGAGTTTTCTCACGCGATGGAGCGCGCAATTGCGGGAGCGCGTCGGCCGGCTCGTGGTCTGAGCCTGCGCGGATGCCGCGTCGAGCGCGGATTCTTTCTGGCTCCGTCGCTCTCGATTCCTGCATAGTCCGGTCATGCTTCTTCGCGCGTTTCTGTGGTGGCTCGTGGCGTGTGGTCTCGGGTCGGCTCCCACCTTCGCCGCCGCGCCACCTGCCCGCCCGGCGCTAGGCATCAACCTGTCCGGCCCGGCGGATTGGAACACCGAACTGCCCTTCGTCGATGTCTTCCGTCTGTCGCGCGCGTGG
>SXGS01753213.1_pt1 | contig 14417 bp, 12 predicted proteins | sample 3174681 | NCBI WGS metagenome assembly SXGS01 (sample SAMN11356861, study PRJNA531348) | freshwater metagenome | isolation source: freshwater sample F1-80 | place: China: Fuxian Lake, Yuxi | collected 2017-12-25
ACCTGCCGGAGCGCTTCGACATCAGCTACGTCAACGAACAGGGCGAGCGCGAACGCCCGGTGATGCTGCACCGTGCATTGTTCGGCTCACTGGAGCGCTTCACCGGCATTCTCATCGAGCAGTACAGCGGCCTGTTCCCGCTGTGGCTGGCCCCACAGCAGGCGGCTGTGCTGACCATCTCCGAAGGGCAGAACGACTATGCCCGCCAGGTACTCGCTGCCCTCAAGCGCGCCGGGCTGCGCGCCAGCGTGGATCTGCGTAACGAGAAAATCGGCTACAAGATCCGCGAGGCCACCCTGCAGAAAGTGCCCTACCTGCTGGTCATCGGCGAACAGGAAAAAGCCGAAGGCCGCGTCACCCTGCGCAGCCGCGCCGGCGACAACCTTGGCAGTCTGCCCTTGGCTGAGCTGGTCGAACGGCTGCGCACTGAGGCGCGCATGCCCGGCCAGGAGCCGGCATGCTGATCCGCAAGCTGTTCAAGTTCGAGAACGCGCATATCGTTCGCGGCTGCAGCAGCCGGCGCTGTTCGCGCTCGCTGCACGGCCACTCGTACAAGATCGAACTGCTGCTGGAGGCCCACGCTCTGGATAACGGCCAGATGGTCTACGACTTCGGCCTGCTCAAGGGCGATGTGCGCGACCTGATCGACGCCTTCGACCATGCCGTGACATTCTGGGATGGTGACGACGCGGACTATATCGCCAGCTGCCAGCGCTTCTCCGAGCGCTGGATCAGCCTGCCGGTATCGCCCAGCGCCGAGCAGTTCTCGCGGGTGATCTTTCGTCTGGTTGATGCCCAGCTCACACGTACGCGCATGACCAATGGCGAACAAAGCGTGGCGCTGCACTCGTTCATCGCCCACGAGACGGATACCGGCTATGCCCAATGCTTTCGTGAAAACGCTTACAACCCCCGCATGGGAGCGTTTGAACTGGAGCAGGTGGTTTTCTCTGAGCGCATCCAGCAGGAGTGGCATAACCCAGAACTGTTTAAGCAACTGCTGCGCGGTCTGCCAGCACACAATCCTGACCTATGCTAAGTCGGACGGCAGCCCGCTGCGGCGATGTGTCACCCAAGACTGCTGGCAAAACCATTAGAATGCTGCCCGCCCACCCACAGGTAATCCATTAATGCGGCTTACGCGCTCCACAACAGACTGGTTGCTCGCCATTGCCCTGGCGGGCATGTTGCTGCGCGCCACGCTGTTGGTATGGAGCGCACCGCTGATCACGACCACTGACTTCATGCTGCTGTGCACCTCACAGGGTATTCAACTGGTCGCCGTGGACGGTCAAGAGCCCCCTGCACACAGCCCATGCGCGCAGTGCTCAACCCAGGCCAGCAGCCTGCCGGTGCTGGTCTACCTGCCACCCGCACCTGCGCGCATGGCAACGCCCGTGTTGCTTGAAGCGCAGGTGCTACGCTGGTACCCGCCCTTCCTACTGGCCCCCCCCAACCGCGCCCCACCCCTCTACGCCTGACACCCATGCTCATCACCCGGCACTCGTTTGCCAGGTACTTTCATGCATTCAGGATTATCTCTATGTACCGTATTTCGACCCTGGCGTTGGCGGTAGTCGCTTGCGCTGGTGCATCCGCACTTCACGCACAATCGCTGCAACTGCAAGACATGGTGGTGACCGCCACCGGCACTCCGCAACCGATCAAAGATGTACAGGCCTCTGTGCAAGTGATTGATCGCCATGAACTCAACCAGCACTCCGCACACAGCGTGACCGAGGTGCTGAAATCGGCGACCGGCGTGCAAGCCAACAACGCCGGTGCCACAGGTGCGCTATCCATCCGCGGCTTCAACAGCAACCAAAGCCTGATCCTCATCAACGGACAGCGTCGCACTAACAACTACAGCAGCAACAACCCCAACCAGATCAGCACCTTTGATATCGAGCGCATCGAGATCGTGCGCGGCCCGATGTCATCCCTCTATGGGTCGGATGCCTTGGGCGGGGTGATCAATATCATCACCCGACAACCGGGCGAAGACCCTGGCGTCAGTGCCCAAGTGACCGCCGGAGCTGCACGCGAAGGCCGTGAGACTCTGCAAAGCGGCATCAATGCCCGATTCGGCGATGGCACCCTAGGCCACTCACTGACCCTTGAGCAGGAACACCGCAACGCCCTGCGTCACGAAGAGTCCACCCAAGATGACAGCGGCCGGTTGATCAACTTGTCGGCGGCCTACCGCGGCCGCTGGACACCCGATGACGTGCAATCGCTGGGCTGGGCCGTGGAGATTTTTGATCGCGACAATGACCGCGACGCCCAAGCCTTGATTCGTCGCCCAGGCGGCGGCCCGCCGGTGTTCGATACGCTGGACTACAGCAACTTCGAAGACGAACGCCGTACGTTCTACGGCCTCGACTATCAACGCCTGATCGGTGCCGGCGAACTGAAGCTGCGCAGCAGTGCCGGGCGCAGCAGCGGTGCCACCAACCGCAGCTTCCCGGAAACCCTGCGTGAAACCACGCTGTATAAGCAGTACCAAAGCGATGCGCTGTACAGCCTGCCTGTACTGGACACACACAAGGTGACCCTGGGTGGCGGCTACAACCGTGATGAACTGGATGTCACCATCAACGCCCAGAGCGCCGCTCGCGATAACGCGTTTGCCCTGTTACAGGACGAGTGGCAGATCAACGATCAGTGGACACTGGTCGCCGGGGCGCGTTACGACCAATTTGACGATTTCGACAGCGCCCTGACACCCAAGGTGAGCCTGGGCTGGCGTGACGGTGACTGGCGGGCACGCCTGGGCTATGGCGAGGGCTTTCGCGCACCCAGCCTGCTGGAGCAATACGCCAGCTTTACCCGAGGCGGCGGCACCAGTGTGATCAACGGTAACCCCAACCTGCAACCTGAGCAGTCGCAGTCCTGGGAACTGGCCGTGGGCCGCACACTCGGCGCGCTGGACCTTGAGGCTGTACTCCATCAGAGCGATATCGATGATTTGATCATGTCGCGCGTGGTGCGCAGCGAGCCCATTGGCGGTGGTCGTTTCCGCAACTTCTCCGAATATATGAACGTCGACAAGGCGCGTATCCGCGGCCTTGAACTCAATGCCGACTGGCAGGCCAGCGAAAACCTGCGCCTGCGTGCCGGCTACGAATGGCTGGACGCCATGGATGCCAACACCGATCAGCGCCTGGAAGGTCGTGCGCGACGCACCTATCGGCTGGAAAGCACCTACACGCTGGACGACTGGAGCATCACCGCACGGGCACGGCATGTCGGCGACTACCTGTCACGCGAGAACGGCTGCCGGGTGGGCTGCGAAGCCTACGACACCCGTCAGACCTTGGTGGACCTGAATATCAGCCACAACCTGACCGAGCAGTTGGCGCTGTTTGCCGGTATCGACAACCTGTTCGATCAACGTGACCCGGATAACTACGTCAATAACAACGCCGGAACCGGCGGTGGTCGCAATGACCCCGACGCACGTTACTTCTACGTCGGCAGCCGTATCGACTTCTAAGCCAGCAACACCTGCCGGTCAGCCGTGGCCGGCAGGTGAGGAGCCTGATGATGAACGAACAAATCATTGCCCGTTCCGGCCAGCCCAGCGCACGCCGTAACAGCCTTAACCTCACGCAATTACCCCTTATCGGGCGTATGCTCCGGCACCCTTGGTTTATAGGCAGCCTGCAGGCTGTCAGTGTCAGCATTCTGGTGCTGGCCATCGGCCTGGGCATTTTCAGTGAAGACCGCAAAGACGGTCTGACTGTCCTGCTGTTCTGGGGGATTTTCTGGCCCCTGCTGACCTGTGTACTCACCCCGACAGTGGGGCCCGCGTTTTGTGCAATTTGTCCGCACGGCGCAATGGGCAAGTGGCTGCAACGTTTTGGCTTGAAGAAGCGCTTCCCCAAAGCTCTGCGCGGCGCCTGGATCAGCTTCAGCCTGATCTTTTTCGGCTACTGGGTTATTGCCTTTGCCGCACCTGGCTTACTCAGCGCCTCAACACAAGCGACGGCCTGGTACTTCCTGCTGTTTACCTTGTTTGCCGCCGGCTGTTTTTTCTTCTTTGCCGATATGGCGTACTGCAAGCACATCTGCCCGCTGGGTCGGGTGCTGGCCAGTCACGGCAAGGCCGGAGGGTTAAGCATCCGCACCGAACAGAGCAACTGCAGCAGTTGCACCACCTTCGAATGCGCCACGGCCTGCCACTACCACCTCTCGCCGTTCCGCTTCGAAGAGCGCAACAACATGGACAACTGCACCCTGTGCCTCGATTGCGTGCAGGCCTGTGATAGCGCCGAACTGTACTGGATGCGGCCGGGCAAAAGTCTGGGCCAGCCGATCAAACGGGCCGACCCGCATGACTACTGGGTGATCATCCTGATTCTGGCGATAGCCGGTGTCGGCATCCAGTTTCTGCATGGCCTGCAACACACCGGCTTGCGCGACAACCTGCCCTGGAACATCGCCGGCGCCTGGCTGCACCAGACTTTGCAGATCAGCACCGAAACCTGGCGGCTGTCCGGCTTGCTGGCCCTGCTGCTGGCAATAGCCATTACCGTTCCGCTGGCCACACTGGGTTATCGCAGCGCCGCCAAACGGGTGCAGCAGTCGCCGCGTGCCTTGGCGCTGGACATGGCCTATGCATTAGCGCCCATGGCCATACTCGGGCTGATCCCCCATGCGGTCACCATGTTTGCCAGCAAATACGGTCCAGGCTTGGTCAATGAAAGTGCGGCACTGCTGGGCCTGGCCTGGCAAGTTGGGCCTTTTGCCGAACGCGGTGATGCTTGGCTTAAGGTTGTCGGTTTATTGCCTTGGCTGGGCATTCTCTGGAGCCTGCAACTGAGCTGGCAACGGACGGCGTTTTGGACCACAGGCAGCAGCGGTACCCAACGCTTAGCGGTCTGGGCCCTGGCCTGCATGCCCATCTGGCTGTACAGCAGCGTCATGCTGGGCAAAATTGCAGCTTTCATTCTGCTGCCCATGCCACACATGCATCACTAGATCCAATACGCCCTTCAGTGCGATGAGTCACGCTCTGGTCTGCAGCAAGGTTTCACACCTCGGCCAGAGCGTCTTTAATCGCTAACACAGCCACTGGCACCTACTAAGTTACCCAAGTACTTTTTTGGGAACTGTTCGGCGCGCGTTAGCCGTAGAGGGCGTACGTTGCTGACAGGCCGTCCGGACGGCAACACCCGCCTCTGGTCAATATCCAATGGCCAGTGCGCCGCTAGAGCTTCTACGGCAACTGGGGCACGGCCTTGATGGTCGTCGCCTTCGTCCAAGCACCTAGGCACTACTACAGCGTACTGCCCAATGGCCGCCTGTTGCAGTGGCAGCGCCGCACACAGCCCTAACCAGATCTTGAACACAAAAGGACCCAAGCCTCTTAGTTGACCGAAGCTTTTCTGTGCAGCAGGCACAGACGCTGCCGCGCGGCGCTGTTAACGTGCCGCGCATGCTGATGCACAAAATTCTGGAGCCACGATGAATACCCTGACCCTGATTGTCCTGGCCGCCGTGGTGCTGGCCGCCTGCGCCCTCGCCGTGTGGAGCTGGCACAACCAGCGCAAGCTGGAAAAGATCGATGAGCGGATCAACCGGCAGAGCGAGCTGATCGATCAACTCGACAGCCTGCTGGACAACCCGCAGCTCAGCGAAGCCGAGCAAAAAGCGCAGGGCGAAGCTCTGTTGGCCAAGTTGCAGGAAACCCGCAAGCCTTAACCTTGCGCATATCATGATGTGTGGGAGGGGCTTTAGCCGCGATTGCCGTCAATCGCGGCCACGACGGCATGGATGCAGGAGCCGAAAGCTCCTCTCACGAAAGCGCTTTACCAGCCGCCACCGCCTCCACCACCCCCGCCTCCGCCCGAGGAGCCCCCGCCGGATGATCCGCCACCGCCTGACGAACTGCTTGAGGGCGGTGACGACGCCAATGCCGTGGCGCTGCTGAGGCCGGCGGCCAGCGCGCTGCTCATGGCCAGCGGTGAGCTGTAGGGGCTGCGGCTGTGGTACCACTCGGGCTGGTAGTCCGCCTGCGCCGGATAGATCAAGCCGTTGGCCAGCGCCGCGCTGAAGCGTGCGCTCCACTTTTCCTCCACACCGAGGGCCATGGCGTAGGGCAGGTGTTGCTCGTACAGGGCGATGCTCATGGCCGGCAAGTTAGCGGCGCGCTCCAGCGCTTCGCGTTCACCCAGTTGCAGGTAGTCGCGGTAGCCTTCCAGTTGGTCCAGCAGTTGCCGTCCCAGCGGCGTCGGCGCTGGCAGCAAGACGAAGAACACCGCCACCACCGCCACATAGGCGGCGAGCAGCAGCAGGGCTGAGACGGACACCACTGTCACCAGCATCCAAACCCCAACGAACCCAGGCCAGATAAACATCAGCCCGACAAACCCAAGCCCCAGTTGCTTGGACAGAGTGGCTTGGTGCCACGCCATGTACAGCACCACCAGCGACGGCACACCAAAGCCCAGAGAAAACAGCACACCCGCTAAGCCGGTGGCCAGATCGTCCGGGTTGCGCGCCTCCAGCATCACCATCAACAGGCAGCCAACCATCGCGCCGATCAAACCCAGCGCCCAAAGGCCTCGGTTGTGGCTGAACCAAGCCTTACCCTCGGCCTCCAGCTGACTTTTTAGGCCGACCACTGCATCGGCCAGACGCGGCTCGTAACCACTGCCAATGCTCAGTGCGATGCCTTCCTTATTGGCCGGGAACAGGCGTTTACGTAAGGCACGATCCGCATCGCTGAGGTCAGCTTTAGCGCCCATGCCACGGGCCAGGTTAAAGCCGCCGCCATGGCGCTTGTCTTCGATATGCAAGTGCTTGCGAATGGCCATGTCGGTAAGCCAGACGCTAAACGCCCGCGCCTCCTGAAAATAGCCTTTGAAACCGCGATACCAGAGGTAACCAGCCTGCACCGGGCGCATGCCCTGGGGGGGCTCAAACAGGGCGATGATCACGCCCTTTTGCGGGTCGCGGCCGACACGCTTCCAGGCGCGCAAGTAGAAGAGCAGCAGCCCCACCCAGACCAGCGCACCGAGGAACAGGCCCAGGTTATCGCGCAGCAACGCGCCGCTGCGTTCTGCAAAATCTGGCCGCGTGACCAAACCCGCCGGCCAGTCCACCGCCACGGTCAGCCCCTGATACGCCGGCAATGGCTGCGTGCTGGCCAGGCGCAGGTAATCGTCGCGCTGCTCCTGCACCTCGTAGGCCTTGTCGCGGCTGCCCCAGCCACCGGTATACGCGGCAAACTGGCCCATGCGCGCACCCGACGGCAGTTGCACCTCAACTGAAGCCTGCTGAATCGGGAAGCCCCATCCATTGCCGGTGACGTTCCAATACAGCTCGTCAGTGGTGCTGTGGTGCAGCAACGACCGCTCAACCTGGTAGCGCAATTCGTATTCATAACGCCCCGGTTGCAGCAGGCGATCAGCCGAGCCGAGGTAATAACGCACCCACGTGCCGTTCTGCTCAAGGCGCACGCGTTCCGTCTGGCCGTCACGCAAGGCATCGAGCAAGATGATCGGGCTGCTCTGCTGCAGCCCCGTGGGCAAGGTGAAACGCACCGGCAGATCACGGTAGATGCCGCGTTTGATCTGCTCGCCCTCGGCCTGCACGGTGATGCGTTCAGTCACCAGCAGGTTACCGTCACGCTGTACCTGCAGGCGCACGGCAAAGTTCTCGATCACCTCAGCCGCCATCGCCAGGGGCGACAGCAGACAGAGGCACAGCAATAGACCGCGCTGCCATCCGTGCATCTTAAAACTCCATGTTGGGCGACTGAGCGTCGCGTGGATCATCCAGGCTGAAATACTCGGCCGGAGCGAAGGCAAACGCCCGCGCAACCAGATTGCTCGGCACCGACTCGACCCGCACATTCAGCTCGCGCACCGCGCCGTTGTAATAACGCCGGGCCATCTGAATGTGGTTTTCGACATCTGTCAGGGTGCGTTGCAGGTCAAGAAACTGACCGTCGGCCTTGAGCGCCGGGTAATCCTCAACCAAAGCAAACAGCTGACGCAATTGCGTGCCGAGATGCGCCTCCACCGGCGCACGCTGCCCCAGCGGCGAGTCCGCCAATTGCACCGCGCGCTGACGCTCCTGCACCACGGCTTGCAACGCGTCCTGCTCGTAATTCATGTACTGCCGAACGCACTCGACCAGCGCCGGAATCAAACTGGCCCGACGCTTGAGCTGCACATCAATACCACTCAGCGCCTCAGCCACCCGCGCCCGGTTGAATACCAGCCGGTTGTAGTCATAAATCACCAGCGCGGCCAGGGCCAACAACGCCAGCAGCCATGCGAATCCTGTCCCTTCCATCACCACTCCTTGAATCGCCCGCTTACCCTCAGCGGCCTGCGCGTCACGACGTATGGGCCGAATAGTGCTTATACGAAGGCATTAAGCTGCCAAAGCCCTGTGTCGGTTTAGCGATTATGAGTCAGAAAATCGGTCATTAGCGTTGAGCAAAACGCTCTTTTTCACGCTTTGGCGATTAATCCGCATCGGCCACTGAAGGTGCGGGCCGAACCAAACTACTGTCCTAAAGGATTTCCTGCTCAATACGTCAGATAAGTCGCTCAGGGGGCTAACACGGGGCAGGGCCTTTCGCTATCGTAAAGACCTGTCTCCCAACGTCACCGCACGGAATGCCAACCATGAGACGTCTAATGCCCTTGCTGGTAAGCCTGTGGCTTACGCTATTAGCGCAGGCGCATGCCGAAACCTTCCGGATTGGCGTGGAGCTGCAGCCCTACATGCCCTACTCCGATGTGCAGGACGGCCAGTATCAGGGTTATGGCCGTGAACTGCTGGATGCCTTTGCCGCGCACCAAGGCTATGTTTTTGTTTATCAGCCACTGCCGGTGCGGCGCTTACTGAGCGATTTCCTCAACGGCAAGGTGGACTTCAAGTACCCCGACCATCCACGCTGGAATGCCGATCTCAAGCAGGCGCATCAGGTGTATTTCAGCCAGGCCACCGCGCCTTCGATTGATGGGGTGCTGGTTAAACCGCAGCGTCTGGGTGCCGGAAAGGACAGCCTGAAGCGCCTGGGCACACAGCGCGGGTTTACCCCGTGGCCGTATCTGGACGACATCAAAGCCGGGCGGATTTTGCTGGTTCAGGCCAATCAGATCGACTCACTAGTGGCCATGGCACTCAACGACCGGGTGGATGGCGTGTACCTCAACCCGCAAGTGGTCAAATACCGCCTGCGTAACAGTCCAGAGGAAAGCGCCTTGGTATTTGACCGCTCACTGGCCTACCAGGACGACCACTACCTGCTGTCGAGCATCAAACACCCACAGGTGATTGAGCAGTTCGACGCGTTCCTCACCAGCCAGGCCGCCTTGGTCCAAGCCCTGAAGAACCGCCACGGCATCCGCGATCCACTCAGCAGCGATCAAAGCTGCTGCAATGCACCATGACGCGACAAGTCACGCTGCTGGATACGCCGCTCACTTAATACTCGTGAACGGCGTTTCTTCGCCCATATAACAATGCCAGTCAGCGAGAGCATGGCCACCGCCAGCCCCAGCAACGAGACCAGAATACGTCCCGGCATACCGAGGATGCGTCCTGAATGCAGGGGAAATTGCGCCTGCATGAAAATATCGCCGGCGCTGCCTGTTCCCGGAATCAGCGTACCCGCTAGCGCACCGGTCTGCCCATCAAGATACAACCAGGGATTACCCAAACCGCCATCGCCGTGATCGTTATCCGCGGTGTAAAAGCCCACGCCGTAAACATCGAATTCCGGCGAGTAGAACACCCCGCCAGCAGGTTTACCTAAACCCAGGCGCGCCGCTTCGGTTGACGCAAGGCTAACCGCTTGAGCGCGGTTAATACCTGGCTGCTTCTGCTCATCAAGGCTCACCGGCGTGCGGCTGGCGAACGGACTAGGGGTGAGTGGCGAGAACAACTCAACCAGCGGCCGTGTCACCTGCACATTGAGGTTCATCGACACCGAGGTCACCGCCAAAATCAGCAGCAAACTCCAGATCCATACTCCACCAGAACGATGCAGATCGAAATTGAGCTTGTAGCCACCTTGCTTCCAACGGAAGGTGAAAGACTTACGCCATGCACGCCAACTGGGAAAAGAAAGCGAAAGGGCAATTAAGCAATCCAGAGTCCAGACGATAGCGACAATGCCTAACAAAAGAACGCCCAGCTCGATCCCAAAGCCATCCGGGATATGCATGCTGTAGTGCAATTTGTAGAGGAACGGCATCAGGTTTTCGCGACTTAGCGATACCTCACCCCACATTCGCCGCCCCTGCTCTTCGCCAGTTACCGGATCAAGAGCAACCTGGTTGAAATCAAGCTCATAAGCCTTACCAGTAACCGGGTCGATACGCGGGTTCACGCTGACACCGAATGCATGACCCGGTTCGGTATACAGCGGCATAAAACCAACTTGCAAACGCGGGTCTCGCGCTTCCAGTTGCGCCGCCAAGGCTTGCGGCGTTTGTGCGACCCCTTCGGTACGGGCTTCGAATAGCTGAGGGTTCAGCCATTCATCCACCTCGTGATCCCAAGAAATGATCGCTCCGGTTAACCCAGAAACGAATAGGAAAACGGCAATAAACAGACCGAACCAACGGTGTAGAAGAACCAGTGAGGCACGCATGGGCTATCTCGTCACGGTAAGTCGCGCCATGCCCGCACCGATACGGCACGGGCACAGCCGCGTTCTAGTATTTCCAGCTGACTGTCATGCTGGCGTTGCGCGGCGCACCGTAATAAGCCTGAGTCCAGTAAAGGCTGGTCAAATACTTCTCGTCGGTAACGTTATTTAGGTTGGCCGAGACGCTCCAGTTCGGGTCAATGTCATAACTGGCCATCAGGTTGACCAAGGCATAAGCATCCTGCTCGGCAATCCCATTGTGGATATCGTCCTGCCAGTTGAGGCTGGCACCGACCTTGAGTTGCTCTAGGCCCGGAACACGATAAGTCGTGGAAGTCTTGAACAGATGTTTAGGCGAGTGGGTTTGCGTATGTTTGTCATCCGCATTGGTGATATCGACGAAGGTGTAGCCAGCCATTGCCTGTAAGCCCGGCAGCAGTTCCCCGGAAACTTCAAGTTCGTAGCCCTTACTGGTGATTCCGTCGACAGCCCGGTAACGGTTTTTGCCTGCAACCATCTGAACAAATTCAGCCAGGTTGTCTTGCTCTGTGCGGAACACAGCCAGAGAAACGTTTACACGGTCATCAAACAACTCACCCTTGATCCCCGCCTCGTAGTTGACACCCTCTAGCGGTGCCAGACGCGAGCCGCTCATATCGGTCTCGGTTTGCGGATCGAATATTTCGGTGTAGCTGGCGTAGACCGAGTACTGCTCGGTGAGGTCATAAACCAGACCCGCGTAAGGCACAATCTCACCGCTGTACTTGGTCGTCTTGTCGGAGCCATAGTTGCCGCCGCTGCTCTCCACGTCGACTACCCGCGCACCTGTAATCAGGTTAAGGCGATCCGTAAGGCTCCAGCGTGCAGCGCCGTAAAAGCTCTGCATGCGATCCGTAAAATCGCTTCCATTAGTACCGTTATCGTTGAGCGGTCTAGCAATATTGCCATTCCATACGTCAAGGGGTGGCAAAGCGGTGCCGGTACTGGAGTCATACCACGATTTATCTTCCAACTCCGAACGCGACCAACTGGCGCCAAGCACGGCATCGTGCGCGCGGCCGGCGAGGTCGAACGCACCACTAAGCTGCACATCACCTATCAACTGGGTGTTCTTATCTTGGTATTCAGACGGATAACTGAATAAGCCCAGGCCGGTGTCACGGTTAGGCGTGCCATAGACATAGAACAGCGAACCATCACCCTTTTTCTCGACATGGGTGACTATGGCTTTGGCTTGCCAGCCATTGGCAAAGTTATGCGCCAACTCAGCAAAGGTCCGGTTTTCCTGAACATCCCAAAAAGCCCAATCAGACGAGGTACTGGTAGAGCGCGAATAGTCGGTGACAGAACCATCGCTAAAGTTAAGCGCCAAAGCGCCCCATAGCGGCGAGTCTGCGTTGCTCTTCTGCAGGGTATGGCCAAGGGTAAACAGGGTGCTGTTGCTCAGGTCCGCTTCAACGACTCCGTGAAAGATATTCTTCTCACGGGAGTAGCGATCCAAGTAGGAGTTCTTGTTTTCGTTGGCATACACCACGCGACCTCGGATGTTGCCGGACTCAGTGAGTGCACCGGACGCGTCGGCATCAATGCGCCGCTTATCCCAGGATCCGCCAGTCAGGTCTACACGCGCTTGGGGTGTTGCGGTCGGGCGTTTGCGCACGAAGTTGATAGTGGCTGAGGGGTTGCCAGTGCCAGACATCAGGCCATTGGCGCCGCGAATTACTTCCACCCGCTCAAACATTGCGGTGTCCAGATCGCCTTGCACGTTGCCGTAGACGAAAGGAATGCCAATTCCGTCGTATTGAAAGTTAGTGATATCGAAGCCGCGGGCGGTGTAGTAGGTTCGGTCGGTCTCGACTTCCTGTACCTGAATACCAGGCGCCATCTTCAGCGCGTCATTGACGCTGTTTAACTTGAAGTCCTGCAGTTGCGCGCCGGTAATGGTGGAGATCGATTGAGGCGTCTGCCGCGGGGTTAGATCTAACTTCGTGGCGGCGCTGCTCGGAGCGGCCTTATAGCTGTCTGCCTGGTTTTCGTCGCTGCTGCCGACTACGGTCTGCGAATCGAGCTGTACCGCTGCGCCGTCGTCGGCCAAGGCGTGGTTGAAACTACAAACGGCGGCGATGGCCACGGCCAAGCGGGTCTTTTTGCGCAACACAGAACTCTCCCCAATGCGAATACCGAATGCCCGGCTGGGCGTATTATTTGCAAATGCTAATAATTATCGGTTGAATTTTCGCAGCCTGCCGCCGCCCACGTCAACGCAATTGAGGTCTATTATTGTTTAATACTTTCTATCGATTAGCACTCCAGGTGGCCTTAGCGATCCCCTCGCACCCCCACCACTAAGCACCTAACTCTTCGCGATAGATAGCCATGCCGCGCGCCTGGTAGTTGGCCAGTGCACTGGGGTGATCGAGGCTGCAGGTGTGCACCCACACGCGCGTAGTGCCCGGCCAGGCCCATGCGGATTGCAGCGCGTGAGTCAGCAGCGGGCCACCAAAGCCCCGACCGAAGAAGGCCTCTGCCAGGCCGAAATAGAGAATCTCCACCGCGCCGTCCGCATCACGCAGCAACTCGTAATAACCGGCGATGGCGCCTTGGTGATAAGCCACCCAGGTACGGTGATGGGGCTGCTCGATCAACTCGCGCCACTGCGCGTCGGTCCAGCTGAGTTTGTCGGTCCACTGCCAGGGCTCGCCGACCAACTGATAGAGAAAACGGTTGAGTTGGAATTGCTTGTGCTGGCATTCGACCACGCTCAGCTCGACCGGCAGCGGCTTGGCGCGCAACTGCTCGGGGTGCTGCATGGCCAGGTAATAGGTGATGGTGCTCATAAAATCCTGCTTGTCAGTCAATCTGCTGAAGCTAACCGTTACCGCAAACGAACAAAACCCCCACCGGCTAAGCCAAATGGGGGTTCTCCTCTTTTACGCCAGGGCTTGTGGCCTTGGGAGCAGACGATGCCTTAAGCGCCATCCGGGCCGGTCGCCGCGGCGGCCGGGGAGCGTTGCTCACAGCTCCAGAGTTCCAACGCCGGCTGGGTCGCTTGTGGCGGGCCGAGCCATTCACTCATAGAGTGGCAACGCTGGTTGAAACACAGTTGATAATCCCCTGCCTCGGGGGTTCGCCCCAAACGCAGTGGTTGCAAGGGTGGTAGCTGACGCTGGTAATGCCAGCTGCCCTCGCGCAGTTCGGCGCCGTCTGGAATTTCCATACCGGCACCGGAACCCTTGACCCGCGCTTCGCCGAGCACCAAACCCTCGGGCGTGACTCGGTAATCCTCTTCCCAACGAACCTTCTCAATGGTGTGCGTCCAGGCCAGGGTAAAGCTGGGCGTGGGCACTTCAGCCCATACCGCCCCGGCCAAACCCAGGCACAGGCCAATCACGCCGAAGCCACCTGAACACGACGGGCACGCCAAAAGTGCTGAGCGATAAACAGCACCGCCAAGGCAAAGCCAATTTCATCACTCATCGGCGTGGCCAGAATCAGACTGGCACCGGCGGCAAAGCCCAGCGCACGCTCCCACCAGCTCAACTTGGCCTGCAGGTAACCGGTAAACACCACGCCCCAAATGCCAATGGCAATAATCGCTTTGAGCACCACATAGAGCGTGGCCAGCAGGCTGTCGCCTTGTAGCATCAGCGCCGGTTCGTATACCGCCATAAACGGCACCACAAACCCGGCCACGGCGATGCGAATCGCCCACAGGCTGATCTTCAAGCCGCTCTCTTTGGCAATCGGCGCGGCGGCGAAACAGGCCAGCGCCACTGGCGGCGTGAGGTCGGCCATGATG
>SXGS01276114.1_pt1 | contig 14416 bp, 7 predicted proteins | sample 3174681 | NCBI WGS metagenome assembly SXGS01 (sample SAMN11356861, study PRJNA531348) | freshwater metagenome | isolation source: freshwater sample F1-80 | place: China: Fuxian Lake, Yuxi | collected 2017-12-25
GACCTCAGCCCGCGCCGCCAGGGCTTCTTCGGCGCGGTGAGCTGCGCCACCTTGAGCGAGCACCTGTTCGAGTCGCAGCTCTTTGGGCACGTACGAGGCGCGTTCACGGGCGCGAGCGCGGACTTCGTGGGGCTCGCCGAGCGGTGCCACAAGGGCACGCTGTTTCTCGACGAGGTGGGCGAGCTCGGGCTGCCGAATCAAGCGAAGCTCTTGCGGCTGCTGCAAGAGGGCAGCTTTTCACGGCTCGGCGAGTCGCAGGTGCGACGGAGCGACTTTCGCGTCGTCTCGGCGACCAACCGCGATCTTCAATCGCTGGTGCAGGCCGGCAGCTTCCGAGAAGACCTCTATTATCGGCTCGCGGTCGTGCCCATTCGCATCCCGGCCTTGCGCGAGCACATCGGTGACCTGCGCCATCTCGTCTTCGACATCCTCGAGCGCGAGGGCAAGCGCTTCCACCTCCAAGAGGCGCCGCCCATAGACGCCGATGCCCTCGAGCGGCTCGAGCGCTACGCCTGGCCCGGCAACGTGCGGGAGCTCGAGAACGTGCTGGCCCGCGCCGTCGTCATGAGCGGCGGCGGCACGATCCTCGTCGACCACTTGCCCGAGGTCGAGCTGCGCTCCGAGCGCGCTCCGGCGAGCGGCCGCGCCTCGATCGCCGGCGACACCGGGGAGTTCCTCGCGCTTCGCACCCTCGACGAGGTGGAGCGCGACTACATCAAGAAGCTCCTCACGGCGCAGCGCGGCAACATCACGGTCGCGGCCGAGCTGCTCGGGATCTCGCGGACCACGCTCTACAAAAAGATCCGCGACTATCGCATCGAGGTGTGAGGCTCCCAATGCCCGACGCCGCCGTCATCGCGCTCGCCCTCGTGTTCGCGTACCTGTCGGGCTCGGTCCCCTTCGGCTGGCTCGCGGCGCGCGCCCGTGGCGTCGATCTTCGCGCCGTCGGCAGCGGCAACATCGGCGCGGCCAACGTGACGCGCGCGCTCGGCCGTCGCATCGGGTTCTTGGTGCTCGCAGCCGACGCGGCCAAGGGTGCGTTGCCGGTCCTCGCGTTCCGGCACGTTGCTGCGCTCGAGGCTGCCGTGGCGCGCGTCCCGAGCGGACACGGCGCGTGGCTCGCGGGCGCCGCCGGGTTCGTCGCGGTCGTCGGCCACTCGTACCCGGCGTGGCTCGCGTTTCGCGGCGGCAAGGGCGTCGCCACGGCGCTCGGCGTGCTCGCCGTCCTCGATCCGCTGGCGCTCGCCGCGGGCCTCGTCGCCTTCAGCCTCGCCTTCGCCGCGAAGCGCTACGTCTCGGTGGCGTCGCTCGTGGGGGCGCTCGTCGTGCCGCTCGCAGAGCTCGCGCTAGCGCGTCCGTGGCCAGAGCTCGCCCCCACGTTGGCGCTCGTCCTGCTCATCGTGTTCCGCCACAAGGACAACCTCGCTCGGCTGCGCGAGGGACGCGAGCACCGCCTGTAGCGCAGCCGGACCACGCAGCTTACGGCAGGGTGTCGCCGGCACGGCGATGTGTGTCGCCGCACCCGTGGCGCGCTCCACGCTCGCGCGCGCCGGTGCGTCAAGTCTTGCCGAGCTCGCGGCGGGACGTAACGAGTCCATGGACCGTCATGGTGCGCTCCCGGCTGTGCTCTCGCTCGATGCTCGCCGCTCTCGCGGTGCTGGGGGTGGAAGCGCTCGCGCCAGTCGCGAAGGCGCAGCCCGCGGAGAGCGACGCGCCTCCGCTCGAGGAGAAGCGCCCAGTGCCCGACTACGACGGCCGGCCCGACGAGCCGACGACCGCGGGAGAGGCCCTGTTGTGGGTGCCGCGCGTCGCCTTGTTTCCGCTCTATGTCGTGAGCGAGTACGTGATTCGCTGGCCGATGCGCCAGGTCACGGTGTGGGCCGAGCGCAACAAGGTGCCGGAGAAGGTGAAGGATGTCCTCACCTGGGGACCGGGCGACGACTCCGGAGTCGTGCCCTCGGCGCTCATCGACTTCGGCTTTCGGCCGAGCGTCGGCGTCTATTTCTTCAGCGACGATTGGCTCTATCCGAACAACGCAATGCGTGCCCACCTTGCGTTCGGCGGGCCTGACTACTACCGAGCGACGGCCGCGTTTCGCCACTACGTTCACCGCCTCGACGACGACTACGGCGAGCGCCGCGCCCAGCTGCGCTTCGAGTACGAGCGGCGCGCCGACTACCGCTTCTGGGGCCTCGGCGCGGACGCTCCCGATGCGAACGAGTCGGCATACACTGGCCAGCACATCGACGGCGCGCTGTCGTTTCGTGCGGGAGGCTGGGAGTCGAGCCGCATCGAGCTGTTCGCTGGCGCGCGCGACCAGCGCTTCTTCGACCGCAACTCCATCGACGAGCGAACCCTCGCGGAGTCGGTCGCCGCAGGCCGCTTCGCGCTACCGCCGCTCTTCGACGACGGCTACACGGTGGGTCGCGTCGGCTTCGACGGCGCGCTCGACAGCCGCCCGCGCCGCCACCTCGAAGCTCCCACCGGCATCGACTTCGTGTCGCCTCCCGGCAGCGGGCTCAAGCTCGGTCTGCGCGCCGAGCTCGCCGGCGGCATGCGCGACTCGCGCGGCCTTGGCCTCGCGCCGGACCGCGAGGAGCCGCTGCGCTACCTGAGGTACGGCGTGACCCTGGGCACGTTCGTCGACGTGCTCGAGCAGCGCACGCTCGGACTTCAGGTCATGGCCGACTTCGCCGACTCGCTCGACGACGCGCCCGTGCCGTTCACCGAGCTCCCCTCGCTCGGCGGCGACCGGCCGCTGCGCGGCTTCAAGCAACACCGCATGCTCGGGGACAGCACGGTCGCGGCCGTGCTCGACTACCGCTGGCCCATCTGGGTGTGGCTCGACGGTACGCTCCACTACGGCGCCGGCAACGCCTTCGGCGAGCACCTCGATGGCTTCGAGCTCGAGCTCATGAAGCAGTCGTTCGGGCTCGGAATGCGCACCACGAGTGAGCGCGATCATGCGTTCGAGATGCTCGTCGCCGTGGGGACGGAGACGATCCGCGATGGCGGCGCGCCGGAGACGTTCCGCTTCGTGTTCGGAACGACCGCAGGCTTCTAGCGGGCTCATCCCCGCGCGACCCCTGGGGCGGAGCTCCACGCGACCGGGCGACAAACTCTCGGTGAGGCGGCTCGCACACTATAGTCGCCGGCATGAATCGCCGGAGCCGCTCGGTCGGCGCGCTGCTGTTCTTCTCGGGCATGTGCGCGCTCATTTACCAGGTGGCGTGGCTGCGCGAGCTACGGCTGGTATTCGGCGCGTCGACGCCGGCGTCGGCGGCGGTGCTGGCGGTGTTCATGGGCGGGCTCGGCGCGGGGTCGCTGCTGCTCGGCCGGCGCGCCGAACGCGCCGCGAATCCGCTCGCGCTCTACGCGCACCTCGAGCTCGGCATCGCCGTCTCGGCGGCCCTCACGCCCGGGCTCCTGTACCTGGCTCGCGCAGGTTACCTCGCCGCGGGCGGCACCTCCACGCTCGGCCTCGGGCTCGGCACCGTGGTGCGGCTCGTGCTCAGCGCGCTCGTGCTGCTGCCGCCGACGTTGATGATGGGCGGCACGTTGCCGGCGGCGGCACGCGCGGCGACGGGTGTTGGCGACGTCGGCCGGCGCAGCACGGCGCTCCTCTATGGCCTGAACACGCTCGGCGCGGTCACCGGCGCGGCCGCGGCGACCTTTGCGCTGCTGGAGATCTTTGGCACCCGCGCGACGCTGTGGCTCGGCTGTTTGATCAACGCGCTGGTCGGCATGGCCGCCCGCTCCCTGGCGCGCAGCCTCGCCGCGCCGGCCGTGACTGCCGATGCCGCTACTGGGGAGTCGGTAGTTGCCGCCTCGCCGACTGCCGATGCCGCTACTGGGGAGTCGGTAGTTGCCGCCGCGCCGACTGCCGATGCCGCTACTGGGGAGTCGGTAGTTGCCGCCGCGCCGACTGCCGAGTCCGCCGATGGCGACTCTGCGTCGCAGGGGCCCGCACCGGCGCCAATGCTTCCGCCACGCTTCGTGCTCGCGGCCGCGGCAGCCACCGGGTTCGTGTTCCTGCTGATGGAGCTGGTTTGGTACCGGATGTTGTCGCCGCTGCTCGGCGGCTCGTCGTACACCTTTGGGCTGATCCTCGCGGTGGCGCTGTTCGGCGTCGGCGTCGGCGGCCTGCTCTATACGCTTCGCGGCGCTGCCCGGGCCGCGACGGTGTCGGCCTTTGCTCTAACGTGTGCGCTCGAGGCGCTGTTCACTGCGCTGCCATTCGCCGCGGGCGACCGCATCGCCTGGCTCGCGCTGTTCCTTCGCAGCATGGGCAGCATCGGCCTCGCCGGGCACACGGCCGCCTGGACGATCATCACCGCGGTGCTCGTGCTGCCTGCGGCGATCGTCGCCGGGTATCAGTTTCCGCTGCTCATCGCCCTGCTTGGGCGCGGCGGTCGTGAGCTTGGCCGTCACGTCGGTGTGGCCTACGCCAGCAACACCGCCGGCGCGATCGTAGGCTCGCTGGTCGGGGGATTCCTCCTGCCGCACGTCGGCGCCCTCGGCGCGTGGAAGCTCACTGTCTGGATGCTCGCGGCGATGTGCGTGGCTGCGCTCGGGTTCGAGCTTCGCGCCGGCCCGCGCCGTGCGCCGAGCACCGTGCCGCTCCTCGTCGCCCTCGCCGCCGTCGCGTCCATGCAGCTCGCCCTTGGGCCGACCAGCTTCTGGCGCCATTCGCCGATCGGAACCGGACGCGCCGACACCTACGTCCAGGGCGCCACCCGCAACATGATGAAGGAGCGCTGGCGCCAGGGAAATCGCGCGATCTCCTGGGACGCCGACGGCCGCGAGAGCACGGTCGCTGCCTACACGCTCGATGACACGAGCTTCTTCGTCAATGGCAAGAGCGATGGGGCCGCGTACGCGGACGGCGGCACGCAGGTGATGGGCGGGATGCTCGGGGCACTGCTTCATCCCCGCGGCGTCAAGCGCGCCCTGGTCATCGGGCTCGGCACCGGCAGCACCGCTGGCTGGCTCGGCCGCTTGCCGGGCATCGAACGCGTCGACGTGGTGGAGCTCGAGCCGGCGATTCTCCGGGTGGCCAGCGAGTGCACACCGGTGAACGCCGACGCGCTGAACAACCCGAAGGTGCGCTTGATCATCGCCGACGCGCGCGAGGTGCTGCTCACGACTCGCGACAAATACGATCTGATCTTCTCCGAGCCGTCGAACCCCTATCGCGCCGGCATCGCCAGCCTGTTCACGCGCGAATTCTACGATGCCGTGCGCAAGCGACTCGAGCCAGGCGGCGTGTTCGTGCAATGGCTCCAAGCGTACGAAATCGACTCGATCAGTGTCCGCACCATCTATACGACGCTCGCGGCGGTGTTTCCGTCGGTGGAGTCGTGGCGCACGAAGGACACCGACATCGTCCTCATCAACCGTGAAGCAGATCGCCCGGTCGACGTCGGCGAGCTTCGCGCGAGGATCGGCTCCGCGCCGTTCAGCGAGGCGCTGATGGCGGTCTGGCGCGCGACCACGGTCGAGGACGTGCTGGCCCGTTTCCTCGCGCGGCCCTCGTTCGCGCGCGCCATCGCCGAGGCGGAGGGTGAGCTACGCATCAACACCGATGACCTCAACGCGCTTGAATTCTCGGTGGCGCGCGCTCTCGGTCGACGCCCGGACTTCAACATCGATGAGCTCTTGCTCGCGTCCCATCAGCGCGGAGAGGCGCGCCCGGAGCTCGCCGAAGGGACGGGGCGCGTCGACTGGCGCTTGGTCTTCGACGGCATGATCTCGATGCGGCTCATCGCCGATGGTCCACCGCGGCCGCCGCCTCACCTCGAGCTTCCTCCAGACATGGCCCACCGCGTCAAGGCGCAGGCCGCCTGGACAAGCGACAAGCCCGCGTCTGTGATCCGCGCGTGGGAGTCGCAGTCGAAGCCGCCGACCAACCCGATCGAGCTGATGGTCATGGCCGACGCCTACGCCGTGACCGGTGCCCGCGCCCAGGCCGAGCCGCTCCTTGCCAAGCTCGCCGAGGTGCAGCCGGCCGAGGCCGACGCAATCGCCGCCAAGCTGGCGTTCGCCGAGGGCGACACCGCGGGTGCCTGGCAGCGGCTGTCGCGCGCGTTCACCGCCTATCGCCAGGTTCCCTGGCTCAACCGCCACCTGATGGAGAGCAGCCTCCCGTTGGCGCGCGAGCTCTGCGCGCGCGACGAGAAGCTCTACCCCGAGATCGAAGCCGCTTTGCGCGAAGAGTTCGCCGTCCACCTTCTCGGCGATGCGCGTCGCGAAATCCATCTCGACCTGACGCTGAAGTACGGCAAAGGGGAGTGCGTCGATGCGATCGCCGCCTACGGAAAGTGGTTTCCTTGGCAGGCGCCGATGCTGACGAAGCGAGTCCAGTGCTACGCGCGCAACGACAGGCCGGAGCTCACGAGCGCGCAAGCCGAGCTCGAAGAGCTACTTGGCGATGCCGGCGTGGACTTCGGCGCCAGCATCCGGCCGGAGGAGCCGCTGCCGCGCGTGCGTTTCGCGGCGCCCGGCGGAGAGCCGGCGGCTGAGCCTGCTGCACAACCGGCGACGGCCCCCGCTGGGAGCGCGTCGAGCGTCACCGCGCCCTGACCGGGAGCAACCCTGGCGGCTTGCACTCGCGGCTCGCGGCCCGGCCGGGGCGATGGTACTTCCGCGCCATGTCGGTCGTACACGCGCGGATCGGGGCTCGTTTGGGAAAGTTCGGCGGTTGGCGCAGCGGCGCCGGTGCCATGGCTGCCGCGGCGCTCGCGGCGCTCGCGGCGCTGTCGCTCGGCTGCGCGGAGGAGCGCGCCGCGATCAATCGCGTGCAGGCGAACGCGCTCGACAAGACCTTCTTCGTCGGCAAGCTCGAAGACCGGAAGGACGATCCCGAGTTCGTCATGCGCACGACCGTGGTCGACGTGCCGTTCGGCGCGAACTCCGACGGCCTCATCACCAGCACCGACACGCAGCCGACGGTGCGCGTGCGCTGGGACATCACCGAGAAGCTGCTCGTGGCGCGGCTCACCTACGAGCTCGTCGAGGGAGCCGAGGGCGCGGGCGCTGCGGCGGACAGCGGCGCGGGCAAGGGCGCGAAGCTCACGAAGGACGGCCAGATCGTCGCCGCCTTCGCGATCGAGAAGCACTTCGACATCCGCCACGATTACAACCCGTCGACGGGCGAGGAGCAGAACGTCCTCGTCGAGAACGACACCGACCGGCGCTTCTCCCAGCGGCAGTACTTTCGCGTCGACTTCTCGCAGAACCTGGTCACCGACGCGTACGAGCTCGACACGCTCTCGCAGCTCGGCATCTCTTACGGCGTCAGCTATTCGCCAGTTGCCTATTACGTGAGCGATCCGGCGCACCCCGACGCGCCCGTGTTCGACATGAAGGGCGGCTACTTCGACGTGACCACGAAGGCGCTCGCGAGCCCCGAGGTCATCGAGGACGAGTGGTGGGGCGACACGCCGGCGTGCTTTCTGCTCGGCTATTGGCCGGCGCTCAACTGCAATCCGAGCGAGATCACGCTGCGCCACTCGTTCCTGCGGGTCGGAGAACGCGACTACGAGCCCGCGGACTGGGACGGCGAGAAGATGGACCTGGTCGGCGTCTTCACGGTCGACCGCCAGGGCTACGACCGCGGCTACGGCATCGTCGACGACAAGTGGCGTCGCTTCGCCGCGCGCTGGGATCTCTTCGCGAAGTCCCACACCGAGGTCGCCTGCGGCACGAGCGCGACGACACCGATTGGCAAAGAGCCGACCCGCGACGAAGACCAGAACGGCACCGCGGACGAGTGCGAGAGCGTCGGCCGCGGCTCGCGCTGCGACGAGCACCAGGGCCTCTGCACGATCCCCCTGCGCGATCGCGCGGTGAAGACGATCCCGTGGCACGTGAACCCCGGCTTCGACGAGACGCTGTTCGACGCCTCGGCGGAGACGCTGGCGGCGTGGAGCGACTCCGTTCGCGTCGCCGTGCTCGCCGGGCGCTTGAGCGAGTGTCGCCGCACCTTGGATGCAGACTGCGAAGCGGCGATGGGCTGGCCCGTGCCGTGGTCGGACGACTTCAATCCGGAGAAGGGCGACGCGAGCTCGGCCGAGGTGCCCGAGGTCTTCACGCTCTGCCACAACCCGGTCATAGACGGCGACGCGCCCGAGTGCGGCGAAGCCAAGACCGCGCCGCGCCTCGGCGACCTTCGCTACAACTTCATCAACATCCTCTCGGAGCCGGAGTTTCTCTCGCCTTGGGGGATCATGGTCGACTCCGAAGATCCGCTGAGCGGCGAGAAAATAGCCGGCAGCGTGAACCTCTGGGGCGCGGTGACCGACCACTACGCAGCTCAGCTCGTCGATCTCTTGATGCTGGTGAACGGCACGCTCGACGCCAGCGCGTACATCTCGGGAGAGAACGTGAGCGAGTGGGTCGCGGCGCTCGAGCGCGGCGGCGTCGCGGCGCGCGCGGGGGAGGCGATGAGCAAGGCGGAGCTCGACCGGCGCATGGCGGCCTTCGACGGCTCGGCGATCGCTCCCATGCTCGCCGGCCTACCGAAGCCGAAGCCCGGCACGCCGCCCGCGCTCAAGCACAAGCTGCGCGGCCATGCCCTCGTCGAGAGCGGACGGCTCGGGGCCGGCAACGCGGCGCTGGCCGAGCGCCTCGGGCGCCTGCGCGGCACGGCCGTCGAGGCGGCGATGATCGGGCCCGACATGGCGCAGCTCGCCGGCGCCGATCCCACCGCTCCCCTGTCGCAGGAGGCCATCGACCGAGCCTCGCCGTTCGCCCGCAACAACCCGGCGGTCCGTCGCGCGATGGCGCGGCGGGGGCTCGTGGAGCAGGCGCGCCGCCACAGCTGCCGCCTCGAGGCCACCGAGCCCGACAACCTCCTCGGCCTCGTGAAGAAGGCCGAAGTGCTGTTCGGCACGCCCGACGTCGCAGACAAAGCGGCGGTGCAGGCGTGGCGTGAGGAGGTCTATCAGTGGGCGCGCGTCGAGTACACGAAGGGCGTCCTCGCGCACGAGCTCGGGCACTCCATGGGGCTGCGGCACAACTTCGCCGCCTCGTTCGACTCGCTCAACTACGACCCGCAGTATTGGCAGCTTCGCACCGAGAACGGGGCCGCGACCGCCGACTGCGAGGACGGCAATCTGGACGGCAATGGCTGCGTCGGCCCGCGCTGGAAGGACCCGATCACGAAGGCCGAGCTCGACAACGACATTGCCCGCTACTCCACGACCAGCGTCATGGACTATCCGGGCGAGACGACTCAAGATCAGCGCCTGCTCGGCAAGTACGACCGCGCCGCGGTGCGCATGGTCTATGGCGGCGTCGTCGACGTGTGGGCGAAAGAGGGCGTCAGCGTCACGGAGGGCGCGGCCGAGCGCGGCAAGGCGTACAAACTCACGGCGTTCGCGGCGAGCCCGGGCCTCACGGGGGTCATTTACTTCCCGCCGACGGATCCGAGCCAGGACTACGAGTTCATCCACTACAGCCGCTACAACAGCGAGTTCGACCTCATCTCGAGCTGCGGCGCGAGCTCGGCGCCGGACGCCGTCCTCGGCGCGACATGCGAAGAGCAGCCGCTCGACGTCGTCGACTACCGCGACATGCGCGGTTTCGTGGACGTGCCCGAGTACGCGGCGTTCGACTGGGCCGTGACGCCTCGCGCCGTGGACGCCAAGGGGCGCGTGCGCCGCGGCTACATGTTCTCGAGCGACGAGTACGCCGACGCCGGCAACGTCCCGGCGTTCACCGGCGACTCGGGCGCGGACGCGTACGAGATCGTGCGCTACCTCGAGAGCCAATACGAGCTGCGCTATCCGCTCGACGCGTTTCGCCGCAATCGCGTGACCTTCAACTCGGAGGACACGACCCGGCGAATTCAATACAAGTACTTCGACAAGATCCAGCTCATCGCCAAGACCTTCGCGTTCGGCGCCTTGCTCGACGGCGATCCGGAAAACCTGGACAGCGGGCTCCTCGCCGACGGCAACTATGGCCCGCTCGCGCTCGCCGGCACGGTGGCGCTCGATCTCTTCACGCGCGTCCTCTTACGCCCGGAGCCCGGCTTTTTCTGTCCGGCCGAGTCTTGCTATGGCGTGCAGCCGGCGGGCGTCGAGGCAGAGCTCCACACGGCCGATCTGGCGCCGTTGCCGGAGCTCTATCTCTACGACTTCCAGGTCGGGCTCGGCGACGGGCGCTATCTGCACAACGACTACGACTACTCGCAGGGCTACTTCTGGGGCGACTACCAGACCCAGGTCGGCACCTATTACGACAAAGTCTGGAGCACTTATTACCTCGCCGAGGCGTTCGACTATTTCATCTCGAACAGCAAGGCCGATTTCGTCGACGGTAGCTACAAGAACGTGAGCTTCGCCACGGTGTACCCCAATCAGGTGCGCCGTCTCTACGACGCTCTCTTGACGGGCGACTACGACCTCTACGCGCCGCGCGTGGTGCCGCCCAAAGACCCCGAAGACACGCCGCTCGTGCCGCTCGTGTTCCCGGCGTTCGGCGCGAAAGACGGCCCCGAGCCGCCCCCGGCCGGCTCGCTCATGGTGGAGCCCAACTGGGGCTGGAACGAGCAGATCTGGGCGATGGTCTGGGGCAGCGTGTTCTTCCCGACGAACTGGTCGTACAAGTTCATCCAGGGCGCGCGCATCGCCGCGCTCGATGAGGATCCGATCTGGCCCGCCGGCGAGGTGGTCGCGTTCACCGATCCCGAGACGAGCGTGACTTATCGCGCCCACGACGCGGGCACGGAGGTGCTCGGCGGCGAGCTCCGGCAGCGCGGCACCGGCGCGAGGATGCTCGCGTGGGCGAACAAGCTCTTGTGCTACGCCTACGAGGTGAAGCGCAACGGGCAGGGCGAGGCGATCCTCGACGCGCTCGGGCAGCCGGAGCTCGTGCTCGACGGCGACGGCGCCCCGGTCGAGAACCCCGAGTATCCAGGCGCGGTCGCGACGCTGCGCAAGTACGTCGACAACGTCGATATGATGCGGCAGCTCGTGAAGGATTTCGCGATGCCGCTCGGCGAGCTACCCGAGCCGTGACGCGCCCGCCGAGCGGCCCACCTCGACGAGCTACCCGAGCCGTGACGCGCCCGCCGAGCGGACCACCTCGACGAACAGGCAGCCCTGCCGCCTCGTCCTGACGTTGAGGTGGTGGAGCGGCGCGCCGAGCACCGCGAGCGCGGCGTGCACTCGGCGTAGCCGATGCCGCCGGAGCTCGGTGTCGCCGATCGCGGCGGAAGCTTTGGTGTCGCCGGCGGCAGGGCGGGCGCGGAGCTCGCGTGCGGCGTCGCGCGCGGAGGCGAGCAGCGTGGCGAGCGCCTCTGAGCTCGTCTCGAGCTCATGAAACGTGCACTCGGTGCGAGACAGGGCGGGCATGCGCTCGAAGGCCCGCCGCGTCAGCATCGAGACGTGATCGACCTGCTTGAGCATCGTCCAGTAGCGGCCGGTCCAGCGCGCCACGTTGGCGGCGGCGTTGGGCGTCAACACGAGCAGCGAGCCCCCCTTCGCGACGACGCCGAGCACCGACTCGAGGAAGGCGTTCGGGTCGTACATGTGCTCGATCACGTGGCTCAGCATCACGCACTCGAAGCGGCGCTCCCCGAGGCGCGCAGCATCGAAGTAGCCCGGCTCGATCGGCAGCGCGAAATGCTCGCGCCCCGTCGCCGAGTGGCTCGGGCTCGGCTCGATGCCGAGAATCTCCCAGCCGAGCTCGCGCGCGGCGAGGAGATAGCCCCCCTGGCCGCAGCCGATGTCGAGGAAGGTCCCCTTTTGCGCGTGGCGGGCGAGGAGTGGGCGCAGGAAGGCTCGCTTCTCGTCGACCTCGAGCACGCGTCGCAGCGTCGCAGCATCGAGCGTCTGAAGCGCGTCGGCGTGGTAGTCGATGTGGAGCGCCTGGTACTCCTCCAGCGACAAGAGCTTGAGGATCGCGCCGCACGACGGGCAGCGGCCGTAGCGCGCACCGAGCCGGACGAACTCCTCGAGCGGCGTCGCGCCGCAGATGCGGCAGGAGGAAGGGTTGCGGCTCGCGCTCATGGTTTCAGGGAGGGTCGTGCGTGCCGGTGTGCCGGGCGCGCTGCGTCTCGCATCCTGGTGGCGGGGCCCGGCCGGCGCAATCGAAGGTCGCTCGCAGCGGCGCATGGCCCTCCGTCGCGCACGGGTTCCGGCGGCGGCTTCGGTGCATTGGCTAGCTTCGGTGGAGGAATTCGCTTCGGCTCCAGAGTTGGCCCGCGCCCCTCCGGTCGGGTAGCGGCGGGTATGGGCCTTTTCAAGCGTTCATGGATGGGTGCGCTCGTCGCCGGAGCATTCATGCTCGCGGTCTCTCCGGGAAGCGCGCACGCCAAGGGGCAGCACGTCTCGACCTACAGCTACAAGCAGACGTTCGGGAGCGCGCTGCGGCTCTTGAAGGTCGAGCTCGGCTACCAGGTGACCGAGGTCTCGGCCGAGTGGGGCTACCTGCTGTTCGAGTTCACGAGCCCCGACAGCGGCAAGCGCAAGAACAAGGGCTCGATCGAGCTCGTCGAGGGCGACGGCAGCGTCGCGCTCACCATCGCCACGCCCGAGCTGCCCTCGTACCACGAGGACATGCTCGTCGAGCGCCTCAAGCGCAAGCTCTCCGACGAGCACGGCACCGCACCCTCGCGCGCCAAGCCCCGGAAGGCCGAGGACAAGAGCGACGCCAAGGACAAGAAGAAGTCCGACGCGGACAACGCGAAGAAGGGCAAGAGCGACGGCGACAACGTCAAGAACCCCGACACCATCGAGATCCTCGAGCCCGAGCGCGACACGCTGAAGAAGAAGAAGCCCGCGGACTGAGGGTAGCGAAATTGGTGTGCAGGCCGTGCGCTCCCCCTGCGGTGATTGCGGCGCCGCCCCTAATCGCAGTTCATGCTGTCGTGATTGTGGTGCTGTGATGGTATGTCGCTCATCATCTTGGCGAGCTCACGCTCGAGCTCTGAGCGCCAACTCATGCGCGGATTCAAGCCTATTTCACGACTCGTGGCGCTCAGCTCCGCTCGACGGCACCGCCCCGACATCTGGGAGGCTCTGCAGCGGTCGCGCGGATGGCCCGATGCCATGGAGCGAAGCGTCAGGTAGCGCGCGACTCTCAGCCGCCGGTGGCGCGAGGAGCCCGCGCGGGCCTCGCTCGTCCTCGCTACTCCTCGCGCGGGGCGAGCCTGTCGACCGTGCGCGCCAGCTCGGCGTAGAGCTCGTGGTCCCAGTCGTGCCCGAGCGCGGCGACGAGGGCGCGGTAGTACCAGAGCACGTCGGCGCGCGACGCCGAGAAGCGTGACCACACGAGCTCGCCCACGGTGCCGCGATGCAGGTCGTGGAGGATCGAGGTGGCGTTGTGGAGTTTGTCGGCCGCCATGACGAGCTTTACAAGGGGCGGCTCGCCCGCGACGTGGGCGAGGTGCGCCTCTTTGCGCGGCCGCCACGCGGGCTTGGGCACGATGACGGTGTCGGTGCAGGCGCGGACGATGCCGGCGACGCGCGCGCCGAAGCGCCGCTCGAGCTCCTCGTAGGTGACGCCGCAGTCCTCCATCACGTCGTGGCAGAGGGCCGCGATCGCCTGATCTTCGTCGCCGCCGTACTCGCCCACGAGCGACGCGACGGCGAGGGGGTGCGTGATGTACGGCGCGCCGGAGCCCTTGCGCGCTTGGCCGTCGTGGGCCGTGCACGCGAACCCGAGGGCGTCGGCGAAGCGCGGCCCGTAGCGCAGCGTGGCCTGCGAAGTTCCCGCGCCGTCGCCCGCTTCGCGAGGGCGGTCGCCGCTAGACATCTTGGCGCTTCACGTACTCGAACTCGGCGGGCAGGTTCTTGATTCCGCGCTTCGGCGGGGCGATCCAGTGGGCCATCTTGCCCGGCTCGTAGATCGGCTCGCGCATCAAGCTCGTGACGTAGGCGTCGTCGGCCTCGGTCGGGAGCCACGCCGCCTTCTGGGCGTCCCACTCTTCCCGGCTCAGCATGCTGCCACTCGGCGCGAAGTCGAGGCCCGCGTAGATCCCGCTCTGGCGGTGAAATCGCGAGCTCGGGAGGCGCAGCGTGAAGTCGATGCCCGCGTCATGGATGGTCTTGTTCCACTTGTCGAGGCCGCGCTGCGAGTCGTCGATGTACTCGTGGCGCAGCACCTCGTTCATCGCGTTGCGGAGCGGGACGTCCTGGCGGTCGAAGCCGGAGCGGTCCTGCCGCGGCACCTCGAAGGCCATCGTGCCCGTGAGCGCGACGTGGTCCTCGTAGCGATCTTCTTTCGCGCGGCCCTTGAGGCCGGAGGCGAAGTAATTCGCGGCGTTCGATGAGATCTCGCCGCCGAAGAGGTCGAGCGACAGCGAGTACCAGAGGTTGATGTACTTCTGCATCATGGGCAGATCGATGCCGCCCTCGGCGCGCGCGTCGCCGTTCTTGTTCTTCTTCATCAGCTCGACCGTGCGCTC
>SXGS01443043.1_pt1 | contig 14416 bp, 6 predicted proteins | sample 3174681 | NCBI WGS metagenome assembly SXGS01 (sample SAMN11356861, study PRJNA531348) | freshwater metagenome | isolation source: freshwater sample F1-80 | place: China: Fuxian Lake, Yuxi | collected 2017-12-25
CCTCACCCCCGGGGAGTGGTTGCAGGTGCGCGGGCGGACCCGTGGGTTGCGGGACACGCCCCGCCGGCGGCTCAACCAAGGGGCGGAGGCGCGCCGCCTACCCCTCTTCCACGCTCCCGTAGGTTAAAGTTAACGCATATGCCTCCCCCGGGTGCCCCTGGCGCGTCCGGCCCGGGCAGTGGGGGGCGACACGCGGATGTGCCTGCAGTCCGGCGCCTACTACGGCTTCGTCGGGCAGGTGGAGTGGCTGATCCGGCGGGCATGCGCCGAGTTGGGGGAGGAGACTCGGGTCGTTGCGGCCGGAGGGCTTGCTCCGCTCCTTGCACCGGAGATCGCCCGCATTGAGGCGGTGGAACCCGCGCTCACGCTGGAGGGCCTGCGTCTCGTCTGGCGCGCCGCCCATCCGACTCGCCCCGCCCTCGCCTGACCGGGCGTGGAACGGTCCTGGAACGGTAGTTACCGTAACCTCTGGGAGACAGGGGCGAAGTTGCCGTCGTCCGGTTGGGGGACCGGATGGCGGCGGCTTGACTTTCATCTTGGAGGAGAAGCGATGGACCGTCGGAACCTGATTCTGGGTGGGGCCGTCCTGGGTGCGGGGCTCGTAGCTGAGGACCTGCTGGCGCCCGCACCCGCGGAGGCGGCTGCTCTGCGTGTGCAGCAGGGCGAAGTGAACCTTCCGGGCCTGGGCCCGGTACAACTGGTGCTGGTGATCCAGGGCCGCGTGGTGACCGGCACTCTGGGGGGCGGCGTGCTCAATGCCCTGGTCGAGGGGACCTTCGTGCGGAACGTGGTGGCGGCGCAGGTGTTTGATGCGACGAATCTGGGCGCCGCGGTCGGTACACTGGAGGCGCGCACGGGAAGAAGGAACACGCTCACCGGAACGCTGCGACTGGAGGACCAGAACTTCCCGGTGGTCACCCAACAATTGGCTGTGAGCACCAACCTGCGGAGTCTGGCGGGTACGTACGAGGGCGACATTCGCCTCGCGGCCTCGGGCAAACCGCTGGCTGACCATACCACCACTGTGGCGCGTACCGGCATCGCCACCATGGAGTTCCGGGTGCGGGACCTCGCCGCCACCGGTAGGCCAGGGGCACTCGGAACCGCACCAGGCGTGGACACCAACCTGATCGGCTACACGACTCGCGTGGCACGCACCTTGCGGGTCCACGCGGGACCGTCGGGCCAGACCCTTACCGACTTGAAGGACGCGCCGGAAGACGCAGCCGCGGTGATCGCGGCGTTCCTGGTTCAGTTCGCCCGCGGCGGCGCCACGGTGCCGGGTTCGGAGCCCAATGACTGCTCCTTCCAGGGTATCGGTCCCGACTTGTTCGCCCTGCTGATGAGTTTCCAGAGATAGCAAACGGAGGCGGGGAGCGAACGACACTGTAACGCACCGCCGCACGGCCACAGGAGAGCAGGGAACGGTCTTCGCACTGCCTGCCCTCGGTGCGGGCCCCTTGGCGGAGGACCTGCCGGCACTGCAACCGGCCTTTCGTGTCATCCAGGGCCGCTTCACGTTGCCGGGACTGGGGGCCGGCTCCGTCAACCTGGGGATCAACACCCGCATCGTGCGGGGTTCGCTCACCGGTGTGGTGAACGCCGTCCTGGAAGGAGCGTCTGTGCGCAACGTGGTCCGGGCGAATCTCTTTCTCCGCCGGCAACCCATTCCCGCAGATCGGAGTGCTGGTAGGGCGCACGTCCTGGGTCCAGAGGATGCCGCACCGCTAGCAGGTTCGAGCGGCCGGGATTGCCGAGGACATCCACGCCCGCCCCCCGGGTCATCGGTCGGTGGAAGACACCGGAGGTGCAGCAGGGGGGTGTGCCGAAAAGGGGACTACACTACCCCGCTCGGCAACCCTACCCGTGGCCCCTCTCTGGCGTGCATTCCTCTTCGGGACGCTCCGCGTGGAACCTCACCCGGACGGTCCCCTGGCCTCAACGGCGGTCCTCACGCGGTTTCGCACCCGGAAGACCGCCGCCTTGTTCGCCTGCCTCGCCCTCCGCGCCCACCACTCCGAACGCGGGTACTTGCGGGACGAACTGCTCGAAACCCTGTGGGGAGAAAGCCCGGTCGATGCGGCACGCGTGAACCTCCGGGTCGCGCTGAATGCCCTCCGCAATGAACTGGAGCCGCAGGGCGTGCCGAGTGGGGCGGTGCTGGGCAGCGATCGCCAGCACGCCTGGCTGGTCACCGAACACCTTGTCACTGATCTGGCCCGCTTCGATCGTCTCCTGACCGCGGCCCGGGGCGCCCCCGATGCGGAAGCCACGCTACTGGACGAGGCGGTCTCGCTCTATCGGGGCCCCCTGGCGCCGGAGCACGACGAGTCCTACCTGAACAGTGAGCGTCTCCGTTGTGAGGCGAGCTATGTGCGCGCCGCCCGGCGTGTCATTCACCTCCACAGCACTGTCGGGAACCACGCGGCCGCGCTGCAGGTGGCCGAGCAGGCGCGCGCCGTGGCCCCGCATCAGGAGGAGTTGCACCAGGAGTGGATCCGCCTCCTGCTGGCCGCCGGAGATGTGGGCGCAGCCCTCCGCGCCTGCGAGGAACTGGAGAACCTGCTCGATGAGGAGTTGGGCGCTCCCCCCAGCCCGGAGACGCGCCGCCTGTTCCGCGAGGTCCAACGGGCCGTCGCCACCGACACGGTCGAAGCCACCCGGCCCCCCGCGGATCGAGCGGCTTTCACACAAACAGGCGGGGCGGAAGGGGATCGCTCTGCGCACCGCTTGAGCCCGCCCTCTCCGACTCCGCCGTTCCTCCCACATACCCGCACCCTCCTCCTCGTCTGCCCGGATGCAACCGAAGAGAACGAGGACTGGACCGCCAGGATCGGGCTGGAGATCACGGGCCTCGGGGGACGCCAGATTTCTGCCAAAGGAGAATGGGTCTTCGAGTTCGCCGCCGCCACCGCGGCAGCCGACGCTGCCTTGCGCCTGCGGAGTTGGGGCGCCCCCTCCGTGCCGGTCACCCTGCACACGGACGAGGCGCCCGCGCGTCTCTCTCCGGTTCCCACCGAAGCGGAGCTTCCTAACCCGTTGCGGCGCCTGTCGCAGGCGGGGCACCCGGGCCAGGTGCTCTGCTGCGCCGTCACCGCCGGGCTGCTGGGTCGGTCCCGCTCGCAACTATTTGGTGTCACGGACCTCGGGTTTGTGCGTCTGCAGACCGAGGGATCGCCGGAGCGAGTCTTTCAGGTGGAATCCGCCGGCCAGGCGCCCGTGTCGTACCCGCCCCTTCGGGCGGCCGGCGGCCTGCCCAGCCGGCTCCCGCTCCGCCCTGGACGGATCTACGGACGAAGTGCCGAGGTGGAACGGCTCCTGGCGCTCCTCACGACGCCTTCGGAGACCCGCGTAGTTACTCTGACGGGGCCAGGTGGGGTGGGCAAAACCCGGCTGGCCCTGGAAGTGGCCCATCTCCTGGAGGGCCTGCATCCGGGGGCTGTCTGGCTTGTGCCGTTGGCCGAGCTGAGCGAACCGGATCGGATGCCGCAGACGTTCCGGAATAGCGTGGGCCTTTCGAGCGGAGGCGACCCGGTGGGGGCGTTGGCGCAGCAGGTGGGCGAACGGCCTGCGGTGGTCGTGCTGGACAACGCCGAGCACCTGCTGGACGTGACGGCACGCTTGGTGGTGGACCTGGTCGCACAGGCGCCGCAACTGCGCTGTCTCGTCACCTCACGGATTCCCCTACTCCTTGCCGCCGAGGAGGTCGTACGACTGGCTCCGCTGCCCACCCCGAATGTGGATGCCCTGGTCGAAGTGGTGGCGAGCAACCCCTGCGTGCAACTGTTCGTGGAGCGGGCCCGTGCCAGTCGGCCCGACTTTCGGATTACTCCCGGCAACGTAAGTGGAGTGGCGGAAATCTGTCAGCAACTGGAGGGATTGCCGCTGGCCCTCGAACTGGCGGCCCCCCGCCTCGGCATTCAGAGCGTACGCGATCTGCACGATACGCTCACTGCGAGTCTGGACCAGTTGCGTAGTCGCCGACGAGATTTGCCCCAGCGCCACCGCACACTCCGGGCCACGCTGGACTGGAGCTTCCAGTTCCTGGCGCCCAAACTGCAACGCATGTTGGCCCGTTTGACCCTGTTTCGGGGCGGCTGGACGGCGGAAGCGGCGGCGTACGTCGTGGGTGACCTCGCCGGGGGCGGCCCCCTCGCGGACATGACCGAGGAGCTGGAGGAACTCCGGGAGGCCTCGCTACTGGTAGCAGACCCCGGGACCGAGCCCCCGCGGTTCCGCTTGCTGGAGATGGTACGGGAGTACGCGCACGGGTGCCTGGAGGAGTCCGAAGCCGCCGCCGTGGAGGCCCGCCATCGGGAGTACTTCTTCCGGCTGGCAGCGGGAGTACCCGAAGCGGTACGCGCGGGCCGGCATCGCTGGCTGGACGGAGTCGAGGTGGAGCAGGAGAACCTGCGGGCTGCCCTGGAGTCGTCCTTCCGGGCCGATCCGGTGGCGGGTCTCGAGTGCTGTGTGTCCCTGGGAGGTCTCTGGGAGGCGCGCGGCTATTGGGAAGAAGGAGGGCGGCTGACGGGGATCGCACTCGCGCAGGCCCCGGAGGCGCCGCTCGGCCTGCGAGGACAGGCGTTGTCCTCTCGCGCCTGGCTGGCCGTCAATGCCCATGAGGTCGGGGTGGCCGTGCCGGTCTGCGAGGAAGCGGTGGCTGTGTGCCGCGCGGCCGGAGAGTGGAGTGCCCTGGGCCGGGCGCTGACCGCGCAGGGCGTGCTCGCCACCCGGCGGGATCGTTCCAGGGCCAGGCAGTACTTCGAGGAAGCGCGCGAAGTCTATGAGCAAGTGGGCAACCTGGGGGCGCTGATGTCGAACTCCTGGCTGAGCGGCGATCTGGCGTATTGGTCGGAAGACTATGTCGAAGCCGAACGATGTTACCGGCGGAGCCTGGAGGAAGCAACCGGGGCCGTGGCCCCGGAGGAACGGCGGTTCCCTCTGGTCGGGCTGGGCCGGATCGAATTGGAGCGGGAGTGCTGGGACACCGCGCGGGCGCTTCTGGACGAGGCACTGGACCTCTGTCGGCGTGCGGGGGATCGAGGCGCGGTCGCCGGCGTCCTCGGGGACCTCTGCGTTGTCTGTCTGCGGCAGGGAGACTTCGCTCAGGCCTGGGCGGCCCTGCGGGAGTCATTCCTGCTGACGGTGGCCACCGGCGGCGTCGCCGGAGCGCGAAACTCGATCTTTACGATCCTGGAACTCCTGTGGGCCGAGGGAGATCTGGGGGCGGCTGCTCACTGGCTCGCAGTGTATGAATCTTTCACCACGCTGGTGGGCACTACCACCTCCAGCCTGGTGGTGCGCCGGGAGACCAGGCTTCGGGAGGCGCTGCCCGCCCACTCGCTCCAGGAAGCGCGGCGCCGGGTCGCCGGACGCGATCCGCGCGAGCTGGTACAGGAGGCGATTCGATATCTTCAGGAGAGGGGGCAAAGTTCTGCCCTCGCCGCCTGTTGATCCGGGTTCGAGCCGTGGGCCTCTGCGGGCACCGGTAGGATTCCGGAACCGGCCATGCGCGGGCTCCCGGATGGGGACTGCCGTGCGTGGACGCACGGCAGCCTCACCGTCAGTCAGCGCACGGTGACCCGCGCCTCCCGGGAGAAGGGCGACGGCGCTGCGCCGAGTGCCTGTACCCGGTAGATCAGCGGGCCACGCGGCGGGGCGCCGTCCACCAACGTCAGCACATTGGCGTTGGTGGTGCCGACCGGCGCGAACGTCCCCCCCGTCCCGACTTTGCGCTCGACCAGGAATCCGGTCTCCGTGCGGTTCGAGTCGCGCCACTTCACCTCCACCGTGGTCCGCCCGCTCCGGCGCACCGCCCGGGCGGTCACACTGGTGGGTGCGACTAGCGGCGGGCCTGGAGGGCCCGGGGTGGTGGCCGTGAACGTGTTCGATGGCGTGGAACGGGCCTCCCCCCGTACGGTGAAGATCCGGTACGTGAACGCCGTGCTGGCGGCGAGGCCCCGATCCTGGAACGTCGTCACGTTCGCATTCACCCGGGCGATCTCGTTGAAGCCGCCCGCCCCGGTGGCTCGCTCGATCAGGAACTGCGTCTCATCCCCGGAACGGTCTTCCCACAACAGGTCAATCCCGGAGGGCGGAACTACCGTGGCCCGGAGATTCGTGGGGGGCGCCGGATTCGTAAAGTCCGCGATAGTCACGGTCGCGGTGTTCGGGGTCCCCACGTCGTAGCCGGCGCCGGGGCCGACCTGAACCACCACCGTGGTGGGAGGTTGGTCGGCGCTGCCATCTTGCAACGGGTTCACCGTGACGGTGGCGCTTCGTTGCCCCGCCGGGATGCTCACTGGCACCGTCAGCCGCTCGAAGTCGCGGCCTTCCCGGGCCGTGCCGCCGACCGTCACGTTCACGGCGAGCGCCGAAAAGGTCGTGCCCGCTCGGGTGAAGGTGAAGACCCCCGGATCGGGACCCACCTCCGCCGCGGCCGGGTCCGTGGCGGCCACCGTGACCACCGGTTGTGACTCCAGATCGTCGATGCGGGTGACGAAGCCGTCTCCCGGTTCGGTCTGAGTGAACGATGGGGAGACGATCCGCTCCAATGCCGGCTTGAGCGCCCGCACGGTGGGGAAGTTGTCCGAACGGGTTTGTCCGGCAACCCACGCCCTTCCGGCCGTATCTACCGCTACGGCCAACGCATCATCCAGGGCCCGCCCGCCGAAGGAGAACGAGATCACGATCCTCCCGGTCGGATCCAGGCGGGTGAGGACTGCCTGCGTGATGGTGGTCCCGAACTCGGTGCTCGCCACGAACGCCTGGCCGGTAGCGTCCACGGCCACATCATTGGCCAGGCCGGGGACTCTCGTGGGGGCGTAGTGGAACGCAGTGGCGGTGGCGTTCAACCGCGCGACGAAGCCGAGCGGCATGCTGAAGTCCGCTCCCGGGAAGCGGTGGAAACTCACACAGGCGGCGCCGGTGGCGTCTACCCCGATGCCGGTCGCCACCTCCCCGTCCGCGGTGCCCAGGTAGGTGAGGTAGGAGAGTTCCCCGGTGCCTGTCACCCGCGCGACGAACGCATCCGGTGTGCGGGGCTTCGTCCCGACCGCGAGGTTCGGCTGCAGGACCCCCGCGGTGGTGGGCAGGTTGGCGGCATCCGTGTAGCCCGTCACGTACGCATTGCCGGCGGTATCGGTGGCCACGGCGGCCCCTTCCTCCGTGCCCGTCCCGCCCAGAAGGGTGGCGTAGAGCAGCCCCCCTGTCGGGGAGAGGCGCGCTACGAACGCATCCGTCCCGACGAAGGGATCAGCCACCCCGTCCCGGTTGAGGTCGGTCTGGAGGGCATTTCGGAGCGGGAAGGATGTCTGCGGCGGCGCCCCGCCCGCCTCCGAGTTGGTGTACCCCGTGACGCAGGCGTTCCCGTTCGGATCCAGGGACACGCCGGTACCCACATCCGTGGCGCTCCCCCCGAGATAGGTGGAGTAGATGAGCCGCGAACCGGTGCGGTCCAGAAGTGCCACAAACGCATCGTCCGTCGTGCCATCCGTCGCGCCGTTCACCGCCTGTGCCGGGTTCACCACCGGAAAGTCCGTGGAGCGGGTGGCGCCCGTCACCACGGCTTGCCCGGCAGCATCCGACGAAACAGCGCCCGACTGCGGCAGGAGGTTCTCCTCGGCGTTGCCGCCCAGGTATGTGCAGTAGATCAGCGAGGCCGCCCCGTCCCGCACGGGGTCCAACTTCGCCACGAACGTGTCGGTGTGGCCCCGCAGGGTGGGCTGGATCGGGTTCTGCAAACGCAGATCCAATACGCCGGTTACCCCCGTGATGTAGGCATAGCCGGCCGCATCCGTGGAGACGCTGCGTACGGTGTCCAGCACAGTGGGGACGCGCCCAGCCGGATCCCGGCGGAGCTCATGGCTGCCGAAGTACGTGGAGTAGGTGATGACCGGGTCGATCACCAGGGGGCGACTGCGGTCCCACGCCGCCAGGCGGAACCGGAGGAGGTCTCCCTCCTGCACGAGCGCCGAGGCGACGGTCGGCGCGGCGCCCTCCGACCCACGCCGGTGTGCCTCTTCCGCCTTCCCGTCCCGGATCTGGTAGGCGATCGGGGCGTGCTGGCGAAACTCGCCGGTGGCGGTGAGCATCCGCACGCTGCCATCCGGCAACGGGGTCAGGCGCCCGGCGCCCTCACACACCAGGCGGATCTGCCCCGGGTCTGCTCCCGGCCGGACCACGAAATCGTACTCGAAGCCCTTCGTTCCGCCGTAGCAGAGGAGGTCGATGCCGGGATACAGGTCCGGCACCCGCACCCGGCCGTAGAGCGGCACGTTGCGCCGCCACCGGCTCGGGTCGCGGCCGATCAGGTAGTTCACCTTGCCGGGCAGCAGTTGTTCGCCCACGGCGCACAGCCCGGAACGCACCCCCACCATCCGCAGTCGCACCGGAGCAGGGGGGGCAGAGGCCGTTCTCCCTTCTTCCCTCCTCCCACTCCCCTCTTTCACCGCGTGAAGAGTCAACTCCCCGGGCCGAACCTCGACGAGCATTCCCCCCGCCCGTGCCAGAAAGCCCCCACTCTGGGCGAGGTCGTCCCCCGCTCCCCTCTTCCCTCTTCCCTCTCCCTTCGTGTCACTTGGGAGCGGCTCGAACCAGAAGGGGAGGCTCCCGGAGGCGCCGGTCTCGGCCTGCCGGGCAATCGGACCGCGGCGGGCGACCATCCGGCGCTCCCCCCCGCTCAGCGCCGCCAGTGCAACGGCGAGTCCCAGGAGCAGCGCTGCCCCGGGGCCGGATCGAAGCGTACGCATCCTGCTCCTCCTTTCGCTTTCGTCGTGTCCCTGCGTCCCGCGCCTCTGCTGGTCGGCGCGGCAGGGTGCGTGCCCGGAGAGCTTTCGCCCTTCGTTCTCCCTCATCGTCGTGCGCATCAGCGGACCCTCTGGCTCGGGTCGCCCAGCAGGATCCAGCTGCGGCGAACATCCGGATCGGTAACCGAGGCCCGGGCCGCGCGCTCCGCGTCCCCAAGGCGGGCCCCCTGCCCCAGCGCCCGCAGGAAGCCGGCCCCCAGCCGCTCCTGGTCCCCGGGATAGGTCAGGGTGCCGGAGGCAAAGGCCGCCACCGCCCCTCCGCGCGGCGCCCGCACCCAGGCCTGCGCCAGGCTCTCCTGGGTCGGGTCATGGATGAACCCGTTCAGGCAGGTCAGCGCCAGGAGTACCGGCAGGCGGTTCCCGTTCGTCAGGCCCTGCGCATCCGTCGTGGTGAAGTCTGCGCCTCCCCAGGCACTCTGGGAGCCGTGGCCGAGATACCCCACCACCAGCGACCCGCCCTGGAGCGCCTGCCGGAGCGCGGCACCCTGGGCCCGCAAACGGAAGGAGCGCCCCTGCACGCCGGGCGGGAGCGCACCGGCCAGTTGCTGGGCGGCCCCCGTGAAGGAGTAACCCGCATCCTGGTCCGTCACAAAGAGCGCACTGCGGGACCAGGCGCCGGACTGGGTCTCTGCCCGGGACAGGAGCTTCGCTACCAGCGCCCGGGCCTCGGCAGGGCTGCGCACCGGCAGTCTTCCGATACTCACCTCGGGCACTCCGTCGTCGTTTCGATCCCCCAGACGTACATCCCCGGGCGCCTCCAGGAACTGCGTGGCCAGGGGCCGCGTGGGGACGAAGTCGGTCACTCCCAGCCCCAACTCGCCGCGCGGATCGAGACTCGCATCCCCGAGCAGCAGGGCATAGCGCGGCGCCTGCGTCCAACCGCGTACGGTCTCCGTGAGGAAACGGCGCAGCGCGTGCGGGCTTTTCTCGCCGAAACTGAGCTCATCGTAGAGTTGCTCCACCGGGATCAGCGCCACCCGCAGTCCTTCCGCCCGCCGAGCGGCCGCCAGAGGCTCCGCCGCGGGCAGGAAGACGGCCGGGCCGAGGATCACCAGATCTGCCTGCTGGTTCCGGGCGCTCCAGCGAGTCGCGGCGCGAGGCCGCACCCCGGCCGGGCTGCGCACACCCTCCGGCCCGAAGGCGACCAGGACACGGCGGCCCCGCCCGCCGGGCATCCGTCCCACCACGGCCGTCCCACCGGGCAGCGTGCGCACCTGGACCTCCACCGGCCGGTGCGGATCGGTGCAGTCCAGCACGCAGGCGCCGGCCCCCCCGAAACCCTCCAGGCGGAACAGGGATCCACCGGGGACCACAGCCCGCAACTGCTCGCCGTCCGCCACGAAGCGGCGGGGGAACTGCACGCGGACGGTGTCCACCACGCACACATCCGTGGCGCCCGCGGCTTCGAGCGTGATCCGGTTCAACCCGTTGTGGAGTTGGCCCGACGCGACCGGGAAGGCCGCCACCCCGGGTTCCCGCCCTTCAAAGCGGACCTCCCCCAGCGGCGTGCCGTTGAGGCGCACGGTCACCCGATGGTCGCCCTCACCGGGCGGATCGGTCACCCCTTGCAGGGCCACCTCGAGCAACCCGGGACCCGGCGCCAGGTGCGGGATGTTCAGCGACTGGTCGGTCTCCCAACCCGCGCCAATCACCGGCCCGAACAGGTTGGAGGCATCGCCATTCTTGAGTGCAGGGAAGTGCAGGACGCGGTCCTGCCGTTCAACTGCATCGGGGAAGGAGGCCAGCGGCGTCCCACGGAAGTCGTCCTTGCCGCGCGGGATCTGCCCGATCCCCGTTGCCGAACCACCCGTAGAGGCGGTGCGGCCCCACTCCAGGAAGTAGGTGCGCTGGCCGGTCCAGGGCGTCTCCAGCCCGAGGCCGTAGAACTCCACCCGGTCCTGCGGGTCAAAGCGGCCGTCCTCGGCGCCGAGCACGCGGAGTCCGACCGGTTGGCCGCCCGCCACCAGGCGGAAAGAGCGCGGATCCGCGCCCGGATCGAGGCCGGCGGCCACCAGATCGGGTTGCGTGACCTGATACCAGCCCTCCTCCCGGACCTCGAGGCCCACTGCAGGAGCTTCGGGGCGGGGCCGGCTCGGGAGGGCGGCGATGCCCGCCGTGCCGGTGGCGCTGGAGGGCGCCCAACGGCGTAGCCCCTCTCCGGTGGGAGGAGCCGTGCGACTGTCCCCCAACTCGGCAAGAGTCAGGGCAACCTGTGCGTCCGCCGGAGGAAGGGGCGGGGCCGGCGTGGGACGGACCGGGCCGTGGAACTCGTGGCGCCCTTGCAGGTCCACCATCTCGAACCAGTAGGCGCGGGCGGGCTCCCGATCCAGCCAGGTGTAGCCTGCGCCCGCAACGGGGGTCCCCGGCCCCGCCAGCAGGGCGCTCCCGGTCAGCAGGTCGGACGTGAGCCGTTGGCGCTGCCCATCGGAGCGCTCGGCCCAGAGATGCGTGCCGAGGTGATCGAGTTCGCCACTGGTGCGCCAGTGCAGCAGCGTCCCTTCGCGGGTGGGATGGGCGGTAAGTTGCCGGACTTCCGCCGCAGTCGGACTGCTCTGGGCGATCTTCGCCACGAAGACATCCTGATCGCCGTTGTGGGTGCGATCCGGTCCACCCACGATCGTCATGGTGGCCTGCGTGGACTTCGTGACCCCTACGATGTACGCGTTCCCGTTACGGTCCAGCGCCACCCCACGGGCCGCTTCATCCTCCGCCCCCCCCAGGTAGGAGGCGTACACGATGTTCTGCTCCAGGCGGGGGTGGGCAGGGTTGGGGATGACTGTAGCGATGAACGCCTCGCTCCCGGGGATGTTGTCGAGCGTGCTGTCGGGGCCTCCGCCATGTGACAGATCGGGCCCGCCGACCTCGGGCAGAAAACTGCCGGTGCCCCCGACGACGTACGCCCGGCCTGCGTCATCCACGGCCACATCCTGGCCTTGTCCGGAGTCGTGGAGGAGGCCGAAGTAAACGAAGCCGGTGCCCGCCGGGTTTACCTTGGCGAGAAAGCCGGGTACACCGCTGGTGATGTCCAGGCGGGGACCCACCCGGAGTGGGGAGGGCGGCCCGAGGGTCTCGTGCCCCGTCGCGCCACCGGTGACATAGGCGTGCCCGTCGCGGTCCACGGCAATTCCTGTGGCAGTGTTCACCTGGGTGCTCGGGGAGAGGTACCCGCAGTACACCAGGCGATCGCCGCCGGGACTGACTTTCGCGACGAACCCGTCGGCACGGCCGCTTCGCGGGACCAGAGAAGGCCCGACCGTGACGGGAAACCCACCCACTTGGCCGGGGTCGTCAAATTCCTGGCCGCACACATAGGCGTGACCTCCCGCATCAACAGCCACATCCAGCGCAACTTCGTTCTCACGCCCGCCCAGGTACCCGGCATAGGTGATCGAGGAGAGACGCTTGTCCACTTTCACCACAAAGGCGTCGGAGAAACCCTCGCGCGTCAGTTCCGGCCCCCCCTGTACCGGGAAGTTGGCCGAGAGCGTCTGCCCGACCAGGTACGCATTCCCGGCGGGGTCCAGCGCAATCGCTTGCGCCATGTCGTTCCGGTCTCCGCCGATGTACCCGCTATTGACGAGCGACACGTTCCCCGCCGCCTGGGCGAGCTGAATGAGAAACACGTCCGCCACGCCGTTGTGGGTGCGGTCCAGGTTGCCCCGGAGCGGAAACCGAGTGTTTTCCGTCGAAGTCGTGAAGCCCGTGATGTGGATGGTGTTCTCGGCATCCACCGCTACCCCGTTGGCGACGTCGGCGGAGGTGCCGCCGAGAAAGCCACAGAAGACGAGGTTGTTCTCGACCACCGGGTCTGTCGGGTTGGCGACCAGCTTGGCCACAAAGATGTCCGGTTGGGTAGGTGTCTGGTGTTTGTCTCCCAGCCCGCCCGGGTTCTTGATCGGGAACGTGGCCTCCGTCGAACGGGTCTCCCCGACGATGTAGACGAAGGGCACGCCGTTCTCGACCGCCACCGTGATGTCGTGCCCGTCCTCGGAGGCGCTCCCTCCGAGGAAACCGCAGTAGACGAAGAAGGCCGGGTCCACCACCAAGTGGCGGTCCCGGTCGTAGTCACCGACCGCCAGGCGCGCCACCGGGGCGCTGCCCCCGTGCCGCTCAATCACGAACTCGCTGGCTACCGCCAGCCGTCGCCCCTCGATCTCCTGATAGGAGTAGGGTCGCTCATCCAGCAACCGGCCCTCTCCCGTCAGGATCTCCAGGTCCCCGTTGTCCGTCAGGCGGAGCCCGGTGGCGCCCGTGTAGCTCTGGCGCAGTTGGCCGGCGTCGGCGCCGGGGCGCACCAGAAACTCCTGCTTCAGGCGCTCCCCGTCCGCGCGAAAGACGAGGTCGATGCCGGGCCAGAGGTCCCGGTAGACCACCCGCCGGTGCAGCGGCAGATTGGTCTGCCACTCATCCGGGGCGCCGTGGAAGTAGCCGACGGTGGTGGGGGTCGGGTCCTCCAGCACGGGAGCCACGCCGGGACGCGCGCCGGGAAAGGTCACGCGCACCTGGTGCTGGCGTGCGGGAGGCAACGTCGAGGTTTCCGGGAAGTTCAGGTCTGCGGGCCCTCCGGCGAGGCGTCCGCGTTTCCGAGTGGGCTTCTGTTCCCCGGCGGCGGGGAGCTGGACAGCGAACGTGACGGCGCTCTCTTCGAAGAAGATCCCGTGCCGGGAGTTGAGCGAGTAGGCCCGTACGTGCGAGGGCGCCTGACCCTGGTTCTCGACGAAACGGAACGGCAGTTGTGCCAGGGAGACTGCCGGCGGCGGTGCGGCGGCGCTGACGCGGGCGCCGCCGGCGCCCCCGGCCAGCAGCACGGCGCCCAGAGCGGCGAGGGGAAGTCCCAGCGGCGTCAGCCGGCGGAGCTTCCCCAGTGTGCGGAGCAATCGGTGATTACCCATCCCGGTCCCTCCTCCACGTGCGGCGTGGGGGAAATGGGTAGGGGAGTGCCCCTACCCGAAGCGACGAGGATAGGATGCCGGAACCACCGTTCCAAGAACGTTCCACGCTGAAACTCCGGCCCGGGTCGGGGACAGGCCCGTTGCCACCGAGGGGGTAAGCAGTTATTCCTGGGGACCGGCGGGGCGCACCAGAATCTTGTCCACCCGCAAGCCATCCATATCCAGCACCTCGAACCGGACGCCCTCCCACTCCACCGCATCCCCCTCGGCGGGGATGCGGCCCAGGCAGGTCGCCAGCATTCCACGGAATCGCGGGGTCGCGTGCCGGCGAGGGGATGCGGGCGCGGGGATGCGGCCCAGGCAGGTCGCCAGCATTCCACCCAGTGTGGTGTAGTCGCCGTCCTCCGCAGCGGGAAGGGCACGCAGGGCAAAGTGGGACTTGATCTCGTCCGTCCCCAGGCTTCCGTCCACCAGGAACGTCCCGCCCTCCCGGCAACGTGACCGCGCTCGGCATGCTCAAGTTTGAAGTGGGACCGGGCGATGACTCGGCTTTCGGGGGCGCGCCTGTCAGGTGGGACCACTTAGGGAACCGCGCAGAATTAATCCTCCCGTCAGGCGGGGACCACTCCCGGGATGGTCACGAACCACTTCCCCAGTGCCGGGAGACGCTCGATCTGCGTTTCCAGGGCGGCCATCTCGGGTGCGAGGAGCCGCACG
>SXGS01429730.1_pt1 | contig 14411 bp, 11 predicted proteins | sample 3174681 | NCBI WGS metagenome assembly SXGS01 (sample SAMN11356861, study PRJNA531348) | freshwater metagenome | isolation source: freshwater sample F1-80 | place: China: Fuxian Lake, Yuxi | collected 2017-12-25
AGGCTTGATTGCTTCGATATTCTTCAAATAGTCAAATATTTGAAAAATGAAGCACACTCGTTTCGACGATTCAGACTCCTACATATGCAGTTTTCAGAGAACTAAGCAGACTTGTTCTCTAAAATTTTTTACGGTGGCCATAAAGCGGTGGCCCGACCCGATCCCATCCCGAACTCGGCCGTCAAACACCGCATTGCCGATGGTAGTGCTTGTATAGCTTGCGCGAGAGTAGGTAGCCGCCGAACCTTTCCTAAGCCGGACTCCTCTAGAGTCCGGCTTTTTGCGTTGCTTTTGTGACTTCTATCTTGGATTGAAACAAATCTTGGTATAAAAAGGTTGGTGTGAAAAGCTTTGTATAAGATTAATGCTTGGGAAGACATTGGGTTTCAACGTCCCGACGATGACTTAGATTTAATTCAGCTATGCCAACCTACGAATACGTTTGTCTGAAGTGCAAGGGGAAGTTCGACGTGTCACAGCGGATGAGCGATGCGCCGCTGACTCAATGTCCCAAAGACATGTGTCCTCAAAAGAAATGGGGCAAAGGTAAGGTTCAGCGCGGAGTGGGGGGAGGTTCCGGCCTGATTTTTAAAGGTTCCGGGTTCTATATTACCGACTATCGCAGTTCTGGCTATAAGTCCTCGGCTGCGAGTGATTCCAGTTCGGGAGCAGCGGCAGCCAAGCCAACACCCTCTTCGACTCCATCTCCGACTCCATCTCCAGCCGCTAAATCACCCGCCACCTGACCTAGGGTTCACAAACCGTTGAATTCATGAGGAGATTCTTCGGTGTCATTTCATTTCTTTGGCTACTATTGGTGGGCAATTGGGATGCCGAGGCCCAAGTAGGATCAATTTCTCGACGGCCTAAGAGCGCGCCGACTCGAAGTCGAACGGGCCAGTTTTTGGTTATAGGCGAACTCTCCGGCCCAGAGGACAGGGCTCCAAATCCGATTCTGATTCCTTCGAGTTCTCAGCGGTCTGTTGCTTTCACCCCTTTTCGTCCCTTGGACTCTCAGGGGGTGGCGACCCTCAATCCCCCAATCATTTCTGTAGCCTGCGAGAGAATCAAATCAGAGGTGCTTCGCATTCTGAAGATCGAGGATCGATTCGACGGTTCAATCGTTGTTCGGGTTTTTCCGGTAGATAAGAGGCGTCCTCCCGCAAAAATTCTAGCCACCCAGTTTGCTGATGGATGGCGCTATACCCTGGAGATTCAGGATCGAGTGCATTGGACATTGCTCGTCCGAACTACAGTCGAGGCGCTACTCCTAGAAATCGCCAATCGGGGCAATGGGGGGCAATTGAATCCTATTCCGCTTTGGTTGTCTGAGGGGGTCACTACATTGCTCATTGGGGAATCCAGTCGGGAGTTGGTTCCACAATTGAATCGTGAATTTAAGGATGCCAACCGTTCCATGGACCCTCTGGTGGCCATCGCATCCAAAACGGTGGGACGTTCCCCTTTGGGATTTGATGCATTGGCTTTTCCGACGGATGCGATGGTGAGCGATACCAACCAATTTCAATTATTTCAGGGTTCTGCTGCGTTGTTTGTTCACCATCTCCGGTCGAAGGGGGGAGGTTCTGGTTCCCTGGGTGCGTTGGTTTTTGCCTTTAATCGTTCCTTGAACTGGCAGACTGCTCTCCTAAAAACTTATCCTGCTGAATTTCAGAGTTTGCTGGATGTTGAGAAATGGTGGGCGGTCACCTCCGTCGCCTTTTACGCCCAGAATGCTTCGCGGTTCATCACCCCAGAGACTCTCGATCGTCATTTGCGATCCGTCCTTCAAGAGACGGTGGAGGTGGCAAGGTCTACGAACTCTCCGCTGGGTAGGCGAGTTCTCCGTCTTTCCGAGACGATTGAGCAATGGCCATTGGCCACTCAAATACCGGTGCTCGAACGGAAGATGATCCAATTGCGGTTTCTCTCTAATTTGAGGTACCGATATTTCTCACGCCAGGGCGGCGGCGGCACAGAGCCTGAGATGCGGGTTCGCTTTGAACAGGTGCGCCGCCTTCAAGAGATCCTTAATCCTTACCAGCGGGAACGCAGCAGCACGGGCAACTTGGCTCGACGCGGTGATGTGGATCCTCGGATTCGGATCTTGATTCAGGGTGCTGCTGACCGGTTGCGCTCCTTGGAAACGGAGATTCTCGGGGCCCCCTAATGCCCGAGGCAATGAACGTGTTGTGGAACAGTCCAGATGACGCTGCTTTCGGCAGAAATCCCATCATTGACCTTCGGTTTTGATTCTCCGCGATCTTTTCCAAATCAGGTTTGATTGTTGAGACCAATTCCGGTCAAATTTCGCGCATGAGCACCTTCGGTTTCTGCGCCGCACTGGCCTTAGCGCTGGTAAGCCCGATTCTGGCCCAATCGCCAGTTGTATCCGGCTCTTCTTCTTCAACCTGGATGCCCCCAGAATCGTCATTCAAGAAAGTGATTTTGGATGAGGATGCCCTGGTGGATGGGGTCCGAAAAGACACCATTGTCGATCCCATGGAACTGACGGTGGCACCGGATGGGCGCGTGTTCTGGGTTGAACGTGCAGGTGTTGTGAAGCTCTGGAAGCCCGATACCCAATCCACCGTGGTTGCGGGAAAATTGGCAACGTTCACCGGCCTTGAAGACGGCGCACTAGGAATCACCTTGGATCCTGCGTTTGCCAAGAATCAATGGATCTACGTGAACCGCTCACTGCCCGAGACCACCACCAACTCTCAGGGAAAGGTGGGCATCATTCGGGTCGCTCGTTTCACTGTGAAGGGCGATCAACTGGATCTTGCCTCCGAGACGCCCATCATCGATGTCGAGACCCAGCGGGAACAATGCTGCCATGTCGGTGGATCGCTGACCTTCGACGCCGCTGGCAACCTCTACATGTCGATTGGTGATAATACCAACCCGTTCGACTCCGACGGATTTTCTCCGCACGATGAGCGCGTGGGTCGTTACCCTTGGGACGGACAGCGATCCGCGGCGAATGCAAATTCTTTGGTTGGCAAGGTGCTTCGAATCAAACCGCGCCCGCAGGGCGGCTACGACATCCCTAAAGGAAACCTCTTCAAACCCGGAACTGCCGGCACTCGGCCAGAGATTTATGTGATGGGTAATCGCAATCCGTTCCGTGTCTCGGTGGACCGCAAGACAGGATATCTTTATTGGGGCGAAGTTGGACCGGATTCGGGGCATGCCGATGGGAAGCGAGGATCTGCAGGTTTCGACGAGGTCAATCAGGCCCGCAAACCGGGATTCTTCGGTTGGCCCATGTTCGTCGGAGACAACCGAGCTTACACGAAGGTTAACTTTGTCGATCGCCAACGCGGCACCGAGGCCCGTCAAGCCTATGACCAGGTCCGCAAGAAGATCGAGGAGATGAAAAAGAAGGGCGAGACCAACAATCTTCCGGAATTACTGACGAAGCCGGAGGCCTGGGATCCGAAAGGAATGGTGTTTGATCCGGAGCACCCCAAGAACACCTCTCCCAACAACACGGGCATTCAAGACCTGCCCCCTGCGCAGCCGGCGTTTATCTATTATCCGGCGTCGGCTTCGACCCGTTTTCCGGCGGTCGGCTCTGGAGGGCGGACTGCCATGGCCGGACCGGTTTATTACTTCGATCCGAAGAACCCATCGGCGCGTCGGTTGCCCAAACAGTTTGATCACACCCTCTTCATCTACGAATGGTCCCGAAACTGGATCATTGCGGTGAAGTTGGATGAAAATGATAACATCGCCAAAACCGCCGATGGCAAGTGGATGATGGAGCGCTTCATGCCTGCGTCGACCTTCAAGCGGCCCATGGACTTGGAATTGGGTGCCGATGGTTGTCTCTATCTCATCGAGTACGGCAAGGACTGGGGCAACAATTCGGACACGAAGATCGTTCGCATCGAGTATCACGGTTCGAGCGGTTCCTAGATCTGATGTCTTCAGCCCAGACTCATTCATTCGACTTCATCGTTCTCGGGAGCGGTGTGGCCGGGCTGACCTACGCTCTTGAGGTGGCTCACCGAGGTAAGGTGGCCATCATCACCAAGAAGAATCGCGCCGATTCCAATACAAACTGGGCGCAGGGCGGGATTGCGGCGGTCACGAGCTGTGAGGACAGCTTCGAGTTGCATGTCCAAGACACGCTGGAGGCGGGGGCGGGTTTGTGCCGTGAGTCCGTGGTGCGGACCATTGTTCAGGAAGGCCCTGAGCGTATTGCTGAGTTAATGCGGTTGGGGGCGCAATTCAGCGAGCGGGACATCCCGGGTGGAGGTGGGCGCCGCGAGTTGGATCTGACCAAAGAAGGAGGCCATTCTAAGCGGCGTATCCTGCACGCCGCCGATGCCACCGGACGGGAGATCGAGCGGGCCCTCCTTGCCGCGGTGGCGGCTAATCCAGCGATTACCGTGTTTGAAAACCACCTGGTGATCGACCTGATCACCACGGCCAAACTGGGGTTGGCTGGCCCCAACCGGTGTATCGGAGTTTATGTGCTGAACAATCCCGAGGGACGGGTTGATGTGTTTCAGTCTCCCGCGGTGTTGTTGGCGACAGGGGGGTGCGGCAAAGTTTATCTCTACACGACCAACCCAGACATCGCCACTGGGGATGGTGTGGCGATGGCCTATCGAGCAGGGGTCCCCATCCTGAATATGGAGTTCATCCAGTTCCATCCCACCTGCCTGTTCCATCCGCGGGCCAAGTCCTTTTTGATCTCGGAAGCGATTCGGGGCGAGGGAGGTATTTTGCGAACCCCGGGAGGAGAACGCTTCATGCAGCGCTATGACGCCCGATTGGAACTAGCGCCCCGGGACATCGTGGCTCGAGCCATCGACTCGGAGATGAAACGTACTGGGGCCGATTGCGTGTATCTGGATATCACCCATCGATCGCAGGAATTCATCCGGAGTCATTTCCCTACGATTCACGCCCGATGCCTCGAGTTCGGTATCGACATGACCAAGGACTGGATTCCAGTCGTTCCGGCGGCCCATTATCAGTGCGGAGGGGTGGCGACCGATTTGGACGGGCAGACTTCTCTGGACGGACTGTTTGCCGTGGGCGAAGTGGCCTGCACTGGCCTCCACGGGGCCAATCGACTGGCGAGCAACTCATTACTGGAGGCTTTGGTTTGTTCCTATCGGGCCGCCCAGCGGGTCCTCACCTTGCCGGGAACCATCGGGCCTGTTGCCATCCCGCCCTGGCAGACGGGCCAGGCGACAGACCCTGATGAAATGGTCGTTGTTGCCCACAATTGGGACGAGATCCGTCGGTTGATGTGGGATTATGTGGGTATCGTTCGCACCACCAAGCGTCTCCGGCGGGCCCAGAAGCGATTGGCCAATCTTCAGGAAGAAATTCGAGAGTATTACTGGAACTTCATTGTTACGGCCGACCTGCTCGAGTTGAGAAACTTGGCCACCGTGGCGGAAATCATCGTGGCCAGTGCCTTGCAGCGTACCGAAAGCCGCGGGCTTCATTGCAACCGGGACTTCCCTGAATCCGATCCGCACTGGACCCAGGTGGATACGCGAGTGTGTCGCGAGGAGTGAGTGCTTAAGTTGCTGCGGAACTGTTCCGATGGTTCTGGAACGGCCCAAGCCTGAGCCTAGTGCCGCAGTTTCTCATGTCCGATACATCGGTTCAAACAAGCCTTCGTCAGGCGTGGTTCACCTCGATTGTGGCGATCGTCAGCATCGCAGTCCTGGGGTTGATCCTGGAAATCGCCGTAGGGTCTAAACCCGTAAATTTGTTCAACAAGCTGACTCGTGCCCAGGAGGGAGCCGTGCAGATTCGGATGGAATTGAGGTTGTTGGGAAAGCTGCTCGCGGACGATCCGAAATCTTATCCTGCTGATCTGTCCCAGCAATTGGCTGGCATGAGGGAATCCATGACGGCTGGTTTGCAGTTGCTCGGAAAGTCTGGTCTTAAGTTAGACAACGAGAAGGCGTTCGAACAGTTGGAGGTTTGTTTTCAGGAGAGGTTTCTCCCGGATTTCATCAATTTTCGCCAACCCTATGGTGATCAGGATCGGCCCAAGATCCGGGCTCGTCTGAAGGTGTCGCGCGACGATTTGGAATCCAGAGTGGGTCTGTTCGAACGATCACTGGACCAATATTCAGCCAAAGATCTTAAGGAGATAGGCCAGATTAAGGGGATGGGGGCCTGGGGGGGGATTGTTCTGGGAGTACTGGGCCTCGCGTTGCTTTGGTTTCAAGTTCGATCCCTTCAGAAGGTCATCGCTTGGTCCATTCTGCAGGCTGCCCCGGTGAGTGGTGCTGACGCCAAGATGACTGAGAACATCGCCAAGTATGCGACCCGAATCCGTGAGTTGGAGGGTTCCAACAAGTTGTTGAGGTCTGAGGTGGATAAATTGGCTCCGCTCGCCGATGAGGTGGTCACTTTGCGACAGCAGGGGTCAGGCAGCCCTTGGGAGGCCTGGTTGAAGGCCATTCATGGACGCGGACGTTCCACACTAGGTAAGGGCGGGCAGCTGGGCATCGTGCTAGAACTTGCTCCCAACGAGATTCTGAGCCTGGAACCCTCACTCAGGGAGCACACGGAGTTCGTCCGCATCGAAGCGCCTTCTGAATCGGACAAGCCCGCTCGATCCCGACACACTGTTTTGATCGTGGACGAAGACTTTGGAAATCGTGCCCGCTTGTTGGCATGCGTCTCGGGGCTCGACCTAGAAGCCGTGGAAGCACCTTCGACCAAAGAGGCGTGGAAAATGATGAACGGTGGTTTGGTGGTCCGCTTGTGCTTGGTGGGAGGTAATGATGGCGAAATGTCGGGGGCCGATTTCGGTCAACGGGTTAAATCCGACCCACGTTTTTCCGAGGTGGAGATAATTCTCTGCTCGGCCTTGACGAACTTAGAGGAGTTGACCAAGACCCTGGAAGAGGTGGCCGCAAGCAAGACTCCCCTCGAGGAGGCTCAGGAGCAGTCGGGGCTCAACAGTCACGCCTACGGCAAGATGCTTCAGGCGGTCAACACCGAGACCAAGGAGACACTCACCTTCGCCCGCACCGCCCTCTCCCATGGTCAACGCAAAGCGGCCTGGAGCCGTATCACGTCGCTCAAGGAAACAGCGAATACGGTCGGTGACAGGGGTCTCAACAATGCCATCGCCTCCGTCGAGAAAGAGATGGATCGCGGGGACGTGTTCTTCATCACCGCCGAATTGGAACGTCTGGAGCGAGAAAACCAGCGCTTGAGCAAGTTGGCCGAACAACTCCTGACTTCGGCACCGAAGGCCATAAATCCGGCAGAGGTCAACCCGGGCGGAGCCAAATAGAGCACCGCTCCGCCGGCATTATCTCGGAAATGGCGCTTTCGAAATAAATTGCCCCACCCGATCCAAGCCACCCAGCCCGGCCGGTTGAGGTTGTCGAGCCTGTCGGGGGGGATTCTGCAGCCGATGTCATAGGTAGGGACCGATCTCCGAGCGGTCCGTCCGAGGGTGCTGTTAAGCCTGTGACCCTGAGATGGGCTCGAACCTGGGCCCGGGAGTCCTTCTCTGAACCTCGACCGTTCACGCCACTTCAGACTGCGTCTGGCCACCTCGGGTGAGTGCCAGGAACGCTGCTTCCAGTGTCCCGGTTGTTTGTGATCTTGCGCGCAGTTCATCGGCGCTGCCGCAAGCGATCACTTGTCCCTGGTGGAAGATGCCGATTCGGTCGGCCATCTCTTCGGCGACACTGACCTGATGGGTGCTGAGGAAGACAGTCATACCCTGAGTTGCCCGTTCCCGAAGGATGTCCTTCACCACCCGCGAATGGTGCGGGTCGAGGCCCACCATCGGTTCGTCAATGATGAAGACCTCGGGTCGATGGAGCAGCGCGCTGGCGATGGCGATTCGTTGCCGTGTGCCATGGCTGAGGGATTCGATGGGCTGGTGTAGCCAGTCCTCCAAATTGAACCGGGGCACTAGTTCGTCGCATCCCTCGCGAATTTGTGCGTCTGGCATCCGGAACAAGCGTCCGGTGAATCGTAGGAACTCAGCGGGCGTGAGCTTCTCGTAAAGGAACGGGAAATCGGGCACGTAGCTCAAGCGCGATCGAGCCTCCAAGGGGTTCTCTTGGATATCGAATCCGGCGATCCAAGCCTGCCCAGCGGTCGGTCGGATGAGCCCGACCATCATCTTAATGGTGGTGGTCTTGCCCGCTGCGTTGGGACCCAGAACTGCAAAAAATTCACCGCGCGGAATTTGCAAGTTGATCCCATCCACAGCCCGAAGGGATCCGAAGTCTTTGGTCAGGCCTTTGAGTTCAATCATGGGGAGAGTCTCCTCATTCAATTTCCGATAATGGCATCGTTAACCAACTGGAGGCGGTCGGGCAGTTGGATCCTCAGCAATTCTCCGGCGCGACTAATGAAGGCGGTGGCCTCGAGTTGTCCGGGCAATCGGGCGCTCAGGCGATAGACCCGGACGCGGCTTCGGCCGATTTGCATCCAGTCGGATCGAGCGTCGATGGAAACATTCTTGACCAGGGATTCTGGGTGGCTCAGGGCGAGGTCGGGGATGAATCCGGAAGGCAGGGCCTTGAGGTACGGAGCCAACATGAGTTGCAGGGCCGCCCGGTTGCGGGTCTCGAAGGTTTGCTCGAAGCGCTGGCGCCCCTCCTCATAGATCATGCGGATTTGGTCGGATCCAGCCTCGGCTTGGATCTCCCAACTCTTGGGTCGCTGGTCGACCCGGACCTGAAGTCTCTCCCAGGTGTTGGAGGACGATAATTCCACAGTCCCCAGAACCATCATCCGGTCCAGAGGCGAGTCACTGCCATGAATGCGACTGGAGACCCGGATCGCATGTCCTGCGGGTGCTGAGACCATGCCCTCAATGGCGGTGACATTGCTGCGGGAGACTTCGAGAATGGAGGGGTGCCATTCCAACGAACCGAGGGTCCTGCCTTGGTATCGGATGCTCAGGACGCTGGAGTCCGGGGAATCTAGAATCTTTTGCCAGATCAAGTCTGGTGAGAGTTCGGAACCCGAGGTGAAGCGGTCTCCCCATTCGGCCTGCCACAAGAGCCCATTCATCACCACCCAGAAGAGAGCGGAGGCAATCAGGGTGATCCGGGAAGCCATGTTCTGAAGGGAGTCCCTGCTGTTCAGGGGACTCGTATTTCAACGCCCGGCTTCAGCTTGCGGGTGTCCACGCTGGGATTAGCGGCTTGAAGCTGTTGCAAAGTAATTCCTTGGGCCTTGGCGATTTTGGCTAGGGTGTCTCCGGATTTCAGTGTGTAGGTCTTGGGAGTGGACGGCTTGCGGGGTTCGACCGCTCGGGCCGCCAATCGGGTCGGGATGTCCGTCGCCTTGGGGACTGCGCTCGGGGCGCGGGCCGGTGCCGCGCTAGTTCCATTGGTGGGATTTGAGACTAGGAGGGCGGGCGTGGCGATACGGGTGGAGGCTGAATAGAGTTGATTGCTCAAGGACAACACGGACTTGCGCAACTCATCGTTCTCCCGCCGCATTTGCTCGAGTTGACCTTGTGTTTGGATTTTGCCGATGGTGTCGGCATGCAGTTCGGCCAGACGCAGGCCGGTGGCCCGGATGAGTTGGTTGACAATCAGGTCGTTGGTGCGCCCGGAAAGAACGACGTAGCGTCGGAGGTGATAGTAGGCGAAGCCGTACTCGGGGAGTTTGGCAGAGTCGGAGTGGATGATCCCTAGTCCGAGGTGCGCATCCGCGTTGCGGGGGTTTACGTCCAAGGCCCGCTGGTAGTACTCCACGGCCCGGGAGTACTGGTTCATCCGCTGATAGGCTTCGGCCTGGCGGTAGTTGTTCTCCTCCTTCGGGTCCGCCTTGCCGCTGACCCAGGGACGCTCATCGCAGCCCACCCACAAGACGCAGGAAAGCAACAGACCTCCGCAGATGTTCCAGAAGCGATGAGACATTGGCTTGTAGGCTGTCCGCGCCGCCGACGAGCGTCAACGCGGCGGAGCAAGACTGCGGCGATTCTGGGTCACCCGAGGGTTCCTAGTTCCTTTTTCCACCGTGCCAATTGACGGGCCACCTGACGGACTCCGGGGGCACCGGGAAGCTCACGCCGCTTCATGGCCTTCTGCAAATCATACAACTCGAGCACATCGGCTGAAAAGCGGGGTTCAATCGACTGATATTCCGCGAGGGAGAGTTGGTTGATCGGGCGTCCAACTTTCTCGGCGAAGGCCACCACGGATCCAACGGCATGATGGGCTTGGCGGAAGGGCATTCCCTTTTTCACCAGATAGTCAGCAAGGTCGGTGGCCAGCAGCAGGGGATCCTTCGCGGCGGCATCGCAGGCCGGAGCCTGGACGGTGGTGTGATCGAGCATCGCCGCGGTGAGTCGAACACAGGAGCGGACGGTGTCCGCGGTATCGAAGAGACGCTCCTTGTCCTCCTGCAGGTCCCGATTGTAGGTCATGGGCAGGCCCTTCAGCAGGACTAGCAGCGAGACCAGATTGCCGATGACTCGTCCCGATTTGCCTCGGGTGAGTTCGGCGATGTCGGGGTTTTTCTTCTGCGGCATGAGCGAGGAACCGGTCGTGTAGGCGTCCGCGATGCGGATGAAGCTGAACTCGGAGGAGGCCCACAGGATGAGATCTTCGGAGAGGCGGCTGAGATGGACGGCGATCAGTGCCGCGGCTGCACTGAATTCGATGAGGAAGTCCCGGTCGGAGACCGCATCCATGGAATTCTGCGTGATGCGCGGCCGACCTTTCGTGTCGGTAAAACCGAGGAGGGTGGCCACAAACTCGCGGTCGAGGGGCAGCGTGCTGCCAGCGATGGCTCCCGCTCCGAGCGGACACACATTGAGTCTTCCAAAGGCGTCCGCCAGACGACCGGTGTCGCGGTCGAACATCTCGACATAGGCGAGGCAATGATGGGCGAAAAAGACCGGTTGAGCCCGTTGCATGTGCGTGTAGCCGGGGATGATCACCTCCGAGTGCCGCTCGCCCAGTTTGACCAGAGAGCGTTGGAGTGTGCGCAATTCACCCAAGAGCGCTTCGATCTCATCGCGCAGCCACAGGCGAACATCGAGGGCGACTTGATCATTCCGGGATCGCGCCGTGTGCAGCTTGGCGGCGGCCGGCACGCGAGCCGTCAGCGCCGCCTCGATGTTCATGTGGACGTCCTCCAGTTCCGTTTTCCACTGGAATCGCCCCGCCTCGATCTCCATGCCAATGGTCTTGAGTCCTGCGATGATGTCTTTGCATTCCTTGGAAGAAAGAATGCCGATCTTCTCCAGCATGGTCGCGTGAGCCATCGAGCCGACGAGGTCGTGGGACCACAGTCGCCAGTCGAAGGAGACGGATTGGGAGAATTGGGCAATTTCCTGGCTTGGGCCGTCAGTGAAGCGGCCGGAACGGGAGACGACGGTGGAGGGGGACGGACGCGATTTCTTCATGTCAGACGCTGTGCGGAGCTTCGCAAGGGTTGGGGCGAAGTCACGCGGGAAGAACTACCGGATGGCACCAAGATCGGAGGTTTCACCGGGTTGCAAACCACAGCAAACCGCCGTGAGGCGGAACTACCGGCGGGCTCAGCGTTCCGACGAACCCGATTTTGGGGAACTGGGGGGAGCAGCCAACGGATTGCGTTGCCACTCACCCGAATCCAGATACGGCTTGAGGCGGCCCTTGAGGGTTTCCCGTGCACGATGGATGAGCGACTTGGTGGCCTGCAGGGAAGTACCCAGGACGGCAGCGATCTCCTCGTAGCTCAATTCGCCGTCGCGGCAGAGGACCAGCGCGGTTCGTTGTTTCTCGGGCAGTGCGGCCAAAGCCTCATCCACGAGGTTAAACAATTCGCTTCGGGTTGTCTCGGCATCGGCCCCGGGTTGCCGGTGGTCTTTGATTTGTCGAAGGGGGTGATCTTCGTCATCGGGTCGCGGTTCATCCAGCGAGTCGGCCGGATGCCGGACGCGCCTGCGGATCTCGTTGAGGCAGAGATTGCGCGCAATGGTGAAGAGGAAGGTGGAGAACCGCGCCGTCGGTTGGTAGCGGGCGGCGGTCTTCCAGAGTTGGACAAAGGTAGCCTGCGCCAAATCCTCGGCTTCGTCTGGGTCGGGCAGGGTTCGGTAGATGAAGCCAATGACGGGATGCTTCCATCGCTCCACCAACTCGGTGAAGGAGTCCCGATCACCCCGTTTGACGCGGAGCATCAACAGGGTGTTGGGATCCTGGCCGGGATCGGTGGGTTGGTCAGACATGAGGTTCGCGGCCCCTCCAAGATTCCTTCGGAAGGCCGGTGAGACCCAATGATTCGGGAACGAGCGGATGCGATGGAGTGCTATTTGATCGGAGCCTTGCCCTGGGCTTCGACAAAGGCTTTGGCCTTGGCCACGAAGTCGTTGGGGTTCTTGGCGAAATCGCCGCTGTCGGTCTCGATGGCCAAGCGACCGCTGTAGCCACTCTGGTGGAGTTCAGCGAAGAGCCCCTTGTAGTTGGACTGCCCCTCGCCGATATGGGTGTCGAAGGCCACGTCGTCGCCCTGGGTCTTCTCGACCCGCTTGTCCTTGAGGTGGAGGTCGAAGACCCGGCCGTTGTATTCCCGGTACACCTTCGCCGCGTCAAAGCCAGCGCTGGTGACCCAACCGACGTCCATGCAGACGCCGATACGGGAGTCCCGGTGTTGGATGATCTGCTTCACCACGGCGGGGTTGCCATAAAGGCTTTTGATGCCGTGGTTGTGGACCGCAACCCGGATGTCGTACTCCTTGGCCAGTTCTTCTAGGTTGTCCCAAATACGAAAATCACCGGGTTCGACGATGATCAGGCGAATGCCCATGAACTTGGCGAACTCGAAGAGGCGACGGTTCTTTTCTTTGTCCGTCGAAGTGCCGGCCACTCCAAAGGTGTAGGCGCGGAGGCCGGCCGCATCGAGAGCCGCCTTCTTCTGGGCCCACTCCTCCTTCGAGGCGTTGGGGTCGATGTGGTTTCCAATAACCTGAAGATCCTTGATGCCATGCTTCACAGCGAAGTCGATGGTTTGCTGGAAGTTCAGGTTGCGGAGGGTCCAGGTCTGGATGGCCAGTTGGTCAGCCAGATTGCCGGCCTGGGCGGACAGCATGGCTGCAGCCAAGGCGATGGGTAGGAGAAGTCTCTTCATGGATTTGGAGGTGCATCAAAGCAGTCCGCGACTCCGGATTCAAATGGGATTCAAATGGGAAGCAAACCGGAAATTGTTTGGTATCATCCCCAGAACTGGCGGTCGAGGGATCGGTATTGGATGGCTTCGGAAACATGCTCGAGCCTCACGCTTTCAGACTCGGCCAGATCGGCGATGGTCCGAGCGACCTTAAGTACTCGGTGATAGGCGCGGGCCGAGAGATTCAGGTCCGTCAATGCGTGCTTGAGGAGCAAGAGGGTGGGGGAATCGAGTTGGATAAATTGCTGAAGTTCGCGGGGGCCCAATCGGGCGTTGCAGGAAATGGGTCTGCCGACCAACCGATGTCGCTGGCGTTCCCGGGCCGCTTCGACCCGCTGTCGGATCTCTTGGCTGGATTCCCCCGGACGCGCCCGGTCGAAGTCGGTGAATCGGACGGCAGGAACCTCGACGTGCAAGTCGATCCGGTCGAGCAAGGGACCGGAAATGCGGCCCAGATAAGACTGGATCTCCCGGGGACCGGAGCGTGATTCGGCCGGCATCTTGCCGTCCGGCGTGGGATTCATTGCTGCCACGAGCATGAATTGTGCAGGGAAAGTCATGGTTCCAGCGGCTCGACTGATGGTCACCTTGCCTTCCTCGAGGGGTTGGCGGAGCGTCTCCAGCACGGATCGCTTGAATTCGGGTAATTCGTCGAGAAAGAGAACACCATGGTGGGCTAGGGAAACCTCGCCCGGGGTAGGATGGGTGTTGCCGCCGAGCAAACCAGCATTGCTGGCGGTGTGGTGAGGAGATCGGAACGGACGACGGGTGAGTAACGCCTGACCTGGAGCCAATTGACCCACAACGCTGTGGATTTGGGTGGCCTCCAGCGCCTCGGCGAGTGTCAGTGGTGGCAGGATGGTGGCCAAGCGTTGAGCAAGCATGGACTTGCCGCTGCCCGGTGGGCCAATAAGCAAGATATTGTCTTGATTCCCATACCCAGTGTAATAACATCACGAAATGGAAACTATCCCAACCACCACTCAAGAAAGACCAGTTGCATACAGCTACATAAGATTTTCAACGGCAGAGCAATCGTTGGGCGATTCAAAAAGACGGCAGGTTGAAAAAACAATAGAATATTGCAACCAAAATAATTTAAATCTATCAAACGATACATTTTACGATGAAGGAATATCAGGTTTTAGGGGGAAAAACAAAATAATCGGTGAACTTGCAAGATTTCTAAATCTGTGCCAATCAAACAAAATCAAAACCGGTTCTTATCTTTTATGTGAACACATTGATAGAATATCAAGAGAAAAGCTTTGGGACGCATTTGG
>SXGS01783500.1_pt1 | contig 14407 bp, 12 predicted proteins | sample 3174681 | NCBI WGS metagenome assembly SXGS01 (sample SAMN11356861, study PRJNA531348) | freshwater metagenome | isolation source: freshwater sample F1-80 | place: China: Fuxian Lake, Yuxi | collected 2017-12-25
CGTGCGCTCTGGACGATCTGCGCGCCCGCGCGCTCGAACAGCTCGTCGGAGAATCCGCTGCCCAAACCAGCTCCGGACTGCACGAGGACCGAGTGCCCATCGCGCACGAGCATCTCGACCCCAACGGGGCGCATGCCAACGCGGAATTCATCGGTCTTGACTTCAGTGGGGACGCCGACAATCATGCTGTTGCTCCGGTGATTTCGAACCAGGGGAAGTGGGGCGGCGAGTGTAGTGAGCGGCCGCCCACCGGAGCGTGTGCTACGCTTTGGATTCTCCATGAATCGCCGAATCACTCGGGTCGTCATGCCGCTCGCCTGCCTCGTTGCGCTCTGGGGCGCCGTTCCTGTTCTCGCGGAGGACGCTGCACTTGTGCGCTCCCTGAACGGGCAGTTCAAGGATGTGACGCAGAAGAACAAGACAAGTCCGGGGATCCTCGCCGCGTACATCGCGATGACTCCGCCTCCGTTCGAACTCGGCGACGGATTCAACCAGGGGACGATCTGGCCGAAGATGGAGGGTTGGGCAAAGGTGGCCGAGTGGGCGAAGGCCAACGAGGCGGCCGGAGTGGCTCTCGATGCTTCCCAGTTCGGGCTCATTTTCGGTCTCGGCTATGGAAAGGGTGCCGTCGACGCCGCCGCGGCGAAGTCCGGCCTCGCGATCGAGTTTGGCGAAGGCGTCGAGTTGGCGAAGGTGCGCTACGGATACTTCAAGGCGATCCGAGCGCTCGGCGCGTACGCGACTGCTGAGATGTATCGGCGCGGCGAAGCCGGCGAGTTTGACCAGGCGTTCAAGGTGGGGATCTCGTACGCGCGCTTGCTTCGGCAGGTCTGCGAGCAATCGATGCTCGAAGAGAAGCTCTTTGCGCTCGAATCGCTGGCTGAGACGCTTTCCATCCATCGCGACTTCATGTGGACCTACCTGAAGTTGCTCCCAGTGGACACAATGAAGAACGCGGCACTCAAGGAGTACCCATTTCTTCGACCCTCCGACAACGAGAAGATGAAGCGCCTCCAGATGCCCGAAGGCGATCGGCTTGTCGCGGAAGCGGTGCTCCGGGAGGCCTTGGCCCCGACCAAGGGTTCGTCCATCGACAAGGACCACTTCGCTGAGGTGGTTGGCGGACAACCATCACCTGAGGGGGTGCTCCAGCGGTTCAACACGCAAGAAATGTGGCGTCGCGTTGCCGATGTGCACGGCTCGCTCGAGGCCAGCCAAGAGAAGTTGCTCAATGTGTACGACGACTGGTGGCGTCGCTGGCGCGTGCGCCCGTACACGGCACTGCACCAGATGCCCACGGAGTTCTCGCGCGCCAATCCGATCAAGTACGCAGCCGTTCTCGCGATGCTGCGCGACATGGAGCGGGCCTTTTCGTGGAAGAATGTGCTCATCGCCGAGATCAACGGCACCGTGATGGCCGCCGGCCTCTGCGGGTACTACAACGAGTTCAGGCAGGCGTGGCCCAAGGATCGCGAGCGCGCGTACGCGACCTTTTTCCAAAAGCGTTACGACTTCGACCCGTACGACAAGGCGTACGGTCGCCTTCAGTACCGCGCTCTCGGTGCCGAGCGGCAGGCGGTGCAGACCCCGCTGGGTCGCGTGTGGGCGACTGGCTGCATGGTCTGGGCGATGGGCACCGACAACGAGGACGGTTCTGGCGAGAGCCACTCCGATGACGCGGCGATCGGCGACTTGCTCCTGTGGCCGCCGGTGAGGGCGCTCGCTCGCGAAGAAGGCCTTCTGAAGTGAGCGCGCGAGAGATGGGCGTCGAGAGAGTCGCCATCATCGGTTCGGGTCCCGCGGGATGGACGGCCGCCATCTACGCCGCGCGCGCGAACCTCTCACCGCTGTGCATCATTGGGACGCCGCGTGCGGATCCGGCACCGATCTTGCCGGGCGGGCAACTGATGTTGACGACGGAAGTCGAGAACTATCCGGGATTCCCCTCGGGAATCACCGGTCCCGAACTCATGGCGCACTTCCGCAGCCAGGCGGAGCGATTCGCAACGAGGATCATGGACGAAGATGTCGTCGGCGTCGACTTTTCCCAGCGGCCGTTCACGCTGCGGCTCGGCGGCGGCGGCGAGATCCGCGCACAGAGTGTCATCATTGCCACGGGCGCGGTCGCGAACTGGGTGGGTGCACCCAACGAGATTCGACTCGCGCGAATCGGTGGCGGCGTGAGCGCCTGCGCGGTGTGCGACGGTGCGCTGCCCGTCTTTCGTGGCAAGGAACTCGCGGTCGTTGGTGGAGGCGACACGGCGATGGAGGAAGCGACCTACCTCACGAAGTTCGCGTCGAAGGTGTTCATCATTCATCGGCGCGACTCCTTTCGTGCCTCGAAGGTGATGCAGGATCGGCTCTTCGCGCAGAAGAACGCGGTCGCCGTCTGGAACAAGAAGGTCGTGAATGTCGTCGGCGAGGAACGGATCGAGGCTGTGGAACTTGAGGACACTCTGACGAAGGCGCGCAGTTCGCTCGCGGTCGCCGGACTTTTTGTGGCCATCGGGCACTCACCCGCGACGGAGTTCCTGCGCCACGGGGGCCACTCGGCCGTCGCGCTCGATGAGAAGGGGTACATCTCGCTCGCGACACGGTCCTCTGCGACCAGCGTTGAAGGGGTGTTTGCCGCCGGCGATGTCGCGGACTCTGTGTATCGACAGGCGATCACCGCTGCCGGAATGGGATGTCAAGCGGCGCTCGAGTGCGAGCGCTGGCTCGCATCGCAGGGAATTCACTAGCGACAGCCTCGACGGCTCACGCCGACGGAGCCGGCACCGCACTCCTGACATGGAGTTCGCGCAGTTGGTCGTCCGCAATGGGGCTCGGTGCCTCGATCATGAGATCGCCGCCGGACTGTGTCTTGGGGAACGCACTCACATCACGGATGTTGTCGGTGCCCACGACATGCATGACAAGCCGGTCGAGGCCGAAGGCGATCCCGCCGTGCGGAGGCGCGCCGTGGCGCAGTGCGCTCAGGAGGAATCCAAACTTCGATTGCGCCTCCTCGTCGGTGAGCCCAATCAAGTTGAAGACGCGCTGCTGCACATCCATCCGGTGGATGCGGATCGAACCCCCCGCGATCTCACTGCCGTTGAGGACGAGGTCGTATCCCGCGGACAGGCATGCACCCGGGTCGCTCTCCAAGATGGAGAATTGGTCGGGGTTTGGGCTCGTAAATGGGTGATGCAGCGCAACCCAGCGCTTCCCGTCATCGTCCCACTCGAACATCGGGAAGTCGACGACCCAGAGGAAGTTCCAGCGACCCTCGGGAATGAGTTTGAGGTCCGAGGCGAGCCTGAGGCGGAGCTCCCCGAGTGTCTTTGTGGCGATCTCCCAAGTATCGGCGGCGAAGAGCACCAAGTCGCCCGCCTCGAGCTTGAGTCGAGCGGCGAGATCTCCTGCGATGGGTGCGAGGAACTTGGCGATCCCTGATTCGAATCCTTGTGCGGTGTACTTGGCGACGGGGAGGCCACCCGCGCGGAATGTCTTGACCCACTCGCCGTAGCCGTCGGTCATCTTCCGTGTGAGCGTGCTGGCACCGCCGGGAACCCGGATGCACTTCACGACTCCACCTCGTCCAGCGGGACTGCGCAGCGCGAGGGCCTGCTGGAACACCTGGAAATCGCAGCGCGCTGCGAGATCGGAAACATCCTCGATGAAGAGGTCGAATCGAGTGTCGGGGCGGTCGATGCCGTAGCGCGACATGGCGTCGGCCCAGGTCATGGTCGGAATGGTGCCGATGTCGGTCGCAAAGAGTTCCTTCCAGAGGTGAGCGACAAATCCTCCCATCATTGAAGTCACATCCACGCGGTCCACGAAACTCATTTCGAGGTCGATCTGGCTGAACTCGGCCTGACGGTCGGCGCGGGGGTCCTCGTCCCTGAGGCAGCGGCAGATCTGGAGATAGCGGTCGCAGCCGGCCACCATGAGGATCTGCTTAAAGAGTTGGGGGCTCTGCGGAAGCGCGTACCAACTCCCCGGGTGAAGTCGGCTCGGGACGACGAAGTCGCGCGCCCCCTCTGGCGTGCTCTTGATGAGAAGCGGCGTTTCGATCTCGAGGAACCCGTGGTCGGCGAAGTAATCGCGTGTGGCCTTCGTGATTCGCGAGCGCGTCCTCAGAATCGACTGCATCTTCGGGCGCCTCAGATCGATGTAGCGGTACTTGAGCCGGATTTCCTCGCCAATCTTGTCGGCCTCGTACTCGTCGGGGAGGATTGGCGGTGCCTCAGCCTTGTTGAAGACTTCGAGTTTTTCAACGACGAGCTCAACCTCGCCGCTTGCGAGTTTGGGGTTGGCGCCGCCCGTGCGAACCCGTACGACCCCGGTGACCCCGATCACATCCTCACGGCGCAGCGACCGGGCAGACTCCACGAGTTCCGGCGGGCTCGACTCGGTGCCGAACACGACCTGTGCCAGCCCCTGCTTGTCGCGGATGTCGACGAAGTAGAGGCCCCGGCCTTGTTCGCGACAGGTGTTCACCCAACCGCAGAGCGTGATGCGCTCGCCAGCGTGTTTGGATCTGAGGTCACCGCCAAAGTGTGTTCGTTTCAGCATGTCGAGGTCCCGAGGGGTTGGGAATGGTAACGACACAAGCGAGAGTGCAGTGCTAGCCTCCGTGAGTGAGCGTGAAGGCGCGAACCTACCTCTTCACGGCGTTTGAACCTTCGGGCGACGCGCACGCGGCACCGGTGATTGCAACGCTCCGGACGCTCGATCCGGGGGCACGGATCGTCGCGTTTGGCGGCGAACGGATGGCCGCGGCCGGAGCGCAACTCATCGAACGCACGGCCGCCGATGGAACCATGGGTGTGCCGGCGCTCTCGCGCGTGCGCGCGATCCACGCCATCGCGCAGCGGGTCGATGCGTGGGCCGCCGCGAACCGACTCTCCGTGCACATTCCGGTGGACTCGCCGGCAGCGAACTTCCCCATGTGTGCGCGCACCAAACGGCGAGGTGCGAAGATCGTGCACCTCGTCGCGCCGCAGATGTGGGCGTGGGGACCCTGGCGAATCAGAAAACTGCGACGGTTGACCCATCATGTGCTGTGCCTTCTTCCATTTGAGGAGGCATGGTTCCGTGAGCGGGGTGTCCCCGCCACCTTCATCGGACATCCAGTATTGAACACTCACGACGAAGATGCCGCCGCGTCGCACTCGCGCACGGCCGCACCCGAGGGCACGCCGAAAGTGCTCCTCCTTCCGGGTTCGAGGACGAAAGAAGTTGACGCCAACGCGCTTCTGCTCCTCGACGCATGGGAAGCGATTGCACGAGAGCACTCTGCGGCGCGTGGGCTCGTCTGCTTCGCCAGTTCCATCGTGCGAGAGAGATTCTTGTCGCTCGCCGGGCGGCGGTTGAGCAATGGACTGACAGAGGTCAGTGGCTGCATTCGCCCAGCCGCATCGTGGTGCGACATGGCGGTCGCCGTGTCGGGCACGGTGAGCCTCGATCTGACGCGAGCGCGAAAGCCGATGATTGGCGTCTATCGCACGGGACCCGTTGCGGCGCGAGTCGGTCGGCTGCTCCTTCGCGCGCCACATCGGCTCTTGCCCAACATCCTTGCTGGGAAACGGATCGTCCCCGAGTTCGTTCCGTGGTCGGGCTCGTCGAAGCCCATCCTAGAGACGGCGTGCCGAATGGCCCGGGATCCCACATGGCGCTCCGAGATCACGCAGTCGCTTGAAGCGGTGAATCGCCAGTTCGACGGCCACGATCCCGGGTGCGAGGCCGCGCGGATCATTGTCGACGCGGCTTCATCGTGAACGAACTTGGAGCGCGGGAGCGCCGCGGATTCGATACGCTTCCCAAACTGGAGGCTCTGCCATGACGATGCACCGCTCACTTGAACTGTCGTTCGTATCGCTCGCGCTCGCCCTTGGTGCCGTGGCTTGGGCCGCGCCCGAAGGCGGCACGCTCAAGATCGTTTCAAGTCTGCCGCGAACCGGAAGTGCCAACGCGCAGACCACGACGATCGTGAACGGCATCAAGCTCGCCATCGACGAGGTCGGCGGGAAGGTGGGGGAGTGGACGATCCAATATCAGGACATGGACGACGCAAGCCCGCAGCGCGGCAATTGGGACCCGGCCGTTGAAGCGCAGAACGCCAACTCGGCGTCGCGCGACGACGAGGTCGTGGCGTACATCGGCACTTTCAACTCGGGGGCGGCGAAGGTGGCGATCCCGATTCTCAATCGCGCTGGGCTTGTGATGGTGAGCCCTGCCAACACCTACCCGGGCCTCACGAAGCCCGGCCAGGGCGAGGCCAATGAACCGATGGTCTATCGACCCTCGGGGAAGATCAACTACTTCCGCGTCGTTCCCACCGACGATTTGCAGGGGGTGCAGGCGGCGAACTGGGCGAAGGACCTCGGCGTGAAGCGCGTGTTTGTCCTTCATGATCGCGAGCTCTATGGCAAGGGGATTGCCGATGTCTTCAAGAAGCAGGCAGAAAAGGTGGGGATTGAAGTGGTGGGGTTCGAGGGGATCGACACGAAGGCACCCAACTATCGTGCACTCGTCACTAAGTTGAAGGCGACAACGCCCGACCTCGTCTACTTCGGCGGAACGACGCAGAGCAACGCCGGTCAGGTGGCAAAGGATCTCCGCTCGGGCGGGTACGAGGGCAAGTACATGGTTCCTGACGGTTGCTTCGAGCAGGCGTTCATCGAAGCCGCCGGAGCCGACAACCTCAACGACAACACGTTCGTCACTTTCGGTGGCCTCCCCCCGGAGAAGCTGACCGGCCGCGGCGCGGAGTTCTGCTCCGCATACCGCACGAAGTACTCCGCTGATCCCGAGGCGTACGCCGCGTACGGCTACGAGTGCGGGCGCGTCGTGCTTCAAGCGATCGCTCGTGCGACGAGCAAGGATCGCAAGGGAATCCTCGAGGCGATCAGCACGACGAAGGACTTCGACGGCGTGCTCGGTCGCTGGAGTTTCGATGCCAACGGGGACACCTCAAGCCAACTCATGAGCGGGCAGACGGTGCACGACGGCAAGTTCGAGTTCGTGAAGGTGCTCGGCCAGTGAGTCCAGCTGTCTGCGCGAGGCGCGCGGATCACTTCGGTCGCAACGCGCATGCTTGACTTCGAGGTCTTTGTCCAGCAGCTCATCACCGGGCTGTCCAATGGCATGATCATCGCCCTCATCGCCATCGGCTACACGATGGTGTACGGGATCATCGAACTCATCAATTTTGCGCATGGGGATGTCTTCATGCTCGGCGCGTTCCTTGCGCTCACGCTGCTTGGCCTCCTTGGCATGGAGTCGTGGGGTCCGTGGGGCCAAGCGGGCGGTGTCGCGACGATGCTCGCGGCCAGTGCGCTCTTCTGTGGCGGACTGAATTGGTCGCTAGATCGCTTGGCCTACCGATCACTTCGCCGATCGTCCAAGCTCGCACTGCTCGTGTCCGCGATCGGATGTTCGTTCATCTGCGTCAATCTCGGGCTTTTCTGGGGCGGTCTGCCGATGGAAGTTTTCGGAGGTGGGATGGCTGCGGCGGCACCCAAGGACTTTCCAGCACTCATCCCGCAGACCAATCTCTTGGGCGACTCGTTCATCCGCATCACGCCAGCGGACCTTCTCGTTGTCGCGATCACGGTCCCCTTGATGGTTGGACTCACCGTCATGGTGAAGCGCACGCGACTGGGTCGCGCCATGCGAGCGGTCGCGCAGGATGGCGTCGCCGCTGCGCTCATGGGTATCCCCGTCGACCGTGTGATCGGCGCGACCTTTTTCATTGGCGGGGCGCTCGGGGGCTTTGCAAGCGTCGTGTACGCGCTCTACAACAACACCATCGGCTTCCAGATGGGAACCCGCGCGGGACTTGACGCGTTCACCGCCGCTGTCCTCGGCGGTATTGGCAGCCTGCCCGGCGCCGTGCTCGGTGGTCTCACCATTGGCTGCGTGCGTTCCATGAGCGACCAGTACTTGGAGACGCGGTGGACCAACACCATCGTGTTCGGCATCCTCGTCCTCATTCTCATCTTCAGACCGAGCGGGTTGCTCGGCGCAGCGCGCCGGGAGAAGGTGTAGTGCGCTGGCGGCCCGGTCCAATCGTGATCTTGCTCGGCCTCGCCGCGCTCGTGCCGGTACTGGATCTTCTCCTTCCCGCAGCATTCGCGCTCAGCGAGGCGGTGCGTACGGTCTTCCTGTATGCGATTCTCGCGCTCGGCCTCAATGTGGTGACGGGATATGCAGGGCTGCTCAACCTCGGCATCGCCGCGTTCATGGCCGTGGGCGCGTACGCCTTCGGCATCCTCACCTGTGAGATCTACCCGTTTCAGTTTGGGTTCTGGAGTGCGCTCGCGCTCACGCTCCCGATTGGTGCGGCGGCGGGTGTGATTCTTGGTGCGCCCACGCTCGGACTCCGAGGCGATTACCTCGCCATCGTGACGATGGGCTTCGGCGAAATCGTGCAAGATGTGCTCAAGAACCTCGACTCGATCACCAAGGGGATGCAGGGGATCAATCCGCTGCCGGCGCCTGCCCTCGGGGGCGAGCAATGGACCGCCGATGATGAGCGAAAGTGGTTCTACCTGTTGTTTGTGCTCCTCGCGCTGACGGTCCTCGCTGTGCGCAACCTTGAGCGGTCTCGCCTCGGACGCGCCTGGTTCAGCATCCGCGAGGACGAACTTGCCTCTCGCGCCATGGGCATCCGCGCGGAACGGGCGAAGTTGGTCGCGTTCGCGACCGGTGCAGCGCTCGCCGCCTTCGCAGGAGGACTCTCCGCAAGCCTCCTGAGTTCGACCGGCGAGCCCAACAACTACGACTTTCAGGTCTCCATTCTCGCGCTGTGCATCGTCATCGTGGGCGGCATCGGCTCCATCGCGGGGGTCCTCGTTGGTGCGCTCGTGATGGTGGGCCTCAATTCCATCGTCCTTGTGAAGGCGACCGCATGGATGGCCGCGCAGGGCATTGGGTCGCAGGGCAATGTGCTGCTCTCTCCCAACAACTGGAAGTTCCTGATCTTTGGACTTGCGCTCGTGATCGCCGTACGGGTGAAGCCCGACGGGCTCTTGCCACCGCGCCTCGAAGGAACGCGTCGATGAAGGCCATGGAATGCCACGGCGTGTGGGTTCAGTTCGGCGGCTTGATCGCCGTGCAGGATGTGAGCTTCGCCGTGAATCCTGGGGAGATCTTCGCAGTGATCGGTCCCAATGGCGCTGGGAAGACAACGCTCTTCAATGCGGTCACGGGGATCTACCCGCCGACGAAGGGCCGCGTCGAACTCCACGGCGATGAACAGGTCGAGCCCGTGACGCCTCGCGTCGTTGCGACCATCGCCATCGTCGGTGCGCTTGTCGGCGCGTTGGCAGTCGGCGCCGTCCACATCCAGTCGCTCTGGCAGTCATGGATCATTGATCACTACAAGTACGCGCAGCCGTTCCCATGGGCGGAGGCCACGGCGGCCCTCGCCCGCGCGATCGCTGGCTTGGGCTGGTTCGGTGGTGTGCTGCCGCTCGTCGTCGGCGGCGCCATCGGCGGCGGCGCTGCGTGGAAGCACTTCAGCCGCGCGCGTCGGGCGAGCGACCACATCGCACGCACCGGAGTGGCGCGGACCTTCCAGAACATCCGGCTCTTCAACGAGTTGAGCCTTGCCCAGAATGTGCTTGTGGGGATGGACGCTCGGATGCGGACCGGATTCGTGAGTGCGTTGCTTCGACTTCCGCGATTCCACGCCGAACGCCGAGCGTTTCACGCGGAGGCGCGTGAACTCCTCGACTTCGTCGGTCTTGCGGGCCGTGCCGACGAGGCGGCCGGATCGCTTCCCTATGGGCTCAGGCGGCGCCTCGAGATTGCGCGCGCGCTCGGCAGCCGTCCGACGCTCCTCCTGCTCGACGAGCCAGCCGCGGGGATGAATCCGACCGAAGTGGGGGGGCTCATGGCGCTCATCCGGCGCGTCCGTGACCGCGGTGTCACCGTTGTGCTGATCGAACACCACATGAAACTTGTGATGGGCGTCTCCGACCGCATCCATGTTCTGCAGCACGGGCGGACGATCGCCGAGGGAACGCCCGACGCCATCCGATCCGACCGACGATGCATCGAGGCGTACCTCGGCTCAGAGGAGCACGGATGACGGCGCTTCTCGAGGTCAGCGAACTGTGTGCCGGATACGGCGCGATCGAAGTCCTCCACGGCGTCACGATCTCGGTCGAGGAGGGTGAGATCGTCTCTCTCATCGGCTCCAACGGCGCGGGCAAGAGCACGACGCTGATGACGATTAGTCAGGTCTTGGCGCCGCGCAGCGGCAGCGTGACATTCGCGGGGGAGTCCATCGTGGGTCGCAGGCCCGACGAAGTGATCCAACGCGGGCTGGTGCAGATCCCCGAGGGGCGCCGGGTGTTCCCGCGCATGACGGTGCTCGAGAATCTGATGATGGGAGCGTTCCTTCGCCAAGATCCCGGTGCGGTCGCACGGGATCTCGCGCGTGTGTACGAGTTGTTCCCGGTCATGGCCGAGCGCACCGCGCAGTTGGCGGGCACGCTCTCTGGCGGTGAGCAACAGATGCTGGCGATCGGTCGCGCCCTGCTGAGTCGTCCGCGGCTGCTGATGATGGACGAGCCATCGATGGGCATCGCCCCGATCCTCGTCTCTCGAATCTTTGACGCGATTCAGCGTCTCAACGCCGAGGGGATGACGATCCTTCTTGTCGAGCAGAATGCTCGACGAGCCCTAGGGCTTTCGGCGCGCGGCTATGTCATGGAGACGGGAAGGATCGCCTTCCGCGGGGCGGCCTCGGACCTGCTGTCGGATCCGCGGATCCAGGCCGCGTATCTCGGCGCGTAGCATTCACCACTCATCGACGGCCGCGAGGTGGACCTGCGCGTCATTGCGCCGGAGCACGAGGTGCGAGAGTTCGTCGGGCCGTTCATCAAACGCCACGCGATCAACGGAGAAAAACCCGTCCACCCGCCACTCGGGCAACTTGCCGTCCACATGCTCGCCGACCAGTCGTTCCATCTCCGCGAGGTTCTTCGCGGTGGCCCAGAATGTGATGTATGCGCCCTTGCCAGGGCGACCTTCGCGCGTCGCGAGCACGATGGCGTGCCAGAGCACCATGCCGAGCTTGCGCCCGCTCTCGTCGACATTGACATCGGGATCGACATCAAGTTCGAGTCCCCACACCTCGCGGAGTTGGAGGAGGATCTCGTCGAGGTCCGGGCTCTCGTCATCTTCGGTTCGAAGGACTTCCCGAAGCTGTGATGGCGGCTCGGGCGACCGATCGAGGTCGTGCGGCCAGGTCTCGAGCACCTCGCGCAGGTCGTGTCGCGCGAGCAGCCGCTCGACCTCGCGGCGCATGCCGATGGGGACATTGATGAGGAGTCCCTTCCATGTGTCGAGGAACACCTCGATGAACGGCTCTTCGGCGTTCGCCCCCGCCCCGATGGACCCGTCTTCGAGCAACACGGCCTCGAATCGCGCCCAGGTGTCGAGAAAATCCGCCACTGGGACTGGCTCGCTCGCGACGAACACATCGAGCGCTCGATACGCGTCGCGCGACCCGATCTCGACGATGGGCACCACCTCGGCGGGGAGAAGTTCGAACGCATCGGCGATGATCGGGATGAGTCGATCGTGGCTCACCACCACATGAAACGCGTAGGTGTCCGGATCGCCTTCTTCGCCGGGCGTGTACTCAAGCGTGTACCCCTGCTTGGGCGCCCCGAGCGAGACCGGCTCGATGCCGAGCGGGAACTTGTACCCCTCGATCTCGGCACGCTGCAGATCGCCTCGCAGTTGGAACTCCCGCATGACCCGATCTTACGGCTCGACTGCTTCCGAAAGAAGTCCACGAGCGTGCGCCGAGGAAAACGCTTCGGCAAGCCATGTCCACTCTGCGAAAAGGTAAGGCAGTGCGTGAGCGTCGTGGAGTTCCCGCACTTGTTGGTGGACTGATTCCGCTAGCTCCGCGTGCCAATGCGTCGCACGGGGATCGCAGAAGTAGGTCCGGCAACCCAGCGGGCGTAAAGCGTGAATCGCGCAGGATCGCCCAGAGAGATGCGCGCAGACTGATTGCTCCCACGCCCGGCGTGCGCGCGTGGGCTCCATGGGGCCCGTGCGGCGGGTCACGAGCGCAGCCTCGAGGCCCGTGACAAAGAGGTCATGTCCGTGACGCGCGAATTGGCAGCACTCACCCGAGGCGACGCAAATGGGACGATGGCGACTCGTGACATGGGCCGAGTGTTCGGCAAGGGCCTCGAAGGCACCGACGATCACGGGGTTTGAGGCGGCGACCCACCACGCGCGCATGTCAGAATCGGACGGTGGCGTGGTGAGGTGGCGCAGGGGGGCCTACCAAGGTGCGTCCGAGTTGTCGCGGTCGTCGATGTCGCGCATGATTCTGATCTGCTCGACCGGGATGATCGGCCCGCTCCCCATTCCTGGGCAGGGAGTCTTGGCCTTCGCGTGTGCCCACGCCCGTGCCGACGAAAGATTGGAGGGCCAGAAGGGCCAAGTTCGGCACTGCGAGGGCCGTCCCGTGTAGACCGAGCACAATGCCACCCCTGGTCGCGTCAGGCGGTCGAGGAAGACACAATCGAAGCCATGTGCTGTCTCGCGTTCGTTGAGCGACCGGCGTGTTCCAACAAGTCGTGTGTGCCGCTCGAGGAATTCCGCTTCGGATATCCCGAGCGATTTTGCCATGGCACGACCCTCCTCAGGCGTGAACCAGACGGCACCGGGACCGCCGGTGCAGCAGTTGCCGCACTGGGTACAGGAAAACCGCAGTCCACCCTGAAACCAGGGGTCGGCTGCGGCATCCGGCTTGGTCAAGGGCCTACTCCTCGTTGCTCGCTGACGCGTCCGAGCCCTCAGCCGCATCGAACACAACTTCTTCGGCGGGCGCGAACGCGGCGACTTCCTTGATGGTTGCTGCCGTCCCAACACGCTCAGCGCCGAGGGCTTCTGCCGCCGCCGCTGCTTCCTCCATCGAGGCCGCCTCACTGTCGGGGCCAACAGGTTCGCTGACGAGGTGGCTCACCAAGAGGTTGGTGTAGGTGTCGAAGCCCGTGCCGGCCGGAATCAGGTGTCCGAGCAGCACATTTTCCTTGAGGCCAATGAGCGTGTCGACGGCTCCCTTGAGTGCAGCTTCCGTGAGGACCTTTGTGGTCTCCTGGAAGCTTGCTCCTGAGAGGAAGCTCTCTGCTTGCAGCGACGCCTTGGTGATGCCCAAGAGCAGCGTGCGCGCGCGAGCCGGCTTGGGTCGCTTGGTTTTCGCCATTGCCTTGCCAGCAAGTTCAGCTTCGGCGTTGGCCTGCTTGACCTCGTCTTTGGCCACGAGAGTGCCCTTCACCAGTGTGGTGCCGCCTGCGTCCTCGATCTTGAGGGTTGTGGCCAAGGTCTCATTGACCTCGCGGAAGACATAGCGCTCCACGACATCGTTGGGCAAGAGCCCCGTGTCACCGACCTCAACCACGCGGACCTTTCCGAGCATCTGGCGCAGGACCACTTCGATGTGCTTGTCGCTGATGGGCACACCTTGCGCGCGGTACACATTCTGAACTTCTGTGAGCATGTAGCGATACAACTCGTCTTCACCCTTGATCGCGAGGATCTCCGAGGGCGTCAGCGGTCCTTCGGTGAGTGCGTCGCCGGCCTCGACGGAGTCGCCAGTGTGGACGAGCAGGCGCTTGCCTTGCGGCGCGAAGTGGTCGTCGACGAGTTCTTCCTTGGCGCCTTCCGCGTGGATGCGGATCGTCATCTTGCCCTTGCGCTCGTTGGGGAGCAGTTCGACGCGACCCGTGATGCGCGAGAGGACCGCGGGGTCCTTGGGGACGCGCGCTTCGAAGATCTCCGTCACACGCGGGAGTCCGCCGACGATGTCCGCACTGCGCGCTGCGCCCTTCGGGGTGAACGCGATCCGATGGCCCGCCTCGATGGAGGCACCGTCCTTGACTTCGATGTGCGCCTTCGCGGGAAGGTGGTGGAGATCGAGCACATTGCCCGCCTCATCCTCAATGGTGATGCGTGGGTGCTTCTCGCCCTTGTGCTCGATGACAACCATCTCTTCCTTGTTCGCCTTGCGCTCGATGCGCACCGTCTCCCCGTCTTCGATATCACGGAAGCGGATCTTGCCCGACTTCTCGGCCAGAATCGGCGTCACATGGATGTCCCATTCGAGGACCGACTGTCCCTTCTTTACGGTGTCTCCCGGCGTGGCCAAGAGCGTGGCACCGTAGGGCACCTTGTACTTTTCGAGTTCGCGACCCTTCGCGTCGACGATGCGCACATCACCTGTCTTGCGAAGGGCAATGAGCGACGGCTTCCCCGCGAGCGTCACCGCGACTTCGCCGCAATCCGTGTACTCGATCGTGCCGGCCTGCGTGACTTTCCACTGATTCTCGGTGGTCGCGCTCACGGCAATGCCTCCGGTGTGGAAGGTGCGCATCGTGAGCTGCGTGCC
>SXGS01325436.1_pt1 | contig 14406 bp, 9 predicted proteins | sample 3174681 | NCBI WGS metagenome assembly SXGS01 (sample SAMN11356861, study PRJNA531348) | freshwater metagenome | isolation source: freshwater sample F1-80 | place: China: Fuxian Lake, Yuxi | collected 2017-12-25
CATCCGCGAAGTCAACGGCGTCAAGCAGGAGCCGTTCGAGAACGTCACCATCGACATCCCTGAGGAGTCCCAGGGCAAGGTCATGGAAGAAATGGGCCTGCGTAAGGGCGACCTGACCAACATGTCGCCGGACGGCAAAGGTCGCGTGCGTCTGGAATACAACATCCCGGCTCGCGGTCTGATCGGTTTCCGTAACCAGTTCCTGACCCTGACCAACGGTGCTGGCATCCTGACCTCGATCTTCGATCGCTACGACACCATGAAGTCCGGCGACATGTCCGGCCGTCAGAACGGTGTTCTGGTATCGGTAGAAACTGGTAAGGCACTGACCTACTCCCTGGAAACCCTGCAGGCGCGCGGCAAGCTGTTCGTCGAGCACGGCCAGGAGATCTACAACGGTCAGATCGTCGGCCTGAACAGCCGCGACAACGACATGGGCGTAAACCCAACCAAAGGCAAGAAGCTCGACAACATGCGTGCTTCCGGTAAAGACGAAACCATCGCCCTGGTTCCACCTGTTCGCTTCACCCTGGAACAGGCTCTGGAATTCATCCAGGACGACGAGCTGTGCGAAGTCACGCCGAAGTCGATCCGTCTGCGTAAGAAGATCCTCGACGAAGGCGAGCGCACCCGCGCTGCCAAAAAAGCCAAGAACTGATCCAGTTCTAGCTAACTAAAAAGCCCCCGCTGGCGCGAGCCTGCGGGGGCTTTTTCTATGGCCATGTTTTGTGTGGCGCTAGTTAAACTGAATTTAAAACCTAGGCGGGTGTTGAGCACAGCGAAGCCCAATAGACTGGTTTGGCTGTCAGCTTGTGAACCAGTCCCGCCTCAGGGTTATTGGTTTTCTGCGGACGGTTCGGCAAATTGAGCCAGTACGGTGAAGTCATCCTCGGCCAGGCGCCAGGTGTTGTCGGCCCCGCGTACCCAGAGCTCCTTGCTTATGACGCCAGAGGCTTTGTTCATTGACCAGTTGGCTGACAGCAGGGCGCTGTTTTCATCAATCACGTGCAGTCGCACGTCGTGATAAGTCAGGTTGCTGAGGTCTAAATCCAGCATGTTTTGCCAAAAGCCGTGAATGGCTTCTCGCCCGTAAAATCGTCCAAAAGGGGCGGCGGCCAAGCTGGCGTCTTCGCTGTAGCCGGCTGCGCATGCACTGGCGTTGCCTTGGTTGAAGTGTTCGATCCACGCGTTGCTTGCGCTCAATACAGGGTTTTGCCGACTCATGTGGAGTGCCTCTTTAAATGTGCGTTGTGTATGTTGAGCGGCATGTTATTTAAGCTTTAATGGAAAATAATCGCCTCGAAAGTGAATTTAATGTTCAGTCAAAGTGAACAAAAGCAGCTTCCCTATCGCATGATGGTTTTCCATGAGGTCGTTACGCTGGGCTCTTTTACGGCAGCGGCTGAGCGGCTCGGGCATACCAAGTCGGCTGTCAGTGTGTATGTCAGTCAGCTTGAGGCATTGCTGGGCGTGCGTTTGCTTAAGCGCTCCACGCGGCGGCTGAGTTTGACCGAGGCGGGCGAGGTGTTTGCACGTCGTTGCGCTGCGATGGCGATACAACAGCAGCAGGCATTGTTAGAGCTGGATGCGTTAGCGACGGAGCCTGCCGGGCGATTGGCGATTACCGCGCCACATTTATTCGCGAGTACGCTGCTGCCGGCGGTCATAGCTGAGTTGTGTACGCGTCACCCGGCATTGACGCCGGAGCTTATCTTTACTGATGAACGGTTGGATTTACTGACCCACCATATCGATCTCGCTATTTCGGTAGGCACGCTGGCAGATAGCCGTTACCACGCTGTGTCGCTGGGTTGGTTGTCGTTTATCTTGGTCGCAGCACCGTCTTATCTTCAGCAGCACCGGCTTGAGCGATCAGACGATCTTTTGGGCTGCAGTGTGGTGAGGCTTCCCTGGCAGGCAAGCGCACTCTTGCACTGCGAGGCTGAGACTCGGCCGTTACAGGGCGCGCGTGATCTCAAGGTCAATACCATGACGGCGGCCATTGGCTGTGTTGGCGAGGGGCTGGGGGTTGCGCTGCTCTCTGCGGCTGCAGTGGCGCAGGAGTTATCTGCTGGGCGCTTGATCCATGTGTTGCCCTATTGGCATGGTGGGCAAGCGCCTGTTTATGGTGTGCACGGCTACAAGGACAGGCTGCCGCCAGTGATTAGATCCTGCACGGATCTTCTTCGAGTCAGGATCCGCTCATTACCAGCGGTGCAACGACCCTGACCGGTCGTCTGTGCAGTCTTAAGCTTAATGGCCAGTGTGATCACTCGGGTTCTGTTCGCCTGTCAGTAAGCACGGGCTCACGACAAGCCAGGCAGATGTTGTTGATGCCTTCAGGTCAGCTGCTTAGGTGTTTGAAAGCGCTCGCTGAGTGCTTTGAGCAGCCCCAAACAGTTCATGCTGCTCATTTGCAGTGGATGGAAGTCTTCGTTGATGCCGTAGCGCAGCAGCAGGTCGCGGGTCAGCTTGCTGATGGGCACATAAGCCATGCTCCACTCAGCAAAGAGGCGTTCATCAATCTCGCGCATTTGCAGCAGGAGCAGTTGCTCATGTCGTGGGTCGGTGGAGATATGGTGGTAAAGCTTGTTGACCGCTCGTCGGTCGCCTTCGAGTATTTGCATGAAGTACTCGCCGTTAAACGCCAGTATTCCAGTGATGCCCGCTTGCGCATTGTGTTGGCGCGCGGTGTGCAGCAACGCGTCAATGTCGTGCGTGCTAAATCCCTTCACCACTTTGCTCACATAGAGCAGCCTCACCAAGTACATAGTTACGCTCCTCTATTTGTTGATTAAGCAAACATAGTTGGTGATAGCGATTCGTGCCGAGGTGGGCGATATGTTTGCGTAGATTCAGACTAGTGGGCTTGTCTGTCGCGCGTTATCAGTGGCGAGTGAGTAATGACTCGGCATCGGTTTTTGCGCGCGACGATGGTCACTTCCTAGTGTTGACGAAAGTGGGTGGCCACCATCGCGTTGAGGCGTTCTGTCGAGCCTAACGCATTAGCTTTTCCAAGTTGGCCGCCACAGTGCAGGCCATTTTGCGCCGCCAGGGGGCGCTGTTTGGGTTGGCCAGTACGCGGTCTTCATGGGTGAAGCTCTGGATGATGGCGTTGTAGCCTAGCCAGCGCAGGGGCTCGGGTTCCCAGCGTGGTAGTTGGCTCAGCGCTTGGTCGCCGAGAACCCAGGGTTGGGTCGTCAGTTCGCTCTGTTTTTCCAGAATCAGATCAGCCAAGGTGCGGCCGCCGAGGTTGCTGGCGCCCACACCTTCACCGCCGTAACCGCCGGACAGGGCAATGCCGTTGCGTCGGTCGACCAGCATGTGCGGTCGAAAGCGTCGCGCCATGCCCAGATTGCCGCCCCAGGCGTGAGTGATGCGCACCTGCTTGAGTTGCGGGAATAGTTCGCCGAACAGGTAGCGGCGCAAGTCGCGCTCGTTTTCGCTGAGGTTGAAGTCGTGACGTAACTGGCCGCCAAAGCGGTAGCCGCCACGCGCGCCGAATATCAGGCGGTTGTCAGCACTGCGTTGGCCATAGGTGACTTGGCGGCTGTTCTCGCTGAAAGCTTGGCCGCGCGCCAGGCCGATATCGGCCCAAACGTCCTTTGGCAGCGGTTCGGTGGCGACCATCAGGCTTTGCACGGGGAGCTGATGCTTGCCCAGTGGCGGCAGGCTGGCGGCATAACCTTCTACGGCGGGGACGATCCAGTCAGCGCGCACGCTACCGGTGGCGGTGCGCAACAGGCCAGTTTGCCACTCGACTACGCGGCTTTGTTCATACAGCTCGACGCCCATAGCGACCACGCTTTGCGCCAGGCCGCGCACTAGTTTGGCCGGTTGGATGGTGGCGCAATGCGGGGTGTAAATCGCGCCGTAGGCATTGGCCAGTTGCAGCTGCTTGCCCAGGTCGAAGGGCGTCAACCAGCGGTAGTCGTGCTCATCGAAGCCCTGGGCGCGCAGGTCGGCCAGTTGGCGTTGCAGGCTGCTGAGTTGCTCGGGGTAGCGTGCGGCGCAATACAGCACGCCGCCTTTGCGGTAATCGCAGGCGATCTGTTCGCGCTCCAGTACCTCGGCAACTTCATCGGGGATGCCGTGCAACAGGGCGTGGGCGCTGTACCGTTCCGCGTTGGGCAGGCCGTCGAGCAGGCGATCCTGGCCGAGCAGGTTGCCCATCAGCCAGCCGCCGTTGCGTCCGGAAGCGCCGAAGCCAGCCGTCTCGCCTTCGAGAATAACGATGCGCAGCTGGGGTGCCTGACGCTTGAGGTAGTAGGCAGTCCAAAGGCCGGTATAGCCTGCACCGATGATCGCCACATCGGCGTGCAGGTCTTCGGTCAGCGCGGGGCGTGGGCTTAGTGATTTACCCAGTTGATCCATCCACAGGCTGAGGGTGTGCCAGGGTTGCATACAGGTTTACCTCGGTCGCAATGGCGTTGAACCTAGGATAAACCAGCCTGGCGCGGCTGAAACTCAGGCTTTGGGCTTATATGCGCAATAGCCTGGGCGCGGGCCGATCTTCGGGTGGTTGCGGCAGGTATCCGGGCGCTTGTCGTAGATGGTGCACAGGCGGGTTTTGCGATCGAGGTAGTAGCAGTCGTTATTGCTCATGCGGGTCAGGGTGAAAATGCCTGACTTTTGATGGAAGCGTTCGACGATGCCGTCTTTCTGCAGGCGCTTGGCGATGTTCTTCAGCGGCTCGCTGCGTTCGAACTCATCGACCACGCCGATACGGATCAGGTCATTCAGGCGCGCTTCGACCGGCAGCGTGCAGCAACTGGACATGCAGCTGTGGCACATGTCGGCGGTGTATTTGGCCCAGGTTTCCAGGCGATCGAGTTCGGCGGCGGCAATCAGGTTGTTTTTCATTGGGGCATGCGTCAGGTGTGCGGCGCGCGATGATAGCGAGCTTGGCGCATTTGTGAACGACAATCTGCCGGTTGGTCATGGGCTGTACAGCCAGTTTGGGTAGATGCCTGATGTCGGTTATTTAGGGTGAACAGCCTGTGGGCTGCCGCGCGCAGCGTTAAACGCGGCTCTTGGTGATTTTTGCTGTGCTGTGATGTGTGCAGCATTCGTCTCCCTGGGTATGCGCAGAGCAGCCTTCTATACTGCCGCGCAGTTTGCACCGGGTGTTGGGGATGGTTGGGTTTGGCTAAATAGGAAGGCGCTGCATGCAATGGATTTTCATGCTGGTGGGCTTGGTGCTCGGGGCGTTGGCCGATGAAACGCTGACGGCTTCATTAATAGGCGCGTTGTTCGGTTTGGGGCTGGCTCAGGCTCTGCGGTTGCAAGGGTTATCGCGTGAGAATGCCGCCCTGATGACCCAGCTCAACGAGGTCTCGAAACGCTTTGCTGAGCGTGCTGCTGCCGTTGATGAGCGCGTGCGCCTGCTTGAGCAAGGTGACGTCACGCAGGCTGAGCCTGAGTTAGAAACTACGCCAATACCCGCGATGGCGCCTGAGCAGGCCGCGCCGGTCGAGCTGGATTGGACGCTGGATTTTGTCCTGCCGGACCCGCCTGCCGAGCCAATTGTACCGACTGCGCAGCCAGCACTTAGCCCTGAGCCTGAGCGCATAACGCCGACTGCATCGCCTTGGGTACCCAGCGAGCCGCATGCGCCGGGCGTGTTTGCGCAGGGTTTCAACGCCGCGAAGAACTGGCTGCTGGGCGGCAATACCGTACTGCGCGTCGGCGTGGTGCTGCTGTTTCTCGGCCTGGCTTTTCTGCTGCGTTACGCCACCGAAGGCGTGGTGGTGCCGGTGGAGTTTCGCTATGCCAGTGTCGCGGCCAGTGCGGTGGCGCTGCTGGCTCTGGGGTGGTGGCTGCGCCTGCGTAATCCCAGTTACGCCTTAATGTTGCAAGGCACCGGGATTGCCGTGTTGTACCTGACAGTCTTTGCCGCGATGCGCTTGCATCCGCTGCTGGATGCTGGTGCGGCGTTAGCGTTGTTGGTCATGGTGACGCTGTTTTCGGCGATTCTGGCGGTCAAGCAAAATGCACTGGCATTGGCGGCTGTGGCGGCGCTGGGTGGTTTTGCTGCGCCGATTTTGACCAGCACCGGCAGCGGCGATCATGTCGCGTTGTTTAGCTACTTTGCCCTGCTGAACGCCGGCATCTTTGCCATTGCCTGGTTCAAGGCGTGGCGGCTGCTCAACCTGATCGGCTTTGTCGGTACCTTCGGCATCGGCTTCGCCTGGGGTATTCGCTCCTACACGCCGGAGTTGCTGTGGAGCACTCAGCCGTTTCTGATTCTGTTCTTCCTGATGTATGTGGCCATCGGCCTGTTGTTTGCCCGGCGCAAGCTGCGCGAGGCGTTGGATGCGCCCGATCATCGTGATGGCTTGCTGCGCTGGGCGGCGCGCAAGGGCGATTACATTGATGCCACCGTGCTGTTCGGCCCGCCACTGGTGGGTTTTGGTCTGCAGTTCGCGTTGGTGCAGCACATCGAGTTAGCCGCTGCGTTCAGTGCTCTGGCGATGGGGCTGTTCTACCTGCTGCTGGCGCGGTTATTGGTCGGCCGCACTGGTGATCGCGCGGTGTTGCTGGTGGAAACCTGTTTGGCGCTGGGCGTGGTGTTTGCCAGCCTGGCGATTCCCCTCGGGCTGGATGCGCGCTGGACCTCGGCAGCCTGGGCGGTCGAGGGCGCCGGTATCTTCTGGCTGGGTTTGCGTCAGCAGCGCCCATTAGCGCGGGCGTTTGCCCTGTTGTTGCAGTTCGGCGCAGCGTTGGCGTTTGTCATTGGCCTCAGCCGTGGCGAAAGCACGCTGCTGGACGGTGCGCCGCTGGGTGCGCTGATGCTCGGCGTGGCCTTGTTGTTCAGTTTTTCGCAGCTTCGGCAGCACGGCGAACACGCCAGCCGTTGGGAGGTGCGCGGCTTGCCGGTGCTGGCCTGTGCCGGGCTGGCGTTTCTCTATCTGCTTGCGCCGCTGCTGTTTGCCGCGCAGGGTACGGCGATCAGCTGGGCGCTGGCGGGTCTGCTGACGTTAGGGCTGGGTTTACGCCTGCAGGCGCGCAGTTTCCTGTTCAGTGCTTTTGCCGTGCAGTTGCTCGGTGGCGCGGTGTTTATGCTGGACATGGCCGGTAATGCGGCCACCGGCATGGGTGGCTTCTCGGCCGGTTGGTCGGGTCTGTTGACCTCGTCATTGATCGGTTTCGGCCTGATCGCCGGCATGCTGCTGGCAGCGCGGGATCCGCAAATTGGTGCGGATCGCCGCCTGCTGCGCGGTCTGTCGGTGGTGTTGCTGGTCGGGCTGGTGTTCCTCAATCTGGCTGTGCTGTTCGTCCTGCCGTGGGCCACGGCCAGTGCCGTATGGGCGGGCAGCGGCTTGCTGATTGTGTGGCTCAGCCTGCACTTGCAACAGCGCGCCAGCTTTGTTTTCGGTCTGTTGTTGCAGGTGTTGGCGGGTGTGGTGTTTCTCGCCGTTAGCCCGTTGTTGTTTGGCGCTCTGCCGAGCGAAGGCCTGCGCCCGTTGGCGCATATCGACTTCTGGACGCCATTGGTGCTTGGCCTGGCGGCCTTGGTCGGTGCCTGGCGCTTGCAGCAATTAGCGCGCCGCGAAACGCCTAGCGCCCTGGGCAATCTCAGCCTGCTTGGCCTCGCACAGTTGCTGTTGGTTTGGGGGGCGGCCTGGTGGACGTTGGCCCTTGCCAGCGAAGTGCTGCGTTTTGTTGCGCCGCAGTGGCAGAGCAGCGCTTTGCTGGTGGTACTGGCCGCCAGCATGGCCTTGGCGGCGTTTCTTGCCCCGCGCACGCGCTGGGCTGAGTTGGCGCTGCTTTGCTGCCTGCTGACACCGCTGGCGGGAGTGGTGCTGCTGCACGCCTGGCATCTGCACTATCACCCGGCCGCGCAGTTTGGCTGGCTGGCCTGGACACTGCTGTTTGCCGTGCACGTTTGGGCATTATGGCGTGTGGCTGAGCAGTTACCTTCCGGCGCGCGCAGTGCTGCCCATGTGTTGGGTGCGTGGCTGCTGCTGGGCGTGCTGGCGCTGGAGTTGCGCTACCTGCTATTGGTCCTGTCGGAGCACTACAACGCTTGGCGTTGGCTGGGTTGGGCGCTGCTGCCCAGTGCTTATCTGTGGTTGATGGCATTGCCGCGTCGCTGGCCTTGGCCGCTGTCGACCTATCCGCGCGAATACCGCGTGCTGGCGGCAGCTCCGCTGGCGTTGCTGATGCTCGGCTGGTTCTGGCTGGCCAACGTTGCCAGCGCCGGGGATGCCGAACCGTTGGCCTACCTGCCACTGCTTAACCCGTTGGAATTGGGCCTGCTGTTTGCGCTGGGTGCTGTGTTCGCTTGGGCGCGTATGGGTTTGGCCGAATTGGGTGCGGACGCCGTACGCAGCCAATGGCTGACGCAAGCGGTCGCCGGGGGGGCGTTGTTTGCCTTGCTGACGGCCATGGTCATGCGCACCGCGCATCATTGGGGCGGTGTGCCTTATCAGCTGGATGCGCTGCTCGATTCGATGTTAGTGCAGGCCGGCCTGTCGATCGTCTGGACGCTGATTGCGCTGCCGCTGATGGTGCTCGGCAATCGCCTTGGTCGGCGCGAGCTGTGGTTGATCGGTGCGGCATTGATTGCGCTGGTGGTGGCCAAACTATTTTTTGTCGAGCTGGGAAATCGCGGTGGCCTGGAGCGCATCGTGTCGTTTATTGGGGTCGGCGTATTGCTGTTGGTGGTGGGTTATTTCGCCCCGCTGCCGGCCCGTCAGGAAGAAGCGGAAAAGCCGCCGGAGTCAGCATGATCAGTCGTTCTATTCTTGGCGCGAGCGCCGCTGTATGCCTCGGTCTGCTGTGCAGTGCGGCCACGCTGGCGCAGGAGCAACTCGGCGACTATGCCGTGCAACTGCCACTCACACTAAACGGTGATGGCCCTTGGTACCGCCTGGATGTGCCAATGGCGCTGCATTTTGCCGCGCGTTATGGCGATCTGCGCGACCTGCGGGTGTTCAATGCGCAGGGTCAGCCCTTGGCTTACGCCCTGGTGGCTGGACAGGGTGAGTCACGCGAGAGTCTGCAAGAACAGGCGGTGAAGTGGTTCCCGCTGTATGCCGAGCAGGGCGACAGCCGCGCCGAGCCCAGCTTGCGGGTGCAGCGCAGTACCACGGGTACGCTGATCGAACTGCGTGATGAGGCCGATGGCGCGGCCAAACCGGCCTTGCTGCGCGGCTGGTTGCTGGATGCCAGCGCCGTGCTCGATGCGCTGGTGGGGCTGCAGCTGGATTGGGCGGCGGGTCAGGACGGCTTTCAGCGCTTCAGCATTGAGGCTAGTGACGATTTACAAAGCTGGCAGCCTTGGGGTAGTGGTCAGTTAGCGCGTCTGGCGTTCGACGGTGAGCAGATTGAACAGCGCCAAGTGGAGTTGCCGGGGCGTAAAGCGCGCTATTTGCGTCTGCTCTGGCAAAGCCCGCAACAAGCACCGCAACTGACAGCCGCCAGTCTGCGGAGCCAGCGCAGTGACAGCATGCCGGCGGCGTTAGTGTGGTCGCAGCCGTTGACGGCAACGCCCACGGCGGAGGGCGACTATCAATGGCAGCTGCCGCTGGCCCTGCCGTTGGAGCGGCTTCAGGTCGAGTTGACCGAGCCCAACAGCTTGGCCCCGATTCGGGTGAGTGGTCGCCGTGAGAACACCGGCAGTTGGCAAGCAATGGCGCAAGGTTTGCTCTACCGCTTGCCGGAAAAGGCTGCAGAGATTCGCCAGGACGAGTTGTCATTACCCGGCTGGCCGGTTCAGCAGTTACGTCTGCAGGTCGACGAGCGCGGCGGCGGTCTGGGCGCTGAAGCACCGTCGATCAAAGTGGCGGTGCGTGCAACCCAGTTGGTGTTTCTGCAGCGTGGTAATCCACCATACACCCTGGCGTTGGGGCGCACGGGCGCGCAGTCTGCGGCGTTGCCATTGAGCACATTGATTCCGGGCTATGAGCCTTTGCGCCTTCAGCAATTGGGCAAGGCCGAAGCGGGGCGGCAAGAAGCTGATCTCAACGCGCGGGTATCGGCAGACGTTAGCCAGACCGATTGGAAGCGCTGGGGGCTGTGGTTGGTGTTGCTGTTGGGCGTCGGTCTGCTCGGGTTAATGGCTGCAAGTCTGCTGCGTCGTCCTAGCGCTTAACGGCCGCTGGCTGGCGAATAAAGGCCAGCTACCTAACGGATTTTGCAGTATCGTTGGTGACTTGTTTGATTAACGTTTGAGGTCAGGAAGGCCCTTGCGTATCTCTAATCCCCCCCTGTTGCGACCCCCATTGTGTGTATTTGCCCGGGTGGTTGGCTTGTACCTGCCTGCGTTTAATCCTGCGGTCCTCCCAGTATGAATGCCTGCGGCAGTTCTGGCTGGGCGCTTAATACGCCAGTAGTCCTGACGACTATGGTCTGCTTCGGGGTGATTTTTCTCGCCCGTTGGGTAGTGCGGCAGCGCTATTTCCCTGGGCGCGAGAGTTTTATCGTGCTGCACATGGCCAGCCTGTGGTGGATGGCCGCGGCCAGTCTGGAAATGGCGGCGCAAGGGGCGTCTTGCAAAGTGTTCTGGGCGACGATGGCCTGGCCGGGCATTTTGCTGATGCCCACCTTCTGGGCTGTATTCCTCTGGCAGTACGTCAACAGCGTGCGTCAGCCCCTGCCGCTGCAAAGCACGCTCAGCTTGATGATCATGCCGCTGTTGATCTGGCTGATGGCGCTCACCAACCCTTGGCATGGCCTGTTTTACGCTGCAGGCACCGGACCATTGAGTGCCGAGCCAGGTTCGCCCATTCGCTATGATCATGGCCCGCTGTTCTTTGCGGCGGCGGTCTATGTGTACCTGTTTATGGCCTTTTGCATGGGCGTGGTATTGCGCGCGGCGTTGGTCAGCTACGGCGTTCATCGGCGCCACTACGTGGCGTTCGTGGTCGTCACGGCTGTGCCCTGGGTCGCCAATATCAGCTATGTGGTGTTCAGCTGGACGTTGTTTGGCTTTGATCCCACCCCATTCAGCTTTGCCCTTACCCTCGTGGCGTTCGCCTGGCTGATCGTCGGCGTGCGCTTGTTTGACTTGCTGCCCGTGGCCCGGCATTTATTGCTGGATGCCTTGCTTGACCCCGTGTTGGTGGTTGATGCGCAATTGCGCGTGATTGAGGCCAACCCGGCGGCACTGAAACTCGCCGGATTGCGTAGCAGCTGGCAGGGGCGGGCGTTGAACGATTGGCCGATTCTTGGGGCTGACTTACAGGCGTTTCTGGCGGAAAACACCCCTGGTGATCATGAGCGCTTACTGACACTGGCCAATTCGGCACGTTATTTTGAGGTGCGTATCCGTGCCATTGAACGTCTGACACGGCGCGGCAGTCAGGTGTTGGGGCAGATGCTTTATCTGCGTGACGTGACGCAGCGTCATCTCGGTGAGTTGAAATTGGCGGAGGCGCTGGCGCTCAGCGAAGAGCAGTTACGCACCATCACCGATCTGCATGAGCAATTGCAGGAGCAAGCGCTCTGCGACCCACTCACGGGGTTGTACAACCGCCGCTACCTGGATGAGTTTTTTGCCCGAGAGCTTTCGTTGGCGCAGCGTGAGCACCTGCCTATTTCACTGGCGCTGATCGACCTTGATCACTTCAAACGGCTGAACGATGAACATGGCCACTTAGAGGGCGACGACGTGCTCAAAGGCGTCGCCCTGCATTTGCTGGAGAATTTGCGCAGCTCCGATGCGGTATTCCGTATTGGCGGCGAGGAGTTTCTGCTGATCATGCCGCGCGCTGATGCCGTTGAAGCGCGTGCGCGTCTGGAGACCATCTGCCGTGACCTGGCTGCCCATCCGCTGCCGACCCGTGGTGGTGCGCGCTACGTCACCCTTTCCGCAGGCCTTGCCCTCTGGCCCGAACAGGGCCCTGGGCTTGATGAGTTGATGCAGGTGGCCGATGCCGCGTTGTATCAAGCCAAGCATGAGGGGCGTAATCGGGTATGCTCGTTCAGCGTGATAACGTGAGTGCACTCACCCAAATGGGTGGGTCTGATTAATTGCGCGTGCATTTAGTTGCAAATCTGACTAAGTTCTACTTCACAACCACTAACAAAAAATCCAAAGGTGATTTGTGAAACGTCTCCTAACTCCGTTGGCGGTGGCCTGCTGCATGGCGGCACTTGCCCCTTCTCTGTCAGCAGCCCCCTATACTGCACTCTATGTGTTTGGCGACAGTTTAAGCGATGCTGGACAGTTCCCTGACAGTGCTAATCCGAGCACTCAAACTCAGCGATTTACTAACCGTATTGGGCCGTTGTTTACAGATGCCAGCGGAGAGGTTTATGGCAAAACCTCCCCGATGCTGATTGGAGAGTTGCTGGGACTTGGCGAGCAGACGCCTTCCACATCTTCTGTTTTTCAGGACAACGGCCTGGCCGACGGTAATAACTGGGCGGTAGGCGGTTATCGAACAGATCAGATTCTTGACTCCATCACTCAGCCTGGGGGTTCAGTTGTTGCTGGTGAGCGTACCCGCGATGGTTTTTTGGTCGATCTGGCTAATCGTGGCCTGAGCCTGGATCAGAATGCGCTGTACTACATCAATGGTGGTGGTAACGATTTTCTCCAAGGTCGGGTTTTGAACACCGCTCAAGCACAGGCTGCCGCAGGCAGATTGGTGGACAGTGTTGAAGTTCTGCAGGCCGCAGGAGCTCGCTACATTATGGTTTCCTTGTTGCCTAACGTTGGCAATACGCCTGCATTGGGTGGCAGTAATGCGTTTTTTGGCGGCCTCGCTACTGATCTGAATACCGAACTTGTTGCCCAGCTACGAGGTGTCAACGCCAATGTCATTCCGCTGAATCTGCCTTTACTTGTGACAGAGGTGCTTGCTACGCCAGACGCATTTGGGTTTGATGGTTCTCAGAGTCTGTCCGGCACATGCTTTAGTGGTTGCACCAATGTTAATACCGCTTGGGGTATTAGCAGCGCCACACCCGACCCAAGCAAATTAATGTTCAATGATGGTGTGCACCCCACCACTGCTGTCCAGCAGATTGCTGCTGACTATGCCTACTCGTTGCTAGTTGCTCCACAAGAGCTGAGCCTGCTACCAGAAATGGCTTTGGGTACTCTGGGTGCCCATCAAGGGCAGTTACGTAGCCAACTGCAAGCCGATTGGTTGGCGTGGCAGTCGGTCAATCAGTGGCGTGGTTTTGTTGCTGGCGGTGGGCAGCGGCAGGACTTTGACAGCCAAGATAATTCCAGCAGTGCTGACGGTGACGGTTACAGCCTTAACTTAGGTGGCAGCTATCGCTTGAACGATGCCTGGCGCGTTGGTGTGGCGCTGGGGTTATATGGCCAAGACCTAGAGGTGGGTGCTGCTGATTCGGATTACAGCCTGAACAGCTACTTAGCAACGGCATTTGCTCAATACCAAGAAAATCGCTGGTGGGCGGATCTGGCTGTAAGTGTTGGCCATCTGGATTTCGACAACCTAGATCGGTCATTAAATTTAGGCCAGGTTAAGCGTACAGAAAAAGGCGATACCGACGGCAACCTCTGGGGCGTCAGTGGCCGTGTTGGTTACGACATTGCTCAGCCTGGCAGCGAGTGGCACCTTAGCCCATTCCTTAGCGCCGACTATGTGAAAATTGATGTTGATGGATATGCCGAAGACGGTAATCGTTCTACCGCTCTAACCTTTGATGATCAGCAGCGTGAGTCACGCCGTATGGGTGTTGGTATTCAGGGGCGTTACCAGTTAACCCCGCAGACTGCGGTTTTCGCTGAGTACAGCCGCCAGCGCGAATATGAAGATGACACCAGCGAGGTGCGTGCTGAACTGAACAGCCTGCCAGGTATCGACTTTGAACTGCAGGGCTATACCCCCGGCGATAAGCTCGACAGTGCAACTGTGGGGGTTAGCCATAAGCTGACTCAAGACCTATCTCTGCGTGGTGGTTACAGCTACAGCCAGTCTGATGAGCAAAGCCAACAAGCAGTGACCGTTTCCCTCGCGTTAGACTGGTAAGTCATATGGGGCGGTAGTGTGAGGCGCTACCGTCCCATAAAGGGTAGACTGCGCGCCATTTACTTCCCTTCGGAGCCTCGTTATGTCCCGCGTTACCCTCAGCCGCTACCTGATCGAGCAGACTCGCAGCCACAACACTCCGGCTGACCTGCGTTTTCTTATTGAAGTAGTCGCGCGAGCCTGTAAGGAAATCAGCCATCAGGTCTCTAAAGGTGCACTGGGTGGCGTTTTGGGCAGCATGGGCACCGAGAACGTTCAGGGTGAAGTGCAGAAGAAGCTCGACGTGATTTCCAACGAGATTCTGCTGGAAGCCAACGAGTGGGGTGGCCACCTGGCGGGTATGGCGTCTGAAGAAATGGACAATGCCTACCAAATTCCGGGCAAATACCCCAAAGGTGCCTACCTGCTGGTTTTTGACCCGCTCGATGGCTCCAGCAATATCGACGTCAAC